>Ga0209641_10004400_pt1 | contig 11624 bp, 8 predicted proteins | sample RifCSP16_1_FD_184022 | JGI IMG/M metagenome (GOLD analysis project Ga0209641, IMG submission 184022) | Soil microbial communities from Rifle, Colorado - Rifle CSP2_sed 16_1 (SPAdes) (version 2) | ecosystem: Environmental > Terrestrial > Deep subsurface > Rock core/Sediment | place: Rifle...
CTTCGTGTCCAGACACCGAAGAATTATCCCACCTACTACCGGGAGGATTCGCACCTGCGTGGCTACCACGACTGCCCGTATTCAGGTCAGAGCATCCATGCTGATAAGCTGGATGAACAGGTCGCGGCTCTAATACAGTCGCTCAGATTGACTGCCACCTGGGAAGAGGATGTTCGTAAACTGCTGCATGAGGAACAGGATAGGCCTGACCCAGAGACTGAGCGCAAGGAGATCCGCAGCATGTTACGCCTGATGCGTGACAATTACGAGCGTGGCATGTATGAAGGCGAAGAATACCAGTACTGGCAGAAGGTCAACGGCTTGAAGGAAAAACTCGAGCTGCTCAACCGCATCCCCGAAACGGCCATTGAGCGAGCTGCTCTGACCCTGCTGAACCTGCACGATAGCTGGGAATGGGCTACCCGCGAAGAGCGCAAGATGCTGGTGAGGACGATGATCCAGGAAGCCGGCTGCGATGTGGGTACAAAAAGCATCGTGTGGGTGAGAGTCAATCCGGAGTACGAGATCCTTTTCAGGTTGATGGATGGACTACAACCCGACGCCATGCGGCGTTACTGGATCCGAGAACATAGTGCAGAAGTGGACATTGTTGACATAGGGGAAGGATTGGGACAGATGGCAACCGAAGTCAAAATCGCCTTTCCGATGTCGGGGTATCGAAGCAGTAGCTGAAGTTTAGCTGCCCTGAGGGGGGAAAATGGGGGTTGACCCAGCTTAGCTCGGTCTGAGGGGAGGGTAAGAACGAAGCAGTAGGCGATCATACGCCGGGCGGAATGGATCAGGCGGGGTATCCAGGAGGAAACCGCCTGCCCAGGGGAGAAAAAAGCCAGGCGAAACAGGCAAGAATCTGGTGTCCAAGCGCGCAAGCAGAACCGGGGGAGCCTTCCGGGAAAAAGATGAGGGAGAAATGCGGTGGAACTCAGACGGTCAGGTCAGCCTGAGTGGCTTCTCGCACCAGGCGAGCCAGGGTGGTCAAGGTGTCGAGGACATCGGTGAGGAAAATGGCAGCTTTGGCCCGCAGCAAGCCAAAGACGGAAAGGCGTTTGAAACCCCAGGCTTCAAAGGTGGCATTGCGGCTTTCCACAGCATTGCGGGCGCGGTGATAGAGGGTTTTCCAGGTCGAAGAACCCACGGGAATATCGCGGACCAGGCGCAGCGAGCCGTCGGGGAAGGTTTCGGCGACATTGATCACCCGTCCATGCCGGTGCTGCTCGGCCTGATACGGGCATTCGGCGGGAGGGTAGCTGACCTGAGGCAAGGCGACCCGAGGAGGGAGCGCCTTGAGGCAGACTTTGTCACAGGCCCATTTCTGGCGGGCGCGCTGGCGGTCATAGCCGAAGGAGGAGAAGGCGTAGCCGAAAGGGCAAACCGGACGGCCGCGGTTGTCGTAACCGCGGGTAACCCACTGCTGGTGGTCCCGGTCGGTGGCGTGGGCACGGCAGTCGACCACCCGGCGGGCTGCCAGCCCGGCATACACGGTATGCAGGAAGAGATCGAAGCCGTAGGCCGCATCTCCGGCAACGGCATCGATATGCAGGTCCGGGTAATTTTGGGGAAGCTGCAGCAAAAGAGCGGCTGCAGGCAGGTCTTCATGCAGATTGGCCGGACGGAGATCATCCAACAGGGTCAGGCTGAAGCGCCGGCTGGGATCCGCCAGGCGCAAGGGCAGGCTGCGGTAGCCATAGCGCGGCTTGCCATGTTCGGGTTCGTTTGGGTCGGGAGCTTTGGCGGTATTGGGGCTGTGTGCGGACTGGTTGGAACCGGTATAGACGATGAAGCGTGCCTCTGGGTCGCGGGGTGTGGCATGCCGGCAAACCTGGGCACAGGCCAGGGTATCACAGGCGCAGCCCTGCCGGTCTTTGGCTTTGGCTGGGCAGCCCCGCGGCTGGTCAGGGGTACACGGCTGGTAACAGCTCTCGTGCACCGAGATACAGCGCAGTCGCGAAGCGGCATCATGGATCTGCCCATCCGGACACACTAAGCCTTGCTCCCAGGCTGCGGGACTGAGCAGGCCTGCCTGACGAACCAGTTCCACCGCCTGGACGAGCAACTGGTTGAGCTGCTGGACGGCGACCGCAATCTGGTTTCCCTCCAGCTCCACCATCACCTGCTCACCTCTCGCCTCGGACTGGCTCCCCAGCCGGGTCAGGAAGTAGCGCATCCCGCCCTCGGTGGGAAACACCCCGTTCCGGAAACCAAACCAGGCTGCGTAATCGGCATAGCGTTCCTCTGCCAGGTGGTTCAGCATCTCCTGCCGCGTCCACCGGTTGCTGGTCTGCCATTGGTACAGCAGAAAGAAGGACACCGGATCAAAGGGTTCCCAGCCCCGCCCCGACTTCCACCCCAGGCACTGCGCCAGCACCGGTCGCAGCCCGCTGAAATCCACCAGGCGCAAAGCCAGATCAAAGTCACTCAGTTCCAGCCAGGCCTGCACCTGCCCTGGCTCCCGGCACACCTCCGCCCACGGGTAGCGATACCCCGAGCGATACCTTTTCTTCGGCGAGGCAGGCTGCCCCGCCGGGGTCGGCCAACTCAACGGCAGCTGCTGACTCAGCCGCATCAGGCTGCATTGCTGTACAAAGGCGCTATCCTGCGCACGAGTTTGCTGCGCTGTGCCCTTAGCCCTGTTCACGGTGGCCTCCTCGGCGGCGCAGATACGCCTGGGTCACCCGTTCCACCCATTCATACTCGCCCTGGCTGTGCCGCCCCAGCAGGCTGCGCAATTCCTGGCTCTGCCCAGGCTGCCGCAGACGGATCAGCGCTGCCTCTTCGATTTGATAGACCCGCTGCCTGCTCACCCCCCATTCTCCCCCAATCTGCGCCAGCGTCTCCCTGGCCTGCCCCTCCAGTCCATACCGCCGCCGGATCACTTCCGCCTGCCGCTCTGGCAAGCCTGCCACCATTCCCCGCAGTCTGTCCTCCACCTCCTCCCATTCTGCTTTCTGTCGCTCATCCGGGCTTTGCGCTTCAAAATACACCCCCAACAACTCTTCCGGAACCTGCCGCCTTTCCCAGGCCCACTTCCTCCTGACCGCATCCCACACTTGGCGTATAATCGCTGGGTAGGCGTAGGTGCTGAAGCGTGTTCCCCGCTGTGGATCGTAGCCTTCAATCGCTCGCCACAGTCCGATCCGCCCGGCTTGGAGTGCCTCTTCAAACGGTAGCCCACACAACTGCTGGTGCGCTACGATCTGCCGCACCAGACCTTCATGCTGGCGTAGCAGCCGATCGAGGCTTTCTGGACTGCCTGCCTGCGCCGATCGATACAGGGCGGCTTCAGCCTGCCTGTTGAAGCCGCCTTCTTTCGTTTCTTCCATTCGGACACCTCCTCTTTGAGATGCCCTTATTGAATCAGATTTCTGCTCCCCTGTGCCACCCTGTGGGGTTGATTTTAATCTTCGCTACTGCTTCGAAAACCCCTCTAACAGCATAATTGATTTCTCTCTCATTTCTACGTATAATGAGTGTGAAATTTAAGACAATGGTCTCTCCTGCTTCAACTGCGTAAGGGCTAAATGTTTTAAGATCCTCCTCGCGGAGATGGTAAAATGCGTCCATTGGAAGACCTGCGGGTGCTGGACATTTCTCGGGCTTTAGCTGGGCCATATTGCACGATGATGTTTGGCGATTTAGGCGCTGACGTGATCAAGGTGGAACTGCCCGATAGAGGGGATGAAAGCCGTAGCTGGGGCCCGCCCTTTGTAGGTGAGCCTTACCAGTCCTATACGGGCGAGTCTGCCTACTTCATGGCTATCAATCGTAACAAGCGCAGTATCACCGTAAATTTAAAGAGCTCCGCAGGGCAAGAGATTATCCACCACCTGGCGAGTGTATCCGACGTTTTTGTAGAGAATTATAGAACCGGCGTATTAAATAAGATGGGATTGGGATACGAGGATCTGCGCCCCCTGAACCCGCGCCTGATCTACTGCTCGATCAGCGGCTATGGTCGCAATGGTCCTTATGCAGAGAGACCAGGCTATGATTTTGTCATCCAGGCGGAGGGTGGAATTATGGGGCTTACCGGACCGGTAGAAGGACCTCCATACCGGGTGGGCATTTCTATTATTGATATTACAACCGGGATATTCGCTTCAACCGCAATCCTGGCCGCGCTGCGCTCGCGTGAATTCACCGGAGAAGGTCAATTAATCGATATTTCACTCCTCGACACTTCGGTAGCCCTTCTGGCGAATATGGCTTCTAACTACCTGGTTGGAGGCGTGGAACCGAATCGCATGGGCAATGCCCATTTCAACATCACTCCATATGAAGTATTTCGCGCCCGCGATCGCTGGTTCACTCTCGGCGCGGCGAATGCCAGGCAATGGGAGCTTTTATGTGAAGTAATCGGTGAGCCGGATTTGAAAAATGATCCGCGTTTTATAACCAATCAGGATCGCGTGGCAAATCGTCCAGCCTTAGCGAAAATATTAAACGATGCTTTCGCAAACCGCAATGCCGATGAATGGTTGGTAAAATTGCAGGAAGCTGACATCCCCAGCGGGCCCATTAACACCATCCGAGATGTCTTCAACCATCCCCAGGCGCCCGTGAGAGATTTTAAGCTGGAGATCGAACATCCCACCGCCGGCCTAATAGGTTTGCCTGGATTTCCATATAAAATGTCGCAAACACCAGCTGAATTGCATCGCCCTCCCCCACGATTGGGAGAGCATACCGAAGAAATTTTAACCGAGCTCTTAGGCTATCCTGCTGAGAAAGTAGCTCGCTTACGGGAGCAGAAAGCGATATAAGTGAAGAAAACATATGACCGTGATTGAAGCAGAAATCCGATCTGGCGCATATTACGACTCAGTAATCCTTATGCAGTTGCAGCGCTCCCTGGTCCAATTACCGGGCATACTTGATGCTGGGGTAGTCATGGGAACCGATGCAAATAAAGATATTCTCGCTCAGAGCGGCTTGCTCTCACCAGAGGTTCAAGCTGCCGTTGCGGACGATATGGTCATCGTCGTGAAAGGCAAAGACATAGTTTCCGCTAAAGCAGCAATTGAAAAAGTGGACGAGTTGCTCTCCGCTCGCCGGGGGACTGGCGTTGATGAAGAATATCGCCCGAAAAGCCTGGAAATAGCGCTCCAAATGCTGCCCGAAGCCCAGTGGATACTTATTTCGGTTCCAGGACGCTATGCTGCCAGTATTGCCCGTCAGTCGCTGAATTTAGGGAAGCACGTGTTCCTTTTCAGCGATAATGTCTCACTGGATGACGAAATCGAGTTGAAGAGAATTGCTGCCAGGAAAGGTTTACTGGTTATGGGACCCGACTGCGGCACCGCAATTGTTAATGGAGTTGGGCTAGGCTTTGCCAACAAGGTTCGCCGTGGACCGATTGGTATCGTGGCAGCCTCGGGCACCGGGTTGCAACAGGTTAGTTCTGGGATCCACCAACGAGGCAGCGGCATCACCCAGGCATTTGGGACAGGTGGTCGCGATCTATCTGAAGCAGTCAACGCAATCACTGCACGCCAGGAGATCGAGCTGCTCAGTCGAGATCCAGACACCAGGGTTATTGTGTTAATTTCCAAGCCACCCTCTCCCCTTGTGGCCGGTGAATTGGTGCAGACTCTCCGACAATCGGGGAAGCCCGCGGTCATATATTTCATCGGCTATTCTACCCCGGCTCGCGTCGTGGACAACGTGCACTTTGCTGCCACCTTCGATGAAACAGCAGAGTTGGCAGTTCATCTGGCGACCTCATCCGCAGCTCTGGGACCTGAGAGAGAGATTGACATCGGGCGTTTCGCGCCTGGACAGCGTTACCTGCGCGGTCTCTTCTCCGGAGGCACCCTGGCGTATGAGGCCTTGTGTGTTTTACAGAATTATTTGCTGGAGGTCTACTCTAACATTCCGCTTAACAAAGAGTTCCGCCTGGCCGACTCGTTGGTTAGCCAGGCTCACACGATTATCGACCTGGGCGAAGACGAGTTCACAGTGGGGCGCCTGCACCCGATGATGGACAACGAATTGCGCATCCGTCGCTTGGAGTTGGAGGCTAACGATCCACAGGTTGCTGTCATCCTGCTGGACGTGGTGATAGGATACGGCGCTCATCCCAATCCCGCCAGCGAACTGGCTCCAGCAATCGCCAGGGCGAAGGCAAAGGCGAAAGCTGCTGGTCGCTATCTGGAGGTGGTTGCGGTCGTATGTGGTACCGACGAAGACCCACAGGGCTTGGATGCACAGATCAAGCAGCTAAATGAGGTCGGGGTAGTGGTGCTGACCAGCAACGAATCGTCTGTACGCTATGTCGGCCAGCTAGTGCGGGCACTCGAGCCCGAATTGAGCCAAACTGGCGCTGCGCCATCAGAATTGGTGGATTTGTCCGTATTAAAACAGCCTATGGTAGCTATTAATGTTGGCTTAGAGTCTTTCAAGCAGAGTCTGCTAGACCAGCATGCCCAGGTTATCCAGGTAGATTGGCGCCCGCCGGCGAGTGGGGACGAAAAAATCATCGCCATCCTGGAGCGGATGAGAAGCAGGTAGTTTAGAAGTAGTATAGAAAAGGAAGGTGTCTGTTGAAGGAATTTATTGCTGCGTGTGTACAAATTGCCATCAAGCCGAACGACGTGGGTGCAAATATAGACAAAGCCATCGGCTGGCTTAAAAAGGCAGTCGCTGATTACCAGGCTGAGCTCGTTGTATTTCCAGAGACGGTGACCACCGGCTATGAGACCGGCCTCACCCCAGAAGAATTGTGGGATCTGGTTGATGAGGCTCCGGGATGTATAACCAGCGCTGTCCAGGCGACCGCCAAAGAAATGGGGGTCTATGTGGTGTGGCCATCCTACCGGCGGGGGGCCAAGCGGGGGGTGGTATATAATTCAGCCATCCTGATCGGGCCAGAGGGGGAGATTGTGGGCATATATGACAAGACTCACCCTGCCCCGTGGGAGCGTCGCGATGGCGGTGGTTGGGTAGAGGTGGGCAACCGCGCAGACGTATTCGAGACCAGGTTGGGCGCTATCGGTATGATCATCTGCTACGATGGCGACTTTCCAGAGCTATCACGACTGCTGGCAGTTAAAGGCGCTGAGGTTATTATCAGGGCTTCAGCCCTGCAGCGAAGCTACGACATTTGGTATCTCACCAACGCCGCTCGAGCATATGATAACCATGTTTATGTCGTCGCCACCAATTTGGTTGGTCCGGATGCAAGAGGCAATTATGGCTTTGGACACAGTATGATTGTCAATCCGATTGCCTGGCGGTTAGCCCAGGCGCGAGGCACAGAGGAGATTATCGCTGCCCGGCTAGACCCCGATCCTCTTCGTTACATTACATGGGGAAGCAAAAGCCTGCAAACATTCGATCACTTGGAAGACCGTAATCTGAAGCTATACGAGGAGATCCTCAAAGAAGCCCGTTCCCGATTCGAACCAGGGAAGCGCTTCCCTCGAGAGTAGTTTTGTACAACCCGGCGAGCTGGTGTGCATCCCGATAACATTTGAAAGGGAGATTAGCGAATAAACAATGGATATAGAAAAAGCCAATGCTGAGACTGCTCAACGAATGATAGAGGCTCGCCCGGTTGTAGTAGGGATGGGTAAGGCTATCGACGTGATCCCTGGGATGCGCGAAAACCTGTTATTGCATGCCGGTCCTCCCATAACCTGGAAGCGCGCCTCCGGCCCGATGCGCGGTGCGATCACCGGGGCTCTGATCTTGGAGGGCAAAGCCAGGAATGAGGCAGAAGCGCAAGCCCTGGTCGAATCGGGGAAAATCGAGCTGGAGCCTTGTCACCATCACCAGGCCGTCGGCCCAATGGCGGGCGTCATCTGCCCATCGATGTCGGTCTACATCCTTGAAAACAAGACCCATGGCAACTATTCCTATTCCAACCTGAACGAGGGTTACGGCAAGGTATTGCGCTACGGAGCTTATAGTGAAGATGTGTTGGATCGCATACATTGGATAGAAGATGTCATGGCCCCTGTGCTGGGCAAGGCGATTGAGCTCAGTGGTGGGATTGACATACGCGCCCTTTTAGCTGAGGCGCTGCACATGGGCGACGAAGGACATAACCGCAACAAAGCCGGGTCAGTGTTGTTTATAAAATCCCTGGCGCCTCATATCGTCAAGTCTGCTAGTGATGCCGATGTAGCCGCGCAGATACTCCAGTTCATGGGGGATAACGCTCTGACAGTTCTCAACCCGGTGATGGCAGCTTGCAAAGCCATGGTCGACGCCGCCCACAGCATTGAAGGGAGCACCATTGTCAGCGTCATGGCCCGAAATGGCACCGATTTTGGCATTCGTGTGAGCGGGCTGGGAGATCGGTGGTTCACTGCTCCGGTCGCTATTCCCCAGGGTCTCTATTTCCCCGGCTTTACGGCTGAGGATTCCAGCGGTGATATCGGCGATAGTACAATCACGGAAACGGCTGGAATCGGCGGCTTTGCCATGGCCAGCGCTCCAGCTATCGTCACTTTTGTTAGCGGCACTCCGAAGGACGCCGTGAACGCTACCCTAGAGATGTACGAGATTTGCTTCACGGATCACAAGTACTTTACTATCCCCCAATTAGACTTCCGCGGTACTCCTACTGGAATTGATATCCGCAAGGTGGTGGAAACGGGAATAACCCCCCGCGTCAATACAGGGATCGCTCACAAGAATGCTGGTGTAGGTCAAATTGGGGCTGGATTAGTCCGCCCCCCTATGGAAATGTTTGTGCAGGCATTGGTGGCATTTGCTGAGCGTTACGGTTACTGAACTTGAGTTGACGAGTTCATATCGCCACGCCGGGTAGATCGTCAGCGCTTTGCGCCCCTCATTTGCGGATTGATCGTCTTGATAAGCGTTCTGTGTGTAACCCATCTCAAACTCGATTGCGTCAACAGCAGGAGCGCTACGACGAAGCGTCACAGCATCGGTTTTATGAATGAAAGCGAGGAAAACAATGGATCGCACTCAGTTTATCAAAATGATGGATGAGGCAAAACTTTATGATTTAACCCAAGGCTGCAGCATCTTTACCCCGCCTTGGCCTGGTGAAAAATCGCTCGAAGTCCACTTCTTCAAGCGTGTCACTGGCGCTTACGGTGGTGGACCCGGCGCTAACGGTCAGATACTGAACTGGAGCAATACTGTGGGCACCCACCTGGTTGGAGAAACGGCGTTCCATTCAGGGGGCAAAGCCATTGCCGACATTCCGCTGAAAGAGCTGTGCGGGGAGGGTGTCGTGGTGGACATCTCGGACGCGGTATCTGACTACAGCTTGTACACTCCTGAGATGATCCTGGAAAGGGCAACGGTCAAGAAAGGTGATATCTTGATCATCAACACTGGCTACCACCGCTATTCCTGGGATTGGCCCGATGTCTACAACCCGGAGGCTCAGGGCAGCGTGGAGTCGAAAGAGTTTGGCTTCCTCGTCAGGCATCCCGGACCTTCCCCTGATTTCTTCAATTGGGCGCTGGATATGGATCTCAAACTCATCGGTGTCGACTGTGGCTGTGCTGAACATCCCATGAACACCAATATACGCTACATGCACCCCAACGAGTTCAAGAAGGCGGAAGCGAAGCTGGTAGCCGAGTATGGCAAAACCTGGGACGAGATGTTCCCGCAGGACGAATACTACCGGATGACCCACATCATTATGCCTAAAGCCCATCTTCTGATTGCGGAATCTATCGCGGGCGAAATCGACGAGATGAACAATCAACGGGCCTGGATTATGATATACCCCATTCCTTTCATGGAGGTCGAAACCGCGTGGGCACGCGCCTGCGCATTGCAGCCACCGGATGGCATGCGCGCAGAGGAATTTTTTCAAATCATGGACTCGGCGGAAATGCTCGATCTCACCATACCGTTCAGTGTGCAGACACCCCAGTGGGCCAACTACGTCCCGCTGACGGTCACCTACACAAAGCGAGTCGGCGGACAGTATTTCGGTATGGGAAGGAATGGTTCCATATGCAATTCCAGTATCCACCTGGCAACGCACATGGACGGCGAAAAACACTTCTGGCCTGCCGGAAGGACCATCGGCGAAGTTCCCTTGCAAGATTGGGTTGGCTCTGGCGTGATTGCCGATATTTCACCCCTCGTCAGCGATTCCAGCGTGTATACCCCCAAGATGATCGAAAGTGTCGTCGAGGTGCGTGAAGGCGATATCCTGATCCTCAAGACCGGTTGGCATAAATATGGCTGGAAGAGCCCTGATTCGGATGAATTCCGTTACATGATCAAACATCCCGGTCCTTCACCGGATTTCTCGCAATGGGTTGTCGACAAGAAGATTAAGTGGTTGGGTATCGATGCGGTCAGCCAGGATCACCCCATGAACACCATCCAGCGCATCTGGCACCCCAAGACTTTCGAAGAAGCCAATCGCAAGCTGATCCGTGACTTTGGCAAAGACTGGGATGAGATGTTCCCGCTGGATAAATATTACCAGGATACACATCTAAACCTCTTCCCCAAGGGGATCGTCCACGCCGAGAATCTGGGCAAGGACATTGCCATGGCTGAGAGCGGTCGCTACTATATAGGCTGCTACTTGCAGAAAGCCATGCAAGCCGAATCCATGTGGGGTCGATTTATTGCCTGGAAAGAGAGGTAGAAATATATGAAACCAGCTCCCTTCGAATATTTTTCACCGACCACAGTTGATGAGGCCTTGGCTCACCTGGCTGAATATGGCTATGAGGCGAAAGTGCTCGCAGGCGGGCAGAGCTTGATCCCAATGATGAACTTCCGCCTGGCTCGGCCTTCGGTAATTATTGATATCAATAAAATCAAAGACCTATTCTTTATTCGTAAAAATCAGGTTCAAGGCGGATTACACATCGGCGCCATGGCGCGCCACGGCCTGGTGGAGCGCGATCCGCTGGTAGCCGAACTCGCACCCTTAATTTTTGAAGCCATGCCCCATATCGCCACAATCCAGGTCCGCACTCGGGGAACATTTGGGGGGAGTATCGCCCACGCCGACCCGTCGGCAGAATTGGCTGCCGTGAGTGTCGCTCTCGATGGGAGCTTCTTGCTGCGCAACCAACGCGGTGAACGTTGGGTCCCCGCGCAGGATTTTTTCGTGGGTCTGTTCACCTCCGTGCTCGAAGCGGACGAATTGTTAATCGAAGCGAAATTTCCACCATTATCTGGTCGCACTGGGTGCGCCCTGCTGGAGGTAGCTCGTCGAACCCATGATTTCGCCCTGGTTGGGGTTGCAGCCGTGGTAACCCTGAACGAGGACGGTCGCTGCCAACGGGCGCGTTTAGTGTTTTTTAGTGTCGGCGATGGGCCAGTGGCTGCTCGTCAGGCTGTCCAAATGCTGGAAAACGAGGATTTGACTCCAGAATCAATGCGCGCAGCCGCTGAGACCGCAGCCAGGCTGGATATCGATCCTGGTAGCGATATTCACGCTTCGGCAGAATATCGCCGGCATCTGGCCAGGTCGCTCTCCTACCGAGCGCTGGAAAAAGCTTACAATCGTGCCCGAGGAGATGGAAGATGATAACCAGGAAAAGGAAGAATCCGGGAAATTTCTTCGACATCCCATTTATTGGTAGGTCAACATGAGCCAAACAATTGACATTACACTCACTGTCAATCATACCCGATATCAACGCAGT
>Ga0209641_10004402_pt1 | contig 11619 bp, 5 predicted proteins | sample RifCSP16_1_FD_184022 | JGI IMG/M metagenome (GOLD analysis project Ga0209641, IMG submission 184022) | Soil microbial communities from Rifle, Colorado - Rifle CSP2_sed 16_1 (SPAdes) (version 2) | ecosystem: Environmental > Terrestrial > Deep subsurface > Rock core/Sediment | place: Rifle...
GATTTATTTTTCTTTTTCCTGTGCTATATATTAGCTTCATGAAGATTCTCATCACAGGTGCAGCAGGAGATATTGGTTCGAGGGTGGCGAAAGCCTTAATAGTAAAAGGGCATCAAATAAAGGTTCTTGTTCGGAGGGTTGAGGGAACAGAGTGGCTTAAAAAGGCGGGAGCTGAAATCCATATCGGTGACGTGACAAAACCAGAGACTCTCAAGGGAATCTTTGAAGGTGTTGATTTTGTTTATCATTTCTCTGCTGTCCTTTTCGTTCCAAATCCCAAAAAGGAAATAAAAGAAGTAAACTACCTTGGTACGATAAATCTTGCTAAAGAATGCTTGGGCAAAAATATAAAACGTTTTATCTTCCCCAGCCTCCCCCTTGTTTTAGGGCCTCATGAAAAACCCTTAGGAGAACTGAGGCCAGAGGAAGCACCTGTAAAGCCCAACTTTTATCATGCTCTATACAAGAAGCTTGCAGAAGAATATCTCCTTAATTTAAATGATGAAGGTAAACTCCCTGTCACAATCTTAAGGCTTGGTACTGTCTATGGATGGAATAACAGACTGATAAAAACCCTGTCAAAATTAATGAAGCAGGGGCTCTTCCGCCTTGCAGGTAAAGGGAGGAATATTATTTCCCTTGTTCACATTGATGATGTTGTCCAGGCTATGCTCCTTGCAATAGAGAAAGATATTGCCCAAGGACAGATTTATAACATATGCGATGACAGACCAGTCACAATGAAGGAATTTGCAGACCTCCTATCTGATACTATTGGAGCAAAAAGGCCAAAGGCAGCACCTGTATTTCTCTTCAGGATTGCAGCCTTTTTCGCTACCCAACTGTCTCGGATAACTGGAAAGCCAGCTCTTACTAATCAGGATGTTGTCACAATGACTGTTTCGAGTTATGCTGAAGATAATTCCAAGGCAAAAAGCGAACTTGGGTTTCAACCAAGGTATCCGACTGTTTATGAAGGCATGAAGGCAATTCTTTAAGATTATTATTTGAGCAGATTATCTAACTATAGCAGGCAGGGCATAGTATTCTCGCTCATTCTCGTCCCGATAAGATCGGGACTACGAGGCTTTTGCCTCTTGATCTTTATAGATATTTTTTATCTGAGTATCAGCAAAAGAAACCGCTCGAATACCATGCCCTGCCTGTTTCTATTTGAAAACATTTGTATTATCTAAATTTGAGTTATTGTTTTACAGAATCTTAAACTCAGCAATGACTGGAGTGTGGTCAGAGGGTTTTTGAAGTAATCTCGGGACAATATCAATCCAAGCCCTAACAGATTTATCTGCAATTACTTTAGTAGCCCATATATGATCAATACGCCATCCCATTCCCTTCTTCACTGCATTCTTAATGGTATAGTCCCAGAAGGAATATTGGTCTTTTTCTGAATTATGCAAGCGGAAGACATCAACAAAACCCCATTCTTTAAACCTCTGTAGCACTGCATGTTCATCTGGATGGAAGCCAATATGTCCTTTAAGGAGTTCAGGATCATAGACATCTCTTGGTTCCGGAGCTATATTGAAGTCCCCTGTCCATATAAGAGGAATACGGGGGTTATACTTTTCTTTAAAATGATAATAGAGCCTCTGCAGCCAGTCGAGTTTCTCCCTGAACTTTTCTGATAGAGGGTGAAGGCCCTGTGGGACGTATGTATTTACAATGTTGATCCCTTTTATCTTTGCAGAGATCAGACGGGCTGCTTCAGAACCATCTTCAAAACCGTAAAAGATATCTTCAAAAGGTATTTTGCTCAATATAGCTACACCGTTAAAAGTCTTTTCACCTCTAAAAATTACAGAATAACCAGCTTTTTCAAAATCCTTTTTCAGAAAGGCGCTGTCAGTAACCTTTGTCTCCTGAAGACAAAGGATGTCAGGAGATTCCTTTTCTATCCAGTCAAGGAGGATCTTTAATCGCGCCCGGAGAGAGTTAACATTGAAACTTGCAACTTTCATAAAGGCAGATAATCAAAGCGGTATTTTAAGATAATATTTGAGGTACTATTTCATTTCCTCCGCAAAACTTCCTATTTTTCTGAGTCTTTTATACCTTTCCTCGATAAGCTTTCCCGGAGTCTTTGCATCCAGTTCTTCAATGGTCTTTAGGATGAAATCTAAAATCTTTTCTGCAGTTCCTTCAGGGTCCCTGTGAGCACCTCCGAGGGGTTCAGGTATTATGTCGTCTATGATGTTGAAACTCAGGAGGTCTTGGGCTGTTAGTTTGAGTGCATTTGCTGCCCTTGAGAAATCCTCTGTTCCTATCTCACCTGCCTTTTTCCAGAGTATTGCAGAACAGCCCTCAGGAGAAATCACAGAATAGATTGAATGCTCAAGCATGAACAATCTATCGGCAACACTGATAGCAAGTGCTCCTCCACTTCCACCCTCTCCTATGACTATTGAGACAATCGGTACCCTTAGCCTCGACATTTCCATCAGGTTGACGGCAATGGCCTCTGCCTGACCTCTCTCCTCTGCACCGACTCCTGGATATGCTCCCGGAGTGTCGATAAAGGTTATCACTGGTTTTCTAAATCTCTCTGCGGTTTTCATGAGCCTGAGGGCCTTACGGTATCCTTCTGGGTGAGGCTGTCCAAAGTTGCGGTATATCCTTTCCTTTGTCCCCCGTCCCTTCTGATGGCCTATGACTACTGCAGCTATGTCCTTTATCTTTGCCACACCCCCTACGATTGACAGATCATCAGAGAACCTTCTGTCTCCGTGCAATTCAATAAAGTCACTGCTTATCATATTTATATAGTCAAGTGTATATGGCCTATCAGGATGGCGTGCTACGAGTATCTTTTGCCAGGGTGTTAAGGTCGAAAAAATATCTGAGCGGAGTTCCCTTACTTTTTTCTCGAGTCTTTTTATCTCACCTGAAATATCAATATCCTTTCCATCAGATAGGCGTTTCAGTTCCTCTATCTTGATCTCGAGCTCTTCTATAGGCCTTTCGAATTCGAGGTAATATCTTATCATGAAAAAACCACTGCCCCCTTGCCTGCAATCTCTTCTAACTTATTGATCATCTCATGGTCTGGTGAAATCTTCAGACCGGTAGAGATCAATGCCTCGGCGTCTTTCAGGGATATTCTCAGATAGAGGGGATACTCACCTTTACAGTCTGAAAGTAAAGACCTGAGTATCTGAAGGCCTGAGCTATTGGACAATGGATGTTTGAAATTGATCTCTACCCTTCCTCTTTTAGACTCAAGGTCATCTATTCTCGATATTTCTGTAGAGACGACTTTTATACCCTTTTCTGTCTTGTCTATGGTACCTTTTATCAGGAGGAGCATATCTTTCTGGAGGATAGGCAGACTGGTTCTGTAAAGCTGAGGGAAGACAATCACCTCAATACTGCCGTCTGCGTCTTCAAGTGTACAGTATGCCATAATCTCTGCCTTTGACCTCGTCTGGATCTTCTTTATGGTTCTCAAGATGCCGCCAATCAGAACTTCTTCCCCGTCAGTTACATTCTCAATGTCCGATGTCTTTTTAGCATTCTTTTTTTCGAGTTGCTTTCTATATTTTGTAAGGGGGTGACCTGTAATATAGAAACCGAGAGCCTCTTTCTCGTGTTTGAGGAGTTTAAATTCATCCCATTCGCGATCACTCGAAGTTGTATCTTCAGGTTCACTTCCAAAAATACTCTGCTGGCCCAAAGCAATTGTCCTGCTGTTTCCATTCAGGGTTTTTTCCATTAAGTCCGTTGCTCCTGCCCTGCTTATGCCAAGGGAGTCAAATGCGCCTGCCTTTATGAGACTTTCGATAACCTTCTTATTTACCTTTCTCGAGTCAACCCTGTGGAGGAAATTAACTAAAGAGGCAAAAGGTCCTTCTTCATTCCTTGCTTCAATTATGGACTCTATGGCAGCAGCCCCTGCACCTTTTACAGCCTCAAGGCCAAAGCGTATTGAATTGCTGATCACCTTGAATTCCTGTTCTGACTGGTTGATATCAGGCGGAAGGATGGATATTCCCATTTCGCGGCACTCATTGATTGATTTGACTATCTTGTCAGTGTTGTCCATATCTGCACTCAACGTGGCGGCCATGAACTCCACCGGATAGTGTGCTTTTAGATAGGCTGTCTGATAAGCAATATGTGCATAAGCAGCTGAGTGTGACTTGTTGAAGCCGTATTCAGCAAATAAGGCCATTAAATCGAAGAGCCTTGTTGCCTTTTTATCAGATATCCCATTTGCCTTAGCACCCTGTATAAAGGACTCCTTGAGTTTTTCCATCTCTTCTGGTTTCTTCTTGCCCATCGCTTTCCTCAGGATATCCGCCTGCCCCATTGTGAAGTTTGCGAGTGTATTTGCAATCCTCATGACCTGCTCCTGGTAGAGGATGATTCCATGTGTCTCACTCAGGATTTCCTTGAGTTGGGGAAGTTCATATTTAACAGGTATCAGGCCTTTCTTCCTTTTTATAAAATCATCGATCATGCCGCTTCCTATCGGGCCTGGTCTGTACAAGGCAACAATGGCTATGAGGTCTTCAAACCTGTTCGGGGTCATCTTTACGAGCAGGTCTCTCATACCAGGACTTTCAAGCTGGAAGATGCCTGTTGTGTGTCCTGAACTGAGGAGTTCATAGGTCTTTTTATCTTCAAAGGAGATTTCCTTAAAAGAAAGGGCCTTACCATTTTCTTTTATATACTTCAGTGCCTTGTCTATCACAGTGAGGGTCTTGAGCCCTAAAAAATCGAATTTTAAGAGACCGATTTTTTCGATCGAGTTCATATCAAACTGGGTTGTAATGGTTCCATCCACGGGATTTTTGTAAAGGGGCATAAAGGTTGTTAAAGACTCAGGAGAGATTACTACCCCGGCAGCGTGTGTTGAGGCATGCCTTGAGAGACCTTCAACCCTCATAGCAACATCAATGAGTTCCTTGATCTTCGGATTATTGTCATAAAGTGCCCTTAATTGCGGCTCTGCCTTGAGCGTGTCTTCTATCTTAATATTGGGAGTATTCGGTACGAGTTTTGCAATCTTGTCCACCTCAGCATAAGGGAAATCAAGTGCCCTGCCAACGTCCCTTATTGCCGCTCTTGCAGCCAGTGTCCCGAAGGTAATGATCTGTGCAACATGGTCCTTTCCGTACTTGTCAGTAACATAGGAGATAATCTCTGATCTCCTGTCTTTGCAGAAATCCACATCAATGTCCGGCATGCTTACCCTCTCAGGGTTGAGAAAGCGTTCAAAGAGGAGATTGTATCTCACAGGATCAATATCAGTGATGCCGAGACAATAAGACACCAGGCTTCCTGCTGCTGAACCCCTTCCCGGTCCAACAGGAATCCCTTTTTGCCGTGCATGACTTATAAAGTCCCAAACTATGAGGAAGTACGATGAATAACGCACCTTTTGTATAATATTGAGTTCTTTCCTGAGCCTTTCTTTATATGCTTCTTTTGGCTCAGTACCAAATTTATGGAGAAGTCCGTCAAAGGCAAGCTTCTCTAGAAATTCATAAGGTCTCTGTTTGTTTTCGAGTTTATAAATTGGAAGGAGGTTCAAGCCCAGTTTAAACTCAAGATTACACCTCTCAGCAATAGCCCTTGTGTTCAGTACTGCCTCAGGGATATATTTAAAGGCGTTTTTCATCTCATCGGGTGATTTGAAGTAGAAATTATCAGAATTGAAGTGGAGGCGATTTTTTTCCTTTACTGTTGTGCCAGTCTGTATGCAGAGCAATATATCGTGAGCTTTTGCATCTTCTTTCTTCATGTAATGACAATCATTTGTGGCAACAATGCCGATTTGGAGCTCTCTTGCGAGTTCGATGAGCTTTTTGTTTACATCCACCTGTTCAGTGAGGCCATTATCCTGGATTTCGATGTAAAAATTCTCTGGACCAAATATATCTCTATATTCAAGAGCCTTCTCCCTTGCCTTATCAATCATTCCCCTCTGTAGATAATAGGGCACCTCTCCTTTAAGACATGCTGTAAGCCCGATTAAGCCCTCATTGTGCTGTTTCAGGAGTTCTATGTCTATTCTCGGTTTGTAGTAGAATCCCTCAGTGTATGCCTTTGTAACAAGTGATACGAGATTTTTGTATCCTTTGTTATCTTTTGCAAGGACTACAAGGTGGAAGGATGACTCATCTATATTTGAGATATCCCTTTTCTCAGAACGATTCCCGGGAGCTACATAGACCTCACAGCCAATGATGGGTTTAATGCCCGCCTTGACTGCGAGCCTGTAAAACTCCACTGCACCAAAGAGGTTTCCATGGTCTGTTATCGCCACCGCAGGCATCCTGTAGGCTCCTGCCTGCCGGACGAGCTCTTTTATCCTTATTGCACCATCGAGGAGGCTGTACTCTGAATGCAGATGGAGCGGGACATAATCAGAATGTGGGTTCATATTGAAATATAAACTCAATGAATGTTTTTTTCAAGTCAAAGTGACTTTTTACAAAGGAATGATTGAATCATTGGATCTGACATAATCTCTGACAGCTTTTCAAGTGAGGTTCTTATTCAAGTGAGGTTCTTATTAATTTGTATGATATCCTTCCCAATCTGCATGATTCCCCAAAAAACGACAAGATGTTGTAAAATAAAAAGCTCCCACATAAGAGATAAGGGAGATTTTCCATGAGCTTTACCAGTCTAAAAAATTTAAGCATAGGATCTTTAAAAGTAAAACTTCCCATAATTCAGGGAGGAATGGGAGTTGGGATTTCTCTGTCTGGGCTGGCCTCAGCAGTAGCCAACGAAGGCGGTATCGGAGTTATTGCTACAGCAGGCATTGGAATGAACGAACCTGATTTTTCCAGAAATTTTCTGGAAGCGAATATCAGAGCATTAAGAAAAGAGATTAGAAAAGCCAGAGAATTAACAAAAGGAATCCTTGGTGTCAATATCATGGTGGCATTGTCCAACTTTACCGATATGGTCAGAACTGCTATTGACGAGGGTATAGACATTATTTTTTCAGGGGCAGGACTGCCACTAAATCTCCCGCAATTATTAAACAGCACGATAAAGACGAAACTGGTACCTATTGTTTCCTCTGCGAGGGCATCCGGTATTATTGCGAAAAAATGGTCAGAAAAATATAACTGCCTCCCTGATGCTATTGTTGTAGAGGGTCCACTGGCAGGAGGGCATCTCGGTTTCAAAGAACAGATGATTGGCGACCCTGAATATTCGTTAGAAAAACTTGTTCCGGAAGTGATTCATGCAATAAAACCATACGAAGAAAGATATAAAAAATCCATTCCGGTAATAGCCGCTGGAGGAATCTATACAGGAAAAGATATATATAGATTTTTCCAGTTGGGAGCTTCGGGTGTGCAGATGGCAACGCGATTTGTTACTACCTATGAATGTGATGCATCGGAAAAATTTAAGCAGACTTATGTGGATTCAAGGAGAGAAGATATTGTGATTATCAAAAGCCCTGTCGGGATGCCAGGGAGAGCAATCAGGAATACATTTCTTGACGAAGTCAGTCAGGGGAAAAGGAAACCGTTTAAATGCCCTTATCACTGCATCAAAACGTGCGATTATAAAAACAGTCCATATTGCATTGCCTTTGCTCTTATAAATGCAAAGAAAGGTAATCTTTCAAACGGCTTTGCATTTGCCGGAGAGAATGCATATAGAGCAAAAGGAATTATTTCAGTAAAAGAATTGATAGAAACTTTAAAAAAAGAATATGAGGATGCATCTCGTTGATAAGATTTATGGATGGCTTACACATTATCTTGCCGTAATGCCTACATAAGGTCAGATTATACCTGCCTTTGCTGGACTGAAAACATTTTCAACTTGACAATTCAAATATAAAAATCGTATCAATAGGCGGCTGAATATCTCAATATAGGGGGATAGAAGGTATGAAGCTGCCCCTTCTATTTAAAACTTTTTTAATCCTTTCAATGGGAATAATCTTTTTCTTTTCCCTCTCTTATGGCTCTGACCAAATTGTAAAAAGAAAAGGTTTTACCCCTGCAGGAGAAATCGTATTTATTGCAGGTAAAGTTGTGATTAGGTTTGTCTTAGGAGAACATTTCCAACCTGCGATTACAGGGCAAGAACTTATTACTGGCGATATCATCAAAACAGGACAAACTAGCCGTGCATCTATTCTCTTCAGAGACGGGACTCAGCTAAAACTCGCAAGCAACACCACACTCATTATAAAAGAGGTAACCTCCCATAAGGAAAGGGCAGGTGCGATGAAAATCTTGCTCAGTCTTGAATCGGGTGAAGTCTGGACACGTTCTAAAGGTTTGACAGATGGTCTGATGATAGAGACTCCATATGCGACAGCAGCGATAAGAGGCACGGAATGGAGTCTTTCTGTAAAGGATAATGAATCAAGTCTTGTTGTGATGGAGGGAAATGTCCAGCTTTCTAATCCATTTGGGTCAATCATCGTAGGCAGATATGAACAGGCAGTTGTCTTTGCCAGACAAGCACCTGTCAAGACTATTATTGTGAGGCCAAGAGACAGGATTCAGTGGACATATTACCTGACAGAGAAGAGACTCCTTGGATATTTAAAATTTAGAGGAGGTATTCCTGAAAGAGCCGAGATTTTTTTCAATAATGGAAAGTTTGAAGAAAGTGCTGATGCCTTTAAAGAGATTTTGCTAAAAGAACCTGAAAATTCAACTGCCCTAACAGGTTTCGGTCTTACTGAACTTATGAAAGGAAACATCGAAAAGGCAAAAGAATATCTTGACAGGTCTTTGAAGATAAAAAAAGATCTTTTACCACTTCTTGGAAAATCCTATGTATTCATTACTAAAAACATGACTGATGATGCAAAGGAAATTCTCAAGGAAGCTAAAGCTTCATTCCCACAGGATCCTTTACCTTATATATTTTCTTCTTATCTCCATACCTTTCTTGGTGATTTTTCAGGAGCAATTAACGAGTGTGAATCAAGGCTTTCAGCAATTCCGAATGACCCATCAATCCTTGCCTTTGAAACAGATATTTATTTTATCCTCAATAAACCAGATGATGCAAAGGCAGTTATAGATAGATTATTAAAAGGAAATCCCCTTTCATCTGAAGGATATGAGAGATTAGGTTTTTATTATAGGGTTGTTACAGGGGATTCAAAAAGGGCCAGAGACGCCCTCCTGCGTGCCATCAGTCTTGATAGATTCAATGATGAAGCTAAAGCAAAATTATCTGACCTCCTGCGAGAAGAAGGCTATATCCCTGAAGCCCTTAAACTCATTGAAGAAGCCCTTTGGATAGCACCAGGGAATGCTTTACACCATTACAACTATGGCAGGCTCCTGGCTGACATCAACAGATTAGATGAGGCAAGGGTAGAATTCAGAAAATCTCATGAACTTGACCCAACCTTTTCAAGGGCTTACCTAGGAGAAGGGATTATCCTCCTAAAAGAAGGCAAAACACAAGAGGCATTAAAGGAACTGTCAAAAGCAAGCCTCTTTGAACCGGATCTCTCTGAGATACATAGCTTCCTTGCTATAGCCTATTATCAAAAGCGTGCTTTTAGTGAAGCCCTTGAAGAGCTAAAGAGGGCAGGAGAGTGTGATCCTCTTGATTCCACACCTCATCAACTTGCAAGCATTATTTATAACGACCTTTACATACCGGCAAAGGCGATAGAAGAGGCACGGAAGGTTCTCGAATTTCTGCCATACAGGAAAGCTTCAGGCGAAGCTCTCTTTGAAAGCGCACAGACCGGGACGATGTCAGTAAATTATGGACTTGATTTTTTTGACCTACCTGAATGGTCTCTTTACTATAGCCAGAAGGCCCTCTTTATAAATCCATATAGCAATGTTAGTCATATAGGCGTTGCCAAAGCTTATGATAAACTTGGTATGGTAAGCTCTCTCCAGGGATACAATGAATTTGCAACACCCTATTCCAGCGAAATTCTCCAGGGTTTAATCCTTAATGTTAACTCTCTTAATTTCTCTAATAGATATAGTACCCTGATAAGTAAACCCGGCCATTATCTTACATTAGGGAGCATATATGCTCAGGGAGATTCTGAAGAAACACAGGTTGACCTAAAAGGGAGCGGGGATTTCGGAAGCTGTTTCCCTCTTACTTATTGGTTTTATTCAAAGGCTTACAGAGATAATGGTTATCTCGAAAACAGCAGAGTTAAAAGTGTAGATGCAGAGATTGTTCTTGGTTACAAGCCTAACTACAAACATGACATTTATCTGGATTTAGGTTACTACAAAGATAAAATAGGGATTACTCCTTCTGCATCAGAGTGGTTTAGGTGGTCTGATGACAATCAAAAGTATAGGGACAATGGTTACTGGGTTGAATTTGGATATCACAGGCGCTTCAGCCCTATATCCCATCTCATTACAAATCTGAGGTACTTCAAGGAAAATGATAACCTTGAAAACCCTGACTTTAAATGGGATCTTTCTGGTTTTGCCAATAGCGCAGATAAAGTGCAAAATATTGCTTTTGGCATAAGGCATATGCTTACCCTTTACGAAGACCATCAAGTATCCTATGGGATTGATTATAATTTCGAGAAAGTAAATTTTGGTGAAGAATGGCCATATATGTACCCAACATGGACCGAACGAATACAACAGTCCCATATAAGTAGATATCTTATTTACCACATCTATGATAGGTGGACAATTAGTCCAAGAATCACTCTCGATACAGGACTTTTTCTTTCATACTACAGTACCAAAGCTGATTACCATTCTCAGGATACCCTCCTCGGCTCTTTTGATTCGAAGATCTATGATGAAAATACATTCAATCTCAATCCGAGGGTCGGTATTACCGCCAATCTCGGCAATAACGGAGTTTTCAGGATTGCCTATCAGAGGAGATCAACTACGGGATTCCTTGGAGAACTTGCTCCGGTGGGTGTCTCGGGTTTAATACCGCCTACATTCGACATGGATTTTAATGCAGCACAGGACCTGCAAGGAAGTATAGAGTGCGAACTCACAAAAAAGACATTTATTAAGGCCTTACTTGGCTATGCAAAGCTCAGTGATCTAATAGCCACTGGTGGTGATAAAATGGCACAACTCTGGTATAGTCGGGTTGCCATAAACCAAATAATCAGCCGTCATTTTTCTTTCTCAGCGAGATATCATTACAATGACAGCATGTATCTTGATGGTTCAAGGAGAAAATTGTTCGGAGTACCCCAGAACTCAGGAGATGCAAGATTGGTCTTTATCCATCCAAAAGAGATATATTTGTGGCTGAGAGAATCCTATATTGGAGAAAGATATGCAGACAGTGATAATACTGTCAAATTGAAGGGTTATTTCACAACAGATTTTTATGCCCAGAAAGAGATTCTCAAAAAACGGGTCTTTTTGTCCTTCGCGATTAATAATATATTTAATGTGAAATATGAAACTTTGTCTCATCCTTATTATTGGTATGAGGGTGCATTGCCGGCAAAGGGTACAACCTTTTCTTTCAGAATAGAATACAGGCTTTAGATTTGAAGAGATTATTAGGAATCTCTGCATTTACCTCTATCATCTCATTGATGCTTTACCTATCTTTTCCCGGAAGACATTTCGACATGAAGGCCTATGATATCTATTCCTGTTTGAGAGGTTCTACAAC
>Ga0209641_10004405_pt1 | contig 11615 bp, 12 predicted proteins | sample RifCSP16_1_FD_184022 | JGI IMG/M metagenome (GOLD analysis project Ga0209641, IMG submission 184022) | Soil microbial communities from Rifle, Colorado - Rifle CSP2_sed 16_1 (SPAdes) (version 2) | ecosystem: Environmental > Terrestrial > Deep subsurface > Rock core/Sediment | place: Rifle...
TCGTCCCCGCGAAAGCGGGGATCCAGGCCGGTCGTTGGACTGGATTCCCGCTTGCGCGGGAATGACGCCAGAGAGTGAGGGTCAACGACGCGGTCGTGGGCGCGGCGCTGATCGCGCTGGCGATCGCGATCCTCGTCCACATCCAGGCCTACCCGCTCATCCCCGGGCAGAAGTACGGGCCGGCGCTCTTCCCCGGCGTGATCGCGGTCGGGCTCGCCGCCTGCGGGCTGCTGCTCGCCCGGCGCGGCGTGCGGCGCGGGCTCCCGCTGCTCGAGCCCGGCCGCTGGCTGCGAAGCCCGGCGCTGGTCACCAACTTCCTCGCGATCTGCGGAGTCCTCGTCTTCTACGCCGCGTTCGCGGGAACGCTCGGCTTCGTGCTCACCGGCGCGATCTGCCTGCTGGGCTTGTTCCTCAAGCTCGGCGTGCGGCTCGCGCCCGGGGCCGTGATCGCGGTGGTCGCGACGCTCGTGATCCACACGCTGTTCTACAAGCTGCTCCGCGTCCCGCTCCCGTGGGGCGTGCTCGAGCGCTTCGCCTGGTGAGATGACTGCGGTCGTCGCCGCGTTCGGGCTGGTTTTCGAGCCCTACGTCATCGCGGTCATTCTGGCGTCGGCGGTGTTCGGCCTCTTCGTGGGCGCCATTCCGGGGCTCACGGCGACGATGGCCACGGCGCTGCTGGTGCCGGTCACGTTCTTCATGCCGCCGGTGCCGGCGATCGCATGCATCGTGACCGCAACCGCGATGGCGATCTTCTCCGGCGACATCCCCGGTGCGCTGATGCGCATCCCCGGGACGCCCGCCTCGGCCGCGTACGTGGACGAGGCGTACGCGATGACGAAGAAGGGCCACGCCGAGACCGCGCTCGGGGCCGGGCTCGTGTTCAGCGTGATCGGCGGGATCTTCGGCACCGTCGTGCTCGTCACCTCGGCGCCCGCGCTCGCCGAGGTCGCCGTCCGCTTCAGCTCGTTCGAGTACTTCTGGCTGGTGCTGCTCGGCCTCACCTGCGCGGTCTTCATCACGATCGGCGACCCGCTGAAGGGCGTGGTGTCGCTGCTCGCGGGGCTGCTGATCTCGTCGATCGGGCTCGACAACCCGGCCGGGCACCCGCGCTTCACGTTCGGCTCGATCGAGCTGCTCGGCTCGGTGGGGCTGATCCCGATGATGATCGGCATGTTCGCGGTGTCCGAGATCCTGCGTTACGCGGTGGCGCCGACCGGCGACGGCGAGCGCTTCACGCGCCAGATCGGCAACGTGTTCCGCGGCATGTGGACGCTCACGCAGCGGTACTGGGCGTCGATCGTGCGCGGCAGCGCGCTCGGCACCGCGATCGGCGCCCTGCCCGGGGCCGGCGCCGACATCGCGGCGTGGATCTCCTACGCGATGTCGAAGAAGTTCTCCAAGGAACCACAGAAATTCGGCACCGGGCACGTCGAGGGGCTGATCGAGTCGGGCGCCGCGAACAACAGCGCGCTCGCCGGGGCATGGATCCCGGCGCTCGTGTTCGGCATCCCGGGCGACTCGATCACGGCGATCGTGATCGGCGTGCTGTACATCAAGGGCATGAACCCCGGGCCGACGATCTTCATGAACAACCCCGAGCAGATCTACGCCGTGTTCCTGGTGTTCTTCCTGGCGAACCTGCTGATGATCCCGCTAGGGTGGGCGTGCATCAAGACGGCGAAGCGCATCCTCGAGGTGCCGAGGAACGTCCTCATGCCGATCATCCTGCTGTTCTGCGTCGTCGGCGCGTTCGCGATCAACAACACCGTGTTCGCGGTCGGCGTGATCCTCGTGTTCGGCGTCGCCGCGTACTTCATGGAGGAGAACGGCTATCCGGTCGCGCCCGCAATCCTGGGAATGATCCTCGGGACGATGCTCGAGGAGCACTTCATCACGTCGATGATCAAGTCCGAGGGGCGATTCCTCGGCTTCTTCGAGCGGCCGATCGCCGCCGCGCTCGGGATCCTGACGATCCTCGTCTGGCTGTGGCCGCTCGCGCAATGGTTGCGGTCCCGCCGGCGCGCCGTGGCGTCGCGGTGATCGGCTAGAATCGAGCTGGGTTCCGCACCGCAGGGGTGGTCATGAAACTGCTCTTCATTCTCGACCCGCTGCCCGCGCTCAAGACCTACAAGGACACCTCGTTCGCGATGATGGTCGAGGCCGCGCGCCGCGGCCACGAGATCCACTACGCGCCCCAGGAGGGGCTGATGTGGAAAGGCGGCCGCGTCGTGGGCGAGCACGGCCGCCTCCACTTCATCAACGCCGAAAGGTATCTCGGCAACGCGGCGCTCCACGACGACGACTGGTACCGCCTCCAGCTGCCGCTGCGGGAGACGCCGCTCGCCGAGTTCGACGCGGTGCTGATGCGCAAGGACCCGCCGTTCGACCTCGAGTACGTTACCAGCACCTGGCTGCTGGAGGCCGCGACGCGCGAGGGTGCGCGCGTGTTCAACGACCCGCGGGCCATCCGCGACCACAGCGAGAAGCTCACGATCGCGCTGTTCCCGCAGTACACAGTGCCGACGCTCGTGACGCGGCTCGAGGGCCAGCTGCAGCGCTTCATCGACGCGCAGGGGGACGTCGTGCTGAAGCCGCTCGAGGGTCACGGCGGGGAGGGCGTGTTCCGGGTGACCGACAGCGACCCGAACCGGAACGTGATCATCGAGACGCTCACCGGCCGCGGCGTCCACTCGATCATGGCGCAGCGCTACATCCCCGAGATCCGCGACGGCGACAAACGCGTGCTGCTGATCGCGGGCGAGGCGGTGCCCTACTCGCTCGCGCGCATCCCCAAGCCGGGCGAGTCGCGCGGCAACCTCGCCGCCGGCGGCACGGGCGTCGCCCGTCCGCTCTCGCCGCGCGATCGGGAGATCGCCGCGGCGGTCGCCCCGGTGCTCGCGAGCCGCGGACTGCTCCTCGTCGGGCTGGACGTGATCGGCGACTGGCTCACCGAGGTGAACGTGACCAGCCCGACGTGCTTTCAGGAGATCGCGCAGCAGACCGGGCTCGACGTCGCGGGGACGTTCCTCGACGCGCTGGAGAAGGCCGTGAAGGCGCAAGGCGGCTGAGGCTGGAGAGGAACCGGCCCTCGGGCCGGTGCGGAATCCGCACGCTTCGCGCCCCGGCTCCCGGTCCATGCCCAGCGGGGGTAAACTCCCGGAATCCGTGATCCTTCAAGCAGTTCCGGCATGGTCGGCATCCTGATCGTCGCGCACGGGGCATTCGGCGAAGCGCTGATTCACTGCGCAAGCCACGTGCTCGGCAAGCGGCCCTTGCGCGTGCGCCAGGTCGGCATCACCGTGCACGACGACCCTGACGCGATCCTCCCGCAGGCGCAGGAGCTCGTGCGGCAACTCGACGACGGCGATGGCGTGCTGGTGCTGACCGACATGCTCGGGGCGACGCCGTCGAACATCGCCGCGCGCCTCGCGGCGCCGGGCCGGGTCGAGGTCGTCGCCGGCGTCAACCTTCCGATGCTGGTGCGCGCGCTCACCTACCGCGCGCAGCCGCTCGCGGCGGTGGCCGGGAAAGCGATCAGCGGCGGCCGCGAGGGCGTGCTGCACCTGGGCGAGCCGCAGGCCCATGCCGCAACGGGAAGTTGAGATCCAGAACAAGCTGGGGCTCCACGCCCGCGCCGCGGCGAAGCTCACCCAGACCGCAGCGAAGTTCGCGGCCGACGTGTGGCTGTCGCGGAACGGCCGGCGCGTGAACGCGAAGAGCGTGATGGGGGTGATGATGCTCGCGGCCGGCCGCGGCAGCCGGATCGCGATCGAGACCCAGGGCGCGGACGCCGACGCCGCGCTCGCGGCGATCGCGGCGCTGGTGGACGACAAGTTCGGGGAAGGGGAATGAAGGGGTAAATGGGCAAGCCCGAGACCACGACCAGCCTCTCGCCGCTCGCGGCACGCACGAGCGGGGCGAGCTTCACGCTGCACGGCGCCGGCGTCTCGGGCGGGATCGCGATCGGCTACGCGCACCTGATCTCCGCCGCCCGGCTCGAGGTCGCGCACTACGAGGTGCCGCGCGACGAGCTCGAGGCCGAGATCGAGCGGTTCGACGCCGCGGTCGAGCAGGTCCGCGGCGAGCTGATGGGCCTGCACGCCGCCGTTCCGGCCGACGCGCCCGCGGAGCTGGGGGCGTTCCTCGACCTGCACCTCATGATCCTCAACGACGCGATGCTCTCGGTCGCGCCGCGCGAACTCGTCCGCACGCGCCGCTGGAACGCCGAGTGGGCGCTCGTGCACCAGATGGAGCTGCTCGTGCAGCGCTTCGAGGAGATCGAGGACGCGTACCTGCGCGAGCGGAAGGCCGACGTGCAGCAGGTCGTCGAGCGGGTGCTCAAGGCGATGCTCGGCACCGGGCACCTGCCGGCGCCGCCGGAGCACGAGGAGGACATCATCGTCGTCGCGCACGACTTCTCGCCGGCGGACATGATCCTCTTCAAACAGCACCAGTTCGCCGGCTTCGTCACCGACCTGGGCGGGGTCACCTCGCACACCGCGATCGTGGCGCGCAGCCTCAATCTGCCGGCGATCGTCGGCCTGCACCACGCGCGCCAGATGATCCGGGAGAGCGAGCTCCTCATCGTCGACGGCTCGGCGGGCGTCCTGATCGTCAACCCCGACCGCCAGGTGCTCGCCGAGTACCAGCTGCGCCGGACCCAGTTCGAGCTCGAGCGCCAGAAGCTCAAGCGGCTGAAGACGACGCCGTGCGCGACGCTGGAGGGCGTCGCGGTCGAGCTGCACGCGAACATCGAGCTGCCGGAGGACGTGGAGCAGGCCCTCGACGCGGGCGCGATGGGCGTCGGCCTCTTCCGCACCGAGTTCCTGTTCCTCAACCGCGACGACCTGCCCGACGAGGACGAGCAGTTCGAGGCTTACCGGCAGGTGGTGCAGGCGATGGAGGGCCGAGCGGTCACGATCCGCACGCTCGACCTCGGGGCGGACAAGGCGATCAACGGCGAGCAGTTCGCGGGGCCGAATCCGGCGCTGGGCTTGCGGGCGATCCGCTTCTGCCTCGCCGAACCGCAGCTGTTCCTCACCCAGCTCCGGGCGATCCTGCGCGCGTCGCATTACGGCAAGGTGCGGATCCTGATCCCGATGATCGCGCACGCCCACGAGATCGACCAGGTGATGCACTACCTCGGGATCGCCGAGGACACCCTGGTGCAGAACGGCTCGCCGTTCGACCCGAGCGTGCCGATCGGCGGCATGATCGAGATCCCGGCGGCGGCGCTCGCGGTGGCGACCTTCATGAAGAAGCTCGACTTCATCTCGATCGGCACCAACGACCTGATCCAGTACACGCTCGCGATCGATCGCACCGACGACAACGTGGCGCACCTCTACGATCCGCTGCACCCCGCGGTGCTCCATCTCGTCGCGCACACGATCCGCGCCGCGACCAAGGCCGGCGTACCGGTCGCGGTCTGCGGCGAGATGGCCGGCGAGGCCGCGCTTACGCGGCTGCTGCTCGGCCTGGGCCTCCGGCAGTTCTCGATGCACCCGGCGCAGCTGCTCGCGGTCAAGCAGCAGGTGCTACGCTCCTCGGTCCCGGAGGTCGAGGTGCTCGCGCAACGGATCCTGCGCTCCGAGGACCCGGAGCGCAGCCGCGCGCTGCTTGCTAAACTGAACTCCTAACCCGGAGTCCCACAAAGTGCTACGCGAAATCACCGGCGTCACGCAGGACGCAGCAGGCCAGACCCGGCGCTGGTTCCACGACGACTACTTCGACCTCTTCGTGCAGCAGGACCGCGACGGCGAGCTCGCCGCCCTCGAGCTCTGCTACGGGGTCGGGCACTCGGAGCGGGCGCTCGTGTGGAAGAAGGGGTTCGGCCACTTCCACGACGGGCCGGAAGGCGACGGCCTCGACGCCGAGAGCCTCGCGGCGCGCTTCGCGCGCGAATGCGGCGAGGTCCCGCATCGGATCAGCACCTCGGTGCTGCGGGTGATCCGCGACTTCCCCGAGCTCGAACGGCTCGCGCGCGCGCGCCGCCGCAAGTACCGGCGCGAGACCTGGCAGCAGACCTAGCCCGGACCTCCAGGCCAGCCGCCCCGGCTCACGTCTTCAGGATCACCGACTGGCCGGTCGGCAGGACGACGAACGGTACGTCGTGCTCGCCGCAGTACCGGTCCCACGCGCGGCTCGCCCCCGGGAAAAACGGCGCGCTGTAGTCGTCGCACACGATCACGCCGCCAGGCGCGAGACGCGGGACAAAGTACTCGAGCGCGCCGAGCGTCGGCTCGTAAAGATCGACGTCGACGTGGACGAATGACCACTCGGCTTCCGGGAGCTCGGCAAGCACCGCGGGAACCCACCCCTTGTGGATCGCCACGCCGGGGAAGTCCGCGAGCGCGCGCCGGACCTGCTCGAGGTGAGCGGCGAAGCTGCCGCGCCGGGTGAGGGGAGGCGCCTCGCTTTCGGAGACCCCGTCGATGCGGTCTTCGGCGCCGGGCGCAGACAAGCCCTCGAAGCTGTCGATCAGATGCATTCGGGAGCCGTCGAAGCGCGGGTCCTGCGCGCGCGCCGCGCGACACAGCATGAGCGCGCTCGTCCCCTGGAACACCCCGCACTCGGCGCGCCGTCCGGGCAGCGTCAGCGCGTGCAGGAAGTACTGCGCGAGAAAGAGCGTCGCGGCAGGCCGGTGGATCGCCTTCACCGGCGGCACCCAGGCATTCGTGTCGCGCATCGCATCGCCCACGAGGCGCGTGACCGGCACGCCGCCGACGGCGACGTCGCGGAACAGGATCGCGACGTGCGCATCGGTCGGCGCCCGCGCGTGCTGTTGGATCAGTCGTTTGAAGGCCAACGCGCGCTCGCCGACTCGGGCTCGCGGCGGGGACGCGGCACCTGCTCTCCCAAACATCGATCGCAGCATTCTCAGCAGCATCGCGCGTTGCTGTCCTCCCCGCAGGCGCTCCGACCGCCTGCGACGCGCGCCGAAGATAGCACACGCCGCCGCGCGGTCCGTATGGCCCGGGGTCAACGCCGCCGCTGCCCCCAGCGTTCGCCGACGGGCGGCGCGTGCGGACACGCCCCCGAAGATTGGCCCGGCTGGTTTGACACGCGCTCCGCTTCCTCATAAGCTTCAGCACGCGCCGATTTGATCTTCTCAGCTTGCGGGCGCGAAGTCCGGCCGACGAGGCCGGGCCGAAATTCTGCTAAAGCGAGGGCAACCCGTTCAGCAGTGCGCAAGCTGAACGGGTTTTTTATTTGGGGAACAAGGGGGCACGCCCCCTTGACTATCCCCCAGGTCGGTGCAGCAGGTTTGTATGGACCCCAGGGACGCAACGCTTCCACGCTCGGTCGGCGCCGTGGCGCCGCGCCAGATGCGCTTCGCCGAGCCGATCCGCCTCACGGGCGGCGCGGCGATCGACGAGTACCGCCTCGTCTACGAGACCTACGGCCGGCTCAACGCGGCGCGGACGAACGCGGTGCTCGTGTGCCACGCGCTGAACGCGGCCCACCACGTGGCCGGCCACTACGCCGACGACCCGGCCAACATCGGCTGGTGGGACAACATGATCGGCCCCGGCAAGCCGCTCGACACCGAGCGGTTCTTCGTCGTCGGGCTCAACAACCTCGGCGGCTGCTTCGGCTCGACCGGCCCGTCCTCGCCCAACCCGAAGACCGGCCGACCCTATGGCTCGAGCTTCCCGGTGGTCACGGTCGAGGACTGGGTGAACGTGCAGGCGCGCCTCGCCGACCGGCTCGGCATCGGCCGCTGGGCGGCGGTGATGGGCGGGAGCCTCGGCGCGATGCAGGCGCTGCAGTGGACGATCTCGTACCCGATGCGCATCCGGCACGCGCTCGTGATCGCGGCGGCGCCGAGGCTCTCCGCGCAGAACATCGCGTTCAACGAGATCGCGCGCCAGGCGATCACCACCGATCCCGACTTCCACGGCGGCGACTACTACGCGCACGGCGTCGTGCCCACGCGCGGCCTGCGCATTGCGCGCATGATCGGCCACGTGACCTACCTCTCTGACGACGCGATGATGGAGAAGTTCGGCCGGGTCCTGCGTTCGGGCAAGCTCGGCTTCCACTTCGACGTCGATTTCGAGGTGGAGTCGTACCTGCGCCACCAGGCCGACAAGTTCTCCTCGTACTTCGACGCCAACACCTACCTCCTCATCACGCGCGCCCTCGACTACTTCGACCCGGCGGAGGCGCACGGCGGCGATCTCGCCGCGGCGCTCGCGGCCGCGCGGGCGAAGTTCCTCGTCGTCTCGTTCACCTCCGACTGGCGCTTCGCGTCGGCGCGCTCCCGGGAGATCGTCAAAGCGCTGCTCGACAACCGGCGCGACGTCACCTACGCCGAGATCGACGCGCCGCACGGCCACGACGCGTTCCTGCTCGAGGATCCGCGCTACCACGCGCTCGTCCGCGCGTACTTCGAGAACGCCGCGCGCGAGGTCGGCGCCGACCGCGGCGACGCCGGCGGGGCGCCGCTCGAGGAGGGCGAGCCGGTGCGGGTGGCCACCGGCGGAGGCCTCGCCGCGTGACCGGGGAGGCACGCATCAGCCTGTCCGGCCGCCCCGACTTCGAGGCGATCGCGGCGTGGGTGGCCCCCGAGGCCACGGTGCTCGACCTCGGCTGCGGCGACGGGCTGCTGCTCAAGTTCCTCGCGGCGTCCCGGGCGGTGAAGGGCTACGGCATCGAGATCGCCGACGAGAACGTGCTGGCGTGCGTGACGCACGGCGTGAACGTGATCCAGGGCGACCTCGAGCGGGGCCTGCAGGGGTTCGACGCCGGCTCGTTCGACTACGTGATCCTGTCCCAGACGCTGCAGGCGATGCGCCACACCGAGGAGATCGTGCTCGAGATGCTGCGCGTCGGGCGGCAGGCGATCGTGACCTTCCCGAACTTCGGCCACTGGCAGGCGCGCTGGCAGGTGGCGTTCGGCGGCCGCATGCCGGTGTCGAAGACGCTGCCCTACGAGTGGTACGACACGCCGAACGTGCACCTGTGCACGATCGGCGACTTCGAGCGGTTCTGCGCCGATCACTCGATCCGCATCCTCGAGCGGGTCGTGCTGCACGCCGGGCAGCGCGTCGCGTTCCTGCCGAACCTGCTCGGGAGCCTGGCGGTGTTCCGGTTCGAGAAGCGGCACTAGCTCCCGGCCCGGTCCTTGGAACCGCAACCGAAGCTCCTCAAGTCCAAGCTCTTCTGGGTCGCGCTCCTCTACTTCTCGGAGGGCTTCCCGCTCGGCGTCTTCTACGAGCTCTTTCCGGTCTGGTTCCGCCAGCAGGGCGTCGACCTGCGGTCGATCGGCGCGATCAGCCTCCTCGGCCTCGCCTGGACGCTCAAGTTCCTCTGGGCGCCGGCGATCGACCGCTACCGCGGCCACCGCTACTGGATGGCGACGGTCGACCTCGCGATGGGCGCAGTGCTGCTCGTGTTCGCTTTCCTCGCCGGCTTCGGGCCGTGGGTGTGGGCGGCGATCGCGGTCTTCACGATCCTCTCGGCGACGAACGACATCGCGATCGACGGCTACACGATCGAGCTCCTCGACCGGAACGAGCTCGGCTTCGCGAACGGCGTGCGGATCGGGCTGTACCGGGTCGGGATGCTCGCCTCGGGCGGGATTCTGATCCTGTCGGACTGGATCACGTGGCCGGGCGCGTTCGCCTGCGCGGCGGCAGTTCTCGCGGCCTGCGCGGTCGCGGTCCTGTTCGCGCCGCAGGAACGCCCGGTCGAGCGGGTACGCCAGACGACGCTCGGCGCCGAGCTCGCGCGAATCGCCGCCGATCCGAAGCTCGCCGCGATCGTGGCCGCGTTCGCGCTCGGCGTGCTCTGGCTCGTCGACCAGGGGGCCGGATGGTCGCAGGGGCGTCCGGCGTTCTGGGGCATCGCGCTCGGCACCGCGGCCGCTGCGCTCGCCGTCTGCTGGCTCGGCGGCCAGACGCTCCGCGGCCCGGTGGCCCAGTCCGCGGCGCCCGAGCAGGGGCCGATGTTCGGGGCGCTGATGGAGCTCCTTGCGCGGCCGTACATCTGGCCGGTGCTCGTCTTCATCCTCATCTTCAAGCTCGGCGACGCGTCGATGGGCTTCATGGTGAAGCCGTTCTGGGTCGACGCCGGCTTCAGCGCCACCGAGATCGGCCTCGTCTCGGTGAACATCGGCCTCGGGCTCTCGATCGCCGGCGGGCTCGTCGGCGGCTGGTACACCGACCGCGTCGGGATCTTCAAGGGGCTCTGGGTGCTCGGGCTCTTCCAGGCGCTCTCGAACCTCGGCTACGCGATCGCGGCGTCCGTGATCCCCTACGGCGCGGGCAGTTCCCCCGAGGCTCTCCACCGGGTGGTGCTCTACTCGGCGAGCGCGGCCGAGTCGTTCACGGGCGGCCTCGGGACGGCCGCGTTTCTCGCGTTCCTGATGGCGATCGTCGACAAGCGCCACTCGGCGACCGAATACGCCCTGCTCTCGTCCGTGTTCGCGCTGTCGCGCTCGGTCGCCGGCTGGGCAAGCGGGTTCGGTGCGGAGGCCATGGGCTACGGGCCCTATTTTCTGCTCACCTTCTTCCTCGCGTTTCCGGCGTACCTGCTCCTCCCTTGGGCAAAGCGCATGCTCGCTCTCAGCGAAGCGCCGGCGAGCCGGGATGCGCCATAGCCGCGCGGTCCTCGCGATCGCCCTCGCCGCGACGCCTCAGCGTCGGCGCGCTCTCGCCGAGCGCGTGCGCCGCGCAGCTTTCTTCGCCGGCTTTCTCGCCTTGCGCTTCGCGCCGAGCGGCGCGGCGCTCACCAGTACCGCCGCGATGATGCACGGCTCGTCCCCGCGCACGCTCCACGAGTGGTTCGTGCCGCGCTGGACGAGGATGTCGCCTGCCTTGAGCAGCGTCTCGCCCGCGTCCATGATCGCGTGGATCTCGCCCTTCAGCACGATGATGTAGTCGACCGTCGCGGTCTTGTGCATCATCGGGTCGCTCGAGTGCCGGTCCCGCGCATGGCCGGCGCCGATCGAGCCGAACGCCTCGCGCGCGTCGGCGCGGTTGCGCCAGTGCGAGTCGGGCGGGAACTCGACGATGCGGAGGACCGTGCCGTTGCGTGGCGGCTCGAGGCGCACCGGACGCCCGGCGTTGTCGGTGGCGCCCTCGTTTCGCGCCGGCGCAGTCTTCGTCTCCCACAAGTCGGTCAGTGCGAGGCCCGGCATCGACGCCATTTCCTTCACGTTCGGCGCGAGCCCGTCCATGAGGAACATCGACTTGTCTTTGGCATCGTGGCCGGTGACGACCCTGCGTACTCTCCAGACCATTCACCCCTCCTCGTCGACTGCGGCCGCGAGCGAAGCGTCGCGGCGTCGTTGGTTGAGCGCGCCGTAGAATACTGTGACGGCAGGTCTCTATCAACGAAACTGCAGGGAGAAGGATGAAGCTCGTGACGTTCCGCGCCGGACGCGCTCGCCCGCGCGTCGGGGTGCTCGTGGACGGCGGAACCCACGTCCTCGACCTCCAGGCCGCGCACCGCGCGCGTTACCGACGGAGCTCGAGCGGCCTCGCGAGCGTGCTCGCCATCGTGGCGGGCGGGGATGAAGCGCTCGAGCTCGCGCGCGCGCTCGCCGGTGCGAAGCGTCGGCCGCGGCAGGCGGTGCTGGCGATCGGGGACGTGAAGCTCCTCGCCCC
>Ga0209641_10004407_pt1 | contig 11613 bp, 7 predicted proteins | sample RifCSP16_1_FD_184022 | JGI IMG/M metagenome (GOLD analysis project Ga0209641, IMG submission 184022) | Soil microbial communities from Rifle, Colorado - Rifle CSP2_sed 16_1 (SPAdes) (version 2) | ecosystem: Environmental > Terrestrial > Deep subsurface > Rock core/Sediment | place: Rifle...
CCTTCTTGCCCTTGCGCGCGAGCGCGGTGAGATCGCGTGCGTAGCGCTCGAGGGCCTGGTAGCGGTCCTCGGCGTTGGGGTCGGTGACGGTCTGGTTGCCGCGGATCTCGCGGAGCACCTTGAGCACGGCGTCGCGCTCGACACCCGCCCTCTTGAGGGCCTCACCGGCGGGCGTCTTCGAGGCGACGAGGGCGAGAAGGAGATGCTCGGTCGAGACGTACTTGTCCTTGAGGGCCTCCGCCTCACGCAGCGACTGCTTGAGCGTGGCGTCGAGCTTGGGCGAGACGTGCGTGGCCGATCCCTGCGCGCGGGGCAGGGAGGCGAGGGTCTTCTCCGCGTCGCCCGCGATCCCCCCCGCGTTCGCGCCCAGCTTGCCGAGCACCGAGGGGACGACCCCCCCCTCCTGGTGGAGCAGCTCCTTAAGAAGATGCTCGGTCGTGACCTCCGGGTGGTCCGCCTTCTCCGCCGCCGTCTGGGCGGCGAGGATGGCCTCCTGGGCCTTGACCGTGAACTGATCGAGCCGCATGAGACGAGCCTCCAGCTCATAATGTACGATCTTAGTGCAGACATGTCAATCACATTGAGTGTCCAACGTTAAGCATTAGCACAGGGTGGGCAACTCCCTCGATAATAATGAATTAGCCCTGGAGAGAGTAGGCCCAGGGCGCGTCAGGCCTGAGCGCCTCGCGCGCGCTCTCGCGCGCGCCCGGCGGCCTCAGATCGACGGCTGTCGGGCGCGAATGAGCGGCCGTTCGCCAGGGGCTCGACGGCTCAGAGGCGCAGGATCAGCCTCGCGTAGAGGAACCTTCCGTTGAAGCCGAACGGAGACAGGTTCGAATAGGTCTGGACCTGGAACGACGAGTTCACTGGCAAGAGCGGGTCCGGGAACGTGTCGAAGACGTTCAGCGCGCCGACGACGAGCGTGAGCTTGTTCCACGCGTACGACAGCTCCACGTCCGTGAGCCACTTCGCCGCGAAGGTCTGGTCGTTGGCCGGGGTGTTGGTGGGGAAGCAGACCTCCCCATAGCGGCCGGTCCGCAGCACGCCGGTCCAACCCCCCTTTTGCAGGGTCCCCGAGATCCGGACGTTGTCCTTCGGCTGGCCGCAGGTCGTCCGCAGCTCCTCCACGCGGTCGAACAGCACGTTCTCGAGGCCGATGAGCTGGGGAGGTGTCTTGATGATCCCCACGATGTCGTTGTCGTTGTGGTTGTAGGCCAGCGAGAGGAGAAGGTTCCCCGCGCCCCCGAGGTTCCATCGGTAGTTGGCCGTCGCGTCGATGCCCTGCGTCTTTGTATCGATGGCGTTGGTGAAGAAGCGGCCGCCGTTCGCCCCGAACGGCCGCACGAGGGCCTCGATCCTCGGCCCGGTGAAGTTGCCCGAGAAAACGACCCGGTCGTCGAGGTCGATGCGGTAGAAGTCCACGGTCAGGTCGAACTGGTCGACCGGCGTGAACACGATCCCCGCGCTGTAGTTCACGGACTCCTCGGGCTGGAGGGGCTGTGCGCCCATGGCCCGGGCGACGGGGCTCTCGACGGCGAAGGTGCCCACCTGGACGGGCTGGACGACGCCACCCACGGTGATGAAGTTGGTCGCCACGGAGCCGAAGTTCGACTGAACGAGAGAGGGGGCGCGGAACCCGGTGCTGATGGCGCCGCGGATCGCGAAGCGCTTGTGCGGCAGGAGCCGCAGGGTGAGCTTGCCGTCGATGGTCTCGCCGAAGTCGTCGTAGTGCTCGAACCGCCCGGCGACGCCCACGCGGACCTTCTCGTGGAGGTCCCCTTCCAGATCGAGATAGAGGGCCACGCTGTTACGCGTGGCGTCGGCCGCGTTGTCGGGCGGAAACCCCGGAAACACCTGGGCCCCCGGGACCGCCCGCCGCCCGAACTGGTCCGGCGATCCGCCGTCGATGTAGGAGTTGGGCTCGCCGGGAAGCTCCTGGAAGTTCTCCCTCCGGTACTCGGCGCCGAAGGCCACGTTCAGGGGCGAGGCCAGGCCGATGTCCATCTGCCGCGCGAGGTCCGCGTTCACGAGGAACTGGCTGAAGATCAGGCTGCCCGAGTAGAACTCGGTCGGGCTCGCGGGGCCGAGCGAGACGTTGAGCGAGTTGACGATGCTGAAGTCGAAGCTGTTCCGCCCGTACTGGGCGCTCACGTCCCAGAACCAGCGGGAGCCGAGGACCCCTCGCGCCCCCACCGTCCCCGAGACGTCGATCACTTGGGGCTGGATCGTGGGCAGGAACCCGAGCGGATAGATCTGGGGCCAGTTCCGCGCGTCGAGGGCCCGGCGGTAGAACCCGCCGTGCGAGCCGTCGCGCTTGCTCCAGCCCCCGAAGGCGTAGACAAAGTCGTCCTCCGTCTGCCCGAGGGGGAACGAGGCGTTGAAGAACGTGAGGATGTCCCGCTGCTCGGAGTCGCCCCAGTGGTGGTTGGGCTGGGGGACGGGGTTGTTGCCCGCGTCGCCGGGCTGGATCTGGTCGCGCAGGTCGGGGGAGGCCCGGTTGGTGCCGTTGCGGTTCCTGTACTCCGCGGCGAGGAACATCGAGCCCCCGCCCACGGCGAAGCCCCGGCTGAGAACGGCCTCCGTGAGCTCACCGTCCGAGTAGTCGCGGGAGGCCCCCGTCATGTCGGTGTATTCGCCGAGCGTCTGGCCGACCTTCCCTCCGAAGGTCCAGGGCTGCGCCCCCGATTTGAGCACGACGTTGACCACCCCGGCGATGGCGTCGGAGCCGTACTGGGCCGCGGCCCCGTCGCGCAGGATCTCGATCTTGTGGATGGCGCTGGCGGGGAGGGCGTTGAAGTCGACTCCGGTGGTGCCGCGCCCGACGACACCGCTCGTGATGATGTGGGCGCTCTGGTGGCGGCGCTTGCCGTTGAGGAGGACCAGCGTGTGGTCGGGGCCGAGGCCGCGGAGGGTGGCGGGGCGGACGCTGTCGGCGCCGTCGGAGATCGTGGGCCGAGGGAAGTTGAAGGAGGGGGCCAGGATCTGGATGATCTGACTCGTCTCGCTGGCTCCGGTGGTGGCGATCTGCTGCGAGGTCAGGATGTCGACGGGCACCGCCTTCTCCGTTTCCGCTCCCGGCGTCCGCGATCCCACGGTGATCTCTTCGTGGAACGTCAGGCCGAGGGCGAAGTCCTGCGCGATGCTGGCGGACGAGAGCTTGACCTGCCAGGTCCTTCCCCGGAGCCCGGCCGCCGTGACCTTGACGTCGACGGTCTTTCCCGCCGCGTCGGCGGGGAGGTTCAGCGTGTAGCGGCCCTGCTCGTCGGCCACGGCGCTCAGGCCCAGGGCCTCGATGGCGACCGTGGCGCCCGGGAGGGGCAGCCCGTCGTCCTTCGTGGTGACGACACCGGTGAGGACGGTGGCCTCCGCAGCGGCGCTCGCGGGGGACGGGGCGACAACGGCGACGGCGAGAAGGACAAGGGCGACACACTTCATGGCGCGCTCCTCCGGGCGGGCGAGGCCCGCATCGACGGCGGTTTCCAGGGGTCTATTTGAGCCCAAGTAGCACATGGGCTCGAACGCTGTCAACCGCGAAGGAGCCATGATCGGGGCGTGGCGACGGCGCGGCCGTAGGCCAGGGCCGTCGCCGCCCCCGCTGCCGCCGCCGCCGGGGCCTTCACGAGGAAGCGCCTCCGATTCGAGCTCGCCATCGTCACCTCCGTGTTGCGTCCCAACGAGGGTCTCCCGTCGTCCGATAGTCCCCGGGGAGCGTGTCCCAGTCGGGGCGGGAGATCCCGTTCAGGTCGTAGACCACCTTGCCGTCGCGGACGGTCAGCTCGCAGACGAGCCGCTGCGTCCCCCGCAGCCGCGCGCCGAACGAGTCCACGAAACCGTAATCGCCCTTTTCGAGGCGCAGCACCGCGACGTCGGCCGGCGCCCCGACCGAGAGATGACCCAGCTCTTCGTGCCCGATCTGCCGCGCCGGGTTCCACGTCGAGCGGAGCACCAGGTCCTCGAGGGTGAGACCCAGGGCGAGGAACTTTCCCATCACGTTGAGCATGTCCTTCATCCCGGCGTTCATGCTGTTCACGTGCAGGTCGGTCGAGATCGAGTCGGGGACGAAAGCTTCCCTCAGCGCCGGCACCGCGATGCGCCACGAGAAGCTCCCGCCGCCGTGGCCGACGTCGAAGAGCACCCCGCGCTTCCGGGCCTCCGGGAGGGCCGGGTTCACCCGACCCGACGCGTCCTGCTCGTTGCGCAGGCCCGAATAGACGTGGGTGTAGATGTCGCCCGACCGCAGCTTGCGCGTCAGAAGCTCCCCGATCGGGCGCTCGGGCCGGTTGGCCCCGAAGTCGACCATCACGGGGACGCCCGCCCGGCGGCCCGCCTCGACCGCCCGCTCGACCGGCGTCCATTCCGGCCCCTCGTAGTGCGCGGTCTTGATCCCGACGACCAGGCCCTTGTGGCGGAGCGCCATCTCCGCCCCCGGCTCCGCCTGCATGTCGGCGAGGTCCTGCTCGAACGCCCCGCCCCGCATCCCGTGCCCGACGATGTTGAGAAAGGCCAGCACCCGGGTCCGGGCGCGGTCGATCACGCGCTCCTTGAAGTCAGGGAAGTTCCGGAAGCCGGCGCCGCCCGCGTCCGCCACCGTCGTGACGCCCGCGCGGAAGGTGAACCCGTCGGGGTAGACGCTGTTGTCGCCCGCGTAGGAGTCGCGCTCGCCGGTGCCGGCGTAGACGTGGGTGTGGATGTCGACGAGGCCGGGGATCACGTAGAGGCCGGAGACGTCGATGGCCTTGAAGGCCAGGGCGGGGTCGATCCGCGGCTCGACGGCGACGATCCGCCCGGCGGCGATCGCCACGTCGCGAGGCGCACTCAAGCCGCTCCGGGGATCGATGACGTGCCCGCCCCGCAGGAGCAGGTCGTAGCTCGGTTCCGCTCGGGCGAGGGCGGCCAGGCCGACGAGCATCATGGCTCCCGCCGCGGCGCCAAGGGCGCTCATGGCCGGTTCAGGCCTCCTCGAGGACATGCCGTTTCGCCGTCCATCGCGCGCCCAGATACTCGCCCATGTCGAGATTGCCCGCCAGCGCGTCGCCCTCGACGCGGCCCGAGAAGGTGAAGACGAGCGCGTCGCCATTCTCCTCGGTATAGAGGCTCCGGATGCGCACGGCGTCGCCGTCGATGGTGCCGGAGAGGTCGCGGGAGACGAAGTCGCCCTGGTGGGAGCCGTCGATCTCGTTGCCCCGCTGCCTCAGGTGCAGGACGTGCCTCGAGGTGCCGGCGGCGTACTCGATCCCGACGTCCCACTGCCCGGAGAGGTCGGCGACGGGCGGGGCGAGGGGCGCGTCGGGGTCCTTGCGCGTCGGGTTCGAGAGGAACGCGTACAGCCGGTCCGCCACGATCTTCTCCTCCCCCGGCGACAGCATGTAGGGGTTGATCGAGACCCCGGTCTCGGAGCCCTCCCCTTCCCCCCGCGCCGGGAAGAGAGCGAGGCGCGGGTCGCCGTCGAACAGCTCGCGCGCGACCGTCTCTCCGGAGATCCCGAAGCGCTTCGGGTCCCACAGAACCTTGAGGGACGGTGTGCGGTTCGAGAGGCCGACGGGCTGGACCACGGAGGCGGTGACGCCTCCGATCGTCGCGACGCGCCGGGAGATGTGCTCGAGCCAGGACGTCCAGCGGCTCCACTCCGCCGTGTGGTCGCGCTTGACCCACATCTCCACCGCCATGAGCATCCCGGTCGCCTCTTCCTTGCCGACCTTGAGGCCGCGGGCGAAGCCGTGGTGGGGCGCGCTGTGCACCCAAGCGGCGCGGACGAGGTCCTTGCGACCGAGCAGCAGGCCCGCCGTCTGCGGGCCGCGGAGGCACTTGCCCCCGCTGTAGCCCACGAGGTCCGCGCCCGCCTGCAGGTGGACGTTGGGGATGGTCAGGATCTCGGCCGCGGCGTCGACGAGGACCGGGACGCCCTTCCCCTTCGCGACCTCCGCGATGGCCCGAGTGCTGAGGGGACCCTCGTCGGCGTTCGGCCCCGCCAGGATGTACACCATCGCCGTCCGCGGGCCGAAGGCCGCCTCCAGCTCCTCCGCCGCCTTGACCTCGATCACGCGCGCTCCCACCGCCCGGACCGCGGCGTCGTACACGTTGCGCGAGTGCTTGGGGATGATCACCTCGTCCCTGGGGAAGCCCCGCAGGTCCGGGATCCTCACGTGGAGGTCCGGGTTGCCGCCGGCCACGCAGGCGGCGGTGGCGTGTGTGAGGCCCGCGGCGCAGCCGCTGCTGACCATGCCCCACTCCGCCCCGGTGAGCGCCGCCAGGCGGGCCCCGACGGCCTCGGCCAGCTCGTCCAGGTGCACGTATTGGCGAGCGGCCGCGTCCATCGCCGCCCGGACCTCGGGCAGCATCAACGAGCCGCTGAGGATCGTGTACGTGCCCCGCGCGTTGATCAGGGGCCGGACGCCGATCGACGAGTAGATCTGCGGGCCGATGCGGAGACCCGCCGCCGCGAGGGGTGCGGGAACCGCGGGTGCGGAGGTCGCCGCCTCTGCGCGGAGAAGGGCGGGGAGGGCCAGGAGGCCACCGCCCCTTCGGAACAGCTCCCGGCGGGTGAGTCCTTCGTTACCCATGACGCCTCCTCCACGCGGGTCCTCGCCGGACCCGCACGAGCCTACCGCTTCCGAGGATGCGCCTTCTTCCACTCCTCGAACACCTTCTCGAGCTCCGGGCTCAGGCTCGGGTAGATGTCGCGAGCCCGGTACTTCGTACCCCGGATCATCTCGCGCTTGAAGTCCTCGATGTAGACCGTGTCCTCGGCCGCACGGATCACCTCGTCCGCGATCTGCGGGGGAAAGAAGAGGAGCCCCGACTCGTCGCCGATCACGGCGTCCCCGGGCAGCACCGTCACCGTCTTGATCCGCACCGGCACGTTCCACTCGACGCCCACCTGGTCGGCCATCGCCGAGGCGTGGGCGCCGGTGTAGTAGACGGGGAAGTCCCTCCAGGGGAGGAACTCGGCCAGGTCTCGCAGGCCCCCGTCGATCACCACCCCCACCGCTCCCCGCGCCTTGATCCCGAGCCCGGTCACGTCGCCCATGAACGTCGCGCGATCGACCATGCCCCCCAGCTCGACGACGAGGACATCGCCGGGGCGGGCATCTTCGCCGGCCCGGATGTTGTACTGATACTCCCAATCTCCTTCTCTGGCCAGGGTCTGCACCGCATCGAGGAGATCCGGCCGCACGGGCAGGTAGCGCATCGTCAGCGCACGCCCCACCAGCTTGGTCCCCGGCTGCGTGAGCTTGAAGTCGTTCACGAAGCAGTGACGGTACTGCTTCGCCTGCACGGCGCCCCACACCGCCTCGATCGGAAGCCCCTTCAAGCGGGCCATCTGCTCGTCGGTGAGGCGTGGGCGCGAGGGAGCGAGCACGTCCATGATCGCGCTGTAAGTGTTTCGGGAAGCACGCTGGCCCGGCGGTGCCGTCTCCGCGTCCGCGAGGGCCGGCGCAAGGAGCAGGACGAGGATGAGGGAACGGGGTGGGCGCATGTCATCTCTCCTTGTCGACCCCCCAAGGAGTCGGCGGATTATAGACGCTCCGCCGCTCGCGGGAAGAGCCTTGGCGCCGGCTTGATATCATCGGCGGCCATGCCTCCGCCATCCACCGTCAGTCGCGGTCTGCTCGCGGCGGGGGCGGTTCTGATCCTTGGTGGGCTCGCGGGCGCCCTCCTGGCCCTGCGCCCGCTCCTCGCCGCGGGGCTCGTGGCCGGCCTCGCGCTCGTCGCGCTTTCCCTGCGGCGCAGCGCGCAGCTCTCGGGCTACGCGTTCACGCTGTGGGTGCTGGCCTTCGTGACGGCGTCGCTCAGCTACCCCGAGGCCTTTCGCACATGGGCCGGGTATCCCCTCGCCCGGCTCATCGTTCCCCTCATCCAGATCATCATGTTCGGGATGGGGACGACGCTCAGCGTCCGGGACTTCACGCGCGTGCTCTCGATGCCCTGGCCGGTCCTGGTCGGCTTCGGCCTCCAGTTCCTGGTCATGCCCCTCTCGGGCTGGGGGATCTCGAGGCTGTTCGGGTTCGAGCCCACGGTGGCGGCCGGGGTCATCCTTATCGGCTCGGCGCCGGGCGGCGTGGCCTCCAACGTGATCACGTACCTCGCCGGTGGCAACGTGGCGTTGTCGGTCACCATGACCGCGTGCTCGACACTGGCCTCGCCGATCATGACCCCGCTGGCGATGACGATCCTGGCCGGGCAGTACGTCCCGGTGAGCTTCCGCGAGATGATGGTCTCGATCATCGAGATGATCATCGTGCCGGTCGTCGCCGGCCTCGTCGTCAACCGGATCCTGCACGGCCGCGCCCCGTGGATGCCGCGCGCCCTACCGGTCGTGTCGATGGGCGCGATCTGTTTCATCATCGCGATCATCACCTCGCTCTCCCGCGACAAGCTCCTGCAGGTCGGCTTCGCCCTGATCGCAGCCGTGGCGGTCCACAACGGCGTCGGCTACCTGCTCGGCTACTGGGGCGCGCGGTTGGCGCGCCTCACCGAGACGGACTGCCGGACGGTCGCGATCGAGGTGGGGCTGCAGAACGCCGGGATGGCCTCGGGCCTGGCGATCTCCGTTCTGAAGAGCGCGGAGGCCGGCCTCGCCCCGGCCATCTTCGGCCCGTGGATGAACGTGTCGGGCTCGATGCTGGCGTCGTGGTGGCGGGCTCGGCCCGCGGCCCGGAGAGGGGACTGATGGGCCGGCGCCGCGTGCGCGTCGTTCTTCGATTCGGCCTCGGCCTGACGCTGTGGATCTCGGCTTGGCTGGTCGGTCTCGCCCGGCCGGATCCGTCGAGCGGCGGCCTCGACGCGACCCCGAAGCCCGTGGGCCCGATCCGGTTCGAGGACCGACAGCGAGAGTCCGGCATCGACTTCGTCCTCGACAACGCCACCACCCCGGACAAGCCTGTGATCGATGCCGTCCTCGGGGGCGTGGCCCTCCTCGATTTCGACGACGACGGCCGGCTCGACGTCTTCTTCACCAACGGAGCGCGGATCCCCGGGCTCGCCAAGGACGACCCACGCTTCTGGAACCGGCTCTATCACAGCGAAGGCAACGGGGCCTTCCGCGACGTGACCGAGCGGGCGGGGGTCCGGGGCGAGGGATACTCGATGGGAGCCACGGCGGCCGACTTCGACAACGACGGCTGGACCGACCTCTACGTGACGGGTGTGAACCGCAATTTCCTCTATCGCAACGAGCGCGACGGGGCCTTCCGCGACGTGACCGAGCAGGCCGGGGTGTCGGGGATCGGAGCCGGCGGCAAGAAGCTCTGGTCGGTGGGTGGGGCCTGGCTGGACTACGACAACGACGGCGACCTCGACCTGTTCGTGGCCAACTACCTGGACTGGTCGCCCCAGAACAACCGGGTCTGCGGCGCCGAGGGCAAGCGGCTGAACTGCTCGCCCACCGAGTACGAAGGCCTGCCGAACCTCCTCTACCGCAACGACGGTGCGGGCCGGTTCAGCGACGTGTCCGCCCCGACGGGGATCGGAGCGCACATCGGAAGAGGCATGAGCGTCGCGGTGGCGGACGCGGACGGGGACGGGTTTGTCGACGTCTTCGTGGCCAACGACCAGATGCGGAACTTCCTGTTCAGAAACCTGGGCGGCCGTACTTTCGTCGAGGAGGGGGTGGAGGCGGGCGTCGCCTACACCGAGGACGGCGTGCCCGTCTCCGGCATGGGCGCCGATTTCCGCGACCTCAACCAGGACGGCCGCCCCGACATCTTCCTCACCGCCCTGAGCGGGGACACGTTCCCCTTCTACCTCAACACGGCCGAGGGCTTCTTCTCTCCCGCCACCCATGCGGCCGGCCTCGGCTTCGCCACGGTGATGATGAGCGGGTGGGGGACGGGCGCCTATGACTTCGACAACGACGGCCACAAGGAGCTGTTCATCGCCAACTCCCACGTGAGCGAGAACGTCGACCTGTACGGCCATCACCGCTACCGGCAGCCGAACGCCCTCTTCAAGGACGTCGGGGACGGCCGCTTCCGCGACGTGACGGCGGAGGCTGGAGCGGCCATGCAGCGCGCCCGCGCGCATCGGGGATGCGCCTTCGGCGACCTGGACAAGGACGGCCGCGTCGATGTCGTCGTCTCGGTGATCGGCGAGCCGCCCGAGGTGCTGTACGGCGTGACCGTGGGCGCCGGGCACTGGCTCGAGCTTCAGCTCGAGGGTACGAAGAGCAACCGTGACGGCATCGGCGCGACCGTCAAGCTCACGGGCGAGTCCGGGCGCGTCCAGTACAATCACGCCACCACCGCCGTGGGCTACGCCAGCTCGTCCGACAAGCGGGTGCACTTCGGCTTGGGCGCCGACCGTACCGCCCGCGAGATCGAGATCCACTGGCCGAGCGGGACCCGGCAGATCCTGAGGAACGTGACCGCCGACCAGCTTCTCAAGGTCACGGAGCCGTGAGCGACGTCCGCGGACACCCCGCCGACGATGGCGGTATACGGACCCGACGCTGGGCCGTGATCTCGCTCCTCCTCGGCGCGGTCCTGCTCCGCGGTGGCGCGGTCGCGGCGTCTCAAGACCGTGGCGGAGGTCCGTGCGTGGGGTTGGAACCAGCCCTTCGTTCGGTAACGGAGTCGCTCGACCGAGGCGAGTGGGCCGAGGCCGAACGCCGGCTCCAGCCTCTCTCGGTCTCCCGTGCCGATTGCATCGGAGTCGTCCTCGGCCTGGCGAGGTTGCGGGCGGCTCAGAGCGATCCGGCGCAGGCGGAACGGCTCTTCGCCCGCGCCACCACGCTGGCCCCCGACGATGCGCTCGCCCACGCCCTTTTCGCCCAATACTGGCTGTCCCGAGACCAGCCCGCCCGGGCCGACTACCTGTCGGCGCTCGCCCTTTCCCTGAACCCTGACTGCCCGGAGGCCCTCGTGGTCAGGGGGCGGCTCCTGAGGGCGAGTGGCGGGATACAGGCGGCCCGCCAGGCGCTGGAGAAGGCCGCCCGCCTCGACCCGGCGAACGCCGAGGCGCACTATCAGCTGGGAATCTGGTCTTTCCTCAGGAGGCTGCACGCCGAGGCCGCCACCCACTTCGAGACGGTGGTGGCGCTGCGCCCTCTGGATGCGCGCGCCTACGACTACCTGGCCCTCAGCCTCGAAGCGCTGGGCGAAGCCGAGCGGGCGGAGCTCGCCTACCGCGGCGCGCTGAAGGTGAACGAAGGCCCCTTCTTCGACTCCTTCCTCGACTACAACTACGGGCGCTTCCTCCTCAAGCAGAAGCGCCTGGAGGAGAGCCAGGCGCACCTCGACCGCGCGGTGGCCCTCATGCCCCACCGCCGTGGGGTCCATTACGAGCGGGCCAAGTTGAAGCTGGCGCTCCGGGACTACCAGGCCGCCCGCGAGGATGCCGAGCGGGCTCTCGGCCTCCGGGAGCCCGGCGGCCTCGTACTCGATGTCCAGGTGTACTACTTGCTCGCCACCGTCTACGCGCGCCTCGGAGAGCCGGAGCTGGCGCGCAAGTACGCGGAGCTGTCCCGGACGACCCCGATCCCCGACCAGGGCGAGGGCAGGCGCTGAGCGGCCGCCACACCCTCGGCCGCGGCCTCGATCCCCTCAGGCGAGCCGCTCGTCGCGGAGCTCCTGGCGGAGCCGCGCACGGGCTTCGCGGTCCGCGATCAGCAGGCTC
>Ga0209641_10004412_pt1 | contig 11607 bp, 12 predicted proteins | sample RifCSP16_1_FD_184022 | JGI IMG/M metagenome (GOLD analysis project Ga0209641, IMG submission 184022) | Soil microbial communities from Rifle, Colorado - Rifle CSP2_sed 16_1 (SPAdes) (version 2) | ecosystem: Environmental > Terrestrial > Deep subsurface > Rock core/Sediment | place: Rifle...
TAGCGATGTTGAAGAAAATCATAGGAAGGAACTTTCCATTACAGAAAAAATGGTTCGCCTCTCAATCGGTGTAGAAAATTATAACGATATAATTTGGGATATTGATCAAGCACTGAATTCAATCACCGAGTAAGGGCATGATGCATCATAAATAAAAAGTGAGACTCACCTACCGCTCGAAAGCGTATCTGAGGTGAGTCTCACTTGAACAATTATATTGTAGGAAACTGCCACCACCATAGGCGGTCAGGTCCCGGGAGTTCCGCCGTTTGAGTACCCTTTTTCGGAACGACCAGAGGTCGTTCCCTACTTCAACAAAGACATCTTATTCTTAAAAATGTTATCACCGGCTTTGAGAGTATAAATATAAACGCCACTTGAAAGCTGATCAGCATTAAAAACTACACTATGGTGTCCAGCAGATTTAACCTCTTCATTCAATAATACTGTAACTTCCTCACCTAATAAATTATAAACACTTAAGCTTACCACCATTGGTTGAGTTAGTTGAAATGAAATCGTTGTAGACGGATTAAATGGATTAGGATAATTTTGATTTAGCTTGAATGAAAGCGGAGTTCCATTAATTCCATCATGCACGGATACAGGTCCTGAAGTTTTAATACTGTCTGGACAAATGGTTGTAAAGCTGTTTTGAGTACTTTGACCGGGAGGGGAAATAAAAAATATGTGTTCATTGGCATTTTCAAAAAGGATTAAATTGCCGGCAGCATCTAACGCCAAACCGGATCTCGCATTAATATTGTCATCAGCGCCATATAATTCGAGTTCAGTTATTATTTTTACAGGCGCCGGAAATGCAGAGTTAATATCATCAACTCTCCAAATACCGTCATCATTATTTCCGCCATCAGCTCTTGTTGCATAATAAAGAATATCATCGGTGTTGGAATTCCTATTTTGCCCATAATCAAATTCTAAATTCGCAACTCTATGCGATGCTGGCTCATCAATTCCCCAAGCGGCATTTGCATTAGTAACCGGTAAGGAACCGCTAAGTGGGAATCTAAATAATCCCGCTCCCAGACTGTTTAAATCAACCGCATTAGTTCTGAAACTAACATATAAATTTCCTTCATCATCTAATGCAACGCATCTTGGAATGATTACATCAAAAACACCGACTTCCTCTGATAAGCCATTAAACGTATCATCATCTCCAATTTTGGTGCGCAGAACTTTATTCCCTGTGCAGTAATAGATTGTTCTATCTGCACCGATTCCTTCAATAAACAAACCAAGCGGACTTGTAAGACTATCAATTATTGTGGTTATCGTATAGTCTAAATTTAATCTTCTAATTTCACCCAATTGAACTGATGATATATAAAATCTGCCGAGGTCGTCAAAAACACCGCTAACCATAGCATCGGAGCTTGTTCCCCAATTAATGGTGCCCCCCGATGTCACGGCTGCCGCAACTAAGAAAGGATCATGGTGCAAACCGTCGGGATTGAAAATTGTTATTCCTTTGCCTAATGGTCCTCCGTTATTTGGTGCATACATTAATCCAAATAAGGGGTTGGACATATTGGTTACTACGTCTAATCCTCTTGAATAAATGTCTGCGGCACCGGAATCAAAAAATATAATCCATTCAGTATTTGAATAATTATTCTGTCTTGTAGTTACGTCATAAATATAAACTTTACCTGTTGAGGTGCCGCTGCCATCCCACATAATTGCATGCGATCCTCTTGCCAATGCACCTGCATCTATTTCAGCAATTACAGAACCATCCGCTGCATCTTTAATTTTTATTATCACCGATGAAGTGCTGTCGTTAAGAATAAAGGATAATTGAACACCCGTCGAGTCAGTAAAGCTGCCATCGAATGGTGAACCATCGGGGTTGCTAACTTTTAGCTGAGATGCATAAACATTAGCATAAATATTATGTGTCATCAATAAACTAAGAATGACTGGCACAATAAAAAAAAGTATGGATTTCCTCATCTCTCTTCCTCTAAATTAAATTTTTGAATACTCAATTCCCCGGGTTGATTTATTTATATTAAAATTGCGAATAATTATTCACATAATCAATTAGCAAACAGCAAATTTTTAAAAATTTTTAGACGGTTTTATAATTATACGATCAAGAAGGTAAACTAAATCGGTGGGTATTTAAATACGCGGATTTTCTTTCCGCCAATTTTTTATATACTCTGCGATTTCTGTGGTGCGAGCACCGGGTGTGAATAATTCTCCAACACCAAGCTTTTTAAGCGCTTTAATATCTTCCTCAGGAATAATTCCCCCGCCCGTGAGAAGGACATCAGTCAATCCTTTTTCATCCATAAGCTTTTTTATCTTGGGAAGAATAGTCATATGCGCACCGGATAAAATGCTAATTCCAATTACATCCACATCTTCCTGTAATGCGGCTTCAACAATCATTTCAGGTGTTTGACGAAGCCCAGTATAAATAACTTCCATACCGGCATCTCGCAATGCGGCTGCAATTACTTTCGCTCCTCTATCATGACCATCTAAGCCTGCCTTAGCAACAAGAACTCTAATTCTTTTATCCATGTTAATCGTCCCTTTGAGTATTTATGGCTATACGAATTTTGTCGGCAAACTCTTTCATTAATCCTTCGGTATAGTCTTTGAATTGCGGCCTGAAAGTGAAATGATCGTTTTTAAATCTGGGAATGATGTGAAAATGAAAATGATAAATAGTCTGCCCTGCAGAACTCCCGTTGTTGGAAATGATATTTATGCCTTCAGGATTCAAACTTGTTTTTATTGCATTGGTTAGAAACTGAGTTGCTTTTATAACCGAATTAAGATCTTCGATATCAACGTTATAAAAATTTTCGTAATGTTTTTTAGGTATGACTAATGAATGTCCGAAGTTAAGGGGGCGAATATCAAGAAAAGAAATTGTTGATTCATCTTCAAAAAGAATTTCTGCTTTCTCGATTCCGTTGATAATATCACAAAAGATACAACTCATATTCAAAAATAATTTTAATTAAGGATTAAGGCAACTTTTCAATTTATTATTTATGAGTGACGATTTGTTGAGCTTAAGCAATTAAATATTCTTTTCTTTTTCCGAACACGCCAAACAATCCGCCAGTATGAAGGAATATAACCTCTCCTTTTTTCTTGTCAAGAAAATTATCGTTGAAAGCTGCGAATGCTTTTCCAGTGTAAGCAGGATCGAGTAAAATCCCGGTTTGACAAAAGAAAGATTTAATCAATTCCACTTTAACTTTTGAAATATTTTTATATCCTTCGTTAGAATAACCATCTAAAATCACAAAATCACTCTTATTGACCTTCACACCTAATTTATATTCTAAATTTCCCGCATCTGCAAGTTGAATAATTTTATTCCTGATTACTGACTCTGAGTACAAAACATTAACGGCATAGATTTTCAAATTCAATTTTAGTAAGGATGAACCGAGCAATAGCCCGGCAGCAGTTCCGCCAGAACCTGCAGTCGTTAGCATACCATCAACCGTTTTCAAATCAATTTGCTTATTGAGTTCGTACATGAAGGAAATGTAACCCCAAATTCCCAAAGTAGTTGATCCGCCTTCGGGTATAACATAAACATTCTTTCCTTTCTTTATAAGTTTTTTTCTTTCCTCAAACATTATCTCATTCGCTCGAGAGTATTCTGGCTTACTGAGAAATGATATTTCGCATCCGGTAAGCTTATCTAAAAATAAATTTCCATCAGAATTATTTTTATCTGTTCCCCACAGAAACAATTTACTTTTCATCTTAAGCTTACACGCTGCAATTGCTGTTGCTCGAGCATGATTTGATTGATCACCACCACAAGTAAATACTATATCGGTTTTTTCTCTTTTGGCTTGAGCTAAAATATATTCCAGCTTCCTAACTTTATTCCCCGATAATTCCATACCAGTAAGATCATCTCTCTTTATCAAGAATTTCTTCCCTTGAAATGAAATTTCTTGAACGGGTGTTGGTAAATTAGCCAGATTTAGTTTTGGTGGGATTTTCATTTTTTCTTCAGCTTTGGTTTTATGTAACGTGAATAATAATTTCTTGCACGCTCTAAATCTTCCGGAGTATCAACCGCAAGAGATTCAAATTCGGTTTCTACTACTTTTATCTTCATTCCATTCTCGAGCATTCGTAATTGTTCCAGCTTTTCTGCTTTCTCTAAATCAGTCTGTTCAAAAGAAGTGAATTTCAAAAGTGCATCCTTTCGAAATGCGTACAATCCGATGTGCTTGTATATATCGAATTTGGTAATCCTCTCTAAATTTGTTCTTGCATCGCGTATAAAAGGAATCGGTGAGCGAGAAAAGTACATTGCATAATTTTGATAATCGAAAACCACTTTTGTAACTGAAGGTAATTTCAGATCATCAATGGATTCAATTCTTTTAGCTAATGTTGTCACTTGAACTGATGAATCAAAAAGAAGCGGTTCAATTGCCTGGTCTATCATTTCACCGTGAATAAAAGGTTCATCACCCTGAATGTTAACAATAATTTTAACCCCTTCTATTTGTCTTGCAGCAATTGCAACTCTATCAGAACCGGTCGAAACATCTTTGGGAGTCATGATAGCTATGCCGCCAAAATCTTTAATGACTTGTGCAACCTTTTCATCATCCACTGCTACAACAACTTTGTTTAGCAGCTTTGATTTAAGAGAATTTTCATACGTGTGCTGAATCAATGGCTTGCCGCCAATACTGGCAAGAGGTTTTCCCATCAAGCGGGTTGAGGCAAATCGAGCAGGAATTATTCCGACAATCATTCTATAAAATTTGACTTCTCTAAATTAATTTGGTGATAAAATTCATTGATCCACAGTTTTTTCTTTCCGACCTTAGTAACACAGACTGATAAAAAATAACTTAACCTTATTAGCTTATTTTTTTTCATAATGATATTAATTAACACATCACATTGCTGTACTTACAAGTATTTTCAAATTTTCTGATTGATTAATAAGGGAATAGGGTTTCCTTTCTTGCTTTTTCATTGAGTTACTAAGGTTGAACAATTTAAGACAATGATGTTACCATTTCTTATTTTAAGTGTTGTAATCCTATGTCTAACCTGAGAAATCGGAATCTTAAAAATCACATAAATCATATTGCTAAATAATTCTGACTACTTTAAAAAAAATTCTCAATCACTGCCAATTACTTTTGGCACTTTGAAAAATTCTTCATTCTTTGATGGAGCATTTTTGAGTGCATCTTCCCTATCTACAGAGGGTTGAACAATATCTTCTCTAAATACATTTTCACCTTCAATGGGATGCGAAAGCGGTTTAACATTTTCTGTATCCAGTTCGTTGAGCTTTTCTACATACTCCAAAATTTTATTGAGTTGAAGCGTGTATTCTTCCAGCTCACTTTCATTTAATTGCAAGCGTGCAAGCTCAGCAATATGTTCAACTTCTTTTCTGGTTACTGCCATTTTCTAATCATTCTCTATATTCTGAATAATAATATTTCTCACTTTTTCCATTAATTCAAGTTCATCTTTCTTGCTGGAAAGTTGATCTGTTGGAATTGGTATGTCAAAGTGAATTTTAACTTTTCCGCCTTTGATTCGGAATTTTCCTTTAGGCATTATTTTATTTGAATGACTTATCGAAACCGGAATGATTGGATAACTGCTTTTGCTTGCCAAATAAAATGCGCCTCGCTTGAATGGCTGAACCTCACCGGTTTTGCTCCTTGTTCCCTCTGCAAAAACAACAACAGACATTCCAATCTTGCTGATCTTTTCCTTTGCTTCCACAATACTTTTCAAAGCTTTTTCAGGATCTTTTCTGTCAATCATAACATAAGGTCCCCATTTCAATTGCCATCCAAAGAAAGGAATTTTTGCTAATTCTTTTTTGAATATCATTCCCATTCTGTTTGGAATTGAATGCTGCAAAACAGGAATATCAAACTGGCTTGAGTGATTCGAAACAAAAATGTATGGTTTATCATGTTCAAAATTATTAAGTCCGGACTTTTCAACCTTAACTCTGCTAATTTTAAGAATACCTCCGCTAAAAAAATGAGATAACCAAAAATAAAGTCTCAAACTTCTATCGAAAATTAAAAATGCAAATGCAATGAGTGAACAGAAAAGTGTCCACAGAACAATAAGCAATATTTTAATAATTGAAATTACCATGTAAAATTAAACTTCGCTGTTCATAATTATATAAGCTATTCCATTAACTTTTACAAATTTATTAATTGCTGCAATTCTTTTATTGATTGAAGGATGACTGTAGAAAAACCATTCAACAAAAGGATGAGGATTTTTATCGCCAAGATTTTGCTCGGTTAATTTTTCGAGTACAGAAACAAAGGAAGAAACTTTATTTGTCGAAACAATTGCATATTCATCTGCCTCATACTCAAATTTACGGGAAATAATGTTCGTCAATGGAGTTAGCAGCATACCTATTATCATTCCCCATAACGCAAGAATAGGAAGTGCTGCAATTTGATTTATTCTTGCAAAGCCGAACCATGCCAAAGACCAATTATAAAGTGTTGCAATCACATAAAGAGTGAAAAAGCTGGTGAATGTACCAATAAATAAATTTTTTACTATATGTTTTTTTTTATAGTGACCAAGCTCGTGCGCAATTACAGTTTCAACTTCATCTTCTGTGTAAGAATTAAGTAAAGTATCGCCCAGCAATATACGCTTTGTTTTCCCCAAACCGGTAAATGCGGCATTTGCCTTTTTGGTGTTCTTGCTCATGTTAAAAGAATAAATATTCTTAACCATAATTCCGGCTTGGTTCGCAAGCTTTTCGATTTTGCTTTTAAGATTTTCATTTTCAAGCGGCGTAACTTTATAAAATATCGGAAGAATAATAATCGGAACGAGTCGGGCAAGTATAACTGAGAAGAAAAATAATCCGAAAGCAAGCGGCAGCCACCACAATTCTTCGTATCTATTTATCACATAAAAGAAAAATAATAGTACAGGCAGCCCGATGATTGCAGAGACCAGCAATCCTTTTGCATTTTCCCACATCCATTTCAAAAAAGTTTGGTTGGAAAGATTGTACTTATGCTCCAGATAAAATCCTGAGTAATAGCTGAGTGGGAGAAATATTATTCCCATGACAATACCCGTTATGGCAGCAAAGCAAACAAATAAAAAATAATTGTTTGTAATAAATGCGGATAAATATTTTTCTAATGCCTGACTGAGTCCGGAAGCAATAAAAATATAAATCAGAATGAAGGTTAGAATACTCTCAATAATTCCGACTGAGAGTTTTATGTTATTATATCTTTTCGAATCCACGAAGTAAAGATATAAACACACCTATTTCTAATCAATGAGAAATGTAACTATAATTAGAGGAGAGTTTGTTAGGAAGAAAAAACTCCCGAGCATTTTGTGCCCGGGAGTAAGAGATTTATTATTTGGATTCTTTCGTTTTATCCGTCATTTTCTTCCCGGTTGAGCAGCATCCATCACCGGAAGACTTACACTTTGATTTGTCTTTTGTCATGTTCTTATCCATACTCTTAACATTCTTTTCAACTTTTTTATTTTTATCATCACCTTGAACCGAAGCCATCAAATCTTTTTTGTCATTTGAAGAATTTGAAACTTCATCAGGAACATCGCAATTTTTATGCATCGTTGTCTTTGATTTATCACTGCTGCAGCAGCCCTTTTCATTTTTTTCTTGAGAGAATCCTGTCATTGTAAACAATACACCGAACAGAAGAGCAATTAATAATGATCTCATTGATTTTCCTTTATTATTGTTGTTTGTTTTTCTTAAGTGATTTTCCATCCTCACTTAATTTTGAAATATATTTCTCCGGATCTTTATTGAATTTCTTCAAACAGTTCTTACAGCAAAAAGCGTATGTTTTATCTTTATAAACTGCTGTTACTTTCGAATCAACTTCTTCACCGGAAACCGGACAAACGGAATTAACTGGTTTAGTGCTTACAACTTCATCTCCAGATTCCTTGCTGTTCTTCTGTATATCCAGTTTTGTATCCATCACTTTTGTCTCTGTTGTTTCAACTTTTTTCTTCATATCCATTTTCTTATCCTGAGCAGAAGAATTTGTTGACAAAATAAAAGCGAGCAGCACAATGAAAGGAATGATCATGAAACGCTTCATACTAACCTCTTTTTTAATGAATGTAATTTATTTATTATATAAACACTTTTTAGTACGGTTAAATTATTTTTAGATAATTATTTTTCAGCCATCCGACTTTACCATCAATCAATTTTATTTTAATCCAGGCGTTCACATTATCCTCCGCTTGAACTTTCAATCCTTCATGAACAATGAAAGCATCTTTGCTATTTTGATCAGGAGAAAATTTTACAACAACTACTGGATCAACAACAATTCCAAACTTATAGTTCAATTCTCTATTAAGATTCACAGCTAATAAAACTATTGTAAGAACCAGAAAAAATGTAGAAATAATTCCAGTATAGAAGGCAATTCTCTGTCCTTTTAAACTTCCGGCAAAATAATAATACCCAACCGCTCCAAGAATGAAGAGATAAAACAGGTATGCCGCATACGTCCATCCGGAAATTGAGAACAAAGCTAACGCATTCTCCCACCAATCAAAGATAAAAAATTTGGGCAGAGTTTCTATTTTATCAGCAATTTTAGAATTTGCAAAAGCGAGATTGTAATTAACATCTTCATCTGAGGGAGAAATCTTTTTTGCTTTTTCATAGTAAAGAATAGCTAAACCAATTTTACCAATTCGGAAGTAAGCATTACCAAGATTATAATAAAGTGATTTCCCCTGATACCCTTTTTCAACAATGCTTTGAAAAATCCTAATTGTTTCTTGATACTCCCCTTTTAGATAATGTTCGTTTCCTTTTTGAAAAAGGTTTTCTAATTCTCCGGCAGAGACAATTTTTACGAATAAAAATAAAAATATTAAGATTTTCATTATGCTTGTTTCAACTACTTATTTGAAAGTACTTTTTCAATTTCGATAATAACATTTGCAGATTCATCATAAATCTGGTTCATTGTCTCAATTCCATTTTCTTTGGGTGCAAATCGAATGTATTCACATTTCTCTGCACAATTTTTCAAGCTGGTTAAAATTTCCTGATTCACATTTTCTTTATGTAATTCCTCCAATGCAAAATCAAGAGAAAATTCAGATTTAGGAATATGGAGCTTATCCTCAAGATAACCGAATAAAGCTTTCGATATTTCAGTATAAAAAGCTGTGTGATTGTTTTCAGACATCAAGCTCTTTGCAATCTTTAACCTTGACTTAGCCATTTTTTGTGCATGTTGATAACGAAGTAATTGCACATTGCCTGATAATTTATCATTTCGCTTTTTCCACGCTATTAACCCTAAAAGCACAATTAACGGAAAGCCCGAAGCAAACCAAAAACCATAAGAGAAAAGAACGGGCTTTTCTTTTTTCACAAGTGTTCCTAATTCAGTTTTTATGTATCTGATATCATCCCCTAAAACTTTTATGTCTTCCTTTGAACTACCAGAATAATCACTTGTACCAGTTCCTTTTAATACTTCAATCGTGAAAGAATTGGTATTAAGAGTTGTATAAGATTTACTGTTCGGATTAAAAAATGAAAACTCAACTGGAGCGATTTCCATTTTTCCCGAAATTCTCGGAACCAATAAATAATCAATAGTCTTTTTACCGGAAATTTTATTAGAGCGACTGATTTGTTCATTTACTTTTGGCTCATACTTTTCAAATCCCGTCGGTAGTTTTACTTCAGGTACATTTATAAGCTGTAAATTTCCGGTTCCACTTATTTCCAGCTTCAAAGCAATTGGCTCATTTGCCTTAACTTTAGCTTTATCAATATTAGCATTCAGGTTAAACTCACCTACCGCTCCATTAAAGCTCGATGGCACATTTTTCTGCGGCAGTTCAACTGAAATGATCTTGACCGTATTGGATTTTGCTGTGTACTCGTAACTCTCTCTTCTGCCGAAAAAGGGATCATCAAAAAAATCATCGAAAATATTTCCAGTTCCTCGTTTTTTCTTAACTAAGATTGGGACTTTTAATTCAAATGGAGTTAATGCGAGTTCACCGGTTTGCGATGGAAATAATGCGGCTCTTTTTATAACACCAACTCTAAATTGTTTTCCATTAATCATTTCTGTGGCGAATGAAATATTAGGTGATGTTTCGAGCTCTTCAGCCCAAAATCCTTGATATGATGGAAGTTTGGAAACTGACATTTGAGCCGCTATATCCAATCTTGTGTAAAGCTTGTAGGTGACTGTAACTTGTTCACCCTTAAAGACCTTCTGCTTATCAACTATAGCTCTGATAAAAAGGTTTTCAGCAATTTCTTTTTCAGAAACGTTATTGTCTGTTTGTGTGTTTTGTTTTGACTTTGGTGCACCGGCAACCACTTCAATTTTTATTGATTCCGATTTGTATTCTTTGTCCTTGTAAATAATTTTTGCTGTACCGATTGTATATTTTCCCAAATTCCTTGGCTGCAAATAATATGAATACGAGATGGATGCTGAAACAGTTCCATTTATTATTTGCATGCTAGTGGATTGATTTGGACCCGAAAGAACAAGAAAATCCCTGTTCAAATCAGGCGGAGAAAAACTTTTTACTGAATTGACTTCCTGTCCTTCAAATGTAAACGATACTTGAAATTTATCATTCAACGCTACAGTTGTAGTATTTACGGATGCATTAAATGATTGCCCGAAAACTGTTGAGTGAATCACAAAAATGCTAAACACAATTATTTTTAACAGGCTCAAGTTTTGAATAAAAACCGTTAAAACGGTTAAATACCTGAGTTTGGATATCGTTCTCCATGGGATTAATCCCATGGAGAATGGGAATAAAGAGAAATATTCTAACCGTTTCAACGGTTTACTAATTTTTGTTTTATACATCAAATGTTTGATAATTTCGTTTATAAATCCATGAATACTCTAAAATCACCAATCTTTATCTGTGGTTACAGGAACACCAACTTTTTTTCGCAGCTTTTTCTGTAAGTCTTTTTCGTTATTCTTTAACGCTTCCAAAATCCGTTCTGCCTCTTCTTTAGAAATTTTATTTTTCTCAGGCTGCTTCAAGTTATCCTGCTGAGCCGATTGATCTTTATTCTGCTGATTTTGCTTTTGATCTTTTTGCTCGTCCTTGTTCTTATTCTGTTGATCATTTTTATTCTGATCTTTTTGATCCTGCTTATCCTTGTTCTTATCATTTTGATTTTTATTTTGCTGCTGCTCTTGATCTTGCTGCTGCTTTAACAGCGATAACGCATACGATAAGTTGTATTTGGTATCCTTATCATTAGGATTAAACTTTAATGAATTCTTGTAAGCTTCGACACTCTCTTTTATCTTTTGAGATTTAAGCAGTGAGTTGCCAATATTATGAAACGCTTTTGATTTCATAATTCCATCCTCCGTATGGGTTAGGGAATTTTGAAATGATTTTATAGCTTCATCATACCGCTGCTGCTTGTAATATGAATCGCCCAAATTATAATTAAGCTCAAAATTTTCTTTCGATTTCTCTAAACCTTTCTTAAAATTTACTTCGGCATCCACAAACTGCTGCTTCTTGTAT
>Ga0209641_10004413_pt1 | contig 11607 bp, 11 predicted proteins | sample RifCSP16_1_FD_184022 | JGI IMG/M metagenome (GOLD analysis project Ga0209641, IMG submission 184022) | Soil microbial communities from Rifle, Colorado - Rifle CSP2_sed 16_1 (SPAdes) (version 2) | ecosystem: Environmental > Terrestrial > Deep subsurface > Rock core/Sediment | place: Rifle...
GGCCGGCCCCCGGCGAAGCAACTCCGACCGTTCTACCCTGCAGGGTTGACCGACGGTCGGGCGACGCCGCGTCCAGCCCCTGCCAGCGTCTTCCGGATTCTCCCCCAAATGCCTGCGATCCCGACATCACTTACCGCCTGCCCCGCGGTCGCCAGCCTGACCAGCCGCTGCCGCTCGGCTTCTGCCAGGAAGGCGTGCGCCTCCCGTGTGCGAACCAGCACGTGACCCTCCGCGTTCAGCATTCCCGTCACCCCCACGAATTTGGAGACTTTGCTGTCGGTCTCTGGTTCTCACGGTACCTCCGCGCGTGGGGCGCCGACGATGGCAGTTGTCACAGGGGGATTGTGACGTTGGGTACAGGCCAGGCGGAGGCGTCCCCGCGGCGCGGGGGCGCAGATGAGAAGCCCTGGACCGGGCACGAGAAGCCTAGGGGATGAGGAAGGCGATGGCCAGCAGCAATCCCAATTGCTGGTGGAGGCGGGCCGTTCCCCGCACACCGCCACGTGACAGCGTGAGCGCGTCGGAATCAGCACGGACGACCCGCCAGATCGCGGCGGCCTGCCGGAGCGTGAGGAAGACGATCAGGGTATAGGGTGGCAGGACGCGCAGCGCGACCCCGGCGAGGACGGAGAGGTAGGCCAGCGCCAATAGAAATAGGACTTCCAGCCGGGTGGCGCGCTCGCCGATGAAGGTCGCCAGGGTGCGCTTCCCCTTCGCGCGGTCGTCCTCGATGTCGCGCAGGTTGTTGACCACCAGGATCGCCGCCACCAGCGCCGCCACCGGCAGCGACGCGCAGACCGCCGCGGCCGACACCGTCCCCGCCTGCACATAGTAAGCGCCGACGACGATGACGACGCCCATGAAGAGGAAGACCGTCAGGTCGCCCAGGCCGATGTATCCTAGGGGCAGCGGGCCCCCGGTGTAGGCGTAGCCGGCCAGGACGCTGGCGGCGCCGATCGCCAGGATCGGCCAGCCGACCACGGCCACGAGCCATAGGCCGAGCAGACCGCCCAACGCGAAGAGTGTCAGGCCGCCGAGCAACACGGCGCGCGGCGCCAGCAACCCTTGCTGGATCACGCCGCTGGGGCCGATCGATTCGGCGGTGTCCACGCCGCGGAGGTGATCATAGTAGTCGTTGATCAGGTTGGTGGCGGCGTGGATGGCCACGGAGGCCACGAGCGTTACGCCGAAGCGGACCAGATCGAAGAGGCCGTCGTGATAGGCTACCCCGGAGCCGACCAGGACGGGCGTCACCGACGCCGTGAAGGAGAACGGGCGCACGGCGCGCCACCACACCCCGAGCGGGCGGTGTGGCACCGGGGCCGGGCCGGCGGCCTGATCCGTCGCGTCGGGTGCGTGCTTCACGGCCGCCAGGGCAGCGCGCGGTGTTCCAGCCAGTCCAGCCCCGCGGTGGCGAGCCACCCCAGGACCGCGGTCACGAGCAGCCCGGCGAACATCGCGTCCACGGCGAAGATCTGGTAGGAGCGCCAGATGAGGAATCCGATGCCCGCGTCCGATCCCAGCAGTTCCGCGCCGACGATAACGATCAACGCGAACCCCATTCCCAACTTCAGGCCGGTGAAGATCGCCGGGAGCGCCCCGGGGAAGGCGATGGTCGTGAAGATGCCGAGCGGGCGGGCGCCGTAGGCGCGGGCGATGTTGAAGTAGGCGCGCTCCAGGCCGATCACTCCCGCCATCGCGTTCAGCAGCACAAGGAAGAAGATGGACAGGGCAACGATGCTCACCTTGGACGCCTCGCCCAGGCCCAGGTAGAAGATGATCAGCGGGTAGATGGCGATCTTCGGAATGGGATAGATCGCCGAGACGAGGGGCATCAGCAGGGAGCGCACCGGGCGGGAAAGGCCCATCGCCAGCCCCACCGCCACGGCCGGCACCGCACCCAGCAGGAAGCCCAGGACGATGCGGCGCCCGCTGACCACCACATGGTAGGGCAACTCGCCGCTGCGGGTCATGGCCGCCAGGGTCTGCAGGATGACGCTCGGCGGCGGGAAGAAGCGCGGATCCAGCGCGCCGCTGCGGCTGGCGAGTTCCCAGATCAACAGAAAGCCGACCGGCGAGAGGACGGCCAGCCAGCGGGAATTCCTCATACCTGCCGCCCCCGTAGCACTTCCTCACGCAGCACGTCCCAGAGGTACGCGCTCATCGTCCCGTAGCGCGGATCCTGCCGGATGGCGCGGTAGTCTCGCGGTCGGTCGAACGGGACTACCACCTCCGTCTTGATGTGTCCGGGGGAGGCGCTCATCACCAGCACGCGGTCCGCCAGACGGATCGCCTCGTCCAGACTGTGCGTAACGAAGAGCACGGTCTTGCGGTGTTCCTGCCAGATGCGCAGCAACTCGTCCTGGAGCAGCAGCCGGTTCTGTTCGTCCAGGTTGGCAAACGGCTCGTCCATCAGCAGGATGTCCGGATCGGTGGCCAGCGCGCGGGCGATGGAGACCCGCTGCCGCATTCCCTCGGAGAGTTGATGCGGATAGGCATCGGCGAACGGGAGCAGCCCGACCTGGCGGATGTGCTGCAGCGCCCGCTCGCGACGTGCCCGCCTGGGCACACTCATCAGGCGGAGTCCGTATTCCACGTTCTGCTGCACCGTGAACCAGGGCAGGGTGCTGATCCCCTGAAAGACGACGGCGGTGGGAAGCTGTCCCGGCCGCCGTTCCGGCAGCGTCACGGTGCCGCTCGTCGAGGTGGTCAAGCCCGCCAGGATGTGCAGCAGCGTCGTCTTGCCGCAACCGGAGGGGCCGATCAGCGCGCAGAACTCCCCTTCGCGCACCGCAAACGTGACGTCCCGCAGCGCGGTCAGCGGCGCGCGAGGCTGCGGGTAGACTTTGGTCAACCCCGTGACCGTGATCCGGGCCTGCACCTGCGGGAGCGTCGGGGAGAGCGTCACGGCCTGATCGTCCCGGCGGTCCTCACCGCGGCGGCTTGAACGGCCCCAGGATCTGCAGCGCCTGACGCACGAAAGAGGTGTCGATGTACGCCCCCGGCGGCAGCGGCTTGTCGTACGTCAGCGAACCCCGCTTCTTAAAGAAGTCCTGCAGCCGTTTGAAGTCGTTGAAGTTCATCTTCCCGTTGGGCTCGTGGAATGGCGGGCTGGCCCGCCGCACGACCGTGGCCGGCACCCCCGTGTACTTCTCCACGATCTTGGCCACGTCAGTACGCTTGTACCCGTTGCCGTAGAGATCGCGCGCCGCCTTGAGGAAGGCCACCATGAATCCGACGGCCAGATTGGGATCGCGGCGGATGAACTCGCCGCTGTAGTAGACGGCGGTGACCTGCACGCCGTCGATGAAGTCGTCGCTCAGGCGCACGATCTGGCCGCGGTCCTCGGCCAGAGTGGCCAGCGGCTCGCCCAGCAACCCAGCGGCGATGGCCCCATTGGCCAGGGCGGCCGGCACGTCCGGGAAGTTCACGCCGATGACCTCTACGTCTTCCATCGTCAGGCCGCCTTTGTGCAGCGCGGCCTGCAGCCAGAACTCCGTGGCCGAACCGAGGACGTTCACCGACACCTTCTTACCGCGCAGGTCAGACACTTTCCGGATCTCACCGCTGTCGTAGGCCTTCTTGCTTGCGACAAGCGGTGTCGAGACCGGCGGCCTCTCCATGTGCACGGGGCCGACCACTTTGAAGTCCAGCCCGCGCGCCACCGCGTTGAACAGCGCCGCGCCCAGGCCGCCGATCACGACCTCGGAGCGGCCGCTGGCCAGGACCACGAAGGAAGACACGCCGCCGGGGGTACCGATTAACTCCACCTCCAGCCCCTGCTGCCGGAAGTAGCCGCGCTCGATCGCCACGTACAGCGGAGCGAAGATCAGGACCGGGACGTGCACCACCCGGATGCGGGTGAGCGGCGGAGCCTGCGCCGGCGCGGGCGCGGGGAAGGCCCCCGCCCCCGCGATGACGGTGACCGCGAGAGCCAACAGAACTCTATGTCGCATCGGCAAACCCCCAGCCTCCTTCACGCAAAATGAGATGCGACCGGATCTTGTTCGGCCGGTCGGCGAAGTGCAGGAGTTCTGCGTGAATGCGCAGCACGGGGTACTCCGGGTTGGAGAAGTGACGCCCGAATTCCGGCGCCGCCCCCCGCAACTGTTCCCGCGCCCGGGCCTCCTCGTCTCCGGCGACCACCGCCGCCCGTCCGAATCCCTGCAGCCAGGCCTCGGTCTTGCGGTCATCCAGGGCAAACGCGGCCCGCGGATTCGCCAGCAGGTTCGCCAGTGTACGCGCGTCCTTCCGCTGGCAGATGTAAAGGTCGAGGTCGCGGCAGACGTAGAAGCAGGAGGCCGCCCAGGGGACATCTCCGTGCGATGTCGCCAGCGTGCAGACATGGCGCGCGGTCAGGTGCCGCCGGACCGCGTCCAGGATGTCCTCCGCGCGCATTTGCTGTTCGAGTCCGTGATGACCCACGGTCACCGGCCACTCCCTCGCCGCCGCACCGGCCTGGCGGATGCGCGGGCGGACCTTTCCCGACCGCCGGCGTCGCGCGGCCCCGCCGCCTCCGCGCCGATGCTGCGCAGGAGCAGCGCCCGCAGCGCGGGGAGACGGGCCCGCAGGTCTTGGCCGTCGGCCATCAGCCACTGCGTGATAACCTCGACCAGCGCGCCGATCCACGCCTGCGCCGCCAGCGCTGTGTCCTGCCGCGGGATGGAGCCCTCGCGCACCGCCCGGTCCAGGTGGCCCTGGATCACGCGGGCAAACCGCCGGTGGATCTCCAGGCGCTTCTGTTCCAGGGTGGGTCCCAGGCCCACCGCTTCCACGAGCAGGATCTTCGCCAGGTCCCGCTGCGCCGCCGCGGTCTCCAGCACGACCCGCAGCGCGGCTTCTACCTTGGCCAGCGCTCCGTGTTCAACGGCGATGGCGCCCTCCGCACCCTGCTCCACCAGGTCCGCAAGCGCGTCCATCAGGGTGAGGAAGATGCCCTGCTTGGAGGGGAAGTAGTGGTAGAAGGCTCCCTTCGAGGTCCCGGAGGCGGCGACGATGTCGTCCACGATCGCGCCGTGATACCCTTTGGCCGCGAAGACGTCGATCGCGGCGGTCAGCAGGCGGTCGCGGGTGGTCGTGTCGGCGGTGGATCGGGCCATTGCCAGGGTCGGGCCGGTTGCGGGGATTAGACCGACGCGTCGGTCTGAATCAAGCATACGCGGAGGAGAGGGGCTCGTCAACGTGGGACTGCGGGCGCACGACGAAGGCCATGCGTGGTACATGTAGGAATGGCCCCGCCGCCTGGAGGCTGCCGCAGGCTACGCCGCCGCCCTCCACGAGATGGAGGTTGACCACATCCTCCGCGTGCAGGACCTCTGCGGTCGCCGCTTCGTAGAGACGCGCGAGGAGGCCTTCACCTTTGCCCGGCGTCTCAATTTCGCGGTGGCCTCATCCGCGGGATTATCTCTGGCGCAGACTGGGCAGCGCACGCGGCCTCCTGAAAGGTGGGCACGATTTCTCTGCTTCCCCAGGAAGTTCCTGGGCGCAGGCGAGATCTGCGCCTACATGCTGCGGTCACGACGGCGGTGGCCGGTAGGTAGCCACTCCCATCAGACGCGCGAGGCACGCGGCCCAAGGCGCTGGAGGGGAGGTCCTGCAGGCCGTAGAACCAGATGTGAATCCGTGGAATCCGCGATCTGCTGGCTGGGTGAGGCGACCGATCCGGGACCACTCGGGGGGAAGGCGGCAAACCTCGACCGGTTGACCCGCCTGGGCTTTCCTGTCCCGCCGGGCTTCTGCCTCACCACTGCGGGGTACCGGCGGTATATCGACGCGCATCGGCTGGGCGACCGTGTCACCGCCCTGGCGGCCGCTCTGCCGGATGAGTCGGCGCGGCAGGAACTCGCATCGTTGACGCGCGCGTACCCGCTCCCGCCTGATCTGGGCGCCGCCCTGGGGGAGGCCGTCCGCGCGCTGACTTCAACCGCACACTCCGGAACGCTGCTGGCCGTCCGCTCTTCTGCCGTGGGGGAGGATGCGGCGGCGGCGTCCTTCGCCGGCCAGCACGAGAGCGTCCTGGGTGTGCGTGCCGACGGTGTGGCCGATGCCGTCACCACCTGCTGGGCCTCGCTCTGGTCGCCCCGCGCCGTGGCATACCGACTGCGGCACAGGCTGGGCTTCGCCACGGCCGCCATGGCTGTGGTGGTTCAGGGGATGATTTCCGCGGACGCCTCCGCCGTGGTGTTTACACGGGATCCCGTCAGCGGGCGCGACGACCGTATCCTGATTAACGCCACCTGGGGACTCGGCGAGGCCATCGTGTCCGGCGCGGTGACCCCGGATACGATCATCCTCGATAAGGCCAACCTGCAGGTGCTGGCGGCCGTCGCCGGGGATAAAAGTGTGCGCCTCATCGCCCGGGAGGAGGGCGGCACCGCGGAGGTGGCCGTGGAGAGCCGCGGGTTGGCGCTGAGCGAGGAGGCGGTCATCGCGCTCGGTGAAGTCGTCCGGCAGGTCGAGCGGGCGTTCGGCGAGCCGGTGGATGTGGAGGCCACGCTGCTCGGCGGGCAGTGGTATCTGGTGCAGGCGCGGCCGATCACGACGCAGTAGGAGTGGATGATGGCCGAGCCTGCGGGCAGCGAGTTTCCGGTTACCTGGGAGCGTCCTTCCGATCCGGCGCTGTCGTGGGAGTTCGACGACATGCACACGCCGCTGCCCCTGGCGCCGCTCGCGGGCGACTATTCACGGATGATCGCCCACGGCATCGCCTACCGGTTCCGGCACTTCGGGCTCCCAATCCGCTTCCACTGCCGCGTGATCAACCACTTCGCGTACTTCGCCGATGAACTGCTGGCGCCGGAGAGCGACCTGCCGGAGATCCGGCAGCGGTCCATCGAGCAGCGGCGCGCGCACGCGCAGCATGTTCGCCGGTACTGGGAGGAAGAGGTCCTCCCTGTGCTGCGCGAGACGTATGCGTGGATGCGCGCCGCGCCGGTGGAGACGGCGTCTCTCGCGGAGGTGGCCGCGATCTGGGAAGAGGCCTGGGCGCGGGCCCGGCGGCTGTGGGAACTGCACTTCATGACCAACGCCGGATCCTACCAGTCCCTGGACGATCTGGCCGATCTCTACGAATCGCTCGTCCCCGGGGCCCGTCCGGACGAGGGACTGAGCCTGGTCCAGGGACTACCCAACGATCTGCACTCCGTTCAGCGGGACCTCTACCGGCTGGCCGAACAGGCCCGCGCCAGCCCCGGCGTGGCGGAGCGGATCATCCAGGATCCGCACCGGGCAATCGCAGCGCTGCCGCGCGTGCAGGGGGGCGGTACCTTTCTCGCGGCGTTGCAGAATTTTCTGGCAACCCACGGCCATCTAGGGCAGCCGTTTGACGATCTGGCGTATCCCTCGTGGGGCGACGAACCGACGCTGCTCCTGACGGAGTTGCGGAAGCGCCTGCTCTCCCCGGACGAGGATCCGGAACGGCGGCGGCAGCGGCAGGCGGCGCAGGCGAACGCGCTCGCGGCAAGCGTGCGGGCCCGCCTGCAGGAACGTCTCGACGACCTGCGCCGGTTCGAGGAGGCTCTGGCGCTCGCCCTGGAGGCCGGGCCTCTGACGGAGGGACACAACTACTGGCTCGACCGCATGCTGCAGGCCCACGTGCGCCGGTTGGCCCTACGCGTGGGAGCCCGCCTCGTCTCGGCAAACGCGCTGGCGGATGCGGCGGACGTCTTCTTTCTGTACGCTGCGGAGGTTCCCACCTTGTTGCGGGAACCCGCAGGCCGCCGCGCAGAGGTCGCCGGGCGGCGGGCGGATCTGGAACAGTGGCGCGGAGTCAAACCGCCAAAGACGCTGGGAAAGCCGCCGCCCCCGCCGCCGCCGAGCCGGTTTGAGCGGCCTCCGCAGGAGCAATCCGAGGACCGGCTGCTCCGCGGAACCGGTGCCTGCGCCGGTATGGGCCGGGGTCCCGCCCGGATCGTGGTGGCGCTGGAAGACTTTGCCCGCGTGCAGTCGGGAGACGTCCTCGTGTGTCCGTCGTCGAATCCATCCTGGGTTCCCCTCTTCGGCATCATTGCCGGCCTGGTGACCAATACCGGCGGTGTGCTCTCCCACGCCGCGGTCGTCGCCCGGGAATTTGGCGTGCCGGCTGTCGTCGGGACCGGTGTGGCGACGGAGCGGCTCCGCGATGGCCAGCTGGTGGAGGTCGACGGGACCGCCGGCGAGGTCCGCCTCCTGTGAGCGAAACCGCGCGGCCCGCCGGGGCCATCCCCGGCCGGCCCGTCCCCTGGGGTATCGCCCTTCTCGGCATCGCCTCCGGGTCGATTCTCATTCCACTCAACTCCACGATGCTCGCGGTTGCCCTGCCCAGTATCATGAGCGAATTTCACGTGGGGGCGGGGACCGTCTCCTGGCTCGTCACCCTCTATCTGGCGGCGATGGCGCTGGCCCTCCAGGCCGCGGGGAGCCTGGGCGACCGCTTCGGCCACCGCCGGATGTTCCTGGTAGGGGTTGCCGCCTTTGCGGCTACGTCAGTGCTCGGCGCCGCCGCCCGCTCTTTTCCCACGCTGGTTCTGGCGCGGCTGCTGCAGGCGGCAAGCGGCGCCTCTATCAGTCCCAACGCCGCCTCATTGGTTCGCTCCCTCGCCCCGGAGGATCGCCGGGGCGGAGCGTTTGGCCTGTTCGACATGCTGATCTCGACCAGTGCCGCGCTGGGACCGTTCGTCGGCGGGCTTCTGGTAAGCGGCCTCGGGTGGCGGTCGCTCTTCCTCATCGCCGTCCCGTTTGCGCTCCTTGCCGCCCTGTTGGTGAGCACTGTGGTGCCGGCGGTGCGCCCCGTGGCCGGCGTGCGTCCGCCGATGGACCTTCCCGGGCTGGCGTTCCTTTCCGCGGGGTTGCTGGCGATCCTCGTCGCGCTCTTCGCCGCCCGCGGCGGCGGGCGCTGGGAAGGCTGGGCCCTGGCGGTTCCGGTCCTGGCCGCACTCTTCGTGCGCCGGGAGTTGCAGACCTCGGTCCCGGCCGTGGACGTACGGCTGTTTCGCCTCCGGCCGTTTACCGCCGCCGTGCTCGGCGTGCTCGGCGCCACCGTGATCCTCCACGCCACGATGATCCTGGTGCCGATGCTGACCCAGAATCTCCTGCGTGCCTCGGCCAGCGCCAGCGGCGCCGCGCTGCTCGGTCTCTCCGTCCTCGGCGCGGTCGTCGCTCCGTTCGGCGGCCGGCTCTCCGACCGGATCGGGCGGCGCGCGCCCGTCGTCGCCGGGAGCCTCTGCATGGCGGCGGGCCTGGCCGCGCTGTGGTACTGGACGGACCGGGCGACCACGCTACACGTGGGACTCCTCCTGGGGCTGTTGGGGATCGGATTCGGCCTCAGTGGATCGCCGCGTCAGGCTTCGGCGATCGAGAGTGTCCCGGAGACGGCTAGCGGGATGGCGGCGGGGACGTACTACACGGGCCGGTACATCGGCGGCGTGCTGGGGGCGAGCCTGGCGGGGGTGATCCTGGGAGAGGCCGTGAGCCGCGGTGTCGTCGCCGGCGCGTTCGCGGTGCTCACCCTGGTGGCGCTGGCGGTGGCGGTGATTTCACTCGGACTGCGAGGCCGCCCCGTCAGCGCAGGCGACGTCTAAGTCTCTGGCTAACTTCATCGGCAATACGGAACGAGAAGGGGAGGGCCATGGGAAACCTCGCAGTCGTCGCTATCGGCGGGAACTCCCTGATCAAGTCCGCAGACCGGCAGTCGGTCCCCGATCAGTGGGAGGCGATGGCGGAAACGGCCACCCACATAGCCGCGATGATCGATCAGGGGTGGGAGGTCGTCGTCACACACGGCAACGGGCCGCAGGTCGGTTTCATCCTGCTGCGCTCGGAGCTAGCCAGCCACGTATTGCACACCGTGCCGCTGGACGTCTGCGGTGCGGATACGCAGGGAGCTATCGGGTACATGGCGCAGGTCACCCTGGATGAGGCGATGGCCAGGCGCGGCACACGGAAGAAGACCGCAACGGTGGTAACCCGGGTCGTCGTGGACGGACAGGATCCCGGGTTCCAGCGACCCTCGAAGCCCATCGGGCCCTTCTACACCCAAGAGCAGGCCGACCATCATCAGAAGGAGCGGGGCTGGGTGGTGAAGGAGGACGCGGGGCGAGGCTGGCGCCGCGTGGTCCCCTCTCCGCGCCCCCTGGAGATCATCGAGACCGACGCCATTGAGGCGCTGCTCGGTGCCGGGTTTGTCGTCGTCGGCGTGGGTGGCGGTGGCATCCCGGTCGTGCGGGAGGCCGACGGCCGGCTGCGCGGTGTGGAGGCCGTGATCGACAAGGATCTGGCCAGCAGCCTCCTCGCCCGCACGATCAAGGCCGATCTCCTCCTGATCTCCACCGCTGTGGAGCGGGTTGCCCTGAACTACAAGAAGCCCAACGAGCGTTTCGTCGACCGGATGGCCCTGGAGGAGGCGAAGCGCTATCTCGCCGAGGGGCACTTCCCCGCGGGCAGCATGGGGCCGAAGATTCAGGCGGCGATCGAGTATTTGGAAGCCGGTGGTAAGGAGGTCCTGATTACCACACCGGAGGCCCTTGAGCGCGCGCTCGCCGGGGAGACCGGCACGAGGATTGCGCGCTGAGGATCGATTCCGGCATCGGGAGCGGGGGTCCTGCGGCTACGACTTCTTGACGAACCTGAGCACGTAGGAAAACGGCGCCCGTTGCGAGTGGCGGACGTAGAAGGCCGGGAATTCCCGCCGCCCTTCGTCTGAAAGTTCCGGCTCATCGAGGTCGCGGAGTTCCAAGTCAACCGCCTTGCAGGCGGCGACGTAGTCGCGCAGCGGCCGGTGGAAGCTGATGAAGGGCTTGAGATTCCCCCATTGGATGTACCCGGCCCGCCGCACGAAGTAATCGTCATCCAGCTATCCTAGTCGGTCCTCTCGGCGCGGCGAGTCGTGGGCCGGAAGGTACCAGCGACTGTCGAGGCTGTTGTGCGACAGCGAGCAGACGAACCGACCTCCCGGCCGGAGCACCCGCGCGATCTCGGCGATGGCTTCCTCGTAGGCGCGGACGTCCATCAACACGTAGTTGGCAAGGACGACATCGAGACTCCCCGTCGCCAGGAAGGGCATGGCCGAGATGGAGGCGTGATGGAACTCGATGTCGAGCGGGTCGCGAACCTGGTAGGGTAGAGCGATCTCGTAGAGGCGGCGAGAGTTTTCTACGGCGCGGACGCGCGCGCCCCGCTTCGCCAGGAGGCGCGAAAGGTAGCCCGCACCGCTGCCCGCGTCGAGGATGCGCTGCCCGCGGACGTCGCCCACAAAATCAAACAGCACCGGGTCGCTGAAGTAGCGCCGGTTGTGATCGCCCTGCTCGTCGTAACCGGCCTGCCAGGTGTCCGCGATGGTGCTCCAGGTCGCGTCGATGTCGACGTCGGAGAGTGATTCCAGAGGAACGCGGCGGAACCGCTGGGGCGGGTAGCGGATGAGCTGCGTTTCAGAAGAGAGCCAGCGGCGGGCGGCCGCGGCGCCTGGGATTACCTGCCACGGATGCCGACCGGTGAATTCCGCGTAGTCCAGCGAGGGGTGTTGCTCCGCGCATTCGGGGCAGTGCAGCGACCACCAGTTCTCCCACGCCCAGAACGTCCCGAGCTGCTGTTCCACCTGGCCGGTCTCGCGGCAGAGCAGCCGCCCGCTAGCGG
>Ga0209641_10004414_pt1 | contig 11606 bp, 15 predicted proteins | sample RifCSP16_1_FD_184022 | JGI IMG/M metagenome (GOLD analysis project Ga0209641, IMG submission 184022) | Soil microbial communities from Rifle, Colorado - Rifle CSP2_sed 16_1 (SPAdes) (version 2) | ecosystem: Environmental > Terrestrial > Deep subsurface > Rock core/Sediment | place: Rifle...
AAAACAGGTAAGAAATACCGCAGCGCTCGGGATAATACACGGAGATCTGAGTGAATTCAATATATTTGTCAATCCAGATGGATGTGAGATCATTGACTGGCCGCAGCATGTTACCTGCTCCCACCCCAACGCAAAAGAACTGCTTTACCGCGATATTGATAATGTCCTCACATTTTTCATGAAAAAATACAGGGCAAAAAGAGATATCAGAGAAGTGATAACAAATATAATGGAATCATGCCGGAAAAAATAATCATGGGAATTGATATCGCAAAAGGCTCCCTGCATTCAAAAGAAAGACCTGGATATGCCGTTGCGATCCTGAGGGACGGGGAAGTGGAAAATCACAGGATGGTGAGTCTCCATAAATTCCTGAGAATGGCATGGAAGGAAAAACCTCATATCATTGCCGTGGATAATGTCCATGAACTTGCATCTGACAGGCATGATCTTGTCTTGCTTCTCCAGAAATTGCCTGCAAGCACAAAGCTCGTCCAGGTTACAGGAGGTGAGCATCCTGAACCTCTCATAAAGCTTGCAAAACAGCAGGGGTTCTCGTTTGACAGGTTCGATCCGGGTTCTGAGGCTCTGGCGTGCGCAAGGCTTGCTGAACTCGGAATCGGTCATGAGGTCTCTGCATTTGAGGATAAGACGATCATCAAGATCAGCAGAGCACGCTCTCTCGGGAAAGGAGGATGGAGCCAGAACAGATACAGGCGAAAGGTGCATGACCATGTCAGGCAGAAGGCGAAAGAGATCGAGGAGTACCTGGACCAGCAGTCAAAAGCCAGGGGATTCACATATAAGAGGGAGGTAAAAGAAAGGTTCGGCGGATATTCAAAAGCTGAATTCCTGGTCGATGCACCTCGAAGTCAGCTTCATATAAGTTCTGGCAAGTACGGCGATGTTCAGGTGAGCGCAAAAAGCATTGAGCGCGACGCACTGGAGTTCAAACCACTTAAAACCAGGAAAAGAGACTATATCATTGCAGGCGTAGACCCTGGAACAACCACGGCACTAGCTGTGCTCACGCTTGAAGGTGAACTTCGAAAGCTTCACAGCTCAAGAACGATCTCGATCCCTGAGGTCATAGAGATGATCGCAGAGGAAGGAAGACCCCTTATCATTGCAAGTGATGTGTTTCCTGCCCCGAACTCTGTGGAGAAGATCCGCCGCGCCTTCAATGCGGTCCCTGGTTCTCCTGAAGATATAATAACCACAGAAGATAAGATCGAGATGGCAAAACCTTTTGAGTATTCAAATCCGCATGAACGTGATGCCATCGCAGCAGCAGTATCGGTATTTCGTAAAAATAAGAACAGGTTTGAACAGATAAAGAAAAAGCTTCCGCCAGGGGTGAATGCCGACGAAGCGATCGCACAGGTAGTGAGGGGCAGGTCAGTGGATGTGGTGATACATGAGCTCACAAAGAAAAAGAGAATGGAACCTGAAATACAAACAGTCAAAGAAAAAACGGATGAAGACGCCTCCCATTTCAGAGAGACTCTGCGAAGATCCGACGAAACCATCAGGGAGTTGAAAAATTATCAGGACGAGCTGAAAGCAGAGCTGGAAGAAAAGGGAAATAAGATCAAGGAGCTGGAAGAACTGATCAACAGACACAGAGCACTGATCTACAGGGAACTTAAAAAAGAAAAAGAAATAAAGATCCGGGATAAAGAGATCGCCCACCTGCGCGGCATGGTTTCTGACACCAATAAAAGGATCTCATTTCTGAACAGGAGAATAAATAAATTAAAAAAGATGAGAAGGCTTGAGATAAGCGGAAGGATCCTGCCTGTGAAGATCATCTCTGCTTTTACCAGAGACAGTATTCTCATGACGCGAGAGATGTTCGGGATAAAGAAAGATGATGTCATTCTCCTCAAGGATGCAAGCGGTGGAGGTACGATGACAGCCAGGATGCTTGCAGATTTCGGGGTAAGAGCGGTTATTATCTGCAATGAGATGTCCCATGCAGCTGAAGAGGAGCTCTTTAAATTGAACGTGCCCGTCCTGCAGGCAAAGGAGGTGAATCTCCAGTTCGACTCAGCCGAGGATCTTGCAATGGTCAGCCCTGATGATATTAAAAGAGCTATCGAAGAATGGGTCAGGAAGGCAGAAAAACGCAGGATGGCTGCAAAAGAAGAGTGGCTTGAGTCGCTTATGGGAGAATACAGAAGCGAGAGAAGGCGGGGGATTAAAGGTTAAAGCAGCTTCAAATGACCTGTGATCCTGTGAAGTTCCTCTGCCTGCGCAGGTCCGATCCCCAGGACAGTGATCGTGCCAGGTGGTACTTCGGTCAAACCCGCATCCTGTATCAGGGCTGTGGGCAGACCATGCTTCCTTGCAATCTCTTTCAGCTCAAAAAGGTCGTTCAGCGTTGAGACTCTCAGCACCACTTTCTTCTGTCCTCCCTCCTTCCAGGCTTCGCCTACATCCTTGCCTGCGAATTCATATGCCTGGACAGCGGCATGTGCAACCTGCACCGCAAGTTTACCCTTTGAAAGCTTGAGATCATCCCTGACAACGATGCACTGCTTATACTCTGCCATAAAAATTATTGGGACTCGGATGGGTTCAAGACCATCATTCCATTCTCATCAAATTTCAGGGTATCCCTTCTTTCAAACCAGGCTTTCCCGAGCTGAAGTGATTCTTCCGTGTTAAAATCCCCTACAACTATATACTCGCTGTTTGCAATGATCTTTTCGATTGGGATTGACATGTAGATATCAGAATTTTTTATCACAAACCTGGTTTCTTCGACAGCAACTGCCTCCCCGATATCGGTATTGTTCTGTTTGACCCGTTTGGCGATAAAATTATGGATTTTTATTTTGCTTTCCATGGCTTTATCTTTTATATCCAGGAATTTTGAGATCTTGTTGAAGAGAGACATTTCGCATACACATTGTTTATTCTAAAATAAATACTATTTGAGTGCAACATCATACATATACTGTACAGTCTATATCCAGATACATCACACATGCATCTTTTTTCCCCCAGTTCCTTGAGTAATCAACGTCGATACTGACGCCTGGCAGGTTCTTGACCGCGTTCACAAGATATCTGTTCATCTCAAGGCTGCACGAAGGAAGGCATATGATGTGGTGGCTCACCTGCTTGCATTCCAGAAGTAGATCATAGAAAGGATCTATGATCTGCCAGGCATAGTCTATCTCATTCCCCATGAACTCGCAGAACTCATCGTAATCGCTTTTCAGGAACGCCTCACCAAATGCATCTTTTTCAAGCAGCGCGGTGTAGCACTGAATGTATGCATCCTGGAATGATCTGGGTTTGAAAGGCAGGTTGAACGCGTCGCAGCACACGACTTCTAAGCCCTGCTCTTTTGCCTGGATGCAGAGTTCCATTTTTATATCTATCCCGACAAACAGATCCCATTCCCTGCCTTTTGTCTCATAAAGCTTCGAGTGCCCGCCGCAGCTGATTTCAAGGATTGAGTCTGGTTTTATCATGGTGCATCATCTTTTTCAATCACGGCTATGTTTATAAATATCTTCTTTAATAGCAGAACAATTTCAAAAACCTTATAAATAAATCCAGCGCATCTCATCCTGTGATCAAATATGGTCGTTAAGGTAGGATTTATAAAACTTGGAAACCTGGGAACCTCTCAGGTAATAGATCTATTGCTTGATGAGATTGCGGCGAGAGAGGGAATTGCAGTACGCGTATTCGGGACAGGGGCAAAGATGGGAAAGGACGAAGCTGCTGACACCGCTTCGTTCAAGACCTGGGGGCCTGATTTCGTGGTCATGATAAGCCCCAATGCAAATGCTCCTGGTCCAACAGCAGCAAGGGAAATCTGGAAGGATACGCCCACAATAGTGGTCTCTGACGGCCCGACAAAGAAAGAGGACAGGGAGAAGCTGGAGCAGGCTGGATTTGGCTATATAATACTGCCGGTTGACCCATTAATCGGTGCAAAGAGGGAGTTTCTCGACCCTGTTGAGATGGTGGCGTTCAACAGCGATGCAGCCAGGGTATTATCAGTTTGCGGCGCGATAAGGCTTGTGCAGACAGAGATCGATAAGGTTATTGACAGTGCGGCTGCAGGAACAAAACCACTGGCTCTTCCAAAGATACTTGCAAAACCTGAGAAATGCGTCGAAAGCGGAGGGTTCTCAAACCCTTATGCAAAGGCAAAAGCGCTTGCAGCCCTTCACATCGCGACCAAGGTAGCGGAGATCGACTTCCCTGCATGCTTTGTTCTCAAAGAGGTTGACCAGATCGCGATAACTGCTGCGGCAGGACATGAGACATTGCGCGCAGCCGCAAGGCTGGCAGATGAAGCCAGAGAAATAGAAAAAGCAAACGATTCTGTATTACGAAAGCCTCATGCAAAGGATGGAAGACTGCTGTCAAAGATGAAACTCCTTGAGAAACCCCAATAATTTAAGGAAGTGATCTTCCACTTCCATTTCCTTTTTTTCAGGACTTTGAAAAAAATTTAGATCTTTATCTGTTCAGGCGAAAAGCCTTTCTGAATGAGAACGTCTTTCATACGGTTTTTATGATTGCCCTGAAGTTCGATAACATTATCTTTTATCGTTCCACCGCATGCGAATTTAGATTTTAGATACGAGGTCAGCTCGTGCAGGTTTATCTCGCTCGGATTAAGTCCCTCGATCACGGTAACTTCTTTCTTATATTTTCGCGTATCAACTTTTACAACTATTCTCTGCTGTTCTTTCGCCACCTCTTCGCATATGCAAAGCTCTTTTGGCAGCCCGCAGACAGCACACATTTCTGAACTCATTTGTTGGATTAATACCTCCATTCTTATATTGCACAAGAGTGTTATATAGCTTCTTAATGCTTCCCATATTAAAATATAATGGTTCAGTGATAGCGAAAAGGATCGAATTTGCCAGGACGATATTGAGCAAAACGCTTGGTCTGATGTTCCGCAAGGATATCCCCACCGATTGTGCGATGATATTTGTATTTGAAAAGCCCTCCTCAGTCGGAATACACATGTTTTTTATGCGTTTCCCAATAGATGTTCTCTTCTTAAATGAAGAAAAGAAGATCGCAGGACTTTTTCGATTAAACCCCTGGACCGGGTATAAAGCCATGAAGGGCATCAGGTACGTCATTGAAATGAATGAAGGCAGCATTGAGAAACACAGGCTCGCAATCGGCGGACAGATGGAATTTGAAGACCTGAGGTGAATATGCGGTTATCAGGGAAACTGAACGGGAATATCATAATAATTGAAAAGCACGGGATAGAGGAATTGTACAATACAAGTTTCTACGGGCGCCCCAGGGACGGCACCCTCGAACTTTCCCTTGCCGAGGGTGCCTACCTCCTGTATCTGGAAAAGATCACCGTGTGGTTTGAAGGAGAAGAGCTTGATTTCAAGCTTTTTTTTACGAAAGCCTCCTCGCTGGTCAAGAATTTTGAATTGCTGTACATAGTTTATAAAGATCTCAGGGAGCGGGGATATTATGTCCAGCCCTCTGTGACAGGGTTCAGGGTGTATCCACGCGGAGGACACCCCGGTAAGACCCCGGCAGAATTCTTTGTGCTTATAACATCTGAGAGGATACCGCTTCTCCTCCCTGATCTGAAGATGCACATTGAAACAGTGGATAATTTGAAGAAACGCCTGGTGCTTGCGATAGTGGATGAAGAAAGCGATATCACCTTCTATGAGGTAAAAAAAACGGTACTTTCAGGTACATGCGAATTGAAACTGGACTGCTCGATTTCGAGGGCAAGTCTGCTTGAAGACAGGGTGATAGTATGGGATTCTCAGGTCTCAAATCTGCTGCATAACCATGGTTTTTTTGGCAAACCGATGGACGAAGGACACCTGCAGCTATCACTTGTTGAATCCTGTTATCTTCTGGACACCGGCGTTCTTGAGATTGTAAAAAGGGATAACAAAAGACTGGATTTTGAAAGTTTTTCAGGAGCAGCATCCAGAATCGAATCGGATTTCATGATCAAATATAGAGCATATGAAAAACTCCGAAACAGCGGGCTTGTTCCCAAAACAGGATTTAAGTTCGGGACACATTTTCGGGTTTATCGGAAGTTCGAGGGCATATCCGGAATCTCACATTCAGATTATCTTGTTCATGCTGTACAGCATGACCATATTTTCTCACTTCAGCAGCTTTCCCGTGCAGTGAGACTGGCAAACAGTGTAAGAAAAGAAATGATATATGCCGCGGTCGATCAACAGGTTGATTTCCTGTTCATAGGAAGGATGCGACTGTGATAGGATGAGATATGAATCTCATCATCAGACAGCCGATATATTAAGCTTCTTCCTCTTCTTTCCTCTTTCGCTTGACAACTTTTTCAAGCTTCTTTGCCCACATATCCTCTACCTGCGTATATTCACATTCAAGGTAATGCGTGACAGCTTTAGCAAGTGCATCTTTTGTGCTGCTTTCGCCTGTCTTTTGTTTCAAAGTCTCGATATCGTCCACTGTCAGAACCGTCTGCGCGTGCATTATTTTTGCCATTTTTATCACCGAACTAACTAATTGATACCGCAACACTCATTGCGGCCCCATTCAGCTATGATGATGATGACAGTATTTAAGCATTGCGAAAAGGCTGCTGCGAACCCATGTGAATGCACATTATCTGCATCTTCAAAATAAGGAGGAAGATCTACTTTCTTTTCCTCAACGCAAAGATCATCAGCATTATGGAAATCAGTGCATAAAATCCAAAGCCTGGGGTCTTTTTGGTCTCTGTTGGTTCGACTTTGACAGAAAGGCTTTCCTCTGCCAGCTTGATCTCATTATTTTCTGCATTGATCGCCGAAGAGACATCCTCTTTTTTCCAGAACTGCTCGAGTGCCTGATTCCTATAATCCCTTGCATTTGAAAGATGCGTTTCAGCAGCCAGGACATCTTTACCCTGCGCCTTTGCATTTTTTATGTTCTCTGATAATGCATCTAATTTTCCACTGGATTCCAGGATCTTGTTAAGATCGCCTGAATATGTGGCTTTTACACTGATAACATCTCCCAGATTCAGTTTGAACCATGTAAGAACAATATGATTGAACTGCAGTAATTTGTTGTATATCGGTTTCCTGGACACTGCATCCATGGATGGTTCCACGGATGTTGGTTCAACTGATCTTGGAAGAAAGACCTGACTTCTGATCTCAGGTTCTGCTCCGAGCTGCATCTTCTCAGTCTTACCGGCAATTATAGCCTCTGGTGCCTCGACCGGTATATTGATCGAATAATCCTGACCTGATTTTACAGCCCAGTTTTGTGCACGGAAATCAATCCGTCCGTTCCATTTTTTCCCTGGCTCAAGAGGCGAATTGAAATTGATGGTGATCCCTGTTCCTCCCTGAACTGCCTGCAAATCGATTTTCTGTCCAATTGCAGAAAATGTTGAGATATTCGGCGCCGTAACACTGGAAGCAGGGACTTTAAACGAGAAACCATTCAACGGCGAAGTGCCTGCATTCTCGATTTCGGTCTGTATGATCTCTTCAACACTCCCATCATCCAGCAGCTCCACATTCAGGACCCATCTGTTTAGCGTAATGCCTGCCGCAGATGCAGTATTGACTGTCAGCATAATTATCAGAAAAAATGTAATAAATCTCTTCGTTATCATTTTATCACAGTTTACAATACAACATTCATAATAAATATTCTTTACGCTGTACTCGCAATGATTAAGTACTTTCCATCCAATGAAAAACATATGTTTCCGATCACACGCATGCGAAGGCTGCGCCAGGATAAGTTCCGCCCTCTTGTAAGGGAGACCGGACTTGATGTCATGGATCTTATCTGCCCTGTATTCATTGACGAAACCATAGCAGAACCTGTGGAGATAAGTTCCATGCCAGGGTGCTTCAGATATCCACTGGACCTGGCTGCAGATGAAGCAAGATGCATAGCCGATATGGGCATCCCAGCGCTCATCCTGTTCGGGATACCGAAAGAGAAAGATGAGACCGGGTCTCATGCATGGGGCGAAGATGACGTGATTCAGAAAGCGGTACGTGCCATAAAAAGCGAGACAGGGGATGATCTCGTTGTTATCACAGACCTGTGCCTGTGTGAATACACATCCCACGGACACTGCGGCATCGCCAGGGGTAAAAAGATCCTCAATGACCCCACTCTTGATATTCTGGGAAAGACCGCAGTGAGCCAGGCAAAAGCAGGAGCAGATATCGTTGCTCCTTCAGGGATGATGGACGGTATGGTACATGCGATCCGCACAGCGCTCGATGATAATGATTTCAGGCATACACCCATCATGTCCTATGCGGCAAAGTACTGCTCTGCCTTCTACGGTCCTTTCAGGGAAGCGGCAGGCTCTGGTTTTACCTTCGGGGACCGCGCCTCTTACCAGATGGATCCTGGAAACTCGGATGAGGCGTTGCGTGAAGTTGCGCTCGATATCGAAGAGGGAGCGGATATCATCATGGTCAAACCCGCACTTCCGTATCTTGATATCGTTTACCGCGTGAAAAAGAAGTTCAAAATGCCCACCGCAGCGTACCAGGTCAGCGGTGAATATGCCATGATCAAAGCTGCTGCACAGAATGGATGGCTCGATGAACGAAAAGCAGTGCTTGAATCCCTTTTATCCATAAAACGAGCCGGAGCCGACATGGTTCTGACATATTTTGCCAAGGACGTGGCAATAATTCTGGGTTCTGAATAATGCCTGGCTATAACACACACAGGATCTTCAATTATTCCGCATTCATCGTAATTGCGGTATTACTTTATTTATGGAAATTCCAGCGCATTGATCTTTATTCATTCCTTGCATTCAGCGCAGGGTATTATTTAGGCACTGATTTCATTACTCCTGATCTGGATATAGAGAGCAAGGCGATCAAGAGGTGGGGACCTCTGAAGATATTATGGCTTCCATATATGTGGATTTTCCATCACGGGCAGAGCTCCCATAATCTAATTTCTGGAACTATCGTGAGGATACTGTATATCAGTCTTATAATCCTGGGAATATATTATGTCCTGTTCAGATCGCTTCCTTCCGGAATGATATTTTCATATATTTACGTTTATATTTTTATAATCGGAATAGTAATAGCAAATGCATTGCATGTTATACTGGATGCTTTATTTTAAAGAAATGGAACATAGAACGATAATCTTTGTCACAGGAAATGAGCACAAGATCAGAGAAGCCGAAGCAATCCTTTCTCCCCTTGGAATAATCCTGGAGCAGAACGACTGCGGATATCCTGAACTTCAGGAGGATGAGCTTGAGAGCATAGCTGCCTTTGGTGCAGAGTGGGCTGCGACCATGCTGAACAGAGAGGTCATGGTGGATGATTCAGGTCTGTTCATTGAAGCACTTGGAGGGTTCCCTGGTCCTTATTCTGCGTATGTTTTTGACAGGCTCGGGAATGAAAGGATACTCAAACTCATGGAAAATGAGGTAAACAGAAAAGCCACCTTCAGATGCGTGATCGGATACTGCTGCCCTGGAGCAAAGGCGCAGGTTTTTACGGGCGAGGTAATAGGAGAGATCGCAAAAGAGAGCCGCGGGAACTCTGGTTTCGGCTATGACCCTGTATTTGAGGTGGATGGCGTCACCTTTGGAGAAATGGGTGAGGACGAGAAGAACAGGTTATCCCACAGGTATCGTGCACTGGTGAGATTGGCAGAATGGCTCAGAGTGAGGCACTGAAAATAATTTAGAAACATTTATTATTTGCAGGGTTTGTGTAATGTTGCGATGACAGGAATAAAGGAGGTATAGGTTGATCGGTTCAATGGAATTGTTTATTATTCTTGTTCCGGCTGCCATAATGCTGATCTTCTGGATCTGGATGCTGATCGACTGTCTCAAGAGGGATGATGATTATTTTGCGATCGGGGGAAAATATGCAAAACTGATATGGGTTGTGGTGATAATATTTGCCCATATCATTGGAGCTTTCCTCTATTTCTTCCTCATAAAAGAAAGAAGCAGGAAATAGATTATCACGGACTCGCCGCGATTCGAACGCGGGTCCGCGGGTTCGAAGCCCGCTAGGATATCCTGGCTACCCCACGAGTCCTTATGCAGGCTGGTTTTATAGTCTGGCGGTGTATTAAATGTTCTGTTATGGTGATAACGCTGCTCTCAGATTTCGGGGATGTGTACCCTGCTTCAATGAAAGGAGTGATCCTTTCCATCAATCCAGGTACATGCATCGTGGATATCTCGCATTCAGTGCCAAGACACGATGTCCATGCTGGAGCATTCATTCTGATGACATGCGCGCGGTATTTCCCTTCTGGCACCGTGCATATCGCAGTCGTGGATCCCGGAGTAGGGACAGAGAGGCGGGCGATCGCTATAAAGGCTGTATCAGGTTCTGAAACGCATTATTTTGTGGGTCCTGATAACGGGCTTCTCATCCCTGCTGCTGGAAGTGCGGGCGAAATCGAGGTTCATGAGATCACGAACAGAGCACTTTTTCTAAAGAATATCTCGGGCACTTTTCACGGCAGGGATGTCTTTTCTCCCGTGGGTGCGCATATTTCAAAAGGATTGAAGATCTCTGACGTTGGCAGGCAGATTTTTGATTTTGTGACCCTGGATTTCGGGGAAGGAAAGAAAGAGAATGATCGTCTGAAAGGGAATATCATATTCATTGATTCTTTCGGGAATATGGTAACGAATATCTCCTCTGGTATAGCTGACCTTGAACCAGGCGATCGTCTGGAGATACAGGGAAAAAGGATATCGTTCCTGAGCTCGTACGGGTTCAGCCAGAAAGGAGAGCCGCTCGCATTGACCGGGAGCCATGGTAATCTTGAGATCGCGGTAAACCAGGGGAATGCAGCACTGTCCTTTAATAAAAAAAAGGGGGATGAGGTAGTTCTGAGAAAAATTACTTAAGATCATAAAAGAACTGAGGGCAGATGAAACTTTGCGATTTTGATTATCACCTGCCGGAAGGACTGATAGCGCAATCTCCAGTCGAACCCAGGGATTCATCCAGATTGATGGTGCTGGGACAGACCATCGAGCATCGTCGGTTTTCAGATATTATTGATTACCTCGGTGACGGGGACACTCTTGTGCTCAACGATTCCAGGGTGATCCCTGCGAAGATCACAGGTAAAAAAAGCACGGGTGGAAAGGTTGAGGCGCTTGTGATCTCAAAAAGCGACACAGGGTACGAGTGCCTGATCCGGGGCAAGAATATACGTGCAGGCACAGGACTTCATTTCGGCGACCTTGAAGCAAAAGTGCTTGAGATCAGAAGGGATGATTGCACCAACAAATATCTTGTGGAGTTCAGCTGTGATGGTGATTTGCCTGATGTTCTTGAAAAAATCGGGGATGCGCCGCTTCCCCCCTATATCAAAAGAAAACTTGAGGATAAGGAGAGATACCAGACAATATATTCAAAAGAAAAAGGCTCGATAGCTGCCCCCACTGCTGGTCTGCATTTCACAAAAGGATTATTGAGCGATCTCATGGAAAAAGGGGTAAGCATCGCTTATGTGACACTTCATGTAGGTCCTGGCACGTTCTTGCCAGTAAAAGCCGAAAACATTGAAAAACACAGGATGGAGCCAGAATATATTTCCATAAGTGA
>Ga0209641_10004417_pt1 | contig 11596 bp, 10 predicted proteins | sample RifCSP16_1_FD_184022 | JGI IMG/M metagenome (GOLD analysis project Ga0209641, IMG submission 184022) | Soil microbial communities from Rifle, Colorado - Rifle CSP2_sed 16_1 (SPAdes) (version 2) | ecosystem: Environmental > Terrestrial > Deep subsurface > Rock core/Sediment | place: Rifle...
GCGGGGGAACCGGCCGTCCGGCTCGAGGTCCATGCCCACCACCCTGCACCCCAGCCGCCGGAGCAGCGTGGGCATGATGGTCCCACCCGCGCCACGAACACAGTCCAGGGCCACCGTGAGCTTCCGCCGGCGAATGCGCGCCAACTTGAGCGTCTTGAGCCGGAGCACCGCGGCCACGTGCCGCCGGATCGCGCCATCATCCTGAGCGACGTCGCCCACCTGGTTCCATGCGCTCCGGCGCAACTCCCCCCGCTCGACCCGTTCCACCAGGGCCCGGGCGCCGGCCCCGTCCAGAAACAGCCCATCCGGTCCCACGAACTTCAGCGCATTCCATTCCGCCGGGTTGTGACTGGCCGTGATCACGATGCCGCCGGCGGCGTGGTGATGCTCGACCGCCAGCTGCAGGGTGGGTGTCGGCACCAGCCCGCAGTCCACCACTCGACAGCCCACCGACTGTAAGCCGGCCTGCGCCGCCGCGGCGAACATGGGTCCCGACACCCGTGCGTCTCGCCCCAGCGCCACGGTGGCGTCCCGTCCCCCGGCGACCTGCTGCCCGAAAGCCGCCGCAAACCGGGCCACCAACTCCGGGTGGAACTCGGCACCCACGATACCGCGAACGCCGGACACACTGACGATCAGGCCCGTGGTCATTCGGCGTGGAACTTAGCGAGCCCGTGAGGTGATTGCACCGGCCGCGACGCGGGCCGGAACCCGCCGTCGCAAGACCGCCGGCGTGGGAATCGGGAGGTGATCGGCGTCGCGGCATACGGTCAGGAACGCGTCCACCACTCCGCGGTCCCATTGGCTCCCGGCACCCCGTCGGATTTCCTCGAGGGCTTCCGCCACGCCGCGCGGCGGCCGGTACGGCCGCCCGGTCGTCATGGCGTCGAAGCCGTCGGCCACCGAGACCACCCGGGCGTGCAGGGGGATCTGCTCCCCCCGGAGCCGGTCAGGCAAACCCCTGCCGTCCGGCCGTTCGTGGTGCGAGCGGACCACCGCCAGCACCTGAGGCGCGTGCTTGAGCAAGGGTTCCAGGATACGCGCCCCGATGACCGTATGCTGCATGATGTGCTGGTATTCCTCCTCGGAAAGCGGAGTCGGCTTTTGCAGCACCGCCTCCCGCACGCCGATCTTCCCGATGTCGTGCAGCTCGGCCCCCAGTTCGATGAGCTGGACATCGGCATGCGCCAGTCCCATCACGGCCGCGATCCGGCTGGCATAGACGGCCACCCGCGCGGAGTGCCCCTGCGTGTACGCGTCCTTGGCCTCGAGCGCGTGCGCCACCGTCTGGACGCCCTCCAGGAACAGCTCCTCGATCCGCAACGCCTGCTGGTCCACCATGTCCGCCAGCCGCTCCTGGTACTGGCGGTTCTCCAGGATCAGCCGCCGCTTCTCCAGCGCCTGCGACACCCGCGCGCGCACCTCTTCCGCCTGGAACGGCTTGGGGATGTAGTCGTAGGCTCCCGCCTGCAGGCAGGCGACGGCCATCTCCACCTCGGCTACGGCCGTGAGCATCAACACCGCCACCTCGGGCCACCGTCGCCGGATCTCGTGGAGCAGCGCCACGCCGTCCCCGTCCGGCATGCGGACATCGGTGAGCACCACCGAGGCGGGCGCGCGCTCCATGGCCGCCAGGGCTGCCCGACCGGACTCGGCCTGTTCACATCGGTATCCCACGCCTTCCAGCAGGCGCGCCAGCGCACTCCGAATGCGCGGCTCGTCATCCACCACCAGACAGCGCACGCCGTTGGAAGTCATAGAGTTAACGTACGCCGGAACCGGCGGCACGGCCAGCGGAGAAGCGGCAGGGGCGGCAGAAGCGGCAGGAGAAGGGCCGCGGCCGTTCTGGTGCCGCCCCTGCCGCCTCTCCCGCCTCTGCCGCCCCCAGTGTACGTTCCCATCCGCCTTGCACTTGAGCGACCGATGACCCGGATTTTCGAGTCCGACTTGGAGTTGGGGCTCGGCACCCGAGCCGTGCACGCCGGCCAGCGCCCGGACGAACCCACCGGCGCAATCATGACGCCCATCTACCAGACGTCTACCTACGTCCAGCCGGCCTTGGGACAGCACAAAGGGTTCGAATACGCGCGCACCCGGAATCCCACCCGCGACGCCCTCGAACGGAACCTCGCGGCGCTGGAAGGCGGCACGCACGGCTTCGCCTTCGCCTCCGGCCTCGCCGCCACGGATGCCGTCCTCAAGCTGCTCCAGGCGGGCGATCACGTCATCTGCGGCGAGAACGTCTACGGCGGCACCCACCGCCTCATGACCCGGGTGTTCGCCCAGCTCGGGCTCACGTTCAGCTTCGTGGATACGCGTGACCCCGCGAAGGTCGCCAACGCCGTCACCCCGGCGACCAGGATGATTTTCCTGGAGACGCCGTCCAATCCCATGATGCGGCTCACCGACCTGGCCGCGATGGGCGCCCTGGCGAACCAACGGAAGCTGCTGGTGGCGGTGGATAACACCTTCGCGACTCCGGTGTTCCAGCGGCCCCTCGAGCTCGGCGCCCACCTCGTGATCCACTCGACGACCAAGTACCTCAACGGCCACAGCGACATGGTAGGCGGCGCGGTCATCACCCACCGCGATGACCTGGCGGAACGCCTCGGCTTTCTCCAGAACGCCGCGGGGGCCGTCCCCGGACCGTTCGACTGCTGGTTGGCGCTTCGCGGCACCAAGACCCTGGCGCTCCGGATGCGGCAACACGACAGCAACGGCCGCTGTATCGCCGAGTGGTTGCAGGGACACGCGGCCGTGCAGCGGGTGTACTACCCGGGTCTCGCCGACCATCCCCAGCACGACCTGGCCCGTCGCCAGATGAGCGGTTTCGGTGGTATGATCTCGCTGGAGCTGGGTTCCGCCGCCCGGGCGCGGGTGTTGGTGGAGAGCACCCGGATCTTCGCGCTCGCCGAATCCCTGGGCGGCGTGGAGAGTCTGGTGGGTCACCCGGCAAGCATGACGCATGCCAGCGTTCCCCAAGCCATGCGTGAGGCGATGGGGCTCACCGACGGATTGGTGCGGCTCTCGGTCGGGATCGAGGACGTGGACGACCTGCGGGCGGATCTGGAGCAGGCGCTGGCCAAGGCCGTGAAGTGAAACTGCCCCTGGCGGGACGCGTAGGTTAAGGGCCGACCGCCATCTGGAGGAACGATGACTGACCCCGGACTACCCGCCCCTCGGCCCCGCAAGGTGCTCTCACAGATCGCGCCGGTGGCCTGGGAACACCCGGCCGACCGCGCGGCCCTCCAGACGCTGCGCGCCATCCCGGGCTTCGACGAAGCCGTACGGAAGATTGTGGGGACCTTTGGTGAACGCGGCATTCGCCTCTTGTTTCAGGCCAACGCCGTTCGCGTCGGTCCCACGCAGTTCCCGGTGCTTCACACGCTGATGGCGGAGGTCTCCGCCACCATGGACTGGCCGGATCCGGTGGAGGTGTACGTCACCCAGACGCCGTTCGTGAACGCCGGCGCCGTGGGCGTGGACCGGCCGTTCATCATCCTCAACTCGGGCGCCGTGAGCCTGCTGGACACGGACGAGCTGCGGGCCCTCCTGGGCCACGAGCTGGGGCACGTGATCAGCGGCCACGCGCTCTACCGGACGGTGCTGATCCTGATTTTGGAGCTGGGATTCCAGAACCTGCCGTTCCTCGCCGGCATCGCGCTGCTGCCCATCAAGCTGGCGCTGCTCGAGTGGTACCGGAAAAGTGAGCTGTCCGCGGACCGCGCCGGGCTGCTGGCGGCCCAGGACCCCACCGCCACCAACCGGGTGTTCCTGAAGCTCGCCGGCGGCGGCGACATGAAGCAGATGGATCTCGACGCCTTCATGAAGCAGGCCGGCGAGTACGAGGAGCGGGGTGGCGCGCTGGATACCATCTACAAGATTCTCAACACGCTGGGCGCGAGCCACCCGTTCAACACGCTCCGGGCGGCGGAGCTCAAGCACTGGACCGATACCGGGGCGTACGAGAAGATCCTGGCCGGCGAGTACCCGCGGCGCGGCGCGGCGGAACCGGAGCGGCCGCTGACCCAGGACATCGGCGATGCGGCGGCCCACTACGCCTCCGAGGCCAAGAAGACGGTAGATCAGGTCGCGGACGCGGCGAAGCGCGCGGCGCGGGCCTTCACGGACACGTTCAAGGACACGACCAAGCGGTGAGAGTGCTGGTGGTAGGCGGCGGTGGGCGGGAGCATGCCCTGTGCTGGATGCTCTCGCGCGCCGCCGCCGTTTTTTGCGCTCCGGGGAATCCCGGCACTGCCGAAGTCGCCACCAACCTGGCCGTAGCCGCCGACCACCCGGATCAGGTGATTGGCGCCGTTCGGGAGCACCGGATCGACCTCGTGGTGGTCGGACCGGAGGCGCCCCTGGCCGCGGGACTCGTGGATCGGCTTGCCGCGCAGCGGATTCCGGCGTTTGGACCCACGGCCGGCGCCGCGCGCATCGAAGCATCCAAAGCCTTCGCCAAGGACGTCATGGAGCGGGCGCGGGTCCCCACCGCCGAGAGCCGCACGTTCACGGACCGGACGAAGGCCCTGGAGTACATCGCCGGGCATCCGGAGCCGCTGGTGGTCAAGGCGTCGGGACTCGCCGCCGGGAAAGGGGCCGTGGTCTGCCGCACGCGGGGCGAGGCGCAGGCGGCAGCACGGGACATGTTCGGCGGCAAGTTCGGCGCGGCCGGGCAGGAAGTGCTGGTCGAACGGTTCCTCGACGGGGAGGAGCTGTCCGTGCTGGCGCTGACCGACGGCGAGCGGGTGCTCATGTTGCCGCCGGCCCAGGACCACAAGCGCCTGGAGGAAGGCGACTCCGGACCGAACACCGGCGGGATGGGCGCGTACGCACCGGTCTCCCTGGCCACGCCCGGGCTGCTGGAGCGGGTGGAGCGCGAGATCTTGCTTCCCGTGCTCCGGGAGCTGGCGGCGCGGGGGGCGCGATATCGCGGGTGTCTCTACGCCGGGCTCATGATCTCGCCGGCCGGCGACCCGCTCGTGATCGAGTTCAACTGCCGGTTCGGCGACCCGGAAACGCAGGTGGTGCTGCCGGCGCTGGCGGGCGACCTGGCGGACCACTTCTGGCGCATCGGCTCGGGAGAACGCTGGCGGCCCCCGGTCGCTCAGGTGGCTGCGGACCGCGCGGCGGTCACCACGGTGCTCGTTTCGCAGGGATACCCGGACGCCCCTCAGAAAGGCGCCGCCATCTCGCTGCCGGTCACGCGTCCGCCGGACACCCTGCTGTTCCACGCCGGCTCGACGCGGGATGCCGGCGGGGCGCTCCGCGTGTCCGGCGGGCGGGTGCTGTGCGCCACCGGGCTCGGAACGGACGTCGCTCAGGCCGCCGCGCAAAGCCGCGCACTGGCCGACGCGATCCAATACGAAGGGCGAGTGTTCCGTCGCGATATCGCGTGGCGCGAGGTAGCGCGTGCCCGAGCTTCCTGAAGTCGAGACCATCGTTCGCGACCTGGCGCCCAGGCTCACCGGCCGGATCCTTCGCTCCCCCAGGCTCTTCAAGTCCGACGTGCTGCGCCGGGTGAGCCGGCGGCGTTTACTCGCCACCCTGGCAGGTAACCGCATCGAGCAGGTGACCCGGCGGGCCAAGCACGCCGTCCTCCGGTTTGCGAGCGGCCACCGGATGGTCGTCCAACCGGGGATGACGGGCAACCTGCTGGTGTACGACCGCCCGCTCACCGAACCGGAGCGGCGCTACGTTGTCTTTCTGGGCAAACTGGACGGCAAGACCACGTTCGTGTATCGCGACGTGCGCCGGCTGGGCCGCGTGTGGCTCTTGGACGAAGCCGGCTGGCAGGCCTATACTGCGCGCATCGGGCCGGAGCCCCTGGGGCCGGAGTTCGACGCGGCCGCCTTCGCCGCGCGGTTCCGTGGCACGCGGCAGGCCATCAAGAAGGCGCTCATGGACCAGCGGCGCGTCGCCGGGGTGGGTAACATCTACGCGAACGAAGCCTTGTTCCGCGCAGGAATCGATCCCTCGCGACCCGCGAACCGCCTGGGGCCGGCCGGCCTGGCCGACCTCTACCGAGAAGTCCGCGCCGTGCTGGGCGACGCCATCGCCGCCCAGGGCACGACCTTGCGGGACTACCGGACCGGCACCGGGGGGCGCGGCGGCTTTCAGTTCAAGCTCCACGTGTACGGCCGGGGCGGAGCGCCCTGCGCCCGGTGCGGCACCACCCTCCAGACCACGCACCTGATTGACGGCCGTGCCACCACCTTCTGCTGGCGCTGCCAGCGGGAGCCATGAAGGTCGCGGTCGTCTTCGATACGCCCCACGCCGGCTGGGACGACGCCGACTTCCGGCGGGAGATGGCGGCACACGTGGAAGAAGCGGAATACGAGGTGGCGGGGGCGTTGCTGGCCCGGGGCCACGAGGTGGTATTGATCGGTGTGCAGGCAGACCTCGAGCCGCTCATCCATCGCTTGCGGGAGTTCGGGCCCGACATGGTGTTCAACTGCGCGGAGAGCTTCAACGGGGATCCGGGCCTGGATTTCCTCCTCCCCGGCCTCCTCGAGGCGCAAGGATACCGGTACACCGGCTCGCCACCGCTGGCGCTGCTCACGACCCGCAACAAGGCCATGAGCAAGAAGGTGCTGGCGTATCACGGCATCTCGGTGCCGGGCTTCCGCACCTACCGCCCCGGCGAGCAGGTGGAGCGCGACCTGGACCTGGCGTTTCCGTTGATCGTCAAACCGCTGGCCGAGGACGCGTCTATCGGCATCTCGAACGCCTCGGTCGTCTCGGACCTCGCCGCGCTCGCCGAGCGCGTGACCTTCGTGCACGAGCGGTTTCAGCAGCCGGCCATCGCCGAGGAGTTCGTGGACGGCCGGGAGCTGTACGTCAGCATCCTGGGCAACGGCGAGCGCCTGGAACTCTTGCCGCTGGTGGAGATGGTGTGGGACAAGAGCAAGACCAGACCCGAGGAGCGGATCGCGAGTCGGCTGGCCAAATGGGATACCGACTACCGCGCCCGCAAGGGCATTCGTAACGTGTTCGCGCGCCCCATCTCCCGCCCGGCGCGAGAGCGGCTCGCGGCCATTTGCTCGACGGCCTACCGGGCGCTCTGGCTCCGGGATTACGCCCGCCTGGACGTCCGGCTCACGCCGGACGGGGACGTCCGGGTGATCGAGGCCAATGCCAACCCGTTCATCAGCGACGGCCACGACATGGCCAACGCCGCGGAGAAGGCCGGCATGCGCTACGAAGCCTTCGTGAACCGGATCGTGGACGAGGCGGCCCGCCGATATGAGCAACAACCGTAGGCACCGGCGGGAGCCGGCCCCGCGACCCGAGTTGCGCTGCGTCTGCGGCCACGAGCTCCAGCGGTACTGGCCCTACTGCCCGCGCTGCGGTCGCGCGCAGGTCTGGCCGGACACCGGACAGATCACCGGCGCCGAGTGTCACAGCTGCGGATGGGTGGTCTCGGACGCCTACTGGTTCTGCCCCTGGTGCGGCGCCGACATCTACGAGGAGGGCCCGTCCAGCGAGCTGCCACTCAAGGCGCCCAAGGGCTTCCGGTATCACGCGCGATGCGACTGGGGGTGCGGCGGCGGGCTGGAATACCCCATGCCCCACTGCCCGTGGTGCGGCCGCGAGCAGGCCTGGCGCGACGACCACGACTTCGAGGGCTCCTGCCCTCACTGCGGCCGCGGCGTGGACGACTGGATGACCCATTGCCCCTGGTGCGGCAGCGACGCCACCGGCCAGGATCTGATCCGGCCCGCGCTGCGGCGCCTGCGGAGGCTGCTGGGCGTTTCACGCATCAAGCCCTGGGGCTACCGGGTGCTCCTGCGCCCCGGCGTGTCGGGCGTGGACCCCCGCTGGCCCAAGATCGTGGAGATCGAGCAACGCTATGTCACGGACCGCCGCTCCCGCCTGGAGATTGACTGGTCCATGCTGGTAGGGCTGATCGCGCACGAACTGGGGCACAGCTTCCTGTACCACAACTGGCGCTGGACCCGGAGCGAGCGGTTCCGTCGCGCGTTCGGTGAGGTGTACAAGACCTACCGCGGCGTGGACAACACCTGGGTGGACTTCCAGCGCCGACGGGTGGCCACCACGCTGCCGGATCACGTCTCCAGCTACGCCGCCACTCACCCGCAGGAGGACTTCGCCGAGACCTTCCGGTTTTACGTGACCCGGCGCGGGCGGATGCGGGAGTTGTTCGCCGAGCTGGGACAGAAGCGCAAGGCGGTGGTGGTGTACGAGAAGTTTCTCACGCTGCACGACTATCTGCGGGGCAGGCGGTGAGCCCGGGCTCGGTGGCATGACGTCGCTCGCCCTCCCGCTCACCGATCTCGAGCCGTTGCGCCGGCGAGTGGCGGCGCTGACGGAGAACCGGCCCGGCGTGTACCGCATGCTGGATCCCGGCGGGCGGGTGATGTACGTGGGCAAGGCCAAACGCCTCCGCCCCCGCCTGCTGAGCTACTTCCGCGCCGCGGACACGGATGAGAAAGCCGGCCGCATCCTGCGAGCCGCCGCGGATATCGCGTGGGAGTACCAGCCCTCCGAGTTCGCGGCCTGTCTCGCCGAGCTGCGGCAGATCCGGCGCTTCCGCCCGCCGTTCAACGTCCACATGAATCGCACCCGGCGAGTCGGGTTCATCAAGGTCTCGGGCGGTCCGGCGCCCAAGATCTTCGTCTCGCGCGCCGCGCCGTCGGACGGCATGGCGCACTACGGGCCGTTCGTGGGGCCCGGCCGCCTGCTCGAAGCGGTACGGGTGCTCAACGACCTCCTGGGACTCCGGGACTGCGCGTTGGACATGCCCATCCACTACGCCCGACAGGCCGACCTGTTCGGGCCGAGCCGGCGGGCCGCGTGCCCCCGTTACGACTTCGGCACCTGTACCGGCCCCTGCGCCGGTCTGGTCAGCGAGCGCGAGTATCGGCGTCGGATCGGCGTGGCCGTAGCGTTCCTGGAAGGCCGCGGGATCGCACCGCTGGACCGCGCGGTCAATGAGATGACGGAGCTCAGCTCGGCCAACGCGTTCGAGCGAGCCGCCAGGTGGCGGGATCGGTTCGAGGCCCTCGAGTGGCTGCTGGCGGCCTCGGTGCGGGCCCGCGCAGCGGTCGAGGCCCTCACGTTCGTGTACACCGATCCCGGCGCTTTCGGCGACGCCCGGTCCTACCTCATCCGCCGCGCCACGGTGCGCGCCACGGCCCCGGCCCCGCACTCACCCCTGGAAGGCGAGGCGTTCCACGCCCTGGTGGCGGAGCACGCCGCGCCGGAGCGCCATCCGGCGGCCATTCCCACCGACGCCATTGATGAGACGTTGCTGCTGCTGAGCTGGTTCCGCCGTCACCCCGCCGCCCTGCGGCGTACCGTCCCATTACAACGCTGGCTCGAAGACGGCAGACGCCCTACGAGGGCGTAACCACCTTCTTCTCCCCCGGCTGGAGCGGCGGCATCGAGCGCTGCTGCGTCAACACCCGTTCCAAGAAGTCCATTCGCTCCGCCAGGTCCGTCATCTGATGCGCATTCTGCGCGAACACCCCTGACAGCCACTCTCGCATCTCCGCGAGCCGGGTGTCGATCAACTGTTCCAGGTCGGCCAGGCGCGACAACGCAGTGTCAAATCCGGCCAGGTCGTGAGGACGGGTCCGGGCCGGGCCGGGACGCAAGAGACCGATCGCGACCAACGCGCGTCGCGGCAAACCCGCCAGGAACCCAAGCGCGCTCATGAGGTAATGGAACGGATTCAACGTTCGCGCCAGGGCCCCGTACTGGTTGGCATCGTACACCCCGATGGCCATGTCGAGCACATCCAGGATTTCCTGGTGCGCGCCTTCGGCGTGTCGGGCGCTGAAGATGTTGTGCAGCATCTCGACGGAGCGATCGGCCGGGTGCCTCACGGAGGCGGCGGTTGACGCACCGAGGTCGGCAGCCTGCACGATTTGCGCGACCCGCGGCAACATCCGGTTGATCTCCGCGCGGGCCCCGCGGACGCCCTCCCAATCGACTGGCAGATCATCGCCATCATCGAAGACCTGCTCGAAATAGGCCTCGACCCGCGCGCGGAAGACCCGGAGGTTGCGCGCCCGGTGGCGGTTTCTGATGATGGTCACGCGGTCGTATGGCTTCATGCCCCTACCATGGGCCGTGGCCGGACCCCCGTCAAGCCGGCGCGATGGCTCCTGACCGCCGCCCTGCAGACCCCACGTCACACTCCCCTGAAACCTGAACCGGTGCCTTGACGTATTGACCCCATGTCATTATTGTGCGCGTTCCAACGTTGACTGTAGTCATATTTGTTCTCATTCCATGGTATAAGTGATGACAGAACTTGAACTTACGCGCCGGGAACGCAAGAAAGAGGAAACCAAGGAGCGGATCTTCAAGGCCGCAGTCAAACTCTTTCGGGACAAGGGCTTCGAGGCGACGACCATCGATGACATCACCGAGCGCGCCGATGTCGCCAAGGGGACGTTCTTCAACTACTTCCCGCGCAAAGAGGCGGTTCTCGGCTACTTGCTGGAAGTCAAAATGACGGATGCGGTAGACAACGCCGAGGCCACCCTGGCCGAGCGCCGACCGGCGCGGGACAAGCTGCTCGCCCTCTTCGCGGACGTGGGCGCCGGGTTCGAGGAGGACCGCGAACTCTCCTGGTACATCCTCATGGAGAGCATGCAGCGCGCCTTCATTGTCTCCGATGACGTGCACGGCCGGTGGCACGACCTGACGAACCGCGTGATCCAACAAGGGCAGGCCGCGGGCGAGCTCCGGGCCAACGTGGACCCGAGTCGGGCGGAGCGCGTGCTGCACAGCACCTTCCTGGGCGTGTTGTTCATGTGGCTCAAGTGCTGCGATGCGGCGGCCATGGATCTGCAAACCGAGCTTACGGAGCGCCTGACGCTGGTCCTGGACGGCCTGGCGGCAAGAACGTGAGAGGTGAGACGTGAGAAGTGAGAAGGGGGACTGGGGCATCATGTTACGACGAATGATCGCGACGGCGGCGGTTGCGTTGACCTTGGCCGGTCCGCTGTGGGCGCAGTCGCGCGAAGTGCTGTCGCTCGAGCGGGCGCTGGAGATCGGGTGGGACCAAAGCCGCGCGTTGGCGGATGCCCGGCTCGGCCTGCGGGTGGCGAATCAACAGGTGCGTGAGGCCTGGGGCAGCGTGTTGCCGAACCTCTCCGCGAACGCCTCGTACTCGCGCAATCTCAAGGTCCAGCAGGCGTTCCTGCCGGCCGTGATCTTCGATCCCACCGCCTCGCCGGACGAGTTGATCCCGGTGCGGTTCGGCTCGGACAACACCTGGCAGGCCGGCCTCACGGCGGAGCAGCCGCTGTTTCAGTACAACGTGCTGATCGGCCTGAGCGCCGCCGGCCGGTACCGCGAGCTCCAGCGTGAGCAGGTGCGCGGTGTCGCCCAGGACGTGAGCACCACGGTGCGCCTGGCGTATCTGGAGGCGCTGCTGGCCGCCGAGGATGTGCGGTTGACCGACCAGAGCGTCACGCGAGTGCGCCGGACCCTGGAGGAAACCCGGGCGATGAACAGCGCCGGGCTCGCGAGCGACTACGACGTGCTCCGGCTGGAAGTCCAGCTCGCCAACCTGGAGCCCAACCTCCGGCGGGCGGAGAACGCCATAGCGGCGACC
>Ga0209641_10004421_pt1 | contig 11595 bp, 23 predicted proteins | sample RifCSP16_1_FD_184022 | JGI IMG/M metagenome (GOLD analysis project Ga0209641, IMG submission 184022) | Soil microbial communities from Rifle, Colorado - Rifle CSP2_sed 16_1 (SPAdes) (version 2) | ecosystem: Environmental > Terrestrial > Deep subsurface > Rock core/Sediment | place: Rifle...
ACATCTTATTAAATTCTTTTAATGAAATGTTGAGGGTTTTCCTATCGCCATAAGCGATTATTTTGTCGTTTTTTACATCTCCTTTTTTATTAAATTCAACAAATACTCCATAAAAAATAACATCGTTGTTTTTTTGCTATTTTTGGATTGTTTTTAATACTTCTTTCATAGTTTAATTATAAAGTAATCATAATACTTCTTTAATTTTATAATTTTTATCCAATTTAACAATATCTAAATTATTAAATAGTTTATTTTTCTTTTTGTAATTTTTTAATTTTCTCGCAAAAAATTCAGCAGATGATATATTAAATCTCTTAAGACGCCCATAAGTTTTATCTATTAACCAATATGTTTTCATAATTTTATTTAATTATAACTCTTTTTTATCTAAAAATCAAATCTTTTAATATTCTATTTATCAATCCAATCTTAAATAGAAATCTCGCAAATAACCATTGAATTTTTACCCAGATTTTATTTTCTTTTGTCATAAATTTTCAAAGAAATACGGGTCAAATTTTATTCGTTCCTGTATTCCCTCGTTGAATAATTCATAATACTGCCCGACTAATTTCATTGGATTGTTTGGATAAAGATAAACTGCTTCTGTTTTTTTGCCATATTTTAGCAAATTATTTGGATTAACTGGTTGGCAAAATCCTTGCGGCAATTTAATAACAATAAATTTTTTTGCCGTCTTTACTCTTTTAACATATTCTATTTGTAAATTTATCCAATACTTGCCGTCTGTTTCGTGCGTAGGTTTTTCAAAATTTTTAATAGTTATATTCATACTAAAACATATTTTTAGTTTCAAAACTACTTACCACTATTGAACTTTTAATCGCTGACATTAACTTTTCTAATCCTCGCATTTCATATTTTAACCTTAATTCTTTCAAACCGCCTTCTGTTTGTCGCCATTTTGCTTCCACTGCTGTATCGGATAATGGTTTATCGCCAGCTTCTTTTATTACCCAAAATTGGGCTTTTTCTATTTGAACATCCTTATAAATATCCGATAAAAAAGCATATTTTGCGGCAATTTCCAAATGAATATCCGCCAATTTAGTAGGGACATTCTTGTTTTCCATTATTTCTTTCGCGTATTCTGTTATCGTTTTGAAGATTGATAATGACATTTTCGTAGTATTGTTTATTTATTTTTACTGGTTCTCTTCTTGTTTTTTCAAGCCAATTCATTATTTTTTCGCCCTTTACTTTTCTAATCTTTTGAAAGATTGCGGGGTCTGCCCTGCTGTGTATCCAATTATGGCAACCCATACAAACTTTAATAGAATTTCTCAACTCGTATCTTAATCTATTTGATAAAGATTTCGCGATTATATGATGACAACAATATGCTTGTTTTCCGCATAATTCGCACAATTCGCTATCCATACACCTTTGCTGAAAAATTTTATCTGCTTCTTTTCTTAATTTCTTTATGGAATTACTTTTTGCCATAAACTATTATAAACTCCTCAATCTGTTCTTTGATATTGTTTTTCCTCCCATATATTTTGTGAAATTCTTTATGCGCTATTCATTGGGGCGTTGATTTTATTACCAACGCCCCGAATTTTACTATTCAAGAAAATTCTCGCCTTCTTCATTTTCAGCTAATTCATCTAACTCATTATTAACAATATCATTCTGTCCTATCAATCTTACAGCTTGAACCCCTTCGCCAGTGCGAGGATTATCAACAATCCTTACATCAACTGTCATTTCTTTGCCAATCCAAGCATCGCTATTCCCGCTATAAAAAGAAGCAATAGCGTTAAAATTAACCTTATTCAACGAAAATTTCTTTTGAGCCCTTACATTGCCGCTTTTTCCGCTTATCACCGCAACGGTAAATACCCATCTTTTATCTTTATCCTGCGTCCCCGCGTCTAAAAATCTGATTTTATCGCCTTTAATGACATTGACGCCGGCTTTTAACCATTCCGATTCAAATTTTATATTAGGCATTATCTTTTTTAGATTTTTTAATGGCGACCTTTTTTGGTGTCTCAACCAGCGTTTCTTGTTTTATTTCAAGATTTATATTTTCTTGTATATCTTGTATTTCTTTTTCTGGATTAAACGGCTTATATTCCGCATCGCAAATCGTCATTGCCGATAAAAATTCTTTGAAATGCGTTTTTGTTTCCTGCGAATTATACGGCCCAAATTCATAACCTCCGGTAGTTTTATGATTTGTTCCTATTCTCAATACCGCCGTATAACCAATTTTATTTTTTCCTAAAATCTCCTTAAAATTTTGACCCATTCCATAAGCGGCGAGTTGCGCCCCGTAAGAAGAATAAATCCCTCCGCCGCTTTTAATATCAATCAATCCGATTTTCTTGATATAATCCTTACATTTACAAGTTTTTATTCCGCATTCTTTATTCAATCGCATAACTATATCAAGCGTTCCGGCATATCCGTATTTAAGATTATAAATTGGATATTCCGAAGCGATTAACGAGCTGTCGTGTCTGTTCCAAAACTCCTGAAATGCCAGCACTGCGTCCCACTCGTCATCGCTTAACTGGACTTCGGTCAAATTATCTTCCGCCAATACGGAAGTATATCTATCAGCTTTTCCCTGTAATATAAACAATCTTGCGACAAACTGATGAATTCTATCGCCGCGCTCGCCGGTTTCTTTTAAGATTTTATCAGCTTCTTCTTCTGATTTTGTTTTTAACCATTTAACAAATCTAATACCCTTCGTATATCCATTATCAAGAATAAAATTAACCGAACGGACATATTTATTTTTGCTTTTTATAAAGTAATTATTCCAATTACCTTTTCTATCCACCACACGAAATAAATCTTTATTTTGTGTCGATTTTAATTCATAAGTTTTCATTTTTTTGTAAGGGTGGAATGTATGAGAATTAATTACTTAAAACTCACACACTCCACTCTGTAATTAATTTTTACCGACCTTTGTTTCTTTTTTCATATATTTATTGTAATACTATAAATTCCTCTATTTGTTCTTTCGTATTGTTTTTAATCCCATACTTTTTATGAAATTCTTTGTGTGCTTTTTCTGATAAAGTAATTCCATTATCAATAGCAAATCTTAATTCAGGAAATTGACTAAAATTCTGAATATGATGAGGATGTAATTTTCCACCCTTAATTTCTGTTTTTTGGCAAGTCCAATTATCTCTCGCAAATACTGCCTCACGCCATAAACGAAATTCAATACTTTTTCTAATCGTATCGTTTTCTGGATTTACTCCGCCTCTCCATAAATGACTTTTTTCACCTTTTTGAGCTAAACTCATTTTCTTTTTCCATTCTTCTGATATAATTCTGCCTTTATTTGCTAAACTTATTTTTCGTTTTGTTTCTTCGGAATGTGGATGTTTTTTACCTTTTTGACTTTCGCTCATCTTTTTCTTATGTTCTTCGGATAATTTCTTACCTATATTCCACGATTTACCCCCTTCTTGATAGAATTTTTTATGAGTTTCACTTAACTTTCGCTTATGTTCTTCGGAATGTTTTTTACCTAACCAAAATCTTCTATTATTTTTACTCATTTTCTTTTTTGTTTCCTTACTTCTTTTTTTGCCTAACCAAAATTTAACAGGATTTCTCTTTTTTATCTCACTTAATTTTCTTTTATGTTCTTCTATCTGCTTATATCCTTTATTTGGCATATTATTTATTATCAATACCTATCCCGATTAAAAATATCAATCCAAGACCAATCATCAAAAGAACTCCCGCCAAAATTGCTCTCAAAAAACTTTCTTCTTTTTTTACTTTTTTTAATTTTGCTTTGAGATAGGTTAAGCCGTCTATTTCGGCAAATTCGTATTTATTGTTTTTCATAGTTTTGTTAATCAAGAATTAAATTTAAATTTAGAATGTTGTTTACAATATAATCCATCTTTCCCAAATCCTCTTTTACGAAAACATTGATGTGAATGAAATGAACCATATCGACCTTGTTCAGAAACTGATTGAATACAACGAGTTATGTCCTCTTTTTTTTCTGATAGATTATATCCGTATGTTCTTTTTTCTTGTTTCATTTTAGTTTTAGTTTATTTACCGACCTTTATATTCCATAACGATTTCTTAATTCGTCTTTTTCTGTTCTTTCGCTTCCGTCCGCATTTAATTCAATCTCTTCATCATTGTTTTGTTTTATTTTGGCGACCTTTTAAAATATCTTTGAAACTGACCCAGATTTTCTTGTTTCAACCTTTATTCCTTTTTTTCTTAATCTATTTATCCAATACCAAATTGCCTGCCACGAAACATTATATTTTTTTGCCACCCCGCCAATAGTATTCTTTTTTAATAATCGCGGAATAGCTAAAATTTGTTTTTTATTTAATTTATCTTTACTTGCCATATTAACATATTATTAAACTAATTATAAAAAAGCAATAGCCCAACTGTGAACAACCTGTGAATAACTTTTTAGGCGGTTTTGGGTTAAAATAAGGTTTTCGGGATTGCGACTATAAAATCCATCATAATTTTCTTTCTACGGTTATAATTGTATCGTTTTTACTTCCTCCGTGAGCTACTAAAAGTATTCGTTCCATCTTAAATCCTCTATTTTTACCAAGCCCCATAGAATTCCAACCAAAACAGATTACCTTACCACCGGGTTTAATAATTCTTGCCACTTCATTTTTAATTCTTGAACCCCACGCCATTGAAGTATGCCACCCTGTTATTTTAATTCCTGCTTTTTTATAATGTTCTGAAACTTGTCTTAATGAATATGGCGGGTCAAGCAATATCCCATCTGCTTCTTTTCTTTTTTTTAACCATTCAAGAGCATCTTCGTGGTCTTGCGCGTTAGTATTATTATTTAAATCATTTCTATATTGTGCCGGACTATTTAAACCAGCAAATGGGTCTAACCAAATTTCTTTATTTAAATTCATTTCTTCTTTCAATAATTCTTTTATCGGTTTTATGGTGAATGTCCAAGCTGATGGCATCGCCCATTTTCGTTCTATTATTATTTTATTTATAGGTAAATTCATAAACTTTTTTCGTTTTCTTTTAATGGCCGAAAACTATAAAATCCGTCTAACCACGCTATTTTTATTTTCAATTCTGAATTATCATTTTTAATCCATATTCCGCCCAATATCACCCCTGCCGTTTTTGGAATTAAACGAAAATCTTTTAATTCTGGATTTTTAGATTTTCTTTTCATAGTTTTAATTTTTCACTACTACCCTGTTGCCTAAAAATTCTTCTAATTGTTCTTTCGTATTATTCTTACGACCATAAATATGATGAAATTCCCAATGTGCTTTATCTGATAAAGCAATTCCATTGTCTATGGCAAATCTCAATTCTGAAAAATCGGCAAAATTGTTTATGTGATGAGAATGTAATTTTCCTCCTTTTATTCCATACTTTTGGCAAGTAAAATTATCTCGTTCCAAAACTGATTTTCGCCATAATTTTATTTCTAATGAATTTCTTATTTTAAAATTTTCTTTTGTTATTCCGCCTTTCCAATTTGAATTATTTTTTCCTTTATTTTTCCCTTTATTTTTTTCACTTAATTTTCTTCTATGTTCTTCTGTTTTTATATAAATTCCACTACCCTTACGAGAAACTTTTAATTTCTGTTTATGTTCTTCTGTTCTTTGATAAACTCCTGAACCTTTATGTGGAACTCTTAATCTATTTTTATGATATTCTGTTCTTTGATAAATTCCTACTGGCATATTTTGTTATAATTTTTTAATTTACAGATTAATTTTTGCCCGAATATATTTTCTATTTCTTCTATATCCCGCCATCTTCCTCGTAATAAAGAGGAGTCAAAGCGTTAGTATTTATTTCTTTAATAACATAAGTTTGTAAGTAAAGCTCTTCTGTCTGGCGGGATAACAGAAAGGGATTAGTTTTCCTAATTATCTAATCCTTGTGATGTCCGTTTCTTATTTATTCTTAAAAATTTCTTGACCTTTCGGTTTCAATGCTGTTTTTAAGATAAGATATTGCCTAATAGCTTCCCGTTCTTCTTCATAAGGGTTTCCCCAGTTCGTAGCGGCGGGCTATTGACAATCCGTTCTTTATTTGATAAACTTATATTGTTAAAGAAAATTGTCTGGAATGCTGATTTTCTAAAAAGTTAATCGGGCGGACGTTTCGGACAATTAAAAAGAGACGAATTAAAAACTCGTCTCTTTTTTGTTATCTAAAATTTCAACTTTCTCGTTTTTCACTTTCCAAATAAATAATGATAAACGATTTCTCGGATTAGATTGTTTTATTTCATTGTAAATCATATAAGTTGCTGTTATTCCTTTTTCTTTAATAATACGCATAATTCTTGAAAATGGCAATTTTTTATTAAGCCAAAGCCAGATTTCCTCGCAAAGTGATTGTTCTCGGGTATATATTCTACTTTTTTTTAATTTATATTCTTTTGATATTTTTTCCATAAAAAAATTCCCTATGGGACAAGCACCATCTTTAAGATTGCTCTCATTAATGGCACAAGTCCCGCAGGGAACTTTAACTTGCTAACTTGTCCCCCGCATTAGCGGTATTTAATTTTTAAAATTATAAGGCAAAACTTTTATAAAGTCAATACCCTTTTTATTTCCTTTTTTTCTAATCTTTTAACAAGTGGACGGATTTCTCGGTATCTTCTTTTCGTCCAACCAAAAAATTGAATTTTACGAATATAATTATTATTCATTTGGCTATGAGCGGATTACTCCTTACCCTATCTTAAATTAAGATAATATGAGATAGCCAATCTTCATATATTCCAATTATATCATAATTCTTTTTATAAAGTCAATACTTCAATCAATTCGCCCACTTCATTTCTAATAAACTTTTTACTTTCTTGTTTTAATTTTATTTCATCATAACCTAATTGCGGTTTTAACGCAACAGGTTTTTTCGCATAAGGCTGTTTATGTGTTGGCTGTATGTGTTTTAATTTTCTTTTTAATGTTCCGATATTTGATAAAATTGTCGTATGGTCGCAATTAAACATTTTTCCGAGTTTCACCGAAGACAATCCGCCTTTGTATAATTTGCGAATTTCTTCCACCTGTTCTTTTGAAAATATATTTCGTCCCATAAAAATATAATAAACTATTTTTTATCCTTTTACAAACTTCAAAAGTGGACAATCTGTTAATTGCTTCTTCTTGACTTATTTGTCAAATAGGTATATTATTATAGCGCAGAGTAGCACTCTGAAAGCAAAAAACAGCATTTTTTCTCGCCCAACCGAAAGGAGGCGATTTTTTAATAAAAATGGGGGATTAATCTAATTTAACCCCCCTTTGTATAGTAACATATGTTACATCAGCATCATAACTGCGTCCGGACATCAAAAATTACCATTCCCTCTCCCAAAAACAACTCATTGACGCTGATATAGATAACCTTTTCTTTTTTCTTGTCATAGACCACCAGAAAAATCACATTCTTTTTTTCTCCCATTGCCACTCTAATTTCGCAGGGATATTCTTTTTCCTTTCCGCTGTCGCAAGTAGTTTCCGCCACAACAGGATATTTCAAAATATACTGATATTCTGTCGGACAGAATGGTTCTGCGGCCGGTTCGGCGGCAAAGATAGCGATGGCGAACAACAAAAGCAGTAAAGTCAATAGAATTATTCTAAATAGCATAATCACCACCTCCCAATTTTTGACAATCAGGGCAAAAAGATTGGCTTTCATCTATGACATACTTTTGCCGTATTCGTAGCCAATCTGCCGCCGTCAAATAAATCCATTCCTTGTTCTTTTTTACCCTTTTACACGAAGGGCAAATTATTGCCAGAACCACTCTTAACTTTTCCATAGCGCCTCCTCTCTGTTTTGAATTTCAAATGCCGACAATAAACCCGCATACACCAATGGTCTACTTTCCCATTTGGTATTTTCTTGTGTTTTTTCCTACACCAAGCAATTAACATATCGCACCTCCTTTCATATTTAGTTTTTAATGTGCTTCTTGCTTTTAATTTATAATTTCAAAATTCTTTCATAATATAATCTTGTATTTTGATGTAATTGCATTTTATGATTATTTGCATTCCACCAATTTCTTGTTTCTAATAAATAATCATCTTTCGGAGAAAAATGTCCTTGTGCTTTTCCTGCTCCTATCCAATCGCAAAGCATTTCGGTTAAATAAGGTTCTGGTATGGATAATATTTTAACTCCACCCTTATCTTCCGGTAAAATCCACCATTGCCAATGGTGTCTATTTCTTTTTTGGTGTAAAAGCCAAGCAAAATCAAACTTTTTATCACCTGTGTCAGTCGGCTTGTAATATCCAGTTGAATTTCTACCCCTTTTAATATCTTTATTATTCCCATAAAAGAAATTCGCATAAGGAATAAACTCACTTGGCAGAAATTTACTTAAATCATGCATCAATCCTCTCCAAATCAAGCCATTTTTAAAGCACTCAATCATTACATACCATTTATGTTTTAATATATATTTTAAATACTTTAAATATTTCATATTTTAAATTCTTTTTTTATATTCCTCATAAGCTATTTTAACTCTATTTTTATGTGCTTTATTACGACATTTTTTAGAACAAAATTTCCTTTTCCAAAACATTTTAGATTTGCCGAACCTCCGTCGGCATTCTATACATCGTTTTTGGGATACTTTGCCGTCTATTTCCTGTTTCATACCCCCTAATTATACATTATGACATTATGTTGGTAGTCGTTGTCAACGGCTATAAAACGATTGTAGTGCGACTTCTTTTCATTTCTTCAATAATCCAGTAATATAAGCGCAAGACCAATGCGATAATTTTCCGTGGTCAATCGCAAAATCAGCCATTTCAATCGCTTTCTCCGGATTCATCGGGTCGCCTTGTATTCCCGATTCTCTTGACCATTCTCCCCAAGTTCCAGTTTCTATTTTATCGTCTTTTCCTCTATGAAATTGAAGTATTCCGTCTGATATTATTCCATCTGAATCTGGACGACTAACTATTTGATAATTTGATTCACACTTAATAAGTTTTTTTATAATTTCTTCATTCTTAATTTTAGACCAATCAAATTTTTCTTTATCAAAATAGCCGCAAGTTATAATTCTATCTTCTATTTTACATTTTGGCTTCTCATCAGCCCACATTATCGGCTTAAACCCCTGTATAGGGGCGTTTATAGCGGTTATTTCCGCTTCAAAAACAATCGTCCTTTCTGGAATTATCACTTCTTTTTCCGGAAGCAAACTTATTAAATTTGTAAAAACTATTGGTAAAATTATAAAAAATTTTATCATAATTTAGATTCCTGCTTTGAAAGAGATTTTTTAGTTTATGTTTTGAAGAGAAAAGTCTAATTCTCCATAAACCCTGTCAGTCAAATCTGACATTGTTGGGCTTGCGACCAGCGTAATGTGTCCTTTTGAAGCGACTACTCTCCAAAAGTAAGATTCGTTTTAGAATCATCAATCTCTCCCAAAGCAGAAACCGAAGTTTCTTGCCGCAATTATCCAAATTTTTCAATCCAATATTTTCTATTATAATTAGTTTTCATATGACAATTTCTACAAAGTGTAATTAAATTATTCGGATTTAAATTATATTTATCATAATCAATATGATGAATATCTAATTTTTTATGGCGACCATCTAATTCATCTTGATGAATACCACATAAATTACAAATATAATTATCTCTTTTTCTTATACTTTCTTTTAAATCATCAGTCCAATCTATCCCGTATTCTTCAAATGAAATTCCGCCTTGCCAATTCCAATGTTTTTCTCCCTTACGAGCTTTACTCATTTTTTTTCTTGTTTCTTTTGAATGTTTAATCCCTAATCTTGAAGAAAATTTTTTACCCTTATGAATTTCACTCATTCTTTTCTTGAATTCTTTTGAACGCTTTTTACCCTTATTTGCTTCACTGATTTTCTTTTTTGTTTCTTCGGAACGTTTTTTACCTACATTTATTTTATTCCCTTTTTGAAATAAACTATTCTTACCATTTCTATTCCCCATCATTATTTGACTTATTTTCTTTCTTGTTTCCTCTGTATACTTAAATCTCCTTTTCATAATAGTTTATTATTTATATTTATTTTAAATAAAAATAAATATAAACAAGAAACCATTAAAATTTCTTGTCGCAACATTTTCAAAATAAAGACAATTTATAAAAGTATAATATAATTTTGGTCTTTTTGAAAATTGCTATATCTATTTTTGCCAGAATGCCGTATTAACTCGCACATCCCAGCCAAATTTTATTTTCTTATACCTGATAAATAAATATCTCCTCTCTGATAGCGCTTATACCAAGAATAAACAATGCCGCCTAAAATCATTACTGCTGAAATAACTCCTGTTGTTTCTTCGCTACTGATATTTAAGTTAAAATAATTAAGAGCAAAACCGATTAAAACTGCTATGTTCGCCGCTTGTTCTGTAGAATATCGTTGCATTTAAGTTTAATTATATTATTTAACGACCTTTATTTATAAATTTTAAAAAAATTTCTCCAATTTTCTTTTTTATTGTTCGTTTTTATATGACAACTTCTACATAAAGAAATTAAATTATTAGGATTACTATTTCTTTTATTATAATCTATATGATGACAATCTAACTTTTTATTATTTTCCAATTCTGTTTTTTCACAAATAAAACATTTTCTCCTATCTCTATTTCTGATTACTTCTTTTAAATCTTTATTGAATTCTAATCCATAAGGTTCAAAAGATTTACCACTTTGCCAGTTATAATGTTTTTCACCAGCCATATATCCTTTTAAATTTTTATTCCACGGCTTTCGTCCTTTTAATTTTTCAATTACATCAAGTGGTAATTTTCTTCCTAATAATTTTTTTTTAACCTTATCAACAATTTCAGGATTTTTCATAGGATTATTTTCTTTCATTCTTTTTCTAAGATTTTCTTTTTCTTTATCAGTTATTTTTCTACCAATTTGTAATCCCTTTTTATTTTTATTCCAAGGTATTCCACCTTTTAATCTTCCCATATTTTAATTATATCTTGTTTTTTGCGACCTTTCAATCCCAAATTGGGGATAAACTACTAAGGACGATTTTCAATCTTCATTATTTTTTTACTTTTTCTTAAATTTTCTAATGCCCATAATGGTTGAAGATTTGTATAGTGACAAAGTTTAATCATTTCTTCTTCGGTTTTGGCTGTTCCTAATGGAATTATATGGTCTATATGCCACCCATAAAATCCGTGATTTTCCCAAGTCATTCCTTCTTTAAATTGTTTTTCAATATATTCTTTTAATGTTTGTAAATCACATCCAACTAATTCCATTGTTCTATTTTTCTTTTTATATTTAAGAGCACAATAAATATGGTTAATACGAGATTGAAGAAGAAATTTCAGTTTGAAAAGTGAGTCATATTTTTTTCGTTCTTTTCTCCATTTTTTAATTCTCGTATCAATTTTTTTCCCATTTAATTTACGATAATTTTTATCATAAATTTGTTTCTTTTTTCTAAACTTTTTTGCGTATTCTCTATTTTTTCTTCTATTTTCTTCTATATTATTATGATAATTGTCTCTGTTTTGTTGACGAAATATTAAAGATAAC
>Ga0209641_10004422_pt1 | contig 11595 bp, 11 predicted proteins | sample RifCSP16_1_FD_184022 | JGI IMG/M metagenome (GOLD analysis project Ga0209641, IMG submission 184022) | Soil microbial communities from Rifle, Colorado - Rifle CSP2_sed 16_1 (SPAdes) (version 2) | ecosystem: Environmental > Terrestrial > Deep subsurface > Rock core/Sediment | place: Rifle...
AGATCGTGCTGCTGCAATGAAACGGGAGATCAAAATTAAAAAACTTGATCATGCCCGAAAACAAAAATTAATTCAAGACCAACTCGAGAACTCTGAAACCGGGTCTATTTCTGAATAGCTGATAGTATGTTAAAAGCACTCATTTTCGATTTTGATGGTCTTATCCTTGATACTGAAACACCGGAATTGCAGGTCTGGCAGAAGATCTACCGCGATCATGGTGTTGAACTTTCAACCTCCTTATGGGGGCAGATCGTGGGAGGAAACGGGATCAGCGTCTTTGATCCCATTGAACACCTGGAAAAATTAACTTCCAGCTCTATTGATAGTTTTCTAGTCAAGGATCTGGCTCTTAATTTAAGCAATGAATTGATCAATTCACAACCAGTCCTTCCGGGTGCCAGGGAATTATTCCAAATAGCCAGGCAGCGATCCTTGAACCTGGCAATTGCTTCCAGTTCTCCCCACGAATGGGTGGATGGACACCTGAAACGTTTGGGATTGTTCGACCAATTTGATTCCATCATGTGTGGAGATGATGTCCTTAAAACCAAGCCTTTCCCTGATCTGTTTATTGGTACCCTGGAAAAACTTGCTGTCCAATCCAGCGAAGCGATCGTCTTTGAAGATTCACCAAATGGCATCCAGGCTGCCAATGCAGCTGGAATTTTCAGTGTCGCGGTCCCCAATCCGGTCACAAGAATGTTTGACCTGAGTCACGCCAGGCTTATTTTCGATTCGCTTGAACAGGTTTCCCTGGATGACTTAAACTCCCGCTATTTCCTTTAAATTCACGAGTCCCCATCATCCGATCGGGTTACCACCTGACCTTCAGGCGTATCCGTTACTATCCAGCCAAGGGACGCTATCTGATCGCGATAATTATCAGCCTGGTCCCAATCATGTCGGATCCTTGCCATCTTTCTCTGTTCCAAAAGGTAGAGCACATCTTCACCTAAAATTGGTTGCGTTACTTTCTCAGCAGGCGGATCATTCACCAATTCCCACGCCTCCTGCCGGATGATCGCATCACTTTTGATTGATAATTTACCAAGTTCATCTATGGGGAATTCCGCCCTGGATGGGTAGATGCGCGGGTCGCAATCGCGCAGTAATGTAGCCGAGCTTACACCGCTGACCGTGCAGGTTCCTTCATTAAAATCAATGATCAAACCGGTGTGTTCATCCAATCCAAGGGTTGTATGGTTCTCTGGTAATTCATCACACCACTGGTTGAAACGATCCAGTCCAATGAAACAGCGGCTTGTGTCCACATCATCACCCCCGTCAGAATTATTCCAGTGTGGTATGAAGGAAAGTCTCAATCCAAAATCATCAAAAAGGTCTAGACCGGGAACTGTGTGTACGTCCTCTCCAACTTTATATATCTCGTAAACTGGCAGGGCGAATTTCCCGACTGCGATCAAGGCTGCGCTTGCAAAGACCAGGGCTGCTCCCTGCCTGTGCCTGGCACGAACAATATCCCATGCAAGACTGCCTTTTAATTGCCTGACTGCGTAGGTTGGAGATCCCGCCCCCATGAATATTAAATTGGCGCTTAATAAATCTGTCAAATTCTCTTCGTTGTCCGGGCTGAATTGCGTTCCGCGCTTCCTTGCCGGCACAGAATGCACTTGTACATCATAATTTTGCAGGCGCTTGGATAAAAAGCCAGACACTTTTTCCGTCACCTGGCTTGCGTTCAGTTCAAAACCAGCAGGTGTCTCCAATAGCGCAATCTGAATCGGCTGGATCAGTTTTTTGGCTATGGATTCAAAGATCCTTCCCCCTGCCAGCGATGTTTCTCCAGATCCCAGCATGGCGATAGGTCCAGGTCGATTGTTCATTTTATTTTCCTCGTTGTTTATTATTGATCAGAAGTTATTCCCGTATCCCGTATTTTGGTCTATCACCAAAATACTGGTAAAACTGGACTTCGATCGGACCGTTGAATAACTTCCGTACTTTGTCAGGTCGGGAGCGTTTAAAGTAATCCGGGAATTTCTTGTCAGCAGTCAGTACATAGATCGACCAGCCGGTCTTCTTCTTAAAGGTTTTGTTCAACGAGATATAGATATCGTTCATTTCCCTGAACTCACCCAGTTTGTAACCGTAAGGTGGGTTGGTTATCAGGATGCCGTATTGCTTGTCGATCCATAGGTCCTTGACATCCTTCTGCTCAAAAAGGATGTCCTGCCCTACCCCCGCCTTCCGGGCATTGACCCTGGCTGCTTCCACCATTTCCGCATCGATATCCGATCCTGATATTTGCAGTTCCGCTTGTTTGTCGACTGCTTCAAATGCCTTCAACCTCGCCACCCTCCATACCTTATCGGGTATGGCTGGCCATTTTTCAGCTGCGAATTCCCGTTTCAATCCGGGAGCCATGTTCCGTCCAATCATGGCGGCTTCGATCAGGATCGTTCCCGATCCGCACATCGGGTCTACCAGAATTCTGTCTTTGTTCCAGAAACTGAGCTGCACCAGTGCAGATGCCAGTGTTTCCTTTAATGGTGCAGATCCGCTGTGTGTGCGATACCCGCGTCTTGTCAGACCCTTCCCGGATGTATCAATGGTCAGCGTGGCAGTATCCTTTAACAATGCCACCTGGATGGTAAATTCTGCACCAGTTTCCTCGAACCATTCTTTGTGGTAGGCAGCTTTTAACCTCTCCACAACGGCTTTTTTAACGATCGCCTGGCAGGCACTTACGCTTTCCAGGGTGGATCTTATTGATTTTCCATTGACGTTGAACTTTCCATCAACTGGTATCCATGCCTCCCAAGGCAGTGCCCGGGTTTGTTCAAATAACTCCTCAAAAGTGACTGCGTTGAACTCACCCAATTTCAACAAAACGCGATCCGCACTGCGCAGCCAAAGGTTCGCGGTGGGTATATCTTCCAAGGTAGCCGAAAATTCGATCTTGCCCTCTGATGCCTGTAGATTCTTGTAACCAAGGGCAAGCAGCTCCCGTTTGACGACAGCTTCCAATCCGAATGTTGTTGTGGCAATTAATGTGATCTGGGTCATTTGTCTTAATTGTAATTGATTTGCTCTGTCTTGCTGTTGCAAAGGAGAAATCTACCTGGTCTTCTCGAGATATTCCACTGCGGATCGACCGGCATGGTATCCGGTCGCGAAACAGGCAGTCAGCAGGTATCCCCCGGTGGGGGCTTCCCAATCCAGCATCTCCCCTGCACAGAAGACTCCCGGCAGGTTCTTGATCATCAAGCCATCGGTCAGTGATTCGAATGTCACTCCGCCCGCGCTGCTGATCGCTTCCGCCAGCGGTCTGGCTGAATTAAGCGTAATGGGAAGCCGCTTGATCCTTGCTGCCAGGTCTTTGGGATCATTGGTTTCATCAACAGGAATCATCTCCCGCAGGAGACCCGCTTTGACTCCATCCAATCCGATCCTTTTCCGCAAATGGCTGCTAAGTGAGTTTTTCCCGCGTTTTATCGCCAGTCGCTCTTCCACATCAATCTGCGGCTTATCTGGTAAGAGGTCCAGATGGATGGATGCAGTTCCATTCTTTTCGATTTCATCCCGCAGGAAGGACGAAACAGCATAGATAAGACTTCCTTCCACGCCATACTGGCTGATGATAAATTCCCCCCGCTGGTTAACTTCGATCCCGTTGTTATCTTTAAAATATATGCTTACATTCTTTACCGGCTGACCTTCAAATTTTGAGCGGAATACTTCGCTCCACTGCAGGTTAAATCCGCAGTTGGCTGGTTTAAGCGGGTGAATTTTCACTCCTTTATCCGCCAGGATCGGGATCCAACCTGCATCCGAACCCAATTCAGGTCGGCTGCCTCCGCCCAATGCCAGGATGAGCACATCCCCATCCACTTCGACCTCTCCATTTTCTGTATCAAAAATAATACGATTACCATCTCCCCAACCCAACCAGCGATGGCGATAAAAGAACCGAACTTTGTTTTCAGATAGTCTCGTGATCCAGGCTCTTAGTAATGGGGAGGATTTCATCCCTTCCGGGAAAACCCTGCCGGAGGATCCAATAAAGGTGGTAAATCCCAGGTTATGCACCCAGGTCTGGAGTTCTTTTGGTCCGAATTGTTCAAGCATGGGCTTGAGAGTTTCTTTCCGATTTCCATACCGCTTGATGAATTCATCAAATGGCTCCGAGTGGGTAATGTTTAACCCCCCTTTACCTGCTACTAGGAATTTTCGTCCCGACCAGGGTTTGGCTTCGTAAAGTTCGACCCGTACGCCTCCCTGTGAAAGGACTTCGGCAGCCATTAATCCAGCAGGTCCCCCTCCCACGATGATCGCTTTCCAGTCTCCAGGTTCTGCAATATTCTTGTTTTGCACTGAGATTATGGCTTCTTGCTTGCCTGTGCAGCCACAGCTTCAGCTGCTTTTCTGATCTCCTCGGGATCCCCCAGGTAATAATGCCTTATTGGTGACAGGTTCTCATCCAATTCGTAAACCAGCGGCACCCCGGTGGGAATATTCAATTCGTTGATCTCGCTGTTCGAGACATTATCCAGGTATTTGACGATCGCTCTCATGCTGTTTCCATGCGCGGCAATCAAAACCTTCTTACCTGACCGGATCAACGGTGAGATATCTGCATGCCAGTAGGGCAGTACTCTCTCGAGAGTGATCTTGAGTGATTCAGATGATGGCAGCAGGCTGGGATCCAGGTCCTTATAACGCCGGTCAAAGCGCGGGTGACGGGGGTCGTCCTCGTCCAGGCTTGGCGGGGGTGTATCATAACTTCGCCGCCAGATCTTCACCTGGGTATCCCCGAATTTCGCCGCGGTCTCTGCTTTATTCAATCCCTGCAGGTCTCCATAATATCGTTCATTAAGCTGCCAGGCATTGACAACCGGTATCCACTCCAGGTCCATCTCTTCCAACACGATCCACAATGTTTTAATCGCTCTTTTAAGAACGGAAGTGAATGCCAGGTCGAACGTGTAGCCGGTTTCTTTGAGCAGCTTGCCAGCGGAATGTGCCTCTTCAACTCCCTGGGGTGTAAGACCCACATCTTCCCAGCCTGTAAAACGGTTCTCCAGGTTCCAGGTGCTTTGTCCGTGCCGAAGAAGAACAATTTTAAACATGAGAATACCTCTTTCAAGTGTCTGAATAAATTTCCTCGTTTATTTTACACGAACTTGATTGGTTTGGACAAACAGGGCTCTGGTTGCTGCGATTAAAACCAGGTCTCCAGCCCAAAACTAATGGACTGGAGAACGAGAATTGGTATTCATGTTTACAGATTAATTGGCTTACTTCATCACCAACAAGTCTCTGTTAGATCGAAAAATCTTCCCCATCCCATGGTACATCAGGTTCATTCACGATGGATTGACCCGTATCCTTTGGATCCATCTGCTTCTCTATTTCATCAACCCGCGCCAGTAGTTGTTTTAACGTGATTCCGACCACATCCGGGAGGCTGCTGTGGTCCAGGTCCGGGAGATCGCTTGATTTATGTGGGTGTGACCTGCGGATATTTTGACCCGGGACACCCACTACCACCGAGTTTTCCGGAACAGATTTTACGACCACGGCATTTGCACCTATGCGGCTGTCATCACCAACCATCACAGCTCCCATCACCTTGGCGCCTGCCCCGATCACTACCCTGTCACCGATTGTTGGGTGCCGCTTTCCCTTTTCCAGGCTGGTTCCACCCAGTGTGACTCCATGGTAGAGCGTCACATTTTCTCCAATTTCGGATGTTTCACCGATGACGACACCCATGCCGTGGTCGATGAACAATCCTTTCCCGATTTGTGCACCGGGATGGATTTCTATCCCTGTCAAAGCCCTTATCACCTGGGATAATACCCGTGCGATCGTTTTAAGATTGTGCACCCACAACCAGTTCGTGATGCTATGTCCCCAGATGGCATACAGCCCCGGGTAGGAAAGAAGCACCTCGAATGCACCTCGTGCAGCTGGATCCCTTTCCTGGATGGAAAGAATATCGTAGTGCATCTGTCGAAGTACCGAAAAAAGGTTTTTCTTTGGTTTCGCAGATGACAACGCTGTCAGGGATTCATTCCGGATGAGGTTTTCCATTAATCCGCCAGGTCTTTATAAAGGGCAGTGCTTAAATAGCGCTCTCCAAAGGATGGAATAATCGTGACGATCATCTTGCCCTTGTTCTCTTTCCTGGAGGCAAGCTGCAGGGATGCCCAGGTGGCGGCTCCGGATGAAATGCCGACCAGCAAACCTTCTTCCCTTGCCATCTTCCGGGCGGTTTCCATCGCATCCTCATCGTTTACCTGCACAATTTCATCATATACCTTGGTGTTCAGCACATTCGGGATGAAACCCGCACCGATACCCTGGATGGTATGAGGTCCTTTGGTTCCGCCCGAGAGGATTGGAGAACCGCTCGGTTCAACTGCCACCACCTTGATACTGGGTTTTCGTTTCTTTAATACCTCACCAGCCCCGGTAATGGTCCCGCCTGTTCCCACTCCCGCCACCAGGATGTCAACTTTCCCATCTGTATCGTTCCAGATCTCCTCCCCGGTTGTCCGGCGGTGAATTTCCGGATTGGCAGGGTTATCGAACTGCCCGGGAATGAAATAGCGCTTATCTTCCGCAGCCATGCTTTCAGCCTTGCGGATGGCTCCTCCCATCCCCTCGGATCCAGGCGTCAGGATTAAGGTCGCTCCATATGCTCTTAAAAGCATCCTGCGTTCTTTGCTCATGGTGTCAGGCATTATCAGTGTGCAGGCATAACCGCGTGCTGCACAGACCATTGCAAGGGCGATCCCCGTATTTCCGCTGGTGGCTTCCAGCACGATCGTGTCAGGTTTGATTAAACCTGCTTTTTCAGCAGCATTGATCATGGATAGACCGATGCGGTCTTTTACACTATGTGCCGGGTTATAGAATTCAAGCTTTGCCAATATTTCTGCATTTGTCCCCTTGTTGATCCGGTTCAACCGGACCAGGGGAGTATTTCCAATTAGATCGGTGACACTGTTTGCAATTTTCATGTTAACACTCCTTCAAGATTTCTGAAGAACCATGGTTTCTGATTCTCCAGCTGGGTTTGGATTAAAAGCAAAGACCAATTATTTTCAATTCAGTTGATCTACCATTCTTCTAGCGCAAGAACGGGGTTCGATCACCGTCAATCAGATAATTGGCCTTGGTCAGTTATGATAAGACGATGATTACGAATCCCGTCTCATACACCTGCAGTACATGCTCATTCGGTTCACCTTAATATAGTAGATAAATCTGATAAATATTATACTAATAATATCATATTTGTCAATATTAATAATTGATCTGGTTTACGGGTTGGCTGGCTGCAGATGTTGTTCAAAAGAAAATGGAAGGAACAAAAATGAATTGATACTTTTTAGAAAACTTCCTCGTATATGAATTATGGTCGAATTCTTGTATACTATCTGCATCACGTGAATTCATTTTAATTTCAGAAAGGAAGGTCTTATGAAAAGGAATACTGATAACTTGTTCTGGGGGATCGTACTGATCCTGTTGGCTTGCGCTGTCCTTGCACAGCAGATGGGATATATTGATTTCAACGCCTTATCGACAAATACCTGGACATGGGTTTTTGCCGGGATAAGCTTATTGTTCTTCCTGCGGTACCTATTTACCGGGTTGAAGAGCTGGGGCTACCTGTTCCCTGCTTGTATCCTTGCAGCAATATCGATCATCATAACATTGGCAGATCGCGGTATGGCAGATGCGTTCCTTGGTTCGTTGATCTTTATCGCCATCGCCATTCCCTTCTTCGTAGCTTTCCTTACAAGCGTTCGCGGTAATTGGTGGGCTCTGATCCCTGCTTTTTCGTGTCTTATGTTGGCAGCCATCATTTATTTCTCGGACTCCGCCACTGGCGAATGGATCGGCGCATTGTTCATGTATGCTGTTGGCGTTCCTTTTCTGTTGGTTTATCTTTTTAACAGGAATCGCCGCTGGGCGCTTATACCCGGCCTTATTTTGGTGGGGATTGGTACACTGGCGCTCGTGAGTGGAATGAATAATTATGCCAACATTGTTGTGACATTGATGATCGCAGCTGCTTTCTTCTTTGTGTATTTCACCCGTCCAAAAAATTGGTGGGCAGTCATCCCGGCTGGTCTGATGGCTTCGATCGGGTTGAGCTCCATCCTGTCCTTACCCCTGCTTGGTGAGTTTGCCAATACGACCTTCCCTGCTGGACTGATGTTCCTGGGTTGGGCAGCAACTTTCTATTACCTGTGGACTCAGCGATCAAAGGTGCCGACTGAATGGGCTGGAGTTCCGGCTATCATTTTCTTGATCGTGGCGATCGTACAGCTTGCCCTAGGAGCGGTTAACGAGATCGGCATGATCGTCCTGTTATTTGCGGGAGGCATCCTGTTGATCTATTTTGGCTTGCGACCCAGGAAGGCTGCTTAACCGAGTTAATAAATTAAACCAGGTGATCCTGGATCGATAAGAATGTGCAGATTTCCAAACAAGGAACCTGCACATTGTCTATCGTAGGATCTAATCCCTCGGGTATACTTAAAATATGGAAAAGCTTCAACCACACTGGTCTGTCAAAGATCTTCGCCTGGATGTGGACGCTGTTCTGCGCGGCCAGGGTGCAGATCCGGTAGTGATTCGAGACCGGAAACTCGTTCTTGCAGATATTGCTGCCAGGGCACTCGAAATGGGGAAGGAACTTCTCTCTCCGCAGGTGTTCATGCGTGAGTTGAACGTAAGCTCTTTTAAACATCAGAAATTGATCCTGGAAGATGGGCTTTCCCTTTCAGGGAATTGGATCACCAGCCAGCTGGCGCCAGCCGATAGTGTTTTTGCGATCTTATGCACGATCGGAGACGGAATAGAAAAGGAAGCTCAAAAACAGTTGGATGTAGATATGCTGCTGGGTTTTGCCCTGGATGGGGTTGGGTCAGCCGGTGTCGAAGCCCTCGCCCAGCTTGCCTGCCGGAATATTGAAGAAAAAGCTATTCAAGCTGATCAAAGAACGACCGTACCCCTCAGCCCGGGTATGATCAACTGGTCTGTGGACGAAGGCCAGCCGCTCATTTTCGAAATGCTGGCATCGGTCAATGATGTTGTTACCCTTTCTCCATCCTTAATGATGAGCCCGCGTAAGAGTCTTTCCATGCTGGTGGGAGTCGGTGAGAAACTTGGCGAAAAAGGCACCACCTGTGATTATTGTGCCATGCAGGGAACCTGCAAGTATCGTCAGTATGGCGGCCATGTACAAGCATGATCGAACACTTAAACTGATTTACACTCAATAACACGCCTTCACCTGATTGAAAGTCAAAGGAAATGTTCCCTCGGCTGTACAATCCCTGGGAAGTCAAATAGAATTGGGGAATGTCGATTTCTGGTCTTCCTCCGGCTCCGAATATTTCACGCCTGTTCGCCTTTGCCAGTGCCGGGGTTTTATCAACCACTGCCATTTTCATCCGTTATCTGACACAGACCTACCATATGCCAGCGCTTATCCTGGCCAGCTGGCGTGACCTATTTGTGGCACTTACGCTTCTTCCCATCCTTGCCCTAATTAACCCATCTTTATTAAAGATCAGTCACAAGCACCTGAAATATCTGTTGGGTTATGGTCTTGTATTGGCAATGTTCAACGCTTTGTGGACCTTATCAGTGGCGCTTAACGGGGCAGCCATCTCAACTGTCCTGGCTTATTGCTCGGCAGGTTTTACTGCCCTGCTCGGATGGTGGCTTTTAAAAGAAAGATTGGATTGGGGCAAAGTCCTGGCGGTCTTACTGACATTGGGCGGCTGTGTACTGGTTTCTGGAGCTTTGGATGCGAACGCCTGGCTTTCCAATGTACTGGGGATCGTAACAGGCATTCTCTCCGGGCTTGGCTATGCCATTTACACACTGATGGGTCGCAAGGCATCCCAGGATGGCATCAACCCCTGGACAACTTTGCTTTACATCTTCTCATTTGCAGCAATTTTCCTTTTTCTGATCAACCTTATCCTGGGATCAAAACTCCCCGGTGGTGCTGTCCATTTTTCAGAAATGTTATGGTTGGGAGATCAAACAGGTGGCTGGCTTATCCTTTTTCTCCTTGCAGCTGGTCCAACCCTGGTGGGGTTTGGACTATACAACTTGAGCCTGGTGGACCTGCCATCCAGTGTTGCCAACCTCGTGGTCACCCTCGAACCTGTTTTTACTACTGTGATAGCTTATATAGTGCTTGATGAACGTATGAACCTGATTCAGGTCATGGGAAGTATCCTTATTTTGGGGGGAGTGATATTCCTGAGGGTATATGAAAGCAGGATTAAAATCCGAAATTTCCAATTACCACAGTTAACAAAAAACTAAAATATCAATTCTGTTAAGTAATTCATGCATTAACTCTGCTAGACTTGATTTGCAACAAATTCTTTAAGTCCGGAAATTTTGCTATTTCCGGAAAGGAGTAAACAAATGAATAAGAACATAAGTATAAAATTGCTTGCGGTCATAACCGTGTTGGCTTTGCTGCCAATAAGCCAGGTACTTGCTGCCCCTGCTCTTGCAGTAGGTGAGGGTACGATCACAGCCATCGTGATGGAAACAGACCCTGCTACAGCAGTAACAACTGTTGTAGTCACCCTGGAAGACAGTAATGGCTTGGCTCAGATGGTTACCTTGAGCCTTGAATCAGCGGTTGCGGAAGGGTTGGTTATCCCCGATTCCTCCCTGGTTGGTACGGATGTTGGAGATATTGTTGATCCAACTGATCCTACCATTATTTTAGCCAGCGGAGTGATCAACAGCATGGAATTCATGACTGATCCTGCTCCCACGACATTGCATGTGATGATGGTCGATCCTGCTGAACCACTTCTTCCAGATGACCCTCTTTATCCATCCCTGCCTTTGCTTGAATACAATTTCGACTTGGAAACAGCCGTTTTCAACAACCTCATAATTGTTGACGAAACCATGATCGGTTCAACGGTCGCTTTTGATCCTGCCATCATTCAGGAGTCCACTGAATATGGAAAAGTCGTCAGCAAGGTTGGCTCTTTCTTTAATGCCGCCCTGGGAACGGATTACGCCACCCTGCAGGGATACCAGGATGATGGTTTTGGTTACGGTGAGATCGTCCAGGCATCTTGGATGGCATACCTTCTTGGAGGAGATGCCGCTACCCTGGATGAGATCCTGGCAGCCAAAGCTAGTGGTGATTTCAGCGCTATCGTCCTTCCTGACGGCAGTACTGCCACCAACTGGGGACAGCTGCGCAAGGCAGTTCTAACTGATCCCAAGCAAAATGTCGGACAGATAATTTCCGGCAAAGCAGAACCGCTGCCAGCTCCAACTGAGGTTGCCCCTACCGACGTACCAACGGAAGCACCAACCGAGGTGACAACAACCAGTTCTTCCCAGGCAGTAAATGGAAATGGCAATGCCAATTCCAACTCAACCGATAAATCCAATAACGGTAATGCCAATGGTAATTCCACTGATAAATCCAATAATGGGAAGAAACCCTAAATAGTAATAAACTTAAGTAAGAGGAGGCGGTTCAATGAACCGCCTCTTTTTTGTTTTAATCAAAAGGTTTGTTTATAACCTTTAGGGTCTGGTTTTCTAATAATA
>Ga0209641_10004425_pt1 | contig 11591 bp, 9 predicted proteins | sample RifCSP16_1_FD_184022 | JGI IMG/M metagenome (GOLD analysis project Ga0209641, IMG submission 184022) | Soil microbial communities from Rifle, Colorado - Rifle CSP2_sed 16_1 (SPAdes) (version 2) | ecosystem: Environmental > Terrestrial > Deep subsurface > Rock core/Sediment | place: Rifle...
TTTCCAGGCACGGGCAATTGTATCATTAACCCTGTCCGACCAGATTTTCCTGGGCACAACAAATGGTAGTGCCATAGCAAGGATATAGGCTGGTGTCAGGTACATAAAAATTTTTGATTTAAAGGATTCCATGGTTAATACTTCTATGACCAGCAAGGCAACGATAGGGGTAAAAATAAGGCCGAAGCCCGCAGTAATTTGCGTGGGGATATTTCGTATTACGTAGGTAGCTCGTTGCGGCAGTTTTTTCAGAAACCAATCTCCCAGACGCCACTCCCACTCAGAAATGGTGCCGATAGGGCAAATCCAGCCGCAAAAACCCCTCCTGAAGAATAGAGCCGTTAGAAGCAGTGTACCAAAGATAACAAAGCCTGCGGGGTGGATGGGATTAATTTTGCCCGTTCCAAAAAAGTATTTTGTGCCCATGAGTGCGCTAATCGGCAGGAAGGATTCGACTCCTGGCGGTCTCGGCATGTAAAATCCCTTTCCTCCTGCCTCGCAGTATTTGACAAAGGTATAAAATTGCCAGCCGATGACGAGCACGACAATAAAGAATGCTATTTGTACAGACCAGCGCAGTTTCTGGGAATTAAGCCAGGTTCCCTTGTTTTTGCCTGGCTTTTTGGTCTTTGGTTGTTTATTTTCAACGTAAACTTCCTGAACGGAAGGAGATGATGAATTTTGTTTTATTTCTTCCAATTGACGTATCTCCATGATAGTTGTATCTGATTGTGCTTTGCAGTAATCGCTAAAACACTTGATTCGGTTAGCGTTAAAGTTTAGAATGGCGCAAACTATTGCAATATCCATCCAAACATTAAAATATTATGATAATCGAAATTAACCTTTGTATGCAAGCAATTTTGGCGTAGATATTTTATGGAATCGGACAAAAAAAACTTTAAGTCCGGCTATGTAGCTATAGTAGGCAAACCGAACGTGGGTAAGTCAACACTGATCAATGATTTTCTGGGGTGTAAATTATCCATCGTTACTCCTAAACCCCAGACGACACGGAAAAAAATCATGGGCGTATTGACCAAAGAGGGGTATCAAATCGTTTTTTACGACACGCCAGGTATTATGGAACCAAAATATGAGTTACAAAAATACATGGTAAAAGAAGCCTGCGAGGCAATAGAAGATGCAGATGTGGTCTTGATGATGGCAGAACCTTTTGAACCGCCTGCCGAAAAAGATAAGGATTTTTTTGAAAAGTTATCTCACCTTAATATCCCGGTTATTTTGGCGATTAATAAAATAGATTTGGTGGAAAAAGACAGCCTGATACCGATTCTTTCTGCGTATGACAAGCGGTTCAAATTTGCTGAGATCGTGCCGATTTCTTCCTTAAAGGGAACCAATCTCGATTTAATGCTCAATCTTGTTGTGAAATATTTACCGGAGGGAGAGCCTTTCTATCCTGAGGATTATATGACCGATTACAACGAAAGATTCCTTGCCTCTGAAATCATTCGCGAAAAAGTCTTTGAGTTTTACGGCGAGGAAATACCGTATTCTACAACCGTTGAAATCGAAGAATTTAAGGAACGAGAGGCAGGTAAAGATTTCATCAAGGCCATTATCTTTGTAGAACGTGACTCGCAAAAGGGCATTATTATTGGTGAAAATGGCAAGGCTATCAAGCGAGTCGGCGTCATTGCCAGAGAAGAAATAGAGAAGCAAATAGGCAGAAAGGTGTACCTGGAACTCTGGGTCAAGGTTATGGAGAAATGGCGGAAAGATAAAAAGAAAATGTATAAGCTGGGATATAAATAAGATAAAAGCAAGAAACTAGAGGGCAGAAACAAGATGATGTAGGATTGGCTCATCGGCAATTATGCAAAAAAATATAGTTAAGGAGATAGTCATTGAAGGTGATTATAGAAATAGAAAAAGATGAAGAACTAGAAATAGTTAAAAAAGCCTTTAAAGGAAAAAGCATCACAATTGTTAGAACGCAAAAAGAGAGAAGGAAGTTATTAGACGCTATTTTTAAAAAGTACAAAGTAAAACTTCCCAAAAACTACAAATTTAACAGAGAAGAAATACATGCCAGATAAGGTCTTTGTATACAGAAGATATGCAAGACGGACAGGTTGTTGATGGTAATCTGACCATTATCAACTCATTCAAAGTGTAATTGAATATAAAAAAGTATTCCATGATTAACCTCAGTAACTATTCCACAAAGTATTTTTCACATACCTATCAGCGGATTGTAACCTCCTTTTATAACAATGCAAAAGATGCAGGGGCAAACGGTTGTTCGCCCTTGTTTGTCCTGGAAGGTACGGAGAAGCTGATTAAGGAAGAATTGGTTCGGTGTATCTGGTTCGGACAGCATATCAAAAAAGGCAAACTTTTTACTGATGATGGTTCACGACTGGAAGTGCTATCTGCCGGATGGTGGAATTCTGAGGGTGGGCCTGATTTCAAACATGCAGAAATTCTCTTAGAGGGCAAGGGACTTATAAAGGGCGATGTCGAGATTCATGTGTTTGCTTCAGATTGGATGAGACATCAGCACGATAAACAGGAAACGTATAATACGGTGTGTTTACACGTTGTTATGTGGAATGATCGTGAAGGTGCATGTGTCAGGAATCTTATGGGGCAATCCATTCCCCAGTTTACGCTATCAAAACATTTAGACGCTGAATTGGATGACCTGATTGATATGATCGACATTGAATCATACCTAAAAGGGGGAAAGGTAAATCCGGGGCATTGTCAGACAGAAATAGAAAATCAGAAGGTGGATGAACTATGGGTGGGTTATTTCCTTGATTATGCCGGTGACGAACGTATCCTTCAAAAGGCAAAAAGGTACGAAAAATGGATAGACAGAAGCCCCTTTGAGCAAACACTCTACGAAGCCATTATGGAATCGTTGGGATATAAGAACAACAAGGAACAGTTTCTTAGGTTAGCTTCTCTTATGCCACTGGAAGACATCCGATGCTTGATTCCAGAGGATATTCCAGCACAAGAGAAGCAGATAGATATGCAAGCCCTTTTGTTAGGAGCGGCGGGATTATTGCCGCAACAGGCGGATTTAAAAATAATATATGACGATGAAACGGCGGAATATGTAAGCGCTATCGAACGTGCGTGGACCATAATCAAAACTAAAATAAGTAAGGCCCTTATGACAAGAAATGACTGGAACTATGCAGGAATCAGACCTGCAAATTTTCCAGAAAGGAGAATTGCTTCTATAGCTAATATCCTTACGGAGTGTTCATCTTACGGCATTTTTAGACACATTTTACGTGTATTCGAAAAACTTGTCCCTGTCAGTGAACGGGAAGGAGAAGGTTACAAAGAAGAACAAAAGATCATCAAGTCGTTAATTGAGGATATACAATCAATCTTCCTAAATGTGCAAGACGCTTACTGGTCGTATCATTATACGTTGAGTGGGAAAAGGCTCAAAAAACCCTTGAAATTACTCGGGAAGGAGAGGACTTCCACGATATTCATTAACGTCATTATTCCAATCTTTCTTGTCTATGCAAGAAGACATAATGACATTAAACTGGAAAAAATACTCCACCTCGTTTATAGAAACCATTGTCCTCTGACTGCCACGAGTGTGACAAAATTCATGAATAATCGTATCTTCGGGCAGGAAAAGGTTTCACAGAAGATTGTAAATTCCGTCAGGCGACAGCAGGGATTGTATCAAATCTACAAGGACTTTTGTGAGAATGACAATATGAGTTGCAACAAATGCGCCTTGTATTTGTCTATGGTTAAAGACTAATAGTTCACCTCAGAGACGCAAAGAACGCGGAGGTTGAGAAGATGAGAAGCTGGGAAGCTGAGAAAATCTCAACCTCTCATCTTCCCGTCCTCCCAACGTCTTTCTCTTTGTGTCCTTTGTGCCTTTTCTGTGTAATCTGTGAAATCTGTGGTTGCATTTAAAATGAAAAAATTAAAATTCATTATTGCGGGAATTCTGGGCGCCTGGTTAATAAAATTATTGGCCTCAACCATCCGTATTGACGACGAACCGAAGGGGTTTAACGAAAAGACGAAAACCTATCATGCCATTTATGCCATTTGGCATTGCATGATGCTCATCCCAGCCTATGTTAACCGCAACAGTAGGATACAGGTACTTATTAGCCAGCACTCTGATGGTGAATATATCGCCCGTATTATTAAGAGGCTTGGTTTTGGTGTCATACGAGGGTCGACAACACGAGGTGGTATGAGGGCAATCAAGTCGCTGGTTGATAAGATTCGGGAAGGATACCCTGTGGCAATTACCCCTGACGGACCGAGAGGCCCCCGCTTTGTTGTTCAGCCTGGAAGTATTTATCTCGGCAAAAAAACCCAATTACCTATCATTCCAACGGTGGTCGGGTTATCCAGTTATTGGACGCTCCCCAGTTGGGATAAGTTCCGTATCCCCAAACCCTTTTCTCGTGCATTAATGATGTATGGGGAACCCATCCATATTCCACCCAACATTAACGATGAAGAAATGGATCACTATCGGCTCTTGCTGGAACAAACGATGACCAGAATGGCGGAAAAAGTTGATATGTTGGTGCAAAAAAAAGATAAATAATATGATGGGTGTGCTGACGCTTAACCCATCCTACAGGCTGCATAGATTTTCATGTAGGATGGGTTAAACGAAGTGAACCCATCTTCTCCCTTTTAGTGTAAGAAAGGCAAAGGGAGTCGAAATATTTCACGTTATTTGATATTATGGGCTATGGATTGGAGTAACGTTTCTGCATCGCCCTTGTTTATAGAAAGGAACGTCATCCCGAGGATATTTCTTTCCAGCAAACAGGAGGTGTAGCACTGGACTTTGCTCTGAAAGGTATGAACTGCTCCTGACGTAGATTCTGTTTCTCCCCAGGAACGCCATAATTTTAGCACATCGTCAAAGACAAGCCTTGCAGTATCGTTGTCGGTATACCTTATAAGCATAAGTTTTAAAGGTTCTGCATTGGCATTAGGTCTATATTCTGCGATGACTGCATCAGTTTTTTCGCTCAGATGAAACACGTTCTCTTCGATATAATTGTCGGATATGTATATGTTGTCGAGAATAATCTTTTTATGAAAGAATATAGGACTATTTTGGGTAAGATGCTGTTGCGGCAGCAAAGATAGGATGAATGGCAAAGATACCTTTTTATAAGGCATTATATTGATAACAGATTTGCCCGCATAGATAACATCTTCAGCCAAAACATCTCCCTCCCCTGGCTCAATTATTATAAAATATATGTCATTCCAGAGGTAGAGATAATTATTAAAGAGAGCGCTTCCGTTACCCACTTTTATATCTGTACCTGCCCGATCTTTGCTGAATACCCCAAAGGCGTCTTCAGGACTGCCGAATTCCCAGATATCGACAAGTATCTTCTTGCCTATTTCTTTTAGATTTCCTGCATTGTCAATGTTTTGTGAGGGCGAACGGCCGTTCTCCCTTGCTTTTAGGTATTCTGCGTTAGAGACCCGAATAAAAGAATATGACAAATAAGGCTCTGCGCCCCCATCAATATATTCGTAGAGCTTTTCCTTTCCTTCGTAAATGTTTGGACCCGAAATCCTTTTCCAGTCTCCGAGAGTTTCGGGAAGAAAAATTTTGTTTAAAATCTCTTTTGGACGTTTTACTTTGGTCTGGGGCTGTATGCCTTCTACAACAATTGCGGAAGTCCCCAGCACAGGACACACCTTTTCACAGAATCCACAACCCACGCAGACGTCTTCGCGTACGAAGGGTCTTCGGATCTCTCGTTGTTGCGCATCAACATAAGTATTAAAATGAATAGCCTTTGTAGGCACAGGGCACACCTCTTCACAGACACCGCAATTGAAGTCCTGCCACTCCTTCTCCAGTTCGGGAAGTCGTGCATAGCCCACCCATGGAATACAGCGATTATGGTCAATCCGTGCCTTTCCTAGCGCAATTTCACGTTTTTCTTCAAGAGGCAAACGCCTGATTGCGCCTGATGGGCAAACGCGTGTACAGAGCACACAGCCGTAATCACAGTACCCAATGCGTGGTATGAGTTTGGGTGTCCATACGCCTTCAATTCCAGCCTCTAATAATACCGGGTGCAGTCCATTGGTCTTGCAGACCTTCATACACTCGCCGCACCGTATGCAGAGCGCAACAAAATTCTCTTCGTCTACAGCCCCCGGCGGCCGGATAATAGACGTCTTTCCTTTGTTTATGCTCTTTGTATAGTTCAATTTCAGGAAAGGCGTCATTGCTGTGCCGGTCAAGCCTGTTATGAGAAATGCCCGTTTTGAGAGGTTTACTTCATATCTTTGTCCCGCGGGTTGTTTGTTCCCAAAGGTAACGCTGTTTTCCGGGCACACCTTCTGGCAGGTTATGCACAGGATGCATTCGCCTGACTTTGTGCCCTGCCCATCGCTTTCGATTGCGCCCATGCCACAGCTTTCAACACACAGGCCGCAGCTTGTGCATGATGATGAAACAGTCCTCTTGAATATTGTCCAGTCTGAAAGGAGCGCAAGAAGCGCACCCATAGGGCATATATTTCTGCACCAGTACCGCCTGAATACCATGCCGGCTGCGATTAACAAGACAAATACCATGAGAAGAATTCCATGTGCCCTGAAGAATGGCGCATGATAGGCAAAAAGTATTTCCTGGATAAATTTATGAATCAACGCGAAGGAATACCCTATCAGGGGAATAGCGCTTAAATAATCAAAAAAACCATTGACGAGGTTGATAATATATGGATGGATACTTACTGCATATACGCTGGTTGCAATAGAGAGGGGGTCGAACCAACCAACGCATTGTAAGCCAAACACCAGACCGATCAAAAGAAAGGCAAGGAGGTAATATTTAAACCTGCGTCCGTCGTAAAGGCTTTTTTGAGATTTCTTCCTCAAACCTGCAAAGAGACGATCGGTAATATCTATGGTAGTTCCCAGCGGACAAACCCAGGCGCAGAAGAAACGTCCGAAGGGAATCGTAAGAAATAACACAATAAGGGCAGGCCAGTACTTCAGGATAAAAGTCTTTGCAGCCATCATCGCCCCGATGGCGGAAAGTGGGCTCATGCGGAGAAATATATTGCCCTGAAAATCCCTTTCCGTGAGCGGGTCTAAGAAGAGGAGTAAGTAAATAAAAAAGGAAAATGCAAGGTATTGAACAACCTTGCGTGTATAATAAGGCCACTCGTTTTTGTTATGACTGCCTTGCATAGTCTTGATGTTCAGGAATTTCAAACTATTGTTCCTCCCTCTTGATGGGGGAGGCTAGGTGAGGGTGAAAGAAAAAGCTACACACCCTCCCTTTGTCCCTCCCATCAAGGGAGGGATTCTCTCTAATTCATGTAGTCGCCGAAGGCAACCTAATTTAATATACAGGAATTTCAACCTTTTATAATTCCCCTCTAAAAAGAGGGGATAAAGGGGTGTGTAAGTTTGCCGCAACACACCCCCGGCCCCTCTTTCTAGAGGGGAGCTTAAAAGTCGCTGCCGAAGGCAACCTAATTTATGAAAAGTAACCGTTCGCTGTGGAAAAATGGAGATACGAAAAAAACAATAGAATTCAACTTTTGTAAAATATTATAAAAAAAGACCCTTCTTTTATCCATAACTATTCGGAAACGTGATGTTGCTTTTTCTGTAAAAGTTTAGTTTTTTTGAAAACATTAGTAGTCAAAACCACCTTGGTGACAGTATGTAGGGGTAATTCATGAATTACCCCTACATTGCATGATAAACGCATCATCACAGGAATTTTCAAAAAACTAAACTGGTATCTTTTTCTATTGTTCATTGATTGTGCTGGTATTGACAATCGCATCCAGTTTTGTTATTTTGTAATAGTTCACCGCAGAGACGCAAAGGACGCAAAGAAGAAACTTTAAAAAATGAGAAAAAACATCATAGGAGATTACCTTCTCCAACAAAATTACAAAGGTTTTCAGAAATTCTCATTCCTTACTTTCCAAAAATAATACCTTTGCGAGCTTTGCGTCTTTGCGGTGAGCTGAACTGTATTTTATCTGTGCTTATCTGCGTTAATCTGTGTCCCATTGCAGAATTTAGGGAAGAGATTATTGTCTGGTGTTTTTTAATCAAGGAGTTGTGTATGTCTGAAAACATGAAGCAGGAAGAAAGTTTTGAGTTTCAAGCCGAAATAAAGAAGTTATTGAACATCCTTTCCCACTCCCTTTACACGCACAAGGAGGTTTTCCTCAGGGAACTTATTTCAAATGCATCCGACGCCTTGACCAAGATGAAATTTTGCTCCCTTACCAATACGGATTATGAAGGGAAAGACATCCCCTTTGAAATTAACAAAGATGGCGATGAAGAGAAGAAAACCCTGACAATTACTGACACAGGTATTGGTATGACGAAGGATGAAATCATCCAAAACGTTGGAACGATTGCAAAATCGGGATCGCTAGAGTTTATTACGAACTTATCGGAACAGGCGAAGAAGGACTCAAATATTATCGGCCAGTTCGGCGTAGGTTTCTATTCTGTGTTTATGGTGGCTGATGAAGTCAGGATCAGGACGAAATCCCACAAAAAGGGTGAACCTGCTTATGAATGGCATTCGGATGGGACAGGGAAATATTTTTTAAATCCGATAGATAAAGAACAACGGGGAACGGAAATCATCGTTCACCTGAAAGATGAGGAGAAGGAATACACCGAAAAGACCAGAATCCAATCCATCATCAAGAAATATTCGAATTTTGTAAGCTTTCCCATTATGGTCTGCGGTGAAAGGGCCAACCAGATCACCGCTATCTGGAAAGAACCCAAAAAGGAAATCAAAGAGGAGCAATACAATGAGTTTTATAAATTTATCTCGAACACAGAAGATACCCCTCTTTTCCGCCTGCATACCTCTGCCGAGGCCCCAATCCAGTTTTCCAGTATCTTGTATTGCCCGTCCACAAATTATGAAACCTACGGGTTCAAAAAATTGGAACATGGAGTTCATCTCTACTCCAATAAAATCCTGATTCAATCTGACTGCAAAATGCTTTTGCCCGAGTATATGAGGTTTATCCACGGCGTGGTAGACTCCGCCGACATCCCTTTAAATATTTCACGAGAAACCTTCCAGGACAACAGGATAATCCACAAAATGAAGAGCGTCCTTGTTAAGCAGGTATTAGCGCTCCTGCAGGACATGGCCAGGAATGAGAAGGAAAAATATGAAACTTTCTGGAGACAATTCGGAAGGATTCTGAAAGAAGGAGTGCACTTTGATTTTGAACATAAGGATACCTTAGCGCAGTTGATGAGGTTCAATTCCTCCACGTGCAAGAGTCCCGACGAGCTTCTTTCTCTCAAAGAGTACATAGACAGGATGAAACCAGACCAGAAAGAGGTTTATTACATAACGGCGGTAAACCGTAAAACGATGGAAAAAAGCCCTTATTTGGAAATATTCAGGAAAAAAGACATAGAGGTGCTGTATTTAACAGACCCGAATGACGAATTTCTCCTTTCCGGACTTCATGAATTTGAAAAGAAACCCATCCGTTCGGCTGACCAGGCAAATCTGGACTTGCTGAAGGATAGTGACAAGAAGATTGTGGACACTACGGAAGAGCCTCAGGATTACGAGGAGATATTTAAGCATCTCCTGAAGACGATTAAGGTTACCCTGGCGGACAGGACTATTGACGTGAAAGAATCGAACCGGCTGGTCGACAGCCCATGTTGTCTTGTAAACCCAGACGGTGTGCCCAGCGTGCACGTGCAGAAACTTATCCAAATGGTGGACAGTAATTATAAGATATCCAAAAAAATCATGGAGATTAACAGGAAACACCGGATGATCCAGAACCTTGCCAGGATGAACGAGACCCCCAGCTATCAGCCCTTAATTGAAAAGATCGTAAATCAGCTCTTCGAAAATGCACTTATGCAGGACGGAGTCGTCTACGACCCCACCTCTATGGCGCCCCGGCTGAATGAGCTTTTGGAAGAATTGACAAAGGCAACGCTTGGGGAAGGGAAGAGGATTATTGTTTAGTGTTACGAGAATAATTTTGCTTTCGTGAAGGGGGGGGTAGACAAAATGGGACAAAGCTTTATTGATGACAAATGATTTGTCTACGACATCATATTACAATAGATCAGTAATACCGAAAAGTCTCAAAAAGAGATTGAAGTGTTAAAAGATCAATAAGTTATTGAATAACGAAGGTTTGACCCTTTTCTTGTGACCCTTTTCTTGACTTAGAGATTATTACTAAGGCGGGTCTTGTTTTTCCGATTTTGTGACTGATTACTGTCTTTAGAGAAACCATCCACATTTTACCTCTTTTAGGATATTTTGTTACTTCTTATAATATTTATAATAATCCCTATTCCATTCTTCAAGAGTTTTCACAATTCTACTTTCTGTCCCAAATTCCTCTCTTTTCTCCTCTAATTGTTCCATAAAATCTTTTTCTTCTCTCTCAACTAACTTATCAGCATAAGCTACAATTTTAGCCTCAAGTGTTTGTGGAAGATAATCTTTTTCAGGAATTCTTAAGCCATGATCAGCATTAATTTTTTTTACATCGCTAATTGTTAGACCTACACCGATGTGGCTTTCTACTATTTCTGCTATTTTTTCTTTTAAACCTGAATCTTTTAAAAATGTTGATTTTCTGATCATTTCACCCCCCAAATACCCATGATCAGGTTTATGGGATTTTGCTCTTCCTGAGGGTCATGGATTGGGGGTCATGGATTGGTGGATTGGTTGTGGATTGTGTGGATTGGTGGATTGGTGGATTGGGGTCACACCTTGATCTGTGATTATCTGCTAATCAAGGTGTGACCCCGAACGACTGACACTGATGCCCGATATTCATTTGCAACCTAACGTTGCTAATCAGCGGCGCGGCTTTTTGCGTCGGCTGCATTAGCCTTGCTAGATTTTATTTTTTCAGGGTGTTTTTCAATTTTCACTGGAGGAGAGGCAAGGATCACATCTTAAATCATAAATAATTGGCTAGAAATCGCTATATTAACGCAATAGAAAATATCAATATTTATTATTTAAGATGCGACTCTTTACGTTTCCTTTACGCTTCTCAGGTCTTGTACTAATAAGACGATCAGCATAAATATTTCTTTTGGCCTATCCGCTTGACGCAGGTACATACAATATCTTGTGGTTAGTGGTGTTAAATTACACCATTACTAGCAGCCATATTGGCGCTACCTGAGTCAAGCGGATAGCCCAATATTTCTTTTTAGTTCCTCAGCATCGATCAAATCTTTCCATCCACCAGCTGTGGTTTTTAGGGCATCCCGAAAATATTTCCTTTTTGGCTTTTCAGGTGTTTCGTGAATAGTGACATTAAATTCTTCTCCCTCCGAAAATTCTACTTTTTCCAGAGGCTTGATTACGCCATGTGAAAATCTGACCCTGATTGTTTTTGCCATGGTTACCCTCTCTTTTTAAATGTTTGAAAATTAAGCAAAAAAATGCGCCAAGAGAACATTTAAACACTATTGTAATAATGCAATAGAAAATATCAATATTTATTATTTAAGGTCATTTAAGGTCCGACTGGTGCGGATGTATAATCCGTAACTAAAAT
>Ga0209641_10004433_pt1 | contig 11574 bp, 9 predicted proteins | sample RifCSP16_1_FD_184022 | JGI IMG/M metagenome (GOLD analysis project Ga0209641, IMG submission 184022) | Soil microbial communities from Rifle, Colorado - Rifle CSP2_sed 16_1 (SPAdes) (version 2) | ecosystem: Environmental > Terrestrial > Deep subsurface > Rock core/Sediment | place: Rifle...
TAAAATAATTCTTAAATAATTTTTATAATTCCCATTCGGCTCAAAAGCAGCGTCATTTTTATAGCTTAAGCTTAATTCTCCAAATAGGCTCCCATCCGGCTCTATTTTTACAGTTTGAGTGACCTGTCTTTTAATAAAACCATTAACTCGATTCAGCCCTAAATTCGCTTCATTAATTCCCACAAAGTCATTCACGGAATCCCCGCTCTCTTTTCTTTCGTCCCAAAGCGAAGACGACCAGCCATTCACGGTAAAAATATTTTGTACATCTTTAAATTCAAACAATAAATGTTTTTGTGTAAGTGCGTTAGAAATTGCCTGCGCAATTAAAAGATAAGCTGTTTTCGCTACTATTGGCTTAGCTACTATTGATTTATAGAGAGATCTGGGAAAATCTTTATTCTGCGTATGGGACTGCATTAATTTATAAAAATTATTTTCATCAACATTTTCCTTATAATTAGCAACATAAACCGGTCCGATTGCCTGCAGGATGTTTTTAACAAAGGTGTTGTCAACTGCCACAACTCCCGAAACTTGCTGGCCTGTTTCAGCCAATAAAAAATTAGCTACAGAAAGAGCAGATTGAGCAAAGTCTACATCAAAATTGCCATCTTTCATGTACCAATGCTGTTTTGAAAGATATCTCCTGATCGCAAAGGGCGGCTCCACATGGCCCCTTAATTGTTGGTCGGCATCATCCACATTGTAGATATCAAACTCCATAATTTTGCCCTGGTTGAGTTTTAAAATACCATAAGAATTAATCAGTCCCCCACCAGGCCGGAGCTCCAGATTGTCTTGAAAAAGAATTAAATAGGTTTTAGGTGTTTCCATTCCTAAAATACCGGGCAATATATCCGTGGTAGCGGATAAAAGCTTAATTAAGGGATTAATGATTTCCAGATTTTGTGAAATCGATGCGGGAATTTTTTCCTCTAGCTTTATCTTATTTAATGCGACCATTGAGTTTTTCAGATAATTTTCCGCTTTGGCAAAATCATCGCTTGGATTTTCGCTTTTGCCGGTTAAAATTTTGGAAAAATAAGTTCCTGAATCAAATATTTGTAATAAATTCCCCGAGATCTTCAGACCCGAGTCCAAACTTTGCGAATATTTCCTTATGTTATCTTCTCCTCCAATAACTTTTGCTTGAAAAAATAGAATGTTCGAGGTTTGTTTTCCTAAATAAAAAAAAGTCTGCGACAGATGAAGAGAACTTTTGGCATTAACAAAATTACCCTTATCCATTTCGCTCTTTGCGTTATAAAGAATATTTAATCCCAGAAAAGAGAAAAGTACCGTAAAAATAATAGGAGAAAATAATAAAAAAATCATTATCCAAATTATAAAAAGGGGGACGTTCTTTATTTTCTTTGTGTCTTCTTCCAAATTATTTCTTTGTGCTCTTCCACCAGCTGACGGGTTCTTTTTTATATCAATACTGCGTATTTTTTGAGCCAGTGGATATTTATCGCTTAACAAATATTCTCCGTTGGGAGGATAAAAAATGTTTTTCGGTCTTGGATCGTGCCTGATGAAATCTATTGTAATTTCTGGATTGATTTTTTGAATCATGTGCGCTAAAGCCAGTTCGGATACCGGGTGTTTTGGGAAAATATAAAAAAGGGAATGTTTTTTTTGTATTCCAAATACCAGATCTATTAATCCATCCACTACGTCCGGCAAAAATACTGGGTAAGCCCCCCGCAGACCATCCCCCATAACCTGTATTTTCCCAAATCTCTGAGCCTGATAAATAAATTTATTGATTACCGACTTATAACCTTCTCTCCCAAGAATTAATTTGTTATCAAAGACGTCTCCAAATATCGCTATTTCTGCGCCGGGACATACCCGCATAATCTTATCAGCTGCATATTCTTCCGCTAGGGACATTCCTTGAACGAAAATAAAATTCGCATTAATGTCCTTAACTTTTTTTATAATTTTAGGTAATATTTCTAAATCCTGCCCCTTCTCATCAATAAATATAATATGGGAATATTTATTATCTGGAATGGTGGGAAATTTTCCAGAAAAAGGGACTTCCCCTCCTCGGCCGGCAAAGACTATTAAAAATTCTTGAGAAAGCTTTAGACAAAGAGATTCGCCAATTAATCCTTCCCTATCTATTACGAGAATTGGGCTTTTGGAAAAAGCAGACTTCATAGTATTCTACGTAGTATTATCTAATGCTTCGTTAACAAACGCGTCTGCTATTGCATTTTGTTCTCTGGGAATATGTTTATAAAACATTGGCAGGCATATTTGTCCTTCCCTATCCCGAACGTCCAGAAGTAAGTCTTTAAGAGCAACATTTTTTACTTTAAAAATTCCAATTATCTGCGAGCAAACCAGCCTTGAGTCTAGAAAAAAATGTATTTTCGCATTTTCCGCTAAAGCTTTTTTATTCTCAATTATCCAATCAAGCGCCTCAATTACTGCCTTGTATTCTGCAACATTGTTAGTGGATATTTCAATTGTTCTTCCAAAACCGGCAATTTTTTTATTTTTCTCATCTGAAATATAAACTCCGATTGCTGCGGGCCCGGGGTTTCCTCTGGCTCCACCATCTGTAAAAATATTTAAAGCGTTTATCATGTTTTCAGTTTATCACGAAAGAGTATATTTACAAAGAGGCTAATATGTTCATTTTCGCAAAAAGTTCTTATATTAAATTTCATCTAATGATTTCTTTTGGGATAAAATTGGGGGAGTAAATTGTGAAAATTATTTAACTTTGGGGCTGACCACCAAAACTCTATCACGACCTTCACCTTGGGATCCGGAAATAACTTCATCATCTTTTTCTAGCAATAAGTGAACTATTCTTCTTTCCCAAGATTTCAGCTCGGGAATTGCAATTTCTTTTCCTTCAGCCAAAACTCTTTCTTTTGTTTCCAGCGCCAAAGCTTTCAGCATTTCCGTTCTGTTTTTCTTGTAATCTCCAACATCAATTGAGATACGAACAAACCTTCCCAGATTTCTGGCAACACACAAAGATAAAGCTAATTGCAACCCTTCGAGGGTATCTCCATGATAGCCAATTACTACTCCCGTATCCTTGGTATTAAGAACTATTTCTACACCTTCCGCATCTTTACCCTTTGGTTCCAAGATCTCAAAATCTCCTTCAATATCCAGAAGTTTTAAGAGTTTTTCCGTTATTTCCTTAATGGTTTTTATTTCTTTTTTATCCATGCGCTTAATCCCCCAAGCCCCGCAATTTTATATTGCTGTATGATACCAAAAACCGTAAAAGTATTCCAGTACAAGGATAGTCCGATCGGAAAACCGAAAGAGAAAAATCCGATCATGATCGGAAATATAAACATGGATTGCGTCTGAAAAGCACTGGCAAAATCACTGGCATCTTTTTTATCAATCTGCGTTTTCTTCTCAATATCTTTTTCCAAAATCGCAACTCCCGTCTTTGCAGGAATCATCATTTTGGAAAGAATAAATTGAAAAACCCCCGTTAAAATAGGGACCAGTAATATTAATGAACTTACCGCGAATAAATTGTTAAAAGACATGATTTTTGAAGGCATTTCTCCAAGAGGAAGTCCAAAAAAAGAAATATCCCAAGCGTTTTTCAATTTTAAAAAATCAAAATAAACGATTTTATTAACCTCTGCAATGGCGGCTTCGGGTTTGAGGGTTACCATGCGTTGCAAAACCGAGTAAAGTGCCCAGATAATTGGCAGCTGTATAAGTACAGGCAGGCATCCCGCAGCAGGATTAATTCCATGCTCTTTGTAAAGCCTCATTGTTTCCTCCTGCATTTTTTTTGCATCCCCCTTATGTCTTTCCTTAAGTTTTGACAAATGAGGAGCAATCTTCTGCATTTTCATTGACGCTTTTAGCTGGGCGGTGGTCATGGGATATAAAATAAATCTAATGACAATTGTCAGTCCGATGATCGCAAACCCCAGGGCATACGGAAGGTGTATAAAAGAAAAAACCGAATAAACGGCTACCAAAATATTTATAATTGGATTGATAAAAACTAAATTAAAAAAATCTCCCATAAATTAATCCTTCAGCTGACGGGAAAAAACGGCTGGCATTTTAAGATTCTTATTGCGGATTTTTGCAAGCCCTGAAAAATGCCATTCTTGTTAATTGAAATTTTTGCGTATTCGGAGCAGGTGGGGGAATGCCGGCACATTTTCTGCACTCCTAAAACATTTTTTAAAGCTACCGAAATAAAGCTTTGATAAATATCAATAATTAAAAGCAAAAATTTTTTCATTTCTTAATAAGCCCTGCTTTTTCTAATGCACTTCTTACCATAAGCAAATTTTCTTCTTTAGTTTTACCAATTATTCCTTTTTTTACAATAAGAAGTATATCATGTCCGACATTTATTTTTTTCTCTAAATTTAAAAGTGTTGTTCTAAAAAATCTTTTTATCCTGTTTCGGATAACTGCTCTTTTGTCAATTTTTTTTGAGACAACAATCCCAAACCTGTTAATTTCCAGTCCATTTTTTTTCTCTTTCAGCAAAAATTGGGGAGTAGAGATGAGATGAGAATTGCTAAAGCTTATTCCTGGAACAAGACGGTTCTCTTTTTTAAACATTTATCCAGCACCTTTCAAAACACCAAGCCAGACTCGGTAAGTTACCAACATTCTTTTTTTCCGTACTGTCCAATATCTCGCGGTAAAAAGGTGCTGGATTTAGGCTTTCTTAACAGAAAGTTTTGCTCGGCCCTTTAATCTTCTTCTTCTGATAACTTTTTGCCCAGCATGAGATCTCATTCGCACCAAAAAGCCGTGTTTCCTAGCTCTTTTTGTTTTTTTGAGAGTGATAAATTTTTCCATAGAAAATAGTATAGCACAAAAAAGACATAGTTGTATCCACTTCCTCATCTTGACCCTACACCAACTTAGTCGCCTAGGCGACAGCGCTTGGGCGGGGTCTGCGAGATACACTTGCCATAGTTTGGTCTAGTAATACTTCTTGACAAAAAGTTATCCACATAGTTAAACTTCATAGTACATGAATGAAGAAAATAATATTTTGTGGAAAAAGGTTCTGGGGGAGATAGAAACCGAAGTCTCGCGCGCTAATTTTTTAACCCTTTTTAAGACCACTGTTCTTCTTTCTCTTGAAAATGGAATAGCCTCAATTGCCGCCCCTTCAACTATGATCATCGATCTTTTGCAGAAAAGGTTTTATACGGTTATTAAAAAAACCGTGGACAAATATACCAAAATTGATACGAAGATAATATTCATTCCGAAAATAATCAACAAAGAGTTTCGGGGGAGTATGACTGTTGCCCCATTACTTGCGCAAATTGAGAAAAATCAAACACCGGCAGTTGGACATCTTCCCAGAGTTAGAGCGGATTATACTTTTCAAACACTTGCCGTATCTTCAAGCAACCAACTGGCTTTCGTTTCTGCAACAACCGTGGCAAAGAAACCTGGCCTTGCATACAACCCTCTTTTTATTTACGGGCCGGTTGGTGTTGGTAAAACTCACCTGATGCAGGCAATTGCTAACGAGGTTTACAAAAACGACCCTGATAAAAAAATCATTTACACCACCAGCGAAGAGTTTACTAATGAGGTTGTTGAGGCAATAAGAAATAATGATACCGCGAGAATGAAAAGAAAATTTAGAAATGTTAATCTTTTGATAGTTGACGACGTGCAGTTTTTTGCTGGTAAAGATAGGGCTCAGGAAGAGCTTTTTCACACTTTTAATATTTTGATTGACGCAGGAGCACAAATTGTTTTATCTTCGGATCGTCCCCCTTCCGAAATAAAAAAACTGGAAAAAAGACTTTCTTCCCGATTTGCCGGAGGACTAACTGTTGACATAGAAGTAGCGGATTTTGAATTAAGATGCGCAATCCTTTTAATCAAGGCGAAAAAATATAACCTTGATCTTTCAATAGAAACTGCCAAAAAAATTGCAGAAAGAACGCACGATTCCAGAGAATTGGAAGGCCTACTTTTGAAAACGATTACCGTTGCAACCAATCGGGGAACTGCAGTTACTCCGGAGTTGGCAGAAAATGTCTTAAATAAAGGGATGGTTGAAGAAAAAAAATTTCTTCGTCCGGATGAAGTCATCAAAAACATTTGCTCTTTTTATAACATTAAAGAGACTTTAATCAAGGGTCCAAAAAGAGATTCCAGACTTGTGAAAGCGCGGCAAATTGCAATGTTTATTTTAAAACAGGATTTATTATTAAGCTTTGTTGAGATAGGTAACATTTTGGGGGGGAGGGACCATACTACAATTATATATGGTGTGAGAAAAATAGAGGGGTTACTTTTGGATAAAAATTTCTCTAAGGAGATCATGGGGATAAAATCTTTATTTCAAAAGCGGTGGGGGACACCTTGAAAAACGGTTGGGTTTATTAACCTTCATACACATTGTTTTTCCACAAGTTATCCACATTTTTTTAATCTCTTTCCTTGCTTTTTTCCACTTTTCCAGATACACTACTACAACTACAAACTTAAAAACTGTAGATTAAAATGAAAACTTCTCTAATTTTGGACCGTCTACAAAAGAAGATTTTATTCGTCAATCACGCGATATCCGCTAGGAGCCAACTACCCACACTGCTTAATTTTTTAATCGAAGCTAAGGAGGGAGGAGTGACAATTAGCGCAACCGACCTGGAAATAGGAATAATAGTAAGCGTCCCAGCAAAAACAGAAAGAAAAGGGTCGCTAATGGTTCCGGCAAAAACTTTCGTGGAGTTAATTGGAACAATTTCTTCTGGTAAAATCAACCTCGAAACAACACCCGAAGGACTAATGTTGACTGGAGATAGGGAAAAGGCGGTTTTTCAAACCACCCCAACAGACGAATTCCCAAAACTATATGAAGATAGGGGTAAGTCAATAATGGTTCTAAAAAAAGAAACACTAGAGAAGGATTTTTCCAGAATTGTTTTTGCAGCCAGTCCGGACTCGGAAAGACCAGCGTTGTCCGGTGTCCTGATAAAGGAAAGTAACGAAGGTTTCTTGCTGGTGGCAACTGATGGATATAGGTTGTCATTAAAAAAGAATGCCCTACAAAGCGCAAAAAAAGAAAAAGGAGAAGGAGAAGTCTCCATGCTTGTTCCGGCCCGCGTGATTAGGGAGTTAATTCAGATGGAAAAAGATGAAGAATCTGAAGATGTTAAGGTTTTTGCTTCAAAGGAAGAAAACCAGATAATCTTTTCCCAAAGCGATACCATGTTAATTGGTAGGCTGATCGAAGCCGAGTTTCCTAATTATGAAAAGATAATCCCAACGGATTTTTCTACCAAAGCGGTTTTTGAAAGAGATAGTTTGCAAAAAGCCATTAAAGCGGGTTATGTTTTTGCCAGACAAACAGCCGGAATTATTAAATTAGCTATTCAAAAAAATAAAATATCTGTTTCCGCCAATGCTCCGTCAGTCGGAAAAAACCAAATTGAAGTGGATGCGAAAACAACCGGTGAAGAAAACGAAATTGCCTTTAATGCCAGATACCTCCTGGATTTTCTAGCCAATTCAATTAGTGAAACAATCTCCTTTGAAATGACTGGACCGCTCAATCCGGGAGTTTTTAGGGAGACAGATGACTCATCTTTTATGCATTTAATTATGCCAATTAGAGTGCAGGAGGCGGCGTAGGAGATGGGGTTATTGTCTGCGTTGGTGGGGCACCGAGCAGGAATATAACTGCGACGGTACCAATAAAAACAATGGCAACAGTAAGTACGACCAGCCCCGTGGGAGTAAAAAGAAAAGCTCCAAATCTAGCTGCTCCCTGCGCAGCCAATCTTCCGACTTGAGCTGCCGATTTTAATCCGGTTTTTCCGGAAAGATTCCTAAGTCCCCTAAGGTTATTAAGAGCATTTATTCCCTGGCTAATTCCTCCTCCGGATTTTTTTTCTTGCTCTTGATTATTTTGTCTTTCTTCCAGCGTTGGGTCCATAAGATGTTAAAATATTTCCGGTTCGTGTTTGGGCGGAATAGGAAAATTGCTTGGTGACATTTCAACTGGGTTAGTTTGAGGTGTAGGTAGGTCTTGCGGGATAGCAACCGGTTGTTGACTGGCGGCAGCATCTCTCTCTTGCATTTCTTTTATCTCCTGGGGATTGGATGTGGCAAGTTCTTTTTCGTAGGGTGCGGCAACTATCTTAACCACAACATGACTTTGTCCCGCAAAAAACAATCCTTCTCCAACGCCTACAGACAACAATAATTCTTTTTCTCCCTGCGACAAGTAAAAAATCTTGGAAACAGAATCTATTTCGGTTGGGCTTTGTTTTAACAGTATTTGGATTGACGAGTTAGATAAAACAGCTTTTCCGTAATCCGTGGACAGAAAATCTCCAACGTCCTGAGTCGCGGTTGTTAAAGCCAAATAATATTTTCTGGCTCTTTTGGCTATGCCATAAACAAAAGACGCCGAGTCCTCATATTTCATCAAGTACCAGGCTTCGTCCAAAATCAACAGGCGTTTTTTCAGACTTTTTCTTACTTTTGTCCAGACGAAATCCAAAACGATGTGCATGGCAATAGGCCTTAATTCATCTTCAAGTGCCTTGACGGAAAATGCGGTAAAGGGATTGGTGATATCAAAATTTGATTGCTGGTTAAATAGTCCGCTCAAACTTCCCTTGATAAATTTTTCCAGCCGCAACGCCAATTCGCTGGCGTTGGAATCCTCCATGCCTAGAAGAACCTTGTAGAGATCTTCCATGAGTGGGGGCTGTCTGGTTTGAGTTACGGGATCTGTAGTTATTCCTTTTTGCCGGTAAGTTTCCACCAGCGCCCGGTCCAAAATCGCATCGGCCGTTGCGTCCAGTTCGCCCAGAACAATTCTTAAAAGCCCATGCAAAGAAAGTATCTTCAATCCCAGCTCGTTTTCTCCCTCAGTGTACATTCCGGATAAATCAAAAGGATTAATTTTGATTGGGGAGGACGTGATGAAGGAGACATATTCTCCGCCTAGAGTTTTAGCAATTGCTTCGTATTCTCCCTCGGGGTCAATGATGATAACTTCCGTTCCAAACATAAATTGGCGCATTGCCTCCAATTTAATTAGGAAAGATTTTCCCGAACCGGATTTTCCAAAAACAACTTCGTTGGCATTCTCCAAGGAAAATCGGTCAAAAATGATTAATGACCCATTCTGCTGATTCAATCCGTACATAATTCCCTTGTCCTGGGTTAAGGTTGCGGAGGTAAAGGGAAAAGTTGACGCCAGGGAGGTGGTGTCCATATTCCGGGTGATAAAAAGATCATCTGTGCCAAGAGGGATAGTTGATTTAAACCCTTCTTCCATTTGCAGGGTTGACAATTTGGGAAGTATCAGAAGGGAAGAGAGCGTTGATTCAAGTCTTTTTGATGATTGCTCCAGCTCAGCGAGGGATTCCGAATACAAAGTGATATAAAGACTCATTTGAAAAAATCTTTCCATTCCCTTGGCGAGCTCTTCCGTTAAGCCTGCAGCATCATCCAGTGCCGCCTGAACTTTGGCATCAACCACTAATCCCTGATCGATTTGAGAGGAAATAGTTGCCTCCATCTCGGCGGTTTTACGTCTTAAGTCTGACAAGACATCCGAGGATGAAGTTGGATAAATAAACATTGAGATATTTAAAGAATGATTGAAATCAATCACCGGGGAAAGCCAGCCCGGGGAAACATAGCGCGGATAGCCGGCAATAAAAAAAGTTTTGTAGAATCTTTCTCCCACCCGGATATAATTAAAATCAACCTCAGCCGAAGATGGGGCAAGCACATCTGGCAGGGAAACCATGCCATTCTGAATAATTTCCGTAGGAGAGGTTAACCCCTCGGCTTGCTTGATTTCCCCTGTCTTTTTATTTGCAAACATATTAAGTAATTTGTGCTTTTACAATCGGATATTTAATGTTTTGAGCAATTTTGTCAATTTGTTCAATGTCTCCGTTGTAGATTTCATGAAATAATTTCACCAACTCTTCTTTGGTTAGGGTTTTTGCTGCTAGATTCATGCGGCGGAGCATTGCATGCAGGCTCTCGGCTTTTGTAGCTAGCTTTGCTTTGGCAGACAGAAAGAAATTATCCCCTCTCCCAAGGATGCCGCTTTCCAGTCCCGTATAATGAATTGAGATGTAAAATTTTTTGTCCAAAACGGCATTTACCTTTACCAGCTCCGCAACAAAATCTTTATATAATTTGATTTGGCTTTTTAAGAGCTGATTTTGGCTTTTTTCCACCTCTTCTTCCAAAAGCCTTAAGTAAGAAGAAATATTTATTTTCTTGCTGCGAATAAATACCTGAATAGGAAAAGATAAAGAATTTAAAAGCGCTGAATAGGAGAGGACTTTGACATTTTGCTCCTCTTGGGATAAAAGCGCAAAGTTAGTTGCTTGAACTTCAATTACTAAACAGGCATTTCCGGAGGCAAGTAAAACAACATTATCGATAATATCCAAAATCTCAATAAATTTTTGAGTTGTAGCTTTTGTTTTTTGAGCAGATTTATTCATAAGAACCTAATTTGTATTAAACAATGATCTTCTCAGCTCTTCCCGTGTGTCAACAGAGATCGCCTCGATAGGCAAGATAATTTGACCGGCAACATTAATCATCAGTTTCTCAAATCTATTTTGCGCTTTTGGATCTTCAAACTCGATACCGTATACTCCGTTTATGAGCGGAGTAGCCGAGGCAAATCTGCCAAGTTCATTTGTCTTAAACGCTCTAACTGGATTTCCCTGACTATCTTTTATTTCAATTAGAATATTAGATAAAGCATTGCCACGGGCATCTTTGGTGATTCCGGTAATTAGATTTGGAAACTCAGGAACATTTGGCGTACCGATAGATTTATTGAACCCTTTTAAGGGCATTATATTTTCTGCTTGTCCCGCAAGGGGTGGATGAGGCGGGATAGTCGGCTTTACCGGCAACATGGATGCAAGCGGAGGGGTAGCTTGTGCATTTACATTAGGCAACGAGACAACTAGCTTTTGTTCGCTTGGGGGTTTTGGCAAATCACTCTGCCTAATTGGATTTAATTGGGGACTAGTCTGCAAAACAGTCAGGCTTGGGGCGGGCTGGGAAGCATGGCTTGTTGCCAGACCGGATACAGACATTAAAAAATTGTTTTCGATTTCATCAGCTTTATTTCTTGGCTTGGCATTCAGAGTCACCAGATAAGCTTTGAGCTGATCTTTTGGGAATGGGCTAAGGTCATTTTTATATTGGCCGATGTTCTTAATGGTTGTTGCTACAGGCGTTTTGTTGGGAAAATAAATTTGGCCTCCGGTTTTTTCATAAACAAATTGAGTTGGCCTAAATAAGGCCTTAATGTAATTTCCAATCATAACATCCATTGGGCGCCCGCTCACAGGAAAATATGCAAGCCCTATGCCCAAACTAGCGGAAAATGCGCAAAGCGGAAATTTTATAAGAATGTTAATGGGTAGCTGGAACAAGATCCAGGCGAAAACAACACCTGTTGCCAGGTAGGCAAATTGCTTTACCGTCATATTGCCGATTAGCTTAAATTGAAAGCCGGTAACATCTTGAGGAATCGGATGATTATCCATCAAATGACGGAACAGCAAT
>Ga0209641_10004435_pt1 | contig 11572 bp, 9 predicted proteins | sample RifCSP16_1_FD_184022 | JGI IMG/M metagenome (GOLD analysis project Ga0209641, IMG submission 184022) | Soil microbial communities from Rifle, Colorado - Rifle CSP2_sed 16_1 (SPAdes) (version 2) | ecosystem: Environmental > Terrestrial > Deep subsurface > Rock core/Sediment | place: Rifle...
TGATGGCCCACCAGGCGGGGCCGCCACAGCAACAAATCGGTGGCTCAGGGCGGCAGCGGTTCGCCCGGGTGTCGGCGGTCCTATTATTCCTGACGGTCGCGACGATTCTCGGGCTCGCCATCATTTTGGTGCCGCAGGGATTGCCATGAACGGGCCCTCGCGCGTGCCGCTCTGGGAACTCGCAAACTTCCTGCGACGGCGTGGCTGGCTGATGCTGTTCCTGTTCGTTCTCGGCGCATCGCTGGCGTGCGGGGTAGCCTACGTCCTGCCGGATGTCTACGTGGCCGGCACAACCATCGTGATCGAGCGCCAGGAGGTCCTAGAGTCCTATCCCGGCGCCCTGCTCGTGCCGCGGCCCGAGGAGCGGTTGCGGGTCGCCAGGACTTTTCTCACCAGCGACACACTGATCCGGCGGGTCGTCACCCGCCTCGGGCTGATAGCTGATCCATCGGACACCGCAGCCATGGATGAGACGGTCAAAGCGATCCAGGCCAAACTCGACGTGATAGTCAGTGGGCTTGACTCGTTTCAACTGTCGTTCCAGGGAAGGAATCCGGAGACGGTCATGCGCGTCGTCGATGGACTTGCGAGCGAGTTCATCACGGAGAACATGGCGTATTCGAAACGGGTCGTGAGGGAGACGTCGGCGGTTCTGGCCGACGAGAAGGCAGCCGTAGAGAAACGTTTGGTGGAGTATGAGGCGCGCATCAAGGCGTTCCGGGAGCAGCACTGGAACGAACTCCCCGAACAGCTCGATGCCTCCCTTAGGGTCATTGACCGGCTTCAGGCCCGGCTCGAGCAGGTGACGCGCGACCTGCAGGAGGCAAAGGACAGGGTTCCGGTGCTTGAGCGGCAGCTTTCTGCCACACCAGCCACGGTCACTCTAGGGCTCCCGGGCCAGCCAGAGCAGGGGGTGGAGCCTCCTCTGGCGCGATTGCTGGCGCTCCAGACCGCGCTGACCACTGCGCTGGCCAAGTACACAGAGGAACATCCGGAAGTCCAGCGGCTGCGGCGAGAGATCATCGAGGCGACAAAACACCTTGGCTCGGGCCCCGTACCCGTGTGGGCTCTTCAAGCCGCGCTGGATTCGGCGCTGGCCAGGTACACAGAGGACCATCCGGAAGTGCGGCGGTTGCGCCGGGAGATTCGGGAGGCAGAAGCACGTCTGCCCGAGGAGCCGACACCCCGTGGGTCGGCCCGACTCGGTGATTTCAGTGCGAACCTAGGATCCGCCTCCAACCCGACTTATGTGACGCTGGCCGCCTCATTGGAGCTGGCAAGGGCCGCGGTCGGCAGGCTTGAGCTTGAGCGTTCCGAGACCATCGCCGAGCTGAACAAACTTCAGGCTCGGGTGGATCTCGTTCCGCGGCGGGCTCAGGAGCTGGTGGCGCTGACGCGGGACTACGAGGCCTTGAAGGATCGGCATCAAGTCATTCTCAAGAAGATGTTCGATGCCGACCTCTCACAGAAGGCCGAGGTCCACCACAACGATAGGTTCAGGGTCCTTGACCCCGCGACACTCCCCACACAGCCGTCGGGGCCCCGGCGACTCTTGATCGCGCTCGGCGGCATTCTCCTGGCCGCTGTGCTGGCCGTCGGGGCCGGTTGGGGCGCCGACAAACTTCTGGACACCTCGTTTCACACTCCGCGGGTCGCTGAAGAAACCCTGGGACTTCCCGTGCTGGCTGTGGTGGCGACCATCGTGTCCCCGGCGAGGCAACTCAAGGAATGAGCCTTCTCAGGGAAGCGTTGAAGCGAGCCGCCCTGGAGCGGCAGAAGCCGAGGCCCATGGCCACTGCGGCTCCCCGGAAGCCCGCCTCCGCCGAACCCCCCACCACGGCCCTGAAGGGCATCTACTCAACCGCGCGCACCGTAGACCCTCTCGTGGTGTGTCACACGGCACCGCTCACCGGGGAGGCGCAGCAGTACGCCAACCTGCGCACTCACGTGCTCCTCGCCCTCGGGGCCGAGAAAAGTCGGGTGGTCCTGGTCACCAGCGCGGTACCGGATGAGGGGAAAAGTCTGACAGCGGCCAACCTGGCTGCGTGTCTCGCAGGAAGCGTCGAGGGGCGCGTGGTGATCATTGACGCTGATCTTCGCACTCCCAGATTGCACGAGCTGCTAGGGGTCCCCCGCGGCCGCGGTCTATCAGAGTACCTACGGGGTGAGGCGCCGATCGAGGCGGTCCTCCACAGCTCGCCGATCGAGCAGGTGGTTGTTCTGCCGGCGGGTGATCGGGCGGCCGCGCCGTCTCACTTGCTGACCTCTCCGAGACTCCGCGAGCTTATCGCCGCGCTTCGCGAGCAGTTTGACGACATCATCATCGATTCCGCCCCGGTACTCCCGCTCGCGGATGCTCGGGCGCTAGCGACACTCGCGGACGGGGTGCTGCTCGTGCTTCGCGCGGGCCGGACGCGTCGCGCCCAAGCCGAGGACGCGATTCAGCGCCTACACGGCGCGAGATTGCTCGGACTGGTCTTCAACCGCGCGCGGCGTGCTGAACTCCAAGGGTACTACGGATACGGGTCGGGGGGCGCATCGTGAACGAATCGCCGACGAAAGGTTCACTGCTGTCTATGGTTGAACCGCGGAGCGCCTCGATTCGCAGGCCTGTGCTTGCGGCGGCGGTGACGCGATGAGTTTCACCGGTGCCTCCGATGTCACCCTGTTGGTGATCGTCGCCACAACCTTCTTGATCGCCTCTCGAACGCGACCGGTCCCGGACCGAACGGTGCTGGTCGCGTTTGCCGCGATCGCAGTTGCGACGTACTATCCGAACGAAGGCGGGATTCTCTACTACACGATCGCGCGATTCGATGTGCGCGACCTGCTATTGTTCAGTGTTTGCGCAATGCTGCTTTGGGACACCGCGGTCGGCCGCCGGCGTTCCGCGAGCGTGTGGGTGGTCCCTGCCGCCGCGTTCTACGTTACGGTGCTCATCTCAGTTGTGGCGAGTTGGATCGCAGGAGACATCGCCGTCGTCCGCGCATCGCGGGACTTTCGTCCGTTGCTCTTCATGTCGTTCACCGTGCTTGTCCCAGCGATTGTTACGTCGCGGGAACGCCTCACGGCACTTGTTCGCTGCCTCACGATCTACTCAGTCATCATATTGGCGCTCACCCCATTGCAGATCATGCTTGCCACCAAGGGCGCTATCCTTCTTCCAGGTTTTCAGCCAACCCCGGACGCGGGTTCCTTTTTTCTCTTTGGCTGGTCATACGCCGGCCACTCCCTCGCGAACGCCTTTGTGTACGTAGCGCTCTATCGTCTGATGTCGGGCCATCCGTTTTCCGGCGGCAGGCTCTTCACAGCCGGAGTCGTCTTGGCGGGGACCGCGACCGTGGCCATGGGTCTCAAACGGATGGGCTGGATCTCGTTGGGCGCCGCGATCCTGATGTCGCTTCTCCTCTTGCCCCTTCGGGTAAAAGTCCGATTTGCGGGCGCGCTGCTTGGAGTCACAGCGGGGATAGCCCTCGTGGTGAGCGTGGCGGTGGCCGCCACGCCGGCTGTGTCTGCCCGAGCTGTCGCCTGGGCACAGTTCCTTTCTTCGATGCTCGACCCTGCGGAGTATCGCAACACGGCCGAGACCGGTGAGCGCACATCGATTGGCCGACGCCTTATGGAGAACCAGCTCGCCTGGGATGTGTTTACACGCAATCCGATCCTGGGCGCCGGACTCGGCTACAAGTACTGGAATGACGTGGAGCTGTTCACGCCCGAGGGCGGCCGAGTCTCGCTGAGGAAGATCCACATCAGCGGTGGGAGTTACATTCACAACGCCTGGCTCTGGCTTCTCTCCAAAATCGGTCTCCTCGGGACACTCACTTTCGTCATCTTTATCCTCCCGCCTTTTCTTCGAGGGCTCTTGCGGCTCGATCGGATTCCAGAGCCCAACGATCGCGCGGTGGTGTTTGGGTTCAGCCTCTATGCGGTTGCATTGCTGACTGAGGCCGTGGGAAATCCGATCTTTTTCAACGTCACCTCGGCGGCAGGCCTTGGTGTCATGGCAGGCGTTGTGTTGGCGGCGTTCAAGATTTCCAAGGACAGGGCATCCGATGCAACGAGTATCGATCATCATTCCGTGCTTCAACGAAGAGCCTGGCATTCACTACCTCTCCGAGCGGCTTAGGCCGGCGCTCGTCGCGCTTCGGCGCACAGCGAAGGTGGAGCTGATCTTCGTGGATGACGGCAGCCGCGACAGGACGTTTGAGCGTCTCATGGCCGAATTCGGCTTGGTGAGCAACGGACAGTCGCTGAGCGACGTACAGATTGTCCGGCACACAGAGAATCTGGGCATCGCGGCGGCGATGCAGACGGGATTCATGGCGGCACGCGGCGAGATCCTGTGCACCTTAGATAGCGACTGCACGTATGACCCGATGATCATCTGCGACCTGATCACTCCAATCGCGGCCGGGCAGGCAGACATCGTCACGGCCTCGCCCTATCACCCACAGGGTGCGGTGGCAAACGTGCCTCGCGGGCGGCTCCTCCTGAGCCGGGCCGCCTCATGGATCTATCGACAGATCCTGCCTCTTCCCCTGTACACCTTCACGAGCTGCTGCCGGGCTTACCGCGCTCCGGTCGCCCGGCAGCTCGCGTTCAAGCATGCAGGATTTCTCGGCGTTTCAGAGATGCTGGTGTCAGCGATCCTGACCCGCCTGCGGGTCGTGGAGGTTCCCGCTCGGCTCGAACCCCGGCGATATGGCGTGTCGAAGATGAAGACTCTGCGCGTGATCGGAGGCCACCTCGGGCTTGTACTCCGGCTACTGGCGGGTCGCTGGCAGAACGGATCTGTTCAGGAGGCCACGCATGGTTCGCGCTGACGAGCGTCCCCTCAGCGTGATGACCATTGTGGGCACGCGCCCCGAGGCGATCAAGATGGCGCCGGTCATCAAGGCCCTCGAGGCCCACGGGAGCTTTCGCGCAATTGTCGTCTCGACCGGCCAGCACCGCGAAATGCTTCAACAGATCCTGCTCCCGTTCGGGATCCAACCTCACATCGATCTCGGCATCATGCGTGAGCGTCAATCGCTCAGTCAGATCGTGACCGCGGCGACCAATGGCCTCGATGCGGTCCTGGCCAAGGAACGCCCCGACATGGTCCTGGTGCAGGGCGACACGACCACGGCGTTTGTGGGCGCGCTTGCGGCGTTCTACTTGCGAATCGCCGTCGGGCATGTGGAGGCGGGGTTGCGCACTCACGATATGGACAACCCCTATCCGGAAGAGGCGAACCGGCGACTCATCTCAGTGCTCGCGGACCTTCACTTTGCACCAACGAGATGGAGCGGCGATAACCTGAGGCGCGAGGGAATTCCGTCCGACCGCATCGTCGTGACCGGCAACACCGTGATTGACGGCCTCTTTGAGGCGCTTCGGCTGAATTGGGGGACGCTCCCGCTCTTCGTCCCAGTGGAACGCTTGCAAGACCGCCGGTTGGTGCTGGTCACCGCACATCGGCGCGAGAATTGGGACCATGGCCTTGCAGAGCTCTGTCTCGCGCTGCGGGATGTGGCGCGGCTGTACCCGGACATGGTGGTGCTGTTCCCGGTGCATATGAACCCCGTGGTCCGCCAATCGGTGTTTCCGCTGCTCAGCGCGTCTGAAAACATCCTGCTCGTCGACCCATTGCCGTACTGGGCGTTTATCGAGGCCATGGAGCGGGCGTATCTCATTGTCACCGATTCGGGCGGTGTCCAGGAGGAGGCCCCTTCCCTCGGCAAACCCGTGTTGGTGGTTCGTGAGAAAACTGAGCGGCCCGAGGGCGTGGCAGCCGGCACCGTGCGGATCGTCGGCACCACACGCGCCGGGATTGTCGACTCGCTCCGGAAGCTGCTCGACGATCCGCTCGAGTACGAGCGCATGGCGACTAAGCGCAACCCGTACGGGGATGGCCAGGCCGCAAGACGGATCGTCGATGCGATCCTGTATTTCTTCGGTCGCGCCGCAGCACCACTACCCTTCACCACAGAAACGGAGGACCAATCCGAGTATGTTTTCACCCATTCCGCTCCCAAGTGATGCCGACAATACGGGCCGAACATTCGGCGCCGAGGAGCTGGAGTTGCTCCGCCGAGTGATCGAGTCCGGAACGCTCAACTGCACGAAGGGCACCATGGTGCGCGAGTTCGAGCGCCGGTTCGCCGGACTGTATTCGGTCCCGTTCGCCCGTTGTACCACGTCCGGGACTGCTGCCATTCACACTGCGGTGGCCGCCGTCGATCCCGAGCCCGGCGACGAGATCATCACCTCACCTATCACGGACATGGGCGCGATCACACCGATCATCTACCAGGGCGCGATCCCCGTGTTCGCCGACGTGGATCCGCGCACGTACAACGTGACCGCGGAGACCATCGCTCCGCGCATCACAGCGCGCACGCGGGCGGTCATTGTGACGCACCTGTTCGGCAACCCGTGCGCGATGGACGACATCATGGCGTTAGCGCGAGAGCGCGGGATCGTGGTCATCGAGGACTGCGCGCAGGCCTACTTGTGCGAATATCGCGGCCGGCTTGTTGGGACCATCGGGGACATCGGCTGCTTCAGCTTGCAGCAGGGCAAGCACCTGTCCGCTGGTGAGGGTGGGATCGTCATCACGTCCGACGAACGGTATACGCGGCGGATGCGACTATTCGTCGATAAGGCGTGGGGGTACGGCGATCCAAACCCTGACCACTACTTTCTGGCTCCGAACTACCGGATGACAGAGCTTCAGGGGGCCGTGGTTCTGGCACAGCTCGACAAAGTCGAGAAGGTCGTTCGGAGCCGCCAGGAAACTGCCAGGGTGCTGACTGAGCTACTCGCGGAGCTTCCCGGGGTCCAGACGCCAGCCGTGACCCCTGGCGGCCAGCACGTGTACTGGAAGTATCCGCTCAGAATCGACGGCTCGCGCTTCCAAAATGGTCTCGATGGCTTGTGGGCATTCTTGAAGGAGCGAGGAATTAACTCCGCGCTCCGCTACATCCAGAAGCCGGCGTTTCAGTGCCAGGTGATTCGGGATCGCGTCACGCTCGGGCGGAGCGGGTGGCCGTGGAGCGCGCGCAGCGCTGACGCGCCGGCCCCGGAGCGAGCGGAAGACTATCCCGGCACGTTCGACGCCCTCAGCCGTGTCCTTGTGCTTCCCTGGAACGAACGGTACACGACCGAGCACGTCGAGTACATCGCCCGTGAGATCATCGCGGCTGTCCAAGCGCTTGGAAACGAGTAGAGCACCATGCGTCAACGCGCAAGAGATATCACGGTTGCCCTGATTGGCTGCGGCCGAATCGCGCAGTCCCATCTGGAAGTGATTCAATCGCTACCCGATTGCCATCTGGCCGCCGCTTCCGATGTGCTCCCCGAGGCCGCGGAGAGTGTGGTGCAGCGCGCAGGCGGCCGAGCCTACCTTGATTATCGAGAGGCGCTCGATCGCGAGCACCCCGATGCGGTGATTATTTGCACTCCGCCGTACACCCACGCCGAGATCGCATCGTTCTGCCTTGAGGCCGGGGTCCACGTGCTCTGCGAGAAGCCGCTGGCGATCAGCGTGGGGGACGCTGAGCGGATGGTCAAGGCGGCCCAGACGGGTGATGCCCTGCTGATGATGGCCTCCAAGTTTCGGTATGTGCGGGATGTCATCCAGGCCAAGGGCGTGATCGAGGCCGGGCTGCTCGGCGAGATCATCCTCTACGAGAACACGTTTTGCAGCCGGGCGGATATGCGCGATCGCTGGTACTCCAATCGCGAACTGTCCGGTGGGGGCGTGCTCATCGACAACGGCAGTCACTCCCTGGACATTGTGCGTTACCTGCTCGGTCCGATTGCCCAGGTCCAAGGGCAGGAAGGCAAGAACGTCCAGGGCCTCGGGGTGGAGGACAGCGTGCAGCTCTACTTTAGAACAGTCAACCAGGTGATGGGCACTCTGCACCTGTCGTGGAGCATTCCGAAAGAGCTCGACACCTACATTAACGTCTACGGGACGGCGGGGCAGCTCAGCATCGGCTGGCGGTCGTCCAGATACCGGCAGAGCGAAAAGCTGAATTGGGTCGTGTTCGGCGAGGGATATAAAAAACACGACTGCATGAAGCGCCAGATGCGGAACTTCGTGGACTCGATCAACGGCGTGGATCGGCCCCTTATTACCGAGAGGGATGCGCTCGAGTCTGTCCGGGTCATCGAGACAGCGTATCGCTCACTTGCAATGAACAACTGGGTCCCAGTGGAGGAAGAGCATGAGCTTACAGAGAGGTAACGGTCTCAAAGGCGTCCGTGTTCATCCCACGGCACTGATCGAGGACGGGGTGCTCGTGGGTTCCGGCACTTCTATCTGGGACAATGCTCACATCCGCCGGAACGCCCGCCTCGGTCGCAACTGCATTGTGGGGGAGAAAACATACATCGCGTATGACGTGGCCATCGGGGACATGGTGAAGATTAACGCCAATGTCTACATCTGCGCCGGCGTCACGATCGAAGACGGGTGCATGATCTCGGCGCAGGTCGTCTTCACGAACGACCGCTATCCGCGCGCGACTGATCCCGAACTCCTAGAGCTTCAGACCTCAGATCCGACCCAGGAGACGCTCCCGACCGTGGTGCGGCGTGGGGTCACGATTGGTGCCAACGCAACGATCGGTCCGGGGCTGGAGATCGGTGAGTTCGCCATGGTGGGCATGGGCGCGACTGTCACGCGCGACGTTCCGCCATACGCGCTCGTGTTGGGCTCGCCAGCCCGCTTGGCGGGCTTTGTGTGTCGCTGCGGCCACCGCTTGGCGAAGGAACATGAAAATGGCGGCGAAAGGTGGAAGTGCGACCGCTGTGATCGGCGCTATCGCCAGAGGTTGGTCATGGCTGACCGAGCGATCCCTGCCGGCGCACGGTCCGGGCTCCCGGTGGGGGCGACCGCAACCCCGCGGGGGCTGAGCGCATGAGGGTGCAATCGAATCGCGATTAACGGCCGAGGCAGCGCGGAGCTGGCGGCCGAGTGCGACGTGAGACGGTATTCGGAGAACGACAACGATGTCTTACTTGCCGGGATACCGGTACACGGGGAGCCAATGGGGAAGCGGACAGTCGGGAGAGCGGGCAGAGACACACTGATCGGGTCTGATATCCTCGTGCGATCGCTCGAGCGGCTGGGCGTCCCTCAAGTCTGGGGATTTCCCGGTCATGTGCCTACCTTTATCCGAGAGCTCAACGGATCGGCGATCGATTATGTCCCAACACGGCACGCGCAGGCTGTGGCGTTCGCCGCGGAGGTGGTCGGTCGCTACGCGAGCCGGCCGTCGGTGTGTTACGCCTCGCTCAAGCTCGATGCGGTCAACCTGATGACCGCCGTCGCGCACGCGTACCTGATTGGCGCGCCGGTCCTGATTCTGCTTGATGGCACCCAGAACGCAGCGGATGAGTTCGCGCTAGTGCTGCAGAGTGACCTTGTGACGCAGATGCGGCCACTGCTGAAATTCACTCAATCAGTGACCTGCGCGTCAGAAATCCCCGCCGCGCTTGATCGCGCCCACCATGCCGCGCTGCACGGTCGACCGGGTCCTGTGGTATTGCGGCTGGCCCACAGCGCGCTGAGCGCGCAGGTCACAGAGGAGTTGGACCTCAAGGCGAGCCGCCCCGTGGTGCTCGAATCGCCGCGCACGGTCGAGTATCAGCAGATCGATTCGGTGTATCAGGCGCTGCGCGCCTGTCAGGCGCCTCTGATTGTCGCGGGTGACGAGATCGTTCGCACGGGGGCAGAGGACGAGTTCAGAGCATTTGTCGAGCACTTCGAGATACCGGTCTTCACGACCCTGGACGCGAAGGGAGTAGTCCCTGAGGATCATCCGCTTTCGCTCGGGCCACTCGCGGAGGGGTTCGACGACGCGTACGATCCCATCGTGTCGGCCGCCGACCTCATCATGTTTGCCGGATGCGACAGTATGACGGACATCCCGAACTCTCTCCGCCGGAACGTTGAGAGTGCTCGGGTCATCAATATCGGGATCTCTCTGGACAGCGCGCCAGAGTTCACCCGAAATGGGACGCACATGGTGACGAATCTGCGGACGCTCTTCAAGCTTCTCGCGGCTCAGAATCCCGGTGTCCGTCCGATGCGGCCCGAGCTCTCCGGCTTCCGGGGGCGAGTTCGGGAGATCCTGAACACACGTGCGACCGGAAGCGTCTACCTCGTCACCCTGCTGGACATTATGCGCGCGCACCTCCACCCCGACGACGTTATTGTCTGCGACGTGAGCCTCAGCGCGCCCGTCGCGGTCTATTATCAGGCGTTGCGTCCCAGGACCGTAGTGTTTTCCGCACCGTCGGCCTTAGGCTTCGAGATCCCCGGGGCCATCGGGATCAAGTCGACAGATCCGAGCCGTCGCGTTGTCGCTCTGTGCGCTCGGCCGAGCCTCCTGTTCAGCGTCCAAGAGATCGAGACCAGCGTGCGCTCCGACCTTCCGATTGTTGTTGTCTTGCTCGAGACAGACAGTGTCCCTGAAGGGCGGGGGGTTAGCTTGACCCCGGCCGGCAAGGTTCCATTTATGAACGACGTTGTCGCGCTCGTCAACTCGCTGGGGGCGGTCGCGGTTCAAGCTCGGACGGTTGCGGAATTCGAGCGAGCATTCCGTGAAGCGTGCCCGTCCCCGCTCACCACTCTGATCGTCGCGCCGCCAGCGATCGAGAACACCACACCGGCCCTGCCCCGAAAGATTGCAACCCGCGTGGGGAATTGATAGGTGCGGTCCCACATCGGCGCGGCTCGAAGTATGTTCACCGAGATCCAGAAGCAGGCGAGCGGAGGCCGGCAGTGAAGGTCATCTCGAACGCGCTGTTGAACGCGACGCGCTCCATGGTGGGACTAGCGATCGGGGTCGCGACGACGATCATCGTCGCGCGGACGCTCGGTCCCGATAGCTACGGTGGCTACAGCTATCTCAACTGGCTCACGCTCACGCTGACGGTGCTGCTCGGTCTCGGGTTCCCGATGGCGCTGGTAAAGCTGGTATCGGAGGCCCGTGGCCGGTCAAGTCAGCCGCATGTTCGTGGCCTTCTGCGCGTGGCGCTTTGGCGCGCCGGAGGCGCGAGCGTGGCGGCGATCGCTGCCATTATTGTCGTTGCCCTGACGCTGCCGCTTCCTTTCAAATCCCTCCACTTGGTTCTCGCAGCCCTGACCGTGATCCCCTCGGTCCTCGCGGCGTGCTATGGCTCCGCCATTAACGGTCTCGAAGCGTACGGCCCAACCACGCGGGTTTCAATCGTGGTGGCGGTGTTGCAGTTCGGCCTCTCCCTGATCGTTCTGGCCCTGGGCGGCCGGGTTGGCGCTCTGGTGAGCGTGTGGGTGATCGGGGCGGCTGTGTCCCTGGTGTGGCTTCGGTCGATTGCCAGGCGGCTTGGCGGCGACGGGTCGTCCCCTGCCCCGCCGGAGATGCGCGCGGGCATGGTCCGTTACGCGCGCGACATGGTGCCGATCATCCTCCTGCGCAATCGTGATCCAAGCTTCGCCGACATGGTGTGGGACGCGCCGAACCGGGTGACTCTCACCGACGAGAAGGGCGGCGTGTGGAGATACAACTTCCTTAGCCGCGACCTCTGGCAGATC
>Ga0209641_10004440_pt1 | contig 11563 bp, 10 predicted proteins | sample RifCSP16_1_FD_184022 | JGI IMG/M metagenome (GOLD analysis project Ga0209641, IMG submission 184022) | Soil microbial communities from Rifle, Colorado - Rifle CSP2_sed 16_1 (SPAdes) (version 2) | ecosystem: Environmental > Terrestrial > Deep subsurface > Rock core/Sediment | place: Rifle...
TCGAGACGATCAACAAGCTGATCCGGACCTCCCGCTATCTGGTCCAGGAGCTCGGGCGGGAGCCCACCCCCGAGGAGATCGCGGAGCGGATGGACATTCCCCTCGAGAAAGTCCGCAAGGTGCTCAAGATCGCGAAGGAGCCGATTTCGCTGGAAACCCCCATCGGGGAAGAGGAGGACAGCCACCTCGGGGATTTCATCGAGGACAAGAACACGGCCTCCCCGGTGGACAGCGCGATCAACATCGATCTCGCCGAGCAGGTGAAGAAGGTCCTCGGGACCCTGACCCCGCGGGAGGAGCGTGTCCTCCGTATGCGGTTCGGCGTCGGCGAGAAGTCGGACCACACGCTGGAGGAAGTGGGGCAGGACTTCGAGGTGACCCGGGAGCGCATCCGACAGATCGAGGCCAAGGCGCTCCGCAAGCTGCGCCACCCCAGCCGAAGCAAGCGGCTCCGCACGTTCATTGAGTAGGGAGAGGTAGGTTGTCCCCGGGACTGCCGGGAACCGGATTGACAATGCCTTCGGTTCACGAGGAAAATGAAAATCTCGGGTATTTTCAGGGGATACGGGCCCATAGCTCAGTTGGTCAGAGCCACCGGCTCATAACCGGTCGGTCCCTGGTTCGAGGCCAGGTGGGCCCACCAGATTGCAAGCATGCGGCGTGAGAGCCCGATGTTCGTGATTCCGCGTTCTTCCCAGGCACCGGGACGCGGTGCATGGTTCTTTTGCCGTCCCGAGAAGCCGGCGTGAGGCGGAACGCGGCCATCGGCTCCTCCCCCCGCGTCACGGTCCGTGACATCTGGGAGGCGCTCGATGCCGTATTTCCGTTTGCCCACCGGGCCGACTGGGACAACGTGGGAATCCTGCTGGGGGACCCGAAGGCACCGGCAAGGAGGGTGTTAATCGCGCTGGACGCTACTTCCGCGGTCGTGTCGGCATGTCGGGCCCACCGGACCGATCTCCTCGTCACGCACCACCCGGTGATTCATTCCCCCCTCAAGTCGATCCGGACCGACCACGTCGCTTCCGCGGCCGTCCACGAGCTCATCCGGATGGGGGTGGCGGTCATCTCCGCCCACACGAATGCCGACGTCGCGCCGGGAGGGGTGTCCCATGCCCTTGCGCGCAGGATCGGCCTGCGCAGGATCCGCCCGCTCCTCCCCGGCGAGCCGTCCGACGCGTGCAAAGTCGCCGTGTTCGTTCCCCCCGGCCACGCCGATGCCGTCCTCCACGCCCTGTCGAAGGCGGGCGGCGGCCGAATCGGGGTATACGCGCGGTGCTCGTTCCGGGTCGCGGGGACGGGGACATTTGTCCCCGCGGAGGGAGCGAGGCCGTTCCTGGGGAAACCCGGCATCGAGGAGAGGGTGGAGGAGGTCCGCCTCGAATCGGTCGTGGCGGGGAGCCTCCTGCAGGGGGTGCTCCGGGCGGTGCGGGAGGCCCACCCTTATGAGGAGCCGGCGATCGACGTCTACCCGCTCAAGGGCGGGGCACTCGGGGGAGGGATCGGTGCCGTGGGGGACCGGGAGAGGGAGGCTCCCCTCGAAGAGGTCCTCGAAGACGTGTCCCGGGCCGCGCGGACATCGTGGATCCGGGTGGCGGGCCCCCGGAAGAGACTTGTCCGCAGGATCGCGGTGGTGGCGGGAAGCGGTTCGGAATTTGCGGGTGCGGCGCAAGCTGCGGGCGCCGACCTCTTTCTCACGGGGGACATCAAGTACCATCAGGCTCTCGCAGCGGCAGGAGGCGACATGGTCGTGGCGGACATCGGGCACGGATCGGGGGAGAGGTGGATTCTCCCGGAGTTCCGGCGGGTGATCTCCGCGCGGTTCGGCAGGAAAGTCGCGACCCGCGTGGTCATGGAGGACGAGCCGATGCGGCCTTTCCGGCCGAAGCAGACAGGAGGGATGAGGCGTTGAGGAAGAATATCGAGGTCCTGATCGAGCTTCAGGAGATCATGAGCCGGTCCAGGGGGGTGGAAAAGGAGAAACAGAAAGTCCCGCTCGAGGTGGCCGACCTGAAGAGTCTGTTCGAGGAAAGGGAGATGAAATTCCTCACCGCGAAGCAGGAGTTCGAGCAACTCCAGAAGGAGAAGAGGGAGAAAGAACGGGAGATCGAGGAGGAGCAGGACAAGGTCGAGAGAGCCAAGGCGAAACTGATGTCGATCAAGACCAACAAGGAATACTACGCAATGCTCAAGGAGATCGAGGCCACGAAGCGGTCCAATGCCGCCCGCGAGGAGGAACTCCTCTCGGTCCTCTCGCGGTACGAGGAGGTGGAAAAGCGCCTCGCGGTGCTTTCGGCGGAGGTGGAGGAACTGGGCGCCCGGTACCGGGAGCGCATGGTGGACATCGAGGCGAGGATGGCCAAGTTCGACAAGGACATCTCCCAGCTCCAGGCGAAGAAGGACGAAGTGGCAGCGGGGCTCGCCGCGGGGCTCGCCCGGCGTTTCGAGATGATCTTCGACCGGCGAGACGGGATTGCCATCGTGCCCGCGAGGAACCAGTCGTGCACGGGATGCCACATGAACATCTCCCCGCAGCTGTTCAATCTCCTCCAGCGCAACGACAGGATCTACTCCTGCCCCAACTGCAACCGGATCATCTACTTCGAGGGAGACGCGGCGGAGCAGGCAAGCGGATGAGGGGGAAGGCGGTCACCGTCCGGACCGACGGCGCGAGCCGGGGAAACCCCGGCCCGGCCGGGATCGGCGTGGTGCTCGAGGTCGAAGGAGGGTCACGCCGGATCGAACGTTCCGAGTACATCGGGGAGGCCACCAACAACGTGGCCGAGTACCGAGCCCTCCTGCTGGCTCTTTCCGAGGCCGAGAAACTCTCCCCTTCCTCCCTGACGATCCTGTCCGACTCGGAATTGCTCGTTCGACAGCTCAACGGCGAATACCGGGTCAAATCGGATCTCCTGCGCCCGCTGTATCGCGAGGCGTGCCATCGTTTGCGCGGATTCCCGGGGACGCGTATACTGCACATAGGGCGCGGGGAAAACCAGGATGCCGATCGGTTGGCGAACCGCGCGATCGACGCTCATTTCCAGAAGGTTTGAGGAGGCCAGTCGGCCGCCGGTCCCCCAACGCCTTCGGCTTCGGGGGACGGGAGGAAAGTCCGGGCTCCGCAGGGCAGGGTGCCGGGTAATTCCCGGTGGGGGCGACCCCGAGGACAGTGCCACAGAAAAGATACCGCCCCCCGGAGCCAAAGGCTACGGGGGGTAAGGGTGAAATGGTGAGGTAAGAGCTCACCGCGCGCCGGGCGACCGGCGCGGCATGGCAAACCCCACCCGGAGCAAGACCGAATAGGAGGGCAACCCCGCGAAAGGCGAGCGGGGGAAGGGCGGCCCGCCCGGAGCCCTCGGGTCAAGGTCGCTGGAGGCGGGCGGGAACGTCCGTCGTAGAGAAATGGCCTTCACGCGGCAAAAAACGCCGCGCACAGAACCCGGCTTACGGCCTCCTCAAGCTTTTTCCCTGCCAAAAGGGAACTCTTTCCACCGGTAGAACGGTTTTTTGCCTGTTCTTTCATGTCCCTTATTTCCAAACAAAAATATCCATAAAAATACTTGACACGACCGGAATGAACTATAGAATGGCCGCTAGTGGGTAATAGTGGGGAAAGGTGGGTTAGGCGGCCGGCATGATCTTTCGCGGACGATACGAATATACCATCGACCCCAAGGGGAGGGTCAACATCCCTTCCCGCTTCCGTGATCAGCTCTCCGAGACAGGCAAGGAATCCGTCGTGATAACGAACTACGAGCACTGCATCTACGCCTATCCGGCGGAGGAGTGGGAAAGGATTGAAGAGAAGCTCGCGGCCAAGGTGTCGAGCGTCAACCGGAAGAAGAATGCCTTCGTGCGGTTCTTCGTGGGCGGGGCCGTCGAGGTCACGCCCGACAAGCAGGGACGGATCCTGATCCCCCCCTCGCTCCGTTCCTACGCGGGGCTCGACCGGGATGTCGTCATCATCGGGATGCCGAACCGGTTCGAGATCTGGGACCGGCAGAGATGGGATGGGGAAATCAGCAGGTTCGAGAAGGAAGGATTCGAGGATCCCGAGCTGGCCCGGGAGATCGATTCCCTGGGGATATAGGGTGTGGCGAACAGCCACGTCCCCGTTCTTTTCCAGGAGACGTTGGGATTGCTGGCTCCCGTTCCCGGAGAGGTGTTCCTCGACGGGACGGCGGGCGGGGGCGGGCACGCGGAACGGATCGCGGAAGGGGTAGGCCCGGCCGGCCTGCTCATCTGCGCGGATGCCGACCCCGCGATGCTTGCGACGGCGTCGGAACGTCTCCGCCGGTTCCCCTGGGTCCGGATGGTCCATGCCGACTACTCCGACCTCGAAAGGTTTCGGGAAGCGGCGGGCGGGAGGATGTTCGACGGGATGCTGCTCGACCTCGGGCTCTCTTCCCGGCAGTTGGACGATCCCTCCCGCGGATTCTCGTTTCGCGGCGACGGCCCCCTGGACATGCGGCGCGATCCCGGGGCGGGGGGGAGGGACGCGCGGGAGATCCTGAGACGGTCGACCGAACGGGAGCTGGCGGACATCTTCTTCCGGTTCGGGGAAGAGAGGTTTTCGAGGCGGATCGCACGGGCGATCGTGGAGCGGAGGCGAAAGGAGCCGGTCGAGCGCACCGCCCAGCTTGCCGACCTGGTCAAATCGGCCATCCCCCGGAAGGCGTGGCCGCGGTCGATCCACCCCGCCACCCGGGTGTTCCAGGCGCTCCGGATCGCCGTGAACCGGGAGCTCGAGTCGCTCGCCGCCTTTCTTGACCGTTTCGCATCGCATCTGGCGCCGGGCGGAAGGGTGGTGGTAATCAGTTTTCATTCGCTGGAGGATCGGATGGTGAAAGTCGCATTCAGGACGATGTCGGCGGGAATCACGGCTTCGCTGTGCCTGCTCACGCGCAAGCCGGTAGTCCCCGGGGAGACGGAAATCGCAAGGAACCCGAGGGCCGCCAGCGCAAGGCTCCGCGCGGCGAAGGCGAAACGCACAGGAGGGAAATGATGAGAAGGATCCTGATCGGAAACAGCATCGGCATGATCACCGAGATCCGGCGGGAGGCTCCCGTGTTCCCGACGGTTCCCCGGAGACGCGGGATCGTGGGGCTGGCCGTTTTGGTCCTCGCCGTAGCCCTGTTCAGCGTCTGGCTGTCGGGGAAGTACTACCGGGTCGGCTACGCGGTGTCGGTCGCCCTCGAGGAGAAGCAGGCCCTCCAGAAAGAGCAGGCGCTCCTGAAAACGGAGATCATGACGCTTAGGAGCCCCGCGCGCATCGAGGCGATCGCCCGGGGTCAGCTCGGCATGGTGGACCCGAAGACGGAAAGGATCATCCGGGTGAAATGAACCCCCGCGCCCGGATCATCCTCGGCGTGCTGGCGGGGGTCTATGTTCTCATTGTCTTCCGGGCGTTCCACATCCAGGTTCTCGGCGTCAAGGGGATCCGCGACCGGGGGGCCAGGCAATACTGCGTGAAGATCCCGCTCCTCCCGAAGCGGGGGGTGATCCTCGACAGGACCGGGAACGAGTTCGCCGTAAGCCTTTCCACGAAGTCGATCTTCGTCCAGCCGTCCAAGCTCTCTTCGCCGGATGTCGCCGCGAACCTGCTCTCCCGCCGGATTTCCCGCCCCGCCGCCGAACTTCGGAAGGAGCTTGCGTCGGACAAAAATTTCCTCTGGGTGAAGCGGCAGATGCCCTCCTCGATGGCCGAGGAGATCGTCCGGGAGGTGCGGGAAGCGGTGGGCAAAGGAAAGGGCGGCGGAGGAGCGGACGGGATCGGCACGGTCGAGGAGCCGAAACGCTTCTACCCGAACCGCGAACTCGCCTCGTCGATCATCGGGTTTACCGACGTGGACAGCGCCGGGATCGAGGGGATCGAACTGTCGCTGGACAAGTATCTGCGGGGAGAGAGCGCGTATCTCGTGTGCGAAAGGGATGCCCGGGGTCGCATCATGGTCCCGGCGGACACGCCGATCGAGGTGAATTCGGAGGGGCACTCCGTGTCCCTTACGGTCGACCGGAACATCCAGCACGTGGCCCAGACCGAGCTCATGGAAGCGGTGAAAAAGTACAAGGCCCGCGGGGGAATGGCCTTGGTCATGCAGCCCAAGACCGGGGAGATCCTCGCGATGGCGAGTCTGCCCACCTTCAACCCGAACAGCCTCTCCGCGGCCCGGCCGGAGGCGAGGAAGAACCGGGTGATCACCGACTGCCTCGAACCGGGGTCCACCTTCAAGGTGTTCACGCTGGCCTCCGCGCTGGAGCTGGGCGCGATCGACACCCGACAAAAGATCTTCTGCGAGAACGGAACGTACCGGTACGCCGGGCGGACGATCCACGACACCCACAAGTACGGATGGCTCACCGTCCCCGAGGTGATCAAGTTCTCGAGCAATATCGGGATGATCAAGGTGAGCGAGAAGATGGCCCCCGAACGGTTCCACGACATGATCCAGGCCTTCGGGTTCGGGACGAAGACGGGGGTGGAGCTGAACGGGGAATCGGGCGGCCTGGTTCCACCCCGCGACAAGTTCAGCCGGATCCGCCGCGCTACCGTCGCCTTCGGGCAGGGGATCGCGGTGACGCCCCTCCAGCTTGCCTCCGCGATGGCTTCCGTGGTCAACGGAGGGAAGATCATGAAGCCGTACATCGTGAAGGAAATCGCGGATCCGGAGGGGAGGGTGGTATACCGCGGCGAGCCGAAGGAGCTCCGGAGGACGATTTCCCCGAAGACGTCGGCGCAGATGCGGGAAATCCTGGGGAAAGTGGTCCAGGAGGACGGAACCGGCACCCAGGCCCGCATCAAGGGCTTTCACATCGGCGGGAAAACGGGGACGGCGCAGAAGGTGGAGGAGGGGACCGGACGGTACTCCCCGGACAAGCGGATCGCCTCCTTCATCGGATTTCTCCCCCTGCAGGACCCCGAACTTCTCATCCTCGTCGTCATCGACGAACCGAAGGGCGCGGTATACGGCGGCGTGGTCGCGGCCCCCGCCTTCAACCAGATCACGTTGAAGACGGCCTACTACCTGGGGATCACGCCCACGGAGCAGGTCGGGGGAGACGTGGCCAAGGCGATCCGGGAGGAGACCGGACCCTACGGCATCCGGATGTCCCGCGTGGCAATGGGCCCCGGAGGGGGTGCGCTGGTCATGCCGGACCTCCAGGGCATAAGCATGGGAAGGGTGGTCGACCTCATGGGGCGGTATTCGGTAAAGATCCGGCTGGTCGGTACCGGATTGGCCCGAGTACAGTCCCCCGCACCCGGTGCGATTCTGGCCCCCGGCACGGAAGTCACCGTGACCTTCGGGGCAGAGCAAGGCGAGAGATGAGATTGGCGAATGTCCTGGCGGGCATCACACCGGTGGAGAGTTCTCTCGGATCGCTCGAGATAGGCGGCATTTCCATCGATTCCCGCAAGACCCGGCCCGGCGACCTGTTCGTCGCCATCCGCGGAGAGCGTTCGGACGGCCATGTTTTTCTCGCCGCCGCCGCGCGGGCAGGCGCGGCGACGGCCCTCGTGGAACGGGAAGTCCCCCCTCCCCCGCTTCCCTGCGTGCGGGTTGCGTCGACGTCCGCGATCCTGCCCGCCGTGGCGGTCCGTTTCTTCGGCGACCCGTCTTCTGTGCTCGCGGTGATCGGGGTCACGGGCACCAACGGAAAGACGACCGTCACCTATCTTCTCGAGTCGATCCTCGAAGCTGCCGGGTGCAGGACGGCCGTGATCGGGTCGATCAATTACCGACTGGCCGGGGAGGTTCTGCGGACGGGGCTGACCACGCCCTTTCCCCACGAGCTCCAGGAGGTGATGGCGGCCGCGGTGTCCGCGGGCGCAAGCCACCTCGTGATGGAAGTGTCGTCCCACAGCACGGCCCAGGGGAGGGTCGCGGGGGTGCGGTTCGACGCGGGGCTGTTTACGAACCTGTCGCACGACCACCTCGACTTCCACGGGAACATGGAGTCGTACTTCCATGCCAAGGCCCGGTTTTTCAGGGAGTTTCTCCCGGCGGGAGGGAAGAGGACCGGCATGGCATTCAACGCGGACGACCCGTACGGGGTGAGGCTTGCGCGCGAGTATCCGGACGCCCTGACCTTCGGGTTCTCCCGGGAGCGGACGGTGCATCCCCTCTCGGTGGACATGACGTGGGAGGGGACATCTCTTTCCCTTTCCACCCCCGTGGGGCCGATCGAGCTACGGGCGAAAATCATCGGGGCCTACAACACGTCGAACATCATGGCGGCCGTCTGCGGGGCAATCCTGCTCGGCGTCCCTCCCCGGGCGATCCGCGAAGGGGTGGAGAAATTGCCGGCGATCCCCGGGAGGATGGAGGAGATTTCCAACGCCCGCGGGTTGCACGTTTTCGTGGACTACGCCCACACCCCCGACGGGCTCGACCGCTTGCTCACCGCCCTCTGCGGGCTTGCCGAGGCGAGGATGATCACCGTCTTCGGCTGCGGAGGGAACCGGGACCGGGCGAAACGGCCGGAGATGGGGCGGATTGCCGCGCGCAGGTCCCACGTGGTGATCGTCACCTCCGACAACCCCCGGAACGAGGACCCCGAGGCGATCCTGCGGGACATTGTTCCGGGGATCGTCGCGGAAGGGTTCCTTAAGGCCTCGGGGCCCGTCTCGTGGGAAGATGGGTATTACACGGTTATCCCGGACAGGAAATCGGCCATCGCGCGGGCGCTTCAGATCGCCCGGCCTGGGGATACGGTCGCGATCGCCGGGAAAGGACACGAGAATGTCCAGCTCATCGGGGACCGGTGCCTGCCGTTTGACGACAGGGAAACGGTCAGGGCGATCCTGGCCGGTGACGGGTAGGTTGACGCTGGGGGACGTGATCGGGGTCCTCCATCCGCTGCGTGGGGGAGGGGAGATTTCCGCCCGGGAGCCCATCGGATCCGTGACTGCCGACAGCAGGGAAGTAGCGCCCGGGGGCCTCTTCGTTGCCCTCCCCGGGGAGCGGGTCGACGGCGCCGATTACGTGGAGGAAGCGATCCGCAAGGGGGCTCGGGCGGCGATCGTGTCGGAGGAGGGTGCGCGGAAGGTCCCCCACGAAATTCTGGCCGGGAAGCCGGTGTTCGTCGTGCGCAACTCGGTCGAGGCGCTGGGGGATCTGGCCAGGGCGCATCGGGAGCGGCTCCGCCACATCCCCCTCGTGGGGATCACGGGCAGCTCCGGCAAGACGTCCACGAAGGAGATGCTCGCGGCTCTGCTTTTCCGGAGCAGGAAGGTTCTCAAGAATCCCGGGAATCGCAACAACCTGATCGGATTGCCGCTTGCCCTGCTGGAACTCTCCGGGGACCATGACGTCGCGGTGCTGGAGATGGGAACGAACCATCCGGGCGAGATTGCGAGGCTTTCGGCGATCTCCGCTCCCGACGTGGCGGTCATCACCAACATCGCGCCCGCGCACCTCCAGGGACTCGGCAGCCTCGAGGGGGTGGCCCGGGAGAAAGGGGACCTCTACCGGGCCCTTCCGGAATCGGGGACGGCGGTGGTGAACGCGATGGACCTGCGGGTGATGCGGGAGGCGGGCCGCTGCCGGGCCGCGAAGATCTACTACGGCGTCGCGCAAAACGAGATATCGGGGCGGGTGCTGTCCATGGACGACCAGGGGATGCAGATCGCGGTCCGGACCCCTTCCGGGCGGTTCATCTCCTCCCTCCGGCTCACGGGCGAGCACAACCTGATGAATGCGCTGGCTGCCGTTGCCGCCGCATATGCCCTGGGCTTGCGTCCGGGGGATATGGAGGAGGGATTCCGTTCCGTGGACCCCGCCCGCGGGAGATTCCGCCCCGTCCCCCTGCGGGGAGGGGGGCTGCTCCTGGACGACACCTACAACGCGAATCCCGCTTCCGTAGAGGCGGCCCTGCGGAGCCTGATGGCCCTTCGGCGGGGGCGAAGAATCGTCGTGGTCCTGGCGGACATGCTCGAACTGGGGGAGGCGTCCGGTGCCTCCCATTTCCGGATCGGGCATTTGCTCGCCGGGATGAGGCCGGACCTCCTGTTCACCCACGGAAACGAGGCGGCGGCGATCGCCGGCGGGGCCCGGGAGGGCGGGATGGACCCTGGCCGGATCCAGCACGCCGAAGACCGGAGCGCGCTGCGCGAGGCGGTGGCGGGTGCATTGCGGCAAGGGGATATCATCCTGGTGAAAGGATCCCGAGGAATGCGGCTCGAGGAGATCGCCGAGGCCGTGGAAAAGGAGTGGGCCTAGTCTGATGCTGTACCACCTGCTCTTCCCGCTGCACGTGGAGTATTCGTTTTTCAACGTGTTCCGGTACATCACGTTCCGCACGATCTACGCCTCGATCACCGCGCTCCTCCTGTGTTTCATCCTCGGGCCGTGGCTTATCCGCGAGCTCAGCTCCCACCAGATCGGGCAGACCATCCGGAGGGACGGGCCGGAGAGACACCTCGCGAAGGAGGGAACCCCGACGATGGGGGGCCTCCTGATCGTCATCGCCGTCGTGATCCCGACCCTGCTCTGGGCGAACCTCTCGAACCCCTATATATGGATCGCGATTTTCGTGACCGTCGGATATGGGGCGATCGGCTTCCTCGACGACTTCAAGAAGGTCATCCGGAAGGATCCGAAGGGCTTGAGCGCAAAGGCAAAATTCACGAGCCAGATCCTCCTCGCAGGGATGGCGGCGACGCTGATCTACATGGACATCGGGATCCAGGACAAGGTGAGCATCCCCTTTTTCAAGAAGCTCAACCCGAGGCTGGGAATCCTGTACATCCCGTTTATCATCCTGGTGATCGTGGGGGCGTCGAACGCCGTCAATCTGACCGACGGTCTCGACGGGCTTGCCGTCGGCCCTTCCATCATCGCCGCCGGGACCTACATGCTGTTCGCGTATCTCACCGGGCACGTGAAGATCGCGAACTACCTGCAGATTCCCTATGTCCCGGGGGCGGGGGAGCTCACCATCTTCTGTGGCGCCATGGCCGGGGCGGGGATCGGCTTTCTCTGGTTCAACACCTATCCCGCCCAGGTGTTCATGGGGGACACCGGGTCGCTTTCCCTGGGTGCCGCGCTCGGCGTCGTGGCCGTGATGGTGAAGCAGGAGATCGTCCTGGTGCTGGTGGGGGGGGTGTTCGTGATGGAGGCTCTCTCGGTGATTTTTCAGGTCTTCTCCTACAAGACCACCCGGAAGCGGATCTTCCGGATGGCGCCGGTCCACCACCACTTCGAACTCAAGGGATGGGCGGAGCCGAAGATCATCGTTCGTTTCTGGATCATCTCGATCATCCTGGCGCTGCTGGCCATCAGCACCCTCAAGATACGGTGAGATGGAGACCTTCGGCGGGAGGGACGCGTTCGTGATCGGGGCCGGGATCTCGGGGTTCGTCTCGGCCCTCCTCCTTCTGCGCGAGGGAGCCCGGGTCACGCTTTTCGACGAGCGTCCGAAGGAGGCCGTGGAGCGGTCCCTCGGGCACCCCGTCCCCCCGCAGATCGCGTTCGTCCACGGGAGGATGACCGAGAAGGCGGCGCTTGAGACGGCACTCGTCGTCCTCTCTCCCGGGGTCCCCAGGGAGAAGCTCCCTCTCCCG
>Ga0209641_10004441_pt1 | contig 11562 bp, 9 predicted proteins | sample RifCSP16_1_FD_184022 | JGI IMG/M metagenome (GOLD analysis project Ga0209641, IMG submission 184022) | Soil microbial communities from Rifle, Colorado - Rifle CSP2_sed 16_1 (SPAdes) (version 2) | ecosystem: Environmental > Terrestrial > Deep subsurface > Rock core/Sediment | place: Rifle...
TGCGCGCCTCCGACGCGGCGCGCCCGCCCTTGAAGATGCCGGTCATGAAGAGGAACGGGATGCCCGCCTTCTTGAGGGCGCCCGCGACCTCGTAGCCCATCATGTCGGGGAGGAGCACGTCCACCACCGCGACGGCCGGCTTCTGCACGGGGATCGCGTCCAGCGCGTTCTTCCCGCGGGCGTAGATGATCGGCTCCCAACCCTCGGCGTCGATGAGCCGCGCCAGGAGCCGCAGGAGCTCCTGATTGTCGTCCACGAGGAGCACCTTGGGGCGGGCCATGAGGCAGCCACACCATAATCAGGGGACAGGGGCGCGATCAACGCGCCCCAACGCAGGGGGAGGTAAGTCAAGAGGCGCGATTTCCCACACAAGGATTCCACAACCAAGAGGAGCCCGGCCGCTTGCTCAGGACCGGAGCCAACCCCAGTCAGAACCTCCCCGCGATGTAGACCCTGCCCAGGTGCGCCCGGTACCCGCCGTAGGTGGCGTCCGCGAAGAGGAAGCGCGTCGAGTTCTCCACCGTTCGGCCAGCCATGTAAGGGTCGAGGTCCCAGGCGAAGTCCTCGAGCTTGTACCATTCGTAGAGGTACCGCGCGCCTGCCCGGATGCCGGGCGCGATCTCGTAGCCGAGGTCGGCCACGATCTCGTGCAGGCGATTGCGGATGGTCGGCCAGGGGTTGGCGACGGCGTTGGCGAGCGTGAGGTTGGAGACGCCGTTCGGGTTCTGCGTCCTGACGTCCATGTTGCTGTAGGAGAAGCTGTAGCTCACGTCGAGGACGAGCACCTCCGGCAGTAGCTGCGCCGTCGCGCCCACGCCCACCGTGTGCACCCGTTCGTAGACCTGGGAGCTCCAGTAGTTCTCCCTGGCGTAGTCGTCGGCGATCCCGAGCGAGCCGGCGGCGCCCTTCGGCCCGTCGTCCTTCGAGGCGCTCGCCATGCGCTCCTGGCGGTACTCCCGGGAATAGCTGGCATAGGCGGTGAAGCGCTCGATCGGGGTGACGGTCACGTCCCCTCCGGCCACCAGGCTCCGGACGCCCGTGCGGCCGAAACGAAAGGCGTCGGCCACCGTCGTCCCCTGGGAATCGCCTCTGTACGTCTCGTCGGCCGCGCGAACGAGCAGGCCGACGGAGACGAGCTTCAGGGGGGTGATCTGGAATCGGGCGTCGGCCTGGTGGCGCTTGCGCGCCGCCCAGTTGAAGTTGACGAGGCCCGTCGCCTCCGGGTTCGCCGCGGTCCGGCCCTTGAGGTACGGGGCGGTGGTCCGGTCGAGGTAGCGGTAGCCGGCCTTGAGGGTGGCCATCCGCGCCAGGCGGTAGGTCACGGCGCCGCCGACGCTGAGCTCGTCCATGTCCTTGAGCCGGAGCCCCGAGAAGCCGGTCCCCTCCCAGCCGCCCTCGACGGTCACCGTGAGGTGCGGCAACGCCCGGACGTCGACCGCCAGCTCCGCGTTCTGGCGCGTGTAGTCGAAGAGGTCGTTCTTCACCGGGGCGTCCTTGTCGTTCTTGAACCTCCGCCAGAACGACTCGCCGAACGCGGCGTAGCCGGGGAAGGTGACCTCGCGGGACCGGCCATCGTACTTGTAGTAACGGTACTTGGCGTTCACCCCGACCTGCGCCAGCGGCCGCAGGCTGAGCGCGAGGCTCCCGGAGCGCGTGCGGACGGAGCCGCCGAGGTCCCTCGCCGGGAGGGCGAGGGTCGCGGCCGACGGCGTCCCGGGGACGTTGTCCGCCACGATGGCCGTATTGAGGGTGTAGGGCTGGAACGCCTCATCCTGGCTGACGAAGCCGAAGCTCAGGCTGCCGGTCAGGCGGCCGTGCAGGGGGAGCTCGACGGCGGCCGTTGCCGTGACGTCATGGGCGTTGCTGTCGGGGGGCAGCGCGATCTGCCCCACCGCGAAGCGGCCCCGGTCGAAGTTCCCGTTGGCGGTCGCCTGCGCGTCCGTGATGCGGAAGGGGTCGTCCCAGCGCAGCGCGGCGTTCTCGTTGCCGAAGTCGGTGAAGGTGTACTCGAGGTCGGCCGTCCACAGCCTCTTCCGGACGGACGCGCCTACGCTGACGTTCAGGGTCCGGTAGTCGATGGGCTCGGCCAGGTCGGCGCCGGCCACGATGAAGCGGTCGATGGTGTGAGCCGTGGGAGCGTTGGGCGCCTGGCTCGAGCCCACGTTCCACCGCTCGTAGGTGCCCGCCGTGATGACGCGGGCGCCGGTGCGGTTCTCCCTGGTGACGCCCAGCCGGACGTCCACGTCCCTCGCCGGGCTGTACTCGAAGCCTCCGCCGGTCCGCTCGCGCCGCAGGCGGAAGGTGACGCCCGGGGCTGCCTGGTAGAGCCCGCGCACGATCCCCTGCTGGATCGCGTCCTCCCCGGTCGTGTCCTGGTTGGGGTCGGTGGCGGAACGGGGGGTGGTGGCGGGCGGGACGGGCGGGCCGCGCTCGATGGCGGTCTGCTCGTTCGCCTCGAGCTGCGAGCGCGCCACGTCGGCGATCCGGAGGCGCCCCGTACCGAAGCCGCCCCACAGGAACGTCCCACGCGAGAAGTTGTGCGGCGTGAGGTCCTCCTCGAAGTGGACCCGCAGCTTCCCGTAACGCCCCGCCTCGATGCTGTAGGAGGCGTCGTCCCTGAGCGCGTTCTTGGCCTCGAGCTGGAGGTAGTCCGCCCCTTCCTTCCCCTCGAGCGTGAGCCGGAGGTCGTCGAGGATGAACCCCCTGCGGACGTCGCGGTACTCCTGGAACTTCTCGGACGAGCCGTCCACGTCCTTGAACTGGGCGCCGGCGGCGAGCTCGCCGCCCACGGAGCCCTCGGGGACATCGACCGCGTGGGCCGTCGCGCCGGCCGAGAGCGCAGGGATGACTGCGGCCAGGACAAGATGCCTCGTGAAGCTTCGCATGGCTCCCATCTCCTCTCGCGGTGCGGGGGCTAGCGCTGCAGGACGGTGCCCGACGGGTTGTTCGACCCGTGCACCTGGGGATGGCAGTTGAGGCACGACCGGTTGATCGCGAACGCGGAGTTCGCCGCCAGCGTGCCGCTCTGGTGCCGCCCCTGCATGTGGCACTCCTGGCAGAGCCGCGGCACGCGCGTCACCAGCATCTTGTCGTTGGAAGAGCCGTGCGGCGTGTGGCAGACGAGGCAGTCCTCCTTCACGGGCGAGTGCTCCCAGAGCACCGGCGCCCTCTTCTCGAAGTGGCACTGGTAGCACTTGTCGTTGATGGACGCGGCGTCGATGAGGGCGCGGGAGCGGCCGCCGTGGGGGTTGTGGCAGGACGAGCAGGTCATCTTGCCCTCCCCCGACAGGAGCGTGGCGTTGCGCAGGGGATGCTTGGAGCGCTTCAGGGTGTCGGCCCGGACGTCGAGGTGGCAGGTGAAGCACAGGGCGCTCTCGCTCGCCTGGGCGAGGAGCCTCGGCTGGCCGCCGTGCACGGAGTGGCAGCTCGTACACCCGACCTCGCCCGCCTCGTGGCTGCTCCCTCGCCACCACGTCTGCGCCCGGTCCTTGACGTGGCAGGACAGGCAGGCGGCGGAGGCCTTCTCGGCGTCGACCTTGGCCAGGTTCACGACCTTCGAGGGCTCCCCGCTCTCGGCGTGCTCGGCCGCGCCCGCGTGGCAGGTCGCGCAGCCGGCCTGCGCTCCGAAGAACGCCGCCTTGGCGTGGATGTTCGTGCCGAAGGCCTTGACGACGGGTTCGTGGCAGGCCGCGCACTCCGTCCCCGGGGGCTCGGCTGCGACGGCGGCCCCGCCGGCCGTCCAGAGCAACGCGGCGAGGCCACCAAGAGTCGACAGGATGCGTCTCCCCATTCTGGTCTCCTCCACTCCCGGCACCGGGTCACGGCGCGCGCAACGGAGCACCACAGGAATTCACGCTAGCGCAGAGATTCAACCGAGGCTGCACGCTCTTCCGGGGACGGACCCGAGAGATCAGCACCAGCGGTCCAGGCGCGCCGCCCCGAGGGGCGCGTCCCGGGACGCGATCGGCGAACGGGCGATGGCTCCCAGCCCGAGAAACGGCCCGCCGGGCATCCCTTCCTTCGACTATGATGACCGCCCTGGATGGAGGTCGTGATGCGTTTCGGACGCGCGATGGCATTGGTGGCCGCGGCGACGTTCGCGGTGGGCTGCCAGAAGAAGGCGGAAGGGATCCTCATCGGCCACGTGGCGTCGATGACCGGCAACGAGGCCACCTTCGGCATCTCGACAGACAACGGCATCAAGCTCGCCATCGAGGAGCGGAACGCCAAGGGCGGCGTCAAGGGCAAGAAGCTCCTCTTGAAGACGCTCGACGACCAGGGCAAGCCGGAGGAGGCGGCCATCGCGGCGACCCGCCTCGTCGCGCAGGACGGGGCAGCCGTCATCCTGGGCGAGGTCGCCTCTACGCGCTCGCTGGCCATCGCGTCGATCGCCGAAGCGCACCAGATCCCCCAGATCTCCCCCTCGTCGACCAATCCCCGGGTGACGAAGGAGGGCGGCAAGACACGCCCCTACGTCTTCCGGATGTGCTTCACCGACGCGTTCCAGGGCGAGGCGATGGCGAGGTTCGCGATCGAGAGGAAGATGAAGAAGGTCGCGGTGCTCCGCGACGTGGGCAACGACTACTCGGTCGGCCTCGCCGACTTCTTTTCCAGCAGGCTCAAGATGCTCGGCGGCACCGTCGTCGCCGACGTGAGCTACAAGGCCGGCGACCAGGACTTCAAGTCGCAGCTCACCGCCATCAAGAACTACGGCCCCGAGGCCGTCTACATCCCCGGCTACTACACCGACGTCGCGCTCATCGCCCGGCAGGCGCGAGAGCTCGGCATGAAGCAGCCCCTCCTGGGCGGCGACGGCTGGGACTCCGCGAAGCTCTACGAGGTCGCGAGGGGCGCGCTCGACGGCTCGTACTTCTCGAACCACTACACGGACGAGGATCCCGCGCCCGTGGTCCAGGAGTTCGTCGCCAGGTACAGGGCCACCTACGGCAGCGTCCCCGACTCCATGGCCGTGCTGGGCTACGACGCCGCCCGCGTGGCGATCGAGGCCATGGATCACGCGAAGGATCTCACCGGGCCCGCGCTGCGCGACGCGATCGAGCAGACGAAGGGCTTCCGGGGCGTCTCCGGCGTCATCACACTCGACGCCGACCACAATCCGGTGAAGCCGGCGGTGGTGGTCGCTATCGAGAAAAACAAGGCCAAGTACGCCGCGACGATCGCTCCGTGACGGCTCCTTGAAAGCACCGCCTCCCTTCGGCGAAGGCGCCGGCGGCGCCCGGACGAGGGCTCCTTGATCACGTGACCGAGTTCCTCCAGCACCTCGTGAACGGGATCTCGGTGGGGACGATCTACGCCCTCATCGCGCTCGGCTACACGATGGTCTACGGCGTCCTGAAGCTCATCAACTTCGCCCACGGCGACGTCTACATGGTGGGGGCGTTCACCGGCTACTACCTCGCCAGCGCGATGGGCGTGGGGGACGAGCCGTCGGTCGCCAAGGCGGCTGTGATCTTCATCGGCTCGGTGATCGTCTGCGGGGTCCTCGGAGTGGCGATCGAGCGCTTCGCCTACCGCCCGCTCCGCCACCGGCCCCGCCTCACCGCGCTCATCACCGCCATCGGCGTCTCCTTCCTCCTCGAGTACGGTTTCCAGCTCAACCCGATCCCCGGGCTCCCCATCGAGTTCCCGCCCGGGCCGACGCCGCGCTTCTTCCCCGAGCCCTTCGCGCGGGTGGGCTGGGAGCCAGGGGGCGTCTACATCAGCAACTACGACGTCATCTCGTTCGCCGTGGCCGTCCTGCTCATGGTCGCGCTGCAGTACGTCGTCTACCGGACGAAGTTCGGCACGGCGATGCGCGCTGTCTCGTTCGACTCGCAGGTGGCCGGTCTCATGGGCATCAACGTGAACCGGGTCATCTCCTACACCTTCGCCCTGGGGAGCGCGCTCGCGGCCGCGGCCGCGCTGCTCTTCGCCGGCTCGCGACCCAAGGTCGACCCGCTCATGGGGCTCATGCTGGGGCTGAAGGCGTTCGTGGCCGCGGTCGTGGGTGGCATCGGGCACGTGCCCGGCGCGATGGCGGGCGGGCTCCTCCTGGGTCTCGCCGAGGAGTACGTGGCTGGGTACGCGCTGTCGTCGTACCGCGACGGCATCGCGTTCGCCCTCCTCATCCTCATCCTCCTCGTCCGCCCGGCGGGCCTCTTCGGCACCCAGCGCCCGGAGAAGGTGTAGCCGTGAGGGGCGCCCGCATCGCCCTGCGGTCCGCGCTCCCGTTCCTCGTCGGGCTGCCCGTGCTGTGGCTCCTCGACGTCTCCCTCCCCGTCGGCTACGCCATCATCCTCATGTCGGCCGGCGTCAACGTGATCATGGCCGTGTCACTCAACGTGGTGAACGGCTTCACGGGACAGTTCTCCATCGGCCACGCCGGCTTCATGGCCGTGGGCGCCTACACGGCGACGAAGATCACCATGGCCGTGCACGGGGCGCAGCTCTTCGGGCTCTCGCCGGCCGCGTCGAGCCAGCTCGCCTTCCCCTTCGCCCTCGCCGCCGGCATGGCGACCGCGGCGATCGCCGGGGTCGTGGTGGGGCTGCCATCCCTGCGGCTCCGCGGCGACTACCTCGCCATCGTGACCCTCGGCTTCAACGAGATCATCCGCGTTGTCATCGAGAACACCCCCTTCCTCGGGCAGGCAACCGGCATCTCCGGCCTGCCCCGGCTGACGAGCGTGGTCTGGGTGGGGATGGGCGCCCTCTTCACCATCGCCATGGCCCGGCGCCTGGGCGCGTCGACGCACGGGCGCGCGCTCCTCGCCATCCGCGAGGACGAGGTGGCGGCGGAGGCCATGGGGGTCGACACCGTGAGTTACAAGGTGCGCGCCTTCGTCATCGCCTCCGCCTTCGCCGGGCTGGCGGGCGGCCTGCTCGTGCACCTCATCCAGCTCTGCACGCCGCGCTCCTTCACCTTCATCAAGTCGTTCGAGGCGGTGGTAATGGTGGTCCTGGGCGGCATGGGCTCGGTGACCGGCTCCATCGTGTCGGCGCTCTTGCTGACCTTCGCGCTGGAGGGGCTGCGCGAGGCGCAGCAGTACCGGATGGTCGGCTACTCGATACTCCTCATCGTCCTCATGCTGACGCGCCCCACCGGCATCTTCGGCACTCGCGAGATCTGGGACCTCCTTCCCCGGCGCTTCCGCACCAGGGGGCCGCCGCCGGGGAGCCCTCTCGCCGGAGCCGGGGGCGGAGGAGGTAGCGCGTGACGGCGCTCGCCGAGACCGCGCCCGTCCTCGAGGCGCGCAAGGTCACGGTGCGGTTCGGCGGCCTCAAGGCGCTCGCCGACTTCGACCTCGTCGTGCGGCCCCGCGAGCTCGTGGGGATGATCGGCCCGAACGGCGCCGGCAAGACCACCGCCTTCAACGCCGTCACCGGCGTCTACCCTCCGACCGCTGGCGACGTCATCCTGAACGGCGAGCGCGTGAACGGCCGGCGGCCGCACCAGATCTGCATTCTCGGCATCGCCCGCACGTTCCAGAACATCCGCCTCTTCAAGGAGCTCACCGCGCTCGACAACGTGCGCGTCGCCTGCCACCACGGCCGCAGGGCCGGCTTCGCCGCCGCCTTCCTGCTCACGCCCGGCTTCACTCGCGACGAGGCGCGCATCACGAGGCGCGCGGAGGAGCACCTGGCGCTGATGGGGCTCTCCCACCGGCGGGACGCGCTGGCGAGGAACCTCCCCTACGGCGAGCAGCGCCGCCTGGAGATCGCGCGCGCCCTGGCCACCGGCCCGAAGCTCCTCTGCCTCGACGAGCCGGCGGCGGGCATGAACGCCTCCGAGAAGGTGGCGCTCATGGAGCTCATCCGGAAGATCCGAGACGAGCTCGGCCTCGCCGTCCTGGTGATCGAGCACGACATGCGGGTGGTGATGGGCGTCTCGGAGCGGCTGGTCGTCCTCGACCACGGCCTCACCATCGCCCGCGGCACGCCCGAGGAGGTGCGCAGGGACCCCAAGGTGATCGAGGCCTACCTGGGCGAGTCCTACCTGGAGGAGAAGCACATCCCCATCCCGGCTGGGGGTGCGCAGTGAGCGCCGCGGTGCTGGCGGTGAAGGACCTCCGGGTCCACTACGGGCCCATCGAGGCCTTGCGGGGCGTCTCGCTCGAGGTGCCCGAGGGGCAGGTGGTGGCGCTCATCGGCGCCAACGGCGCGGGGAAGACCACGGCGCTCCGTGCCATCACGCGGATGGTCCGGGCGAGCGCTGGCTCCATCACCTTCGAGGGAGCCGAGCTGACGCGCCTCGCCGTCCACGAGGTGGTGGCGCGCGGGCTCGCGCACGCTCCCGAGGGGCGCGGCATCTTCCTCAACCTCACCGTGCGCGAGAACCTCGACCTGGGCGCCTTTCTACGGAAGGACACGGGCGGCATCGCGGCCGATCGCGAGAGGTGCTTCGCGCTCTTCCCCGTGCTCAGGGAGCGCGCCTCCCAGGTAACCGGGACGCTCTCGGGCGGCGAGCAGCAGATGCTCTCGGTGGCGCGGGCCCTCATGTCCCGGCCGAAGCTGCTCCTCCTCGACGAGCCATCGCTGGGCCTCGCGCCGCAGGTGGTGGAGCGGATCTTCGCCGTGCTGCGCGAGGTGAACGAGCAGGGCGTGGCGCTCCTCCTCGTGGAGCAGAACGCGCACAAGGCGCTCCGGCTCGCGCACCGCGCCTACGTGCTGGAGACGGGCGAGGTGGTGATGCAGGGCACTGGCAAGGAGCTCCTCGCCTCGCCCGAGGTGAGGAAGGCGTATCTCGGGGAGTAGCCCACGGTCCTGTGCGCTAGCACCACGCGGAAGGTCCAGCCAGCAGATTCACGAGGCGGACAGGTCGAGCGCGATCGCCAGGGCACGGTTCAGCTCCTGGATCTTCCCGGCTGACAGCGGTAGCTCGGTCGTGCACGGCCGGCAAGCTCCGTATCCGATGCCGACAAGGATGGCGGCGATGGCGAGGACGTGCGCGCGATCCTTGCATATTCGACATGCGAGCTCTAATATGCAAGGAGCTTGGCGCGCCTCATCCCTCGCCCCGCGCAGGTCGCTCGCATCATCCGGTTGCTCTCGGAGCACCGTGTCGTCGCGCTCCTGGGAGCCCGCCAGGTCGGCAAGTCGACCCTGGCGCGAATGGTGGCCGACACGCGAGGTGGAGCCGTCCACTGGTTCGATCTCGAGAACCCGCGCGACCTCGCCAGCCTGGATCAGCCCATGCTCGCGCTCGAGCGGCTCTCCGGGCTGGTGGTGCTCGACGAGATCCAGCGCAGGCCCGACCTCTTCCCTCTGCTCCGCGTCCTGGTGGATCGTCCTCGCGCGCCTCGCTACCTGGTCCTCGGCAGCGCCTCTCCCGATCTGTTGCGCCAGACATCGGAGTCGCTGGCCGGGAGGGTCGTCTACCACCAGGTCGGCGGCCTCTCGCTCGACGAGGTGTCACCGTCCCGCACGGACGCCCTGTGGCTTCGCGGTGGCATGCCCCTTTCCTTCACCGCGCGATCGACGCGAGCGAGCTTCGAGTGGCGCGAAGCGTTCGTGCGCACCTTCCTGGAGCGAGACATCCCCCAGCTCGGACTGTCCCTCCCAGCCGCGACGCTGGAGCGTTTCTGGGCGATGCTCGCTCACTGGCACGGTCAGTCATGGAACGGCTCCGAGCTCGGCCGCTCGCTCGGAGTGTCCGATCATACCGTCCGGCGCTGGCTCGACGTCCTGGCCGCGACATTCATGGTTCGCGTCCTGCCGCCCTTCTTCGAGAACCTGTCCAAGCGGCAGGTGAAGGCGCCCAAGGTCTACGTCGCCGACTCGGGCCTGCTCCATGCGCTCCTGGGGATCCGATCGCGCGGCGAGCTCGAGCGGCATCCGAAGGTCGGTGCCTCCTGGGAGGGATTCGCTCTCGAGGCGGTGGTCGCACATCTCGGTGCGACTCCGCGGGAAGTATTCTACTGGCGCACGCAGGCCGGGGCCGAGCTGGATCTCCTCGTGACGCGCGGCCGGCAACGTCGAGGTTTCGAGTTCAAGCGGGCCGATGCGCCAACGCTCACCGCCTCGATGCGCGTCGCCATCCAGGATCTGGGGCTCGACTCGCTCGACGTCATCTACCCCGGGGCCAGCACGTACTCCCTCGCCTCCCGCGCGCGGGCTGTCCCCCTGTCTCGCCTCCTCGACGACGTCCGCGCCCTCGGGTGAGAGGCCCATCTGGTCTACGACACTCGCCGATGCCCTCGAGCGGTCAGATGACCGCGCAAGCGCTGTCGGAGCAGGGGTCACGGCGCCGCTGCAGGCTCGCCCGGCGCCGCGCAGGCTCGCCTCCGCCGCGCCCTTCCGATGGCGAGCTGCGCGGCCGCCACCGCGACGCCGGCGAAGAGGCAGGCCGACCAGAGCGCGTCGGGGCCGAAGCGGTCTAGCATCGCTCCGCCCACGATGGGAGCGGCCATCATGGCGATCCCGAAGGACAGGCTGTAGGTGCCCTGGTAGCGGCCGCGCAGGTCCGCCGGGGCGAGGTCCGCCACCACCGCGAGCGCCGTGGGCAGGCCGGCGATCTCCCCCAGCGACCAGACGGCGGTGGCCAGGGCGAATTGCAGCTCGGTCGTGCACGGCCGGTACGCTCCGTATCCCGCGCCGACGAGCAGGGCGGCGACGGCGAGGACGTGCGCGCGGTCGAAGCGCTGCAGGAACCGCCCCGCCCACGGTTGGACGAGGACGATGAGCGCGCAGTTCACCGCCAGGATCCGGCCGTAGTGCGCGGGCGACAGCCCCTGGCGCGCCAACGCGATCGGCAACGCGAGCTGGAACTGGTGGAACACGACGAGGAAGGCGAGCTGGACGGCGAAGAAGGCGAGGAAGTGCCGATCCCGGAGCAGCGTGGAGTAGCCGCGCGCCGAGGTGACCGCACCGGCGGCCCCGGCCTCGACGGAGGGACGAGTCTCCGGGACGCGGCGCCAGAGGAGCAGCGCGCAGATGGCGGTGGTGGCGGCATCCGCCAGGAACAGACCGAGCCAGCTCCGGGAGGCGATGGCGCCGCCCACCACCGCCGAGAAGCCCGTCCCGAAGTTGTTCGCCCAGTAGAGCAGGCCGAAGGCGCGCGGGCGCCCCTCGCGCGGGATGACGTCGGCGATCGTGGCCGCGAGCGTGGGGTTGGCCATGCCACAGCAGAGCCCGAACGCGAGAACGGCCGCGCCGACGAGCAACGGCGCGTGGAGGAATGCCAGGCACGTCGCGGCGCTCGCGCTGCCGAGGAGGGCCGCGAGGATGGTCGGTCTTCGTCCGACCCGGTCCGCGAGGACGCCCGCCACTGGTCCTCCCGCCATCACCCCGGCGCCGAACAGGGAGACAACGAGCCCGGTTCGTTGGGCGTCGACGCCGCGCGAGGTGAGGTAGAGGGCGAGGAACGGGAAGACGAAGGTGGCGAGCGAGTTGACGAGGACGCCCGCCCACAGCCACCAGAAGGTGGTCGGGAGGCCGCCGAGATGGGCGGCGAGGGCGCGGCGGAGCCGGGACACCTCCGCGATTCTTTCACGGAAAGAGAGAGACGTCGAGTGCGCTACGGTGGCGGAGAAGGCGGCGCCCCTGCGGCCGTGCTAAGAAGATGCA
>Ga0209641_10004444_pt1 | contig 11559 bp, 8 predicted proteins | sample RifCSP16_1_FD_184022 | JGI IMG/M metagenome (GOLD analysis project Ga0209641, IMG submission 184022) | Soil microbial communities from Rifle, Colorado - Rifle CSP2_sed 16_1 (SPAdes) (version 2) | ecosystem: Environmental > Terrestrial > Deep subsurface > Rock core/Sediment | place: Rifle...
GGGTGGAGGTTAGCAAGATGTTCTATGAGATAGCTTTCTTGAGATTCTTCAGGTGGCTTCATACTCACGAACGGGAACAAGCAGGCTGGCCGAGTACGGCAAGGATGCCCAGTCCTGTAGGAGCCAAGTAGTTGCCCCTGACTCCAAACCAGAAGAAGACTCGTGCCGCTATGCGTAAGGAGTATGGCAAGAAAAAGGGGGATCAAGTCTTCTACGCTAAAGAAAACAAAGAGAAGAAGCACAAGAAATCGTGAGGCAGTAGATTTGTGCGATCATAGTACCAATCAGTTCAAGGCGGAACTCAGCTTGATGCGGGCTTCTCTGTCCACTCTCAGGCAGAATACTATGTGGACAGCGGCCGGGGCAATCGCCGGTTGGGTCGCGCTGGTCCTCGTTGTCATTGCTATAGTCTAGAGAATGAGTACAGTCGAGCGAAAACCCCCCAGCGGTGCGGATGCCCGCCGTCTACAGACTGAATTACAAGAACTCTGGCAGAACGCGTTTAACCGCGACTTGAGGATGCGGGCGTTGGTCAATCAGACCAATCGTGTTGAGTTGCTTCCGAACAAGGAAAGCCTCAATATCGAGCCGGTTGAGCTACACACCGGACGTGCGGGGACTCTCATAGAACATGCCAAGAGTTTCGTCGGCGCCTTGCCCGGTGTGTCGATTGAACCGATCAACCTGCTGACGGAATCTCGTAGGGACAGCGAACAGGCTGAACGAGCTTATCAGGCTTTGTTCTACCAGCAACTTGTAGCCAACGACTTCTGGCACAGTCTGGGGGGTAATCTACTACAATTCGGCCGTGGAGTGCTGAATGCCTTGCCGCTGCCTTCTCAGTGGACTTCTCAGGAAGGATTTCCTGTCAGGGAGAACAAAGAGTCCGGCGCCAATTACGTTGAGCGCGTTAACGCTTGGAAACACGAGACGGGTAAACTACCGTTCGTTATCACGACTGTTTCACCAGATGACGTTTTATTGAAATTAGATTCCAACGACAAGGCTCTAATTTCACTAGAAATCAAGATGGTCACGGCACAGGAAGTAGCCGAGAGTCTTGAGAGTGCTGAGGTGGCTGAGTTATTGGCACGTGGGGCTCTCAAGTGGTACGACCTCTTGCCGGTGCTTCAGTATATTGACGACGCTAACGTCTGCTACTACCTGACCAGCACGACGCCTATCAAACCGGGGTACTTCCAAGGACAGCGAGACTACTTCACACAGACCAAGCCCTACAAGCGCCTGAAGTGGTGGCCACATGGTTTGGGTAAGTGTCCGGTGGTGTTCATCCCTGGGGTGAAGACAGACGAGCGGGCATATGAGTTGAGGTTCAAGCCTTTCTTGGCCGACGCTGAGGAGAGTCTTGAGACGTTCGACTTCCTCATGTCCCGGCTGGCTACTCTCGTCAAGGCGTTCTACTTCCCTTCGTTCGAGTGGAAACTCGGCCTGCCAAGTAATCAGTTCGCCGGACAGGACAGGCCGCTTGAGGAAGTCAACATCGGTGGCGTCACGACTACGTACATCGATGAAGTCCTCAAGCCGCTTGAGATGTCCCAGAACCTCCCGCCGGCTGACATCTTGGTCAACCAACTGGACGCCCTGATCCAACGAAACACGCTTGAGGATGTCCTGTTTGGTCGCGTCGAGGGTAGTTCGGCCGCGTTCGCCATCCGTCTGCGTATCAACGTAGCGAAGAACAAACTCATCCCTCATGTCACCCACATGGCTCAGGGGCTGGTTGAGGTTTTTGACCTCGTAGGGCGTTCAGTGGAACAACTGGGTGAGTCGGTCATCATCGGCGGCGAGGAACTTACCGTCGCTATGGTCAAGCAGGCCCACGGGCGCCTGAGTGTGAATGTCAATCCGAAGCTTCCTGGGGAAGAGGGTATTGAACTTGGCCAGGCTCAGATGGCTACCGAACTCAGGCTGCCAGAAGACTGGATTTGGGAGCACATACTGGGAATCGCTGATCCAGCTACACTCAGGATGCTCAGGGATGTGCTGGAGCTTGAGAACCTACCTGATGTCCAGCAGAGGTTGATGATGGACGCTCTGAGTAGGCTACAGACTCTCGTTGAGGACGATGAGACAGAGGCTATATTCGATGCGTTGGAGAAACGTGGAGCAAATCTTGATCCAGAGGTTATTCAGGCCCTTCAGAGGCTTGTCGGGCAACAGCCGGGGCAAGCGGGCGCTGAAGTTCCACCTCCACCTGAAGGGGGCGTGGGTCGTGGGCCATTCCCACCAGGCGGTTCACCACAGGCTATAGGTGGTGGCCGCGGTCTGGGAACTGAGAAATCCCCGCGTCCGAGTCAGCAGTTCGTCGAACCGGCTGAGACGGGAACACAAGGCTAATGGAAATCAAAGCTGGCGCCCAAGCCCGTCTTCCCAAGCCTGAAGTCCAGCCTGTTGACTTGGCTAAAAGGATGGAAACTAAGGTAGAGCTGCTTGCTCAGAGACTCTACGAAAAGCGGGCTGAGATGCACAGACTTATAGGAGAGAAGACGTATAAAGGAAACGAGGTATCCGTCGAAGAAAGACGAGAAGAGTTCACCACTCTCAAGTCCAGCCCCGACCTTCTTTTCCAAACTATCGTAGATAACACTATGATCGGGGCCAACGGAGAACTCAGGATCAATAAGAAACTACTGGACGCTTTCGAGGAGCTAGGCGATGCCCGGCCCACGTAGACCTTCGGCGACTCAACGAAGAGATAATCTTGTAGATAACCTTCTGTTCAGATGGCAGAAGGGTTATTTGATTACTAATCCGAAGGGTAGAGTCAAGGCTACTGAGGGTTTGACGGGCCAAAAGGGTTTAGAGAGTGAAGTGCCTCCACCCTCTCTTCCTCCCCCTGGTGGGGGTGGTGGTTACACACTTTCCTTCGCTGAAACCGAAGCCGGTGCCCGTCTTCGTGCACTCTACGACGCCGAACAAGAACGTGCGCGTGGTAGAGAAAGGCTGACTCTTGAGGGGACGATACACTCATTGGCGCGGGAACTCCTGCCGCCGAGAGATGTGGGTCAGGCTATCCAGTCAGTCCAGCGGGGTGAACTCGTCAAATCAAAACTAGCCTTCCAGACAGCTATGCAAGCACTTCAAGACAGACAGGAGATTGACCTCCGGCGCGAGGAACTACGACAGAGGGAACAGATTGAGCAGGCCGGTCTCAAGCAGGCAAGGTCTAAGCTAGTCGTGGATATGATAGGACGCGACCTTGGCCGGGCGATTCTGTTCGCACTGGGGACAGGGGAGGGTAAGTAATATGGCTGATCTACCTCTTCCTCCCCCTCCTGGTGGTACTGGCGGTACTACCGCTCCTGTCCCCTTCTCCCAAACCCAAGCTGGCCTAGCCTTCGCCAACCAGCAACAACTTGGCCTTCTAACCATTCAGCGACAGAACGAAGAAGCTCTCGCTCGTCAACAGCAGCAAAACGCACTTGAAATCCAAGCCCGCGAGCAAGCCTTCATCGCCCGTGAAGCAGAACGTCAGCGGGCCGAGCAAGGAAAGATACGCCGTGAGGAACTAGCCCGTCAGCGTCAGGAATCTCTCAACCAACTACAACTTGACCGCGAGCAGACTTTCGCCGACCTAATGAAGTCCGGCGATCAAGTCCGGGCTGTGTTGTTCGCCTCCGGTTATGGTCCTGAAAACCAGCTATTCGATGTCCGAGCAAGACAACTTGGCACAACTCTGGCTGCTCTCAAAGGTGCAAGAGAACTAGAAACTACAACCGAAGCTGCACTCAGTCGTGTCCTCGGCCGAACAGTGGATATTGGCAAGTACGGCGCCTCTGGTCTAGGCGCTGCGGTTCAATCTGCACGGTCGTTCGTCCAAGGTGGTGCTGACATTCAGAAGCTTCTCGTTAGTGCCTTTGGCGTCGGAAGTACGAATCAAGGCGCATTCTACGGCGCACGGGGAACAAGCCGCCGTAGGTTCGTTTCTTCTGGAGAGGCGCCCGGTATCTCGGCTGAAAGGTATACCGAACTCGTCAGTCAAGTGACGCCACGCGGGGTACTGTAATTTGCCCTTGATATATGACGGGCAGACTCCGTACCGGTTGCCTGCGTTCGCTTCTGGGTATGAGACTCCCGCACAGCGCAACAAGCGCCTACGTGCTTACCAGAAGCAGCTTGAGGTTAAGCAACAGCAAGAAAGTGAAAGAGAAAACCGAGCCCTCTTTCACCGACTAGAGCGCAACGCACCTAATGTCAAACTCCGTCCCCGTGGTGTACCCGAACCTGACCCTCCAGAACATCAGCCACGGCTGGTAGACATCCCCGACATGCCACCGGCCAAGCCGGGTGTACGCTATGTCCTGCAAACACTCGGCCCACCAATCGGCCCTAAGAGATACCAGTGGGTCGAAGCTCCGGCTCAGGCTGTTCCGGGTTCTCAGGACAGGTACAACAACCTTCTTGACTCCGCGGTTGACGATTACCGCTCAACCTTCGGTATCTCTCTGGCGCCCGACTCTACTACATATAAGAACCTCGAACGCAAGGCTCATACTGACTGGCGAAACGAACAGGCACACGTCCCAGAGGGGGCCGTTCATGCCCGTGAGTTGATAGGCGACGCTGCTTTGCTTCCACATTCTCAGTTCACAGACGAACAGCGCAATATGTTGGAAGACGCAGCGTTGAAAGAACTCAAGGACGTAGCCACGCCAGGAGTCGTAGAACGTAGCCGGGCGCGAACCACGACACCGGAAGCAATTACTGACTCCAAGTTCCAAGTGCTCACTGACTCCATCACTCACAGCATCGCACAGAGGTACAAGATTGACCGGAAGGTTTCTGATTCCGACGCGAGGAAACTGGCGGAAGGGACAGTCAAGGAGTATCTGAGAACTCTGCGGTCAGAGATTCGTAAGAGTGTACCCGACCCGCTGAAGAATCCTTTGTCTCCTCAAGAAGTTGAGGAACAACTCTACATGACTCTCAAGACTCAGGAGAATCTGTCTGAGATTCTAGATGAATGGGAGTGGCCAGCAGAAGGGCGGGACAGCCCACCTCCGGGTGCCGTGGACGAAGCCATACGTCGAACCGCAGAGGAAACTGGACCACTGTTCGGTGAGGCCGTTAGGGATAACCCCGGCTTCTTGTCCAGTGTGTTGAGTACGGTTTCGTCTGTCTTCGGTAAGAAGTTCATCCCTACTCTCGACCCCTCACAAGGATTCAAGCCGACGTTTTCTAGTCTGAATACCGTACACAAAGGCGGACAGGTGTTCGCTGATCCTGTAGCACGTGGCGCTCTTGGTACTACGGCCGATTTAATCTTTCCCCCTGGTACGAGAAACAACCAAGTGTACAAAGCCCTTCGTTCACAACTTGCTGAGGATATAGTCTCTGAGGCTATCAGCCCTGAGTACGTGCTCATGGCCCTACCGACTGTTGGGGCAGGAACGGCGGGGTTATCGGGCGCTACTAAGGTGGGGAAGATAGCCCTCAACTTGGTCGGCCCTCTCGGTGGGCTAGAAGTTGGTCTTACCCGTGGCACGATGCGTGGGTTAACTCTGGTAGCTAGAAGTCCTTGGTTAATCACTCAAGTACCCAAGCGTATACGTGAGGGGCGCCTGTTCCAAGAAGGTGTGGCGAATCTCACCCGACTTCATGCTGCTCAAGAAGGGGGCGGGCAACTCTTCCGAGACGAGAACGCTATCAAGCAAGTCGTCAACGACCTGACAGCTGGTGTGTCATCGGATACCGCTCACCTGCCTCTCCGCATGGCTGTAGAAGAGGACATGATTAAGAACGGACGTTCTATTCAGGATATTGTTGACAACGGCGTTAGTGTTAAACCTCCTGCCGAGGGCGGGGCCGTTCCTCCGGGGCGAGAGGCGGGCCAGCAGCGCGGGAGGCTGTCGGGGATGCGGCAACTCAGGGATTTGGGGCTTACCGCAGATGATGCACGTCGGGTCGTGCGAGGAGAGATTGATTCTTTTGAGGCTGCCCAGCGCCTGATGTCGCAAAAGGGAGTCAGATTCGATAAGGCTGGTAACGCTTCGCTTGTTGGGGTAGATTCACGTCAGTTCATCGCCGATGTCAGGGGCACGGGCCTTATCCCGTCGGAAGGTCATCAGGCAGCGATTGATGATGCCTTCGGGATATTGCAAGGAAGAGTAGAGGATGCGGTTCCCCCTACCATAGCCACCCGTGCCCGTGTTAATATGCTTTTTCCCGAGGGCGGGGCCGTTCCTCCGGGGCGACCTCCTTCCGGCCCCGCCCTCCCTCCTGAGCCTCCAGTTGAGCCGCCTTCATGGGAGGCAGCGGTTGAGAAGCTGAACCAAGGGCTCCGTACATCAGGTCGAAGGCTAGCAAAGACGGAAATTGAGCGGAGCGCCGACCGAGGACGCCGCATCGCTGAATACCAGAACATCATCCGCACCGAGCGCGCCGCCGGCCGCCCAACTTCAGAGGCGTTCCAGCGTGCAAACGCGGCCCTCACCGGTGAGTATGCCAAGTTCAAGGCCCCTGAGTTTGGGCTGTCGGAGGCGGAGAGCGAAGCCATCTGGGCGCGGGCCGCTGACTTCGACTACGGTCGCAAGGCGTTTAACCAGAAGCACGTCGCTGATGCCCTACTCCGAATTGAACAAGGCGAGCCCTTGCGGCGGTTCGAGATCAACGCCCTCCGGCGGGTATACGGCTCTGAGTTCGCCAAGACACTAGAGAAGAATCTTGTCACGGGCTCCAACTGGGACAAACTGGCCAACTCCATCACCATCCCCCGCACCGTCCTCTCTGCGATGGACGTGTCCTACCCGCTCCGTCAGGGCATCAAGGTCTCCGTTCGTCACCCCAAGGAGTTCGTCACTGATATCGGCCCAATGCTGCGCTCATTCGCCAGCGAGGGTGTAACTGAGCACATCGATGACACTCTCCGTACAGACGCCCTCCCGATTCAAGTCACACACGCGAACGGGACAATCACCAGCACGACTTGGGGTCAGGTGCTTCAGGACACCGATATGCTCCGCCCCCTGCCTGATGCGGAAGCCCACTTTCTGTCGCGAGAAGAGGGCTTTCTGAGTAACATCGCCAACAAGTTTCCGTTGGTCAGGAACTCGGCCCGTGCCTTCATCACCTATGGCAACAAACTGCGTGCCGATATCGGGAAGTATTGGATTCAACGCTGGATAAAGAACGGCGAAGAAATCACCCCGCTCCGGCTTCAGGCCCTCGGCAACGTCCTGAATCGCCTGACGGGCCGAGGCACTTTGGGCAATAACGTCGTCGCTGAGGCGATACAAACTCTGGGCTGGGCTCCAAAACTGACCGTTTCCGGCCCGCAATCTGCACTTCAGATGTTTCACAGTGACCCGCTGATTCGCAAGATCGCCATAGAGAATATGGTGTCGTTTACTGCCGGTGGGGTTGCGCTTCTCTCGCTTGCCAAGATGTCTGGTGCCGCTGACGTATCACTTCAGCCGGGAGCCGATTTTGGAAAGATGCGGATCGGGAACCTGCGTATCAACATCTTCGGCTCCGATCAGGTGCTCGCCCGCACGATCTACCAGATTGCTAGTGGCAAGAGTGTGGATTATCTTACCGGTACCTCGCCCGTGAACACCAAGAACGGCATCCTCCGTTACCTGCGTGGGCGGCTGAGCCCTGAAGGGTCGCTCATCACGGACATTATGGCCGGTAAGAACTACATCGGGCAGGAACTTGGCTGGAACCCCAAAACGTTTTGGCGTGAGGCTCCTCAACGGCTGATTCCACTGGCAATTCAGGACATCTACGACACGTACCGCCGTCAGGGTGCGTTGGCGGCGGTAGCGACTGCACCCCTGACTCTTCTCGGCCTGCCAACCAGTTCCTATGAGACAGCGGCTCAGCAGTTGGCGAACTCCTACAACGAGCGCGTAGGGAGGGGCGACTTCGGGCCGAACGCGAAACCCTACAAGGACGAGACACCCACCACCCGCAAGTTCAATATTGCCCAGCATGAAGACCTGCAAGAACTAGATGCCACCCGCAATATCACCAGCCGCAAGGAATTGGACGCGGATAAGTTGGGCCTGGAGCAGGAATATCGTCTCCCCGAAGCGGCGCGGCGGATTCTAGCGGGCGAGAATATTGGCCCCCAATTCGTCAAGGATTTCGAGGAGTACCAAACGAAGATGCAGGGCATCTACTTCGACAAGTATTTCAGTTTCGATCCCCGCAACGACTCGGCAGAGGAGCAAGCCCTTCAGGGATATCGGGACATCTCTCCTAATGACCCGAAGTACCGCGATCCCGCAACGAATGAAGTCCTGTGGGATGACTTCTTCCAGGCAAAAGATGCTGCGTTGGCCGCACTTAGCCCCGAACTCAAGCGTGCCCTCAAGGAAAGCCTGAAATCGCTAGATCCCGATGTACAGAAGGTTGAGGCGCAGTTAATTCAGGCCAAGGAGTTGCGGAGCGATCTATTTGACACTCCGCAGTTCAGGGGTGTGAGCATTGAGCAGGAGCATGAGTTGCGGGACTTCTATGAGCAGGTTGCGGATGCACGCCGCTTCTGGTTTGAGAACAACCAGGCGGATGTGCCTGTTGCGGACGCGATTCGTGCCGTAGCTGCGAGGCTAGGGAAGGGGCCAAACTTTCAGCGATGGGCGATGCTTCTCCGATCAGGTTCGGCTACACGCGATAGCCTGCGCGACCCCGCTTACACGCAGTTCCTTGTGAAAAATGAGGAGGCCATAAGGCCATTCTTCCCTGAACTTTATGAGAGCCGTAGGGTGCTCCAGGAGGTAAGGCAATGAGCGATGGAACTGACTGGGGCGCACCCCCGACCACTGGCGATACCGGAGGTGGTGGTGGGCTAGAAAAGTATCTGGGCACCCAAGTCCTCAACTCTGCAACTGGGGCTGTTGGTGAACTCAAGGTAGCCACAATCGCTGGCCGGACATACTACTACATCGATACCGTGGAAGGCAGTGCCGGGGCTGGCCAGCGGGGTGGCGAGCGCATCATGCCCGGTGCGCAGCTTGTTACGGACAGTGAGCGCCATCTAACCGTTAATCAAACGGGTGGCCTTGCTGAAGATAGGGCACTGCGGGATGACGAGAGGGCTCGATATCTCGGTGGCGGTGGCGGTGGCGGTGGCGGTGGCGGTGGCTCCGCGCCCGCCTACTCCAGCACTCGCCAGGCTGCCCAAGAAGCGATGGCCTTCGAGCGTGAGCAGACCGCCGCGTCTCAGCGGTTCCAGGCCGAGCAGGACGCCCTCAACCGCCAGGCCCAGGAGCGGTTGAGGGCCATGCAGGAACTGAACGCCTTGATTCAACAGGAGATGGCTAACCGCCAGTCGGCACGTGAGATGAGGTTCAACCTCCGGGGCGACGACTTTGCCCTGGCCGGAGCGTTTTCTGGTCAGGGGCTCAGGGGCACGACTCCGACTCAGGCGTTCAGCGGTGAGCTAGAGAACTACGCTAACGCCCCCTTGCCTCAAGTCCCGCAGAATGCGACCCTGCCCCAGATCAATCAGGGAATCCAGCAGGTCCAGGGCATGGGCGCGATCCCGACCGGCGGCGGATTCGGCATGGCTGAGGGGGGCTCGATGGGGCCGCAGGGGCCCGACTTCTCCCCGCCCGGCTACTCCGTCATCGTCGGCGAAGGGGCGCTAAACGGCGATGAGGAAGTGGTGACACGGCTGAACGATGGCACCGTGCTTGTGACGCCGCTGAAGGGGGGTGCCGCCACCGGTGCGACTCTACCGACCACTCCCACCGCTACATCGTCCTATCCCGCTATCAGTGGCCTGTATGAGTCTTTTGGGTTGCAGAACTTCCCCCTGTACGCGCGTACAAGGGAGCAGATAGGATACAACGTCCGCAACGCTGGCCTGGGCACGCTCGCCAACATGGGCTACCAGCCAAGCCTTGTGTCTTCGGGCGGGAGAATCTACTGGAAAGACCCCGCCGGCGGGCTCCGCCCCTTCGAGGGGCGGATGTTCTCGCGGGCCGGGTTCAACCAGCGCGATATCCTGAACGTGTCGCCGGAGCAGCTGGCGACCCTGGGGCCAATCGGGCCTGCCTACCGGACGCAGCCGGAGATTAGCCAGAGACCAGCCTTCGGGCCGGCGGGCGTGCCACTCCTGACGCCGTTCGGGCAGGTGCTCCCCAACCCGTTCTTCATCGGGGCGGAACTCCGGGACGCCGCCCTGAACGACCCGATAGCGTGGTCGAACTACACGAGCGCCTACGCCAACGCCAGGGGGCCGGGTGGTGAGGCGTTGGGGATTTCACCGGAGCAGCTTCTAGCGATGGCGCAGCAGCCGCTCCCAACCGGCGTGCCCAGACAGGTTCTCGGATACCGATGATTCCTAGTTTCATGGAAAACAGGTACGATTCATAGGAGGATTTGTGAGCGAGATACAGACAGAGCCGACTCAGGTAGCAGAGGCGTTTGCTCCGCCTGCTGGTGAACCGACTACTCCAGAGGAAGTCGGCCAGCGCGCAGTCACCGAGACACCCTCCGAGCCTGAACCCTCGCCGGCGGCGAGCGAAGCTCTCACATACGAGGCGTGGCAGGCCCAGCTTGACGCGCACCCCGAACTCAAGGCCGCCCACGAGGAGCGGGAAACTGAGCGCACGGAGACACAGCGGAAAGAACTCCGTAAGGAGGAGTACCGCAAACTCCAGGGCGCGATCCAGCCCGCGATAGACCAGTGGGCGCAGAACAGCGGTGCTGTGCGTCAGGGCATTGAGCAGATCAGTTCGACGATCCAGAACGCCGTCGCAGACGGAACCCTGGACGCGAACACGGCGGCTAAAGTCCTGGGCGCGTACAACCCACAGCTCTACTTCGAGGGGTCGTACTGGATTCTGGACAGGCTGGGCGCGACGGTAGAGGACGAGTCCTTTGCCAACGAGTTCCTGGGGCGTATTAACCGTATGGCACAGGGCAAGCCTGACCCAGACTTTGCGACCGACGTGCTCAAGCGGCTGGTGGAACCCACGACTGAACGGGGCTACGTCCCCCGCTCGAAGTACGATGCGGACGTGAAGAAGGCACATGCCGAAGGCCGCCAGGCTGCGCTCAACGACATCGCCGCCCGCGAACGGGGCAAGCCGGAGAACAATCCAGACATGACCCCGAAGGATGCCGGCGGCGGACGACCAACACTAGAGCAGTACACGACCGCGACCTCTGAGCAGCGCAAGAAATGGCGCGAGGAGGGGGTTGAGGTACTTACATAAGGAGAACCAATGGCAACCGGAACTATCAACATATCGGGGGCAATCTGCCACATCCCGGAATTGTGGGCCACCGACTCTCGTGATGCAGTGGAGGCCAACGTTGTTTTGGCGGGGCTCGTTGATAACGATACCGTCTCTGACCTCAAGGGCGGCCCCGGCGACACGCTGAATATCCCCTACATCTCTAACCCCACGGCGCAGACAACGAGCGCTAGCACCAACCTCATCCCAGAGATGATGGGGCCTTCTGACGCAGAGGCGTCTCAGGTATTCACCACCACGACAAAGCAGCATGTCGTCTTCGCCATCGAGAACGCCGTGGCGGTCCAGTCCAAGATCAACATGAGGGCGAAGTACGCGGGCAAGGCAG
>Ga0209641_10004447_pt1 | contig 11557 bp, 14 predicted proteins | sample RifCSP16_1_FD_184022 | JGI IMG/M metagenome (GOLD analysis project Ga0209641, IMG submission 184022) | Soil microbial communities from Rifle, Colorado - Rifle CSP2_sed 16_1 (SPAdes) (version 2) | ecosystem: Environmental > Terrestrial > Deep subsurface > Rock core/Sediment | place: Rifle...
TTGAGCAGGAAGAGGACAAGCGGACGTTCTTTCTGTTCAAGGTGAAGTGCCCGGTCGTGGCCAGGAACCTGGACAGGCCGGAAGGGGACATTGTGCTGAGAGGGAGTGAGCAGAGGGCATAGAGCAGAGGGCAGAGGGCAGAGAATTAAACCCATGCTCCATGCGCTATGCTCTTTGCAAAGAGGTTTTACAACATGACAGCGGAGATCATCAAGATAGACCCCGCTCATACTGAGTTCGCTTTTTCCCGCGCCCGGCAGGTGATCCGGTCCGGCGGCGTGATCGCGTATCCGACCGAGACGTTTTACGGCCTCGGCGCGGACCCCGCGAATCGCGTGGCGATCAAGAAACTCTTTGAAATAAAAGGCAGGCCCGCGGACCAGCCGATACTGCTCTTGATACGGAACGCCGGCGAGGTGGGGCAATGGGCGTCGGAGATCACCCCTGCCGCCGAGGTCCTCATGGAGAAGTTCTGGCCGGGCCCTCTCACGCTTGTGTTTCAGGCCCGGCCGGGCGTCATGCGTGAGATCACCGCGGGAAGGGGAACGATCGGGCTCAGGGCGCCCGGCAATCCGCTCACGCTCACGCTGCTGGAAGTTCTGGGCTCCGCGCTCACGGGGACGAGCGCAAATATATCAGGCGGACGAAGTCCGCAAACAGCGGCGGAAGCGGCGGCCGTGATCGGAGGCATGGTTGATCTGATCCTCGACGGGGGCAGAACAACAGGCGGACGACCTTCGACCGTCATGGACATGAGCCAGGACCCGCCCCGGCTGATACGCGAGGGCGCGGTGCCGCTTGACGATATTTTTGCCTCTGTCCGGCATGTTGCCGCGAAGACGTGAGAAAAAGGGAAACCGCGGCAATGGGATGAACAGCGCATGGATGATGCGGCATCAAACAGCTTCTCTTAGCCGTCATGGACCATTAAGGGGAGGATGTGGAATGAAGATACTGGTGATAGAAGACGACGATGTGGTGAGAAGAACGCTGATCGACATGCTCAAGTATAAGCAGCACAAGGCCGAGGGAATGTCCAGCGCGGAAGAAGCGCTCCGCAAGCTTCCGGGAGATTACAACCTCGTCATCTCCGACATCCTTCTCCAGGGAATGGACGGCGTGGCCCTGCTCGGCAAGGTGAACCAGATGACCCCGAAGATCCCGGTGGTGATGATCACCGGCTACGGGGAAGCGGCGCTTGAGGATAAGTGCCGAAATAACGGGGCCGCGGGGTTCCTGAAGAAGCCATTTACCGTGCAGAGCCTCCTGGATCTTGTGGATGAGGTGGCAAAGAAAAAAACCGTTTAAGCAGTTCCGACGGTTCTTATTCTGAGGTATAAAAGGAAGGACGATGAAAAAAATATTTGTTTTGGACACCAATGTACTGCTCCATGACCCGCGGGCGATCTTTTCGTTCCAGGACAACGATGTCATCATCCCGATCGTCGTCATTGAAGAGCTGGACAAGTTCAAGAAGGGCATTGATGAAATGGGAAGAAATGCCCGTCAGGTATCGAGGATCCTCGACGAGTACCGGCAGCGGGGCAAGCTTTCCCAGGGCGTGCAGCTCGATGGCGGCGGGAATTTGCGCGTGGAGCTGAATCATCAGTCCCCGCAGCACCTTCCGAATGAACTTATCGCTACGAAAGCGGACAACCGGATACTTTCCACGGCCCTGAACCTCAGCCATTCGCAGGACGTCGCTCCCGTGATCCTCGTGACCAAGGACACGAACCTTCGCATCAAGGCGGACGCCCTCGGACTTACCGCTCAGGACTATGAAACGGACACGGTCACGATCGACGAACTGTACGCCGGAGAGACCGAGCTGCTGGTCGCGCCGGACGCAATAGGCGAGTTCTATGCCAGGGGAGAATTGACGGCGTCGAACGGAAAACTTTTCCCGAACCAGTTCGTGCACCTCAAGAATTCGGCAAACCCGTCCCAATCCGCGCTCGCGCGGTACAACCAGCAGAAGAACGTCCTCGTGCCGCTCATCGGCGCGAAACACGGCGTGTGGGGCATCACGGCGCGAAACAAGCAGCAGCAGTTCGCCTTTGACCTGCTCTTGAACGACGATATCCGCCTTGTCACGCTCGTGGGCAAGGCGGGCACCGGCAAGACGCTCCTCGCCCTTGCCGCGGGCCTCGAGAGGACCATTGAAGCACGGGTGTTCCAGCGCCTTGTTGTCTCCCGTCCCGTCTTCCCGCTCGGCAAGGACATCGGATACCTGCCCGGAGACATCGAAGAAAAACTGAGGCCGTGGATGCAGCCCATTCGCGACAACCTTGATTTTCTCACCGGCACGTCCACGATGGCCGCGAGAGGCAAGGGGAGGAAGGACCTTCAGAGCCTCTTTGACCTCGGTATGATCGAGGTGGAGCCGCTCACCTACATCCGCGGACGCAGCATGCCCAACCAGTACATCATCGTCGACGAGGCGCAGAACCTCACTCCGCATGAGCTCAAGACCATCATCACGCGCGCGGGCGAAGGCACCAAGGTCGTGCTCACGGGCGATCCCTACCAGATCGACAACCCCTACATCGATTCGTCGAGCAACGGCCTTACTTTCGTGGTAGAGCGGTTCAAGGAGCAGGCGCTCTCGGGACATGTCACGCTCGTCAAGGGAGAGCGCTCTGACCTCGCCGAACTTGCGGCAACGCTGTTATAAAAGGGACAATTCCTGAACTGTTTTCATTTTTCACCTCTCCCGGAGGGGGAGAGGGAGGGGGAGAGGGGGATTTTCGGACTCAATTAGGTCACGTCCAACGGGGGACTGCATGGGGTTGCCGAAAGAAATCGCCGAGCTTGTCGAACGCTTCGAGCGGAACCGCGATGCCTACACGTCCGGGCAATATAACGAGATGCAGCTCCGGCAGGAATTCCTCGGTCCGTTCTTCGAGGCGCTCGGCTGGGACATGACCAACCGACAGGGCTATGCCGAGGCGTACAAGGACGTCATCCACGAAGACGCGGTAAAGATCCGCGGAGAGACCAATTTCAATTAAATGTATCTTTGACACAGATATTTTTTTAATTTATGAACGGCACGCCAATCATATCCTTCAAGATTCGCTATATCGGCCTCGATGGCCCGCCTACCGAGCGCATAATCGACCTCATGAAGTTCACAAATGTCGGACAGTACCACATTTATGCCTTTTGTCATCTGAGAAATGAGTTAAGGACCTTCAACCATGCCGGCATTCAACAGTGCACTGCTCTATTGACAGGAGAGGAAATAACTGACTTGTACGTTTATTTACGAAAGCTGCATCAGCAGTTGCGTTGCAAGCCTGCAAAATTCAAAACATTTCCGACACGGAAGTAAATTATCTTGGGGGCTCGCGGGACTTGAAATTGAACTCTCTCGCTTCAGCCAAGCATGAACAGACTGTTCTCCAGCGCCAGATCGACGCCACTGACCGGCAGGTTGAACAGTTGGTGTATGAGTTGTACGGGTTGATGGAGGAAGAAATATAGACCAAGGTTGATTGATTTACGGGAAATATTCAGGTAGAATTACTATACAAAGCTATCAAATCTTATGCTCCGGAAAATATAGTAACGGGTGATGGAGGAGCGAAATGACCGCCCTTGAAAAATCAGTCCTCGACAAATTTAAAGCGCTTCTCCTGAAGCGCGTCAGCCTGTACAAGTTGATCCTATTTGGCTCACGGGCGCGCGGAGACGCCGAGCCCTCCTCGGACATGGACGTCCTGGTGATTCTTGAGGGATCTCCCGCCGAGAACGATTACGATTATGTCAGCGATTGCGCCTGGGAGGCGGGTTTTGAATACGGGATCGTAGTTGTGCCGGTTGTCTTCACCAGAACCGAATGGGAAAACAGCCCCGAACGCTACTCTTTACTGGCCCGCGCTGTTGAGCGAGAAGGGGTGCTCCTGTGAAAGAGGAGGAGATTTCAAGTCTCATACAACACCGAATGGTGCAGGCACAGACCGCGCTCGAAGACGCGGCATTTCTCCTTCAGGGCAACCGCAGCCCGCAGAGCATCGTGAACCGGGCTTACTATGCCATGTTTTATGCGGTGCTCGCCCTTCTGCAAAAAATCGGCACAGTCCCCTCCAAACATACCGGAGTGATAAGCTTGTTCGACACCGAGTTCGCCTTAAAAGGCATTTTCCCCAAAGGGCTTTCCAGGGACTTTCATAAGGCATTTGAACTGCGGCAGGCATGTGATTACAAGAACCTCGCGACGATCTCACAAGAAAAAGCCCGCGAAACACTGAATAACGCAAAGCGGTTTGTTGAAGTTGTAAAAAACTATCTTAGCGGTCAGGCAAAATAAGCTTTAGATGAATTGTGCGGAAGTAAATAGGAGTTTCGAACATTGCTCAAGGATGGGATAAAAGATGAGGATCCCATCTGATAGCCGTGACGGAAGAAGTAAAAATTGTCGAAGGGAATCACTAAAATGGCAAAGCATCTTTCCGGTTTCTTCGTTCTTATCCTTGCAGCCTGCGCACCCCATAAGGCCGATCTTGCTGCGTACTACCCTCCTGATGGGCAAATACCGATTGTTTCCCTCTTCAAGAATATAGAGTATGACGTTCATGGAAAGCCTGTTTTCAGCACGGCATTGCAGGAGCGTCCTTCCCATGAAGGGGAACAGTTCGTTGTGGTGCAGTATGTCGGGAACAAGCCCGTGAGGTCGTTCGACATCATTGTTGCTCCGGAGAGAGCGGACATGGCCCGTCCCTTTAAGGTCATTTATGAGTGGACAGGAAAAGGATTTAAGGCCGGGGTGGCGTCGGGCAAAAGCTTTGCGGACTCGGTCAGGAGAGAGCAGCAAAAGGACGCCTCCGGATCACCCGTACAAACGGGCACGGAGAAGGCCATGGCGGTGGGCCCTGTCATACTGTTAAGCGTCGGCGGTTTTGTCGTCGGTCTGGCGGCCAGCATACCGGCAACAGTTCAAGAGTTGGCGCACGCAGGAGTGAGCGCCCATGAGAAGGTTCTCTCCTATACCGTGTATGACTATGACGGGAAGCAAAGGCTGGGCGGCATGAAGACATATCTGCCAACCGACATCTCGCATGAAATCATCAAGACGGATTTTTTCTACCAGGATGACGAAACAACTCCTTCAGAGACACAGATTACGAGCTATCCGGAAAATACGGTCAGGACGATACCGTAGCAGAGGCCAAGACCGACAGCGAGAGAACCGAATCCAGCGTCAGATCGACGCCTCTGACGCGGACTACCTCATTACCGGCGACCGCGATTTTGGAGAGGCGCAGAAGCCGCTGAAACCACTATTCTATCCGTATCGCAGTTTATCAGGCTGACTATGAAATAAGCGTCTTCCAGCGTCTGCGATCAAGGTTTTGAGCCGGCCTCTATCTTGTACACACCACCCTCTTCATGATCGGCGACGTAAAGGTTTCCATCCTCATCTTCGCCGAAGGTGGAAATGGCCAGCTTTGAATCGATGAGCTGCTTGTGCTCCCATCCTGACCCCGATCTGCGAAGCCCCCAGATTCGGCCGGAGCAATAGTCCCCGTACAGATAAATGCCCTGGAGCGCCGGAAATCGCTTGCTCCGGTAGACCATGCCGCCGGTGACCGAACAGCCCCGGGAGTGGTCATATTCGACAACGGGCAGGACCAGGCCCGTGGCGTCGCACTTTTTCGATTTATAGCAGTGATTGCCTTCCATGATGTTCCATCCATAGTTTTCCCCGCCTTTACTCGACCCTGCCTGGAAGTCGACTTCCTCGTAGCGGTTCTGCCCGACGTCCGCGATAAAGAGATCTCCTGCCGGCCGGTCAAAGGAGAACCGCCAGGGGTTGCGAAGGCCTGTGGCCCAGATCTCAGGACGATAACCTTTCCTGTTCACAAACGGGTTGTCCGGCGGGATTGCATAGGGTGATGCGCCTGACTCGACGTCGATCCTGAGCATTTTGCCGAGGAGCGTACCAGGCTTCTGGCCGTTGCCGAAGGGGTCGCCGGCTGAGCCGCCGTCGCCCATGCCGATATACAGGAAACCGTCGGGGCCGAATGCGAGTTGGCCGCCGTTGTGGTTCGAGAAGGGCTGTTTCACCGCCAGGATGATCTCTTCGCTTTTGGGGTCCGCGCGGTCGGGGTCAGCGGTTATCCGGTACCGGGCGACGACGGTATCTCCGGAGCGGTCGGTATAGTTGACGTAGAAATAGTTTTTTTTCGCATAACCCGGCGGGAAGACCACGCTTAACAGTCCCCGCTCGCCGCCACAGCTCACCCGCTTCGAAATGTCCAGAAAGGGCGTCGGGAGCAGACTGCCGTTTTTGGCGATCCAGATGCGGCCGCATTGCTCGGTAAAGAACAACCTGCCGCTCTTGTCGCCGGCATTGGCGATGTGAGTGATCTTATCCAGACCTTTGGCTTTGAGAACCAGCGAAATGTTCGGCCATCCGCCGTGTCCCTGTGTTGTTACGGCGCTCTGTCCCGCGCTTGCGGGAACCGCGGCAAACAGAATATTCACCAACGCCAGTATGCCGATTATCGGTTTCATTGCGGACTCCTTCGGCTTCCAAGATTTGCTCTGTTAGAGAAAGTCGCCGACTTCTCTCGGCGGCAGGCATCATTCCTTTTCTCCGCGATCTCCGAGTGCTTCGCGGCAAACAATGTTGCCCCTTCTTGATAATTATAACAGACTTGACAAAAGCGGTATTATTTATAAAGGAAGAGGAAAATGAAAAATATTCTCCTAAGAGGCCGGCCACATTCATTCGTCCCTTCCTGAAGCGACCCACGCCCTTTTCCAGGCGGTAAGTTTCTGATGTATAATTAAGACAGGTGAGACAATGTGTAGCAGCACGGCTGTCGAGAAATTGCCGGAATAGGCAAGAGAATGGGCCTATGAATAAACTTTCTCTCAAAGTGCAAAAACAATTCTGTGAGGAGTGTTCCCTCGCGCTCCGGCGGTTCATCGGCAAGATGGACGGCGTGGAAGCGATCGAGGTAGAAAGCGGAAAAATCGTGATAGATTTTAATGCTGAGAAAATATCGGAAAAGGACATCATGAAAATATCGAAAGACAGTATAGAAAAACTCGGATATAAACTGCTTGATGAAGAAAAAGATTGAAGGAGGTATGTATGATCTCAAAAATTCTCATAGCGACGGACGGCTCAAAAACAGCCTGGAAAGCCCTGGAATATGCCGTCGAACTCGCGAAGCAAACAGATGCGACCATAACGGTTCTTGCAGTAATAGATAAAAGCCTTTTTGTTACCCGGTCGATCCCTTCAATGATGACCCCAACCCATATCAGAGAACCGCTCGAAGATTATCTGAGACAGGTTGCCGAGAAAGATTTTGAAAAGGCGGAACGGCTGTGCAGGAAGAAGGGTGTCCGGTCAAGGAAGGTCATTCGAACGGGACATCCGGTGGAGGAGATCCTGAAAGAAGCGCGGAAATCAAAGGCTGATATGATCGTCGTTGGATCTCACGGCAGAAGCGCGCTGAAGGCGGCAGTCCTCGGGAGCGTGGCATTTGGTGTAATACACAAGGACACGAAGATCCCGGTCCTCGTCGTGAGAAGGTGAGAGGTCCCGGTTTTTGCAATCCTGCTTGTGTTTTTCTGCCGGATTCTGTATAAGGGGGGCCTACCGGATGCCGGAGCGTAAGGGATCGACGAGCCCTTTGACCTCCGGCGCCATCCGGTGTTTTATCACGCACTGGAGCATCTCGAGCTCGTCATGGTCAAACCAGGTAATGCCGCAGAAACCGCACCGGTCGACCTCGATCAAATAGACGCTGTTATAAAAAATTCTATTCATGGGGTTGCTGCATTTGGGGCACGGGGAGAGCGGTATTGAGCTTTTGCCGCCGGCGAGCATTTTTTTTGAGAGTTTGAGATGGTTCTCATCCACCACGGCCCTTGCAAGCGCGATCACGCGCGCGGTGCAGGGCTGCTGCGTACGCACGATGATCCTCGGTATCTTGTCATTCTCCACGAGCGTTCCCGCGCAGAAATTACACCGGTAGACCCGAGTACTTTCGTATGCCGTCGTGACGAGCGGCTGACGACAGGCCGGGCAGGTGAAGCTCGATATCGACTGCTCTTTCTGCGAAAGCCGCGCGGTGAAAATGGCGTTGATGGGCGGCTGTTTCCATGCGCGATCAACAGGCTCCTGGTCTCCGGTCGTGATCCAGGAGAGCGGCGTGAGCCAGGGAAGCGTGCTGAGTTCCGCCATGAGGAACGGACCCTGCCACTGCTGCTGGGGATCCATGGCGTAGTATTTCGGCTCGGGAGGTTTTTGCGCGTTATCCGCCGCTTTTCTTTTGTCAGCTTTTGCGTCCAGTTCCGAGATGCTTACGCGCGCCATTTTGAGCAGGACGTCCATTCTCTTTCTGATGGGAGGATGGGTTGAGAAGAGATCGGACCAGAGACCCTCCGCCTCGTCCAGAGCGCTCACGTGCGGGTTCACGATGCAGAGCATCTCGAACCCGCTCCCGATAAATCCGGCGCCCCGCCAGCTCCGTGAGAGTTGATGCAGGGCCTCAGCCAGGGCCACCGGGTTTCTGGTCATGCGCACCGAGGCGGCGTCAGCGCGATATTCCCGTTCCCGCGAAATGAACATATTAAGCATGTAGCTCAGTTTCAGCAGGCCCCAGGCCATGAGAATGGCAGGTGAAGCGAACGACCTTCCCCGGGAGGCCCGGGCGGATTTTTCTATCACTGCCGAAAGCGTGCCGAACAGGCTAGCGGCCACGGTGGCTTCGAGGCAGTCACCCGAAAGGATATGATGGGCTTCGTGCGCGAGGACGGTTTCGAGCTGGGGCCGGGTGAGCCGCGAGAGCAGTCCTTCGGTTATGCCGATGACGGCCTCACCCTTCAGGTCCGCCGCTGCCAGCGCGTTCATCGAGAACGAGGGAATGACGACGCATTGGATTGGCCTCTTTTTGCCCGTGACCACATGGATCTCCTGCATGATGTTCTTGAGCATTGTATGAATATCATCCTGCGGGTCCGGAGGCTGCGCGTTGAGGCTCTGAATGACGGTATGGACCATATCATACGCCGAGAACCAGAAGTGGATCCCCGCGATGAGCGCGGCCGCCGCGATCGAGAAAACCCAGAAGCGGGCCGATTGAAGAGAAAAAGGCAGATACGCAGCGAAGAATACGACGGCTATGACCAGGTACAGGAACAGGAGGAAGAGGAAGAACACCCCGACGCGCCAGTTCTTTTGTCTCTCTATGTCGATGAAGGTCAGGGGCATGGTTAAGGTCAGAAGCCAGAAGCCAGAAGTCAGAAGTCAGACAACGGATACAATCTTTCCTTTTTGTATTTTCTGTTGTCTGTCTTCTGCTGTCTGTCCTCTGCCCTACTTCCCCCTCAGGCTCAGGTTCACCGAAGGCGCGGTGCGTGCCGCTTCCTCGGCCCCGAAGTACTCCTCGGCGCGGAAGCCGAGCATGGATGATACCAGGTTGTTCGGAAAGACCTGGAGCTTTGTCCGGTAGTTCGCTACCAGGTCGTTGTAGAGCTGGCGCGCGAAGGCGATCCTGTTTTCCGTGGAGGTGAGCTCCTCCTGGAGCTGCATGACATTCTGATTGCTCTTGAGCGCGGGATAGTTTTCCATTACCGCGAAGAGCTTTCCCAACGCCTGGGTGAGCATGTTTTCCGCCGCTGCCTTGGTCTGCGGCGTGCCGGCCGATACCGCTACCGCCTTTGCCCGCGCGGAGATCACTTTTTCGAGCGTGTCCTGCTCAAACTCCAGCGCCCCTTTGACGGTCGAGACGAGATTCGGAATGAGGTCGTGGCGGCGTTTGAGCTGCACATCGATCTGTTTCCATGAGCCCTGGACATCGTTCCGGAGCGATACCAGACTGTTGAATATCAGAATGAGCCAGGCTATCACAAGGCCGACTATGGCGAGTACGATCAATCCACTCATGCTCCCTCCTTAACAATATGTCATTGTGTTACCGTGTATTATACCATAATAGTTGAAGCATAGGGCAGAGGGAAGAGAGCATGGTGCATGGTACATGGAGTAAAATCTTACTCTCTGCCGATCATATCTCCTCTGCCAAGAGCGGCCGTTCCGAGTGAGGAAATATTCCGCGCGCCTCCGCCTCGGTAAAGAGCCGGTGGACCGCAGAGAGACCTTCTATTGTCAGATCATGAGAAAAGGCGGTCACGTACAGGTCGATATGCTTTTTCATTATCTCGTGCTGCATCTCCTGCGCGTATTTGCCGCAGTATTCCATGATCTCATCGGGATGCGCCTGTGCATAGCTCAGGCTTTCGCGTATCGCCCCCTCTACCTGGAGGAGAACATCCCTTCCGAGGGAACGCCTCCCGAGTATCCCGCCCAGCGGGAGGGGAAGACCGGTGCGCCGTTCCCACCACTCGCCGAGGTCGACCAGCTTCTCAAGGCGATATGCAGGATAGGTGAAACGGCTTTCGTGTATGATAAGGCCCGCGGCCGCTTTTCCGCCGGCCACCGCCTGCATAATGCTGTCATAGGTCATGACGACGACATTTTCGATCAAGGGATCGAAAAGACGGAGGAGGAGATATGCCGTGGTGAGCTTGCCCGGGATGGCGACGGGAGCTGATCTCAGGGTTTCGAGTTTTGTCCACGGCTTCGCCACGATGAGGGGGCCGCAGCCGCGGCCGAGCGCGCCGCCGGAGCGGAGCAGGGCATAGTTCTCGCGGAGATGCCCCACGGCATGGTACGAGACCTTGGTGATGTCGAGGCCGCCTTCGAGCGCCAGCCGGTTCAGGGTCTCGACGTCTTCGAGCCGTTCCTGGAACGCGATGCCCGGAATCTTCACCTTTCCGTGGGTGAGGCCGTAAAAAATGAAGGTATCGTTTGGACATGGCGAGTAGCCTATGGTCAGGGTGCGGGTCATCTGTTCCATCCCTCCAGAATTTGCTGAACCGCCTCCTGCGCTGCCTGCGCTGCGCGCGGGACGTCCCATTTCTTCAGATCGCGGTCCTCCACGATGTTCGAGATGCCGCGCACCTCGAGCCAGGGTATGCCATGAATGATCGCCGCCTGGGCCGCCGCCGCGCCTTCCATATTTTCACAAAGCGCTTTATACCGTCCCTCCAGTTCTCGTGCGCGGGCCGATGTGCCGGTGCACGTGGACAGGGTCACGAACCTGCCGGTATGGATTCGGCCGCTTGTTTTCGGGGAAGAGACGGCCTTGTGTGCCGCGGCGAACAGCTTCTTGCACGAAGGAAAGCGGTTGTGGAAGAGAGCGCTCTCTTTCTGCACGAGAGGGATGCCGATATATTCGGTGTCTTTGAAACCTTCGGATGTCAGGACGCCCTCGTCCCCGAGGATCTCTTCCGATGCCAGGGCAATATCGCCGATATCCGCGCCGGAGGAAGGATACGCGCCTCCCACGCCGAAGATGATGATCGCCCCGGGGTTGAATCGCGTTATCAGGAGCGCAGCCGCATGCGCTGCGTTCACCTTGCCCATGCCGCCGGCGCAGAGTACGGCCTCCCGGCCGGAAAGCCTTCCTCGAATAAAGATCTTGGATCCGAGGGTGAGGGATTCTTCCGTGGTGATGGAAGCCCGGAGGAG
>Ga0209641_10004453_pt1 | contig 11549 bp, 12 predicted proteins | sample RifCSP16_1_FD_184022 | JGI IMG/M metagenome (GOLD analysis project Ga0209641, IMG submission 184022) | Soil microbial communities from Rifle, Colorado - Rifle CSP2_sed 16_1 (SPAdes) (version 2) | ecosystem: Environmental > Terrestrial > Deep subsurface > Rock core/Sediment | place: Rifle...
GGAAAGGATGGAGACCAGTGTTCCCTCCATCTATGCCGCGGGCAACTGTGCCGAGACGGTGCATCTCGTCACCGGGCGGCCAGGCTTCGATCCTTTGGGCACGGTAGCCGCAAAGCAGGGGAGGGTCGCGGGGGAGAACATGGCGGGGCGGGTATCCTATTTCCGGGGAGCGGTTTCGACCACGGCAGTAAAGGTCTTTGGGCTTGCCGCCGCCCGCACCGGTCTGACCACCGAAGAGGCGGACCGGGAAGGCTTCCAGGTAGTGGAGGCCCGGGTGGAGGGGCGTTTCCAGGCCTCTTACTTCGGGGGCAAGCCGTCCACCGTGAAGGTTTTGGCGGATTCCGTCAGCCGGCGACTCTTGGGTGCCCAAATCGTCGGGAGCGAGCTCGCTTCGGTGAGAATCGACGTGGTGGCCACCGCGCTGGCGGCTCGCATGACCGTCGACGAGGCCACTCAGTTGGATTTGGCCTATGCCCCGCCGGTGGGAACGCTTTGGAGCCCGCTGTTGATTGCCATGAATCTGCTGCAACGCCGCATGGACGGACGTTGAAAGCTGCTCGAATCGGAAAGACGCCTTCAGGAGTTGAAGAAGGCGGTTCTATCGTGCGACTCACCGTGCGCCGTGTGATCTCGCCAGCGCCCGCGGCTCCCCGGGAAACTCCCGGATCTCGTCTTCCAGTGGGAAGGTGTGCCGACTGATGGTGGCCGACAGAACGACGGTCGTCCTGGTGCTCAGGGTTCCGGGGATCTCCTTGATACGTTGCAGTAGCAGCTCCAGTGAGCGTGGGTTCTTGGTGATGACCCGCGCCATGTAGGTTTCTTCCCCCGCCACGCTGAAGCACTCCTGGATCTCCGAGATCTCGTTGAGCCGGGCTTCATACTCGCGAGAAGAGACGCTGGCGGTGGTGGTGATGCCAATAAAGGCGCTGATTTCGTACCCGAGCGTTGAAGGGTTTACCGAAGCGGAGTAAGCCTCGATGACACCGGTGCGTTCGAGCTTCTTGACCCGGTCGTGAACGGTGGGAGCGGTAAGTCCAACCTGAGCCGCAAGCTCTGCGAAGGTACTACGGCCTTTGGAGAGGAGCGCCTTGAGAATCTGTCGATCGATGAAATCAATAGGGGCGCTCATGGATACCGCAACCGAAAAGAGGAGGCGATCCTAGCCGCTTCAAGTCTAGGAAGTCAACCCCGGAATCAAAAAAACTGACAGCCTAGGAACCGAACCGGAAGGTTGCTTCGATGCAATGTTTTGTCGGCTTCGCCACTCGGGCTCGAGACAGGAAAGTTCCCAAGCGCGACCTCGCCGCGCGGAGGTTCATCCCTTCCCTAGGTTGAGAATGACGGATGGAAGCCTAGGCGGTGGGGGTGACGTGTCCTTTCAGCATGCGCTTGTATCTCTTGGCACGCATTCGCACATCCGCCAGTGCTTTGTGATCGCGATCGGCCAGTGCTTGTCGTCGCCTGACCTGTAGCGCCTTCAGGCGGCCCTTGATAGTGGGTTTGTCAATCCCCATAACCTTCGACCTCCGAACGATGGATGTTGCGTTTTCTGGCACAAGACCGGAGCCAACTGTCCCTCGCTGACGTTCCATGGGCCCGTGACGTCTCCGAACCTGGAGGCACGCCTGGCAAGATGGACGAAGGCCATCCCGTCAAGATCTCTGAGTACCTTCTCGTCGTCCTCCGCCGGGACAATCGCCTACCAAATGCCACACTTTGGAGTTACTCTGCAAGTGCTTTGAGGAGTTTCGACGCGGCATGGAGGCGATGATGGCGTTTCTCTTTTCTTTCATAGTTCTGTGGCTCTCTCCAGCGGCTCCCCAGGTCGAAGAGACGCGAGTTCTGGTTGCGTACTATTCCGAAACCGGTCATACCGAGTCCCTGGCCAAGGCAGTCGTGGAAGGAATGGCCTCGGTGGGGGGCGTGCAAGTGGTTTTGCGGAAGGTCGGCGAGGTGAGCGAAGAGGAAATCTTGGAGGCGGACGGCATTCTGGTGGGTACTCCCGTTCACTGGGGAAGTCTCAACGCGCGCGTGAAGGACTTTCTGGATCAAGTGGGTCGGGCATTGGAGGGGGACTCCCATGGGGAGGGCCGGACGGGCGGGGCTTTCTGTACGGGTGGAGCGGTTTCCTCGGGAAAGGAGCTGGCCAGGCTCGCCATTCTGACGGCCTTTCTGAACATGCGCTTCATCGCGGTCGGGGGACTGACCGCCGACGGTTTCGGGAGTCTGGGTGCGCAGGCGACCACCGGACCGGAGGATCCGGGTATTTCCGCTGGGGAATTGGAGGAGGCCAGACGTTCCGGGGAACGCTTCGCCCGAATTACCCGGGAGTTCAAGAAAGGCCAGTCACCCTAGTGTCTAAAGCCTCTTCCGAGTGAAGTCGGATCAGCAACCGTCCCGGAACGCGCCGGAGACAAAACCGCTCCAGGGCGTGGGATCGGACACTTTGTTCCGCTTGGGCGTCGGTTCCGATCTAGAACTTCCCTCGTTTTCTTTCCTTTGCAGGGAGAATCTCCAGGCAGGTCGTCCACCAACCGGTGAGAACCGTATCGATGAACTCCTGGGGAAGTCCTTCTCCCTCCATCTCCTGGGCCAGGCTCCGGTAGTCGTACTCGAGCGGTATGAACTCGACCCGCAGTCCATCCCGAGCGTCGAGGATGGTGTACCAGACGTGCCGATGGCCATCGTTCTCCGGCCGGCCGATGACTCCGACGTTGACGAAGTGGCGATCCTCGGGAAGCTCGCGCTTCCAGTGGATACCGGTGTGGGTCGCCAGAACGACGTCCGCCTGATGCTCCCGGAGCACGCGCTCCAGAAAGTGCGTGGGAGTCGTCGACTCCCAGAGGAACTCGTTCATCTTACGAGGCGAGCCATGACTCATCAGAACCGCGTACCTTCCTAGCTGGATACGGATCGATTGGGGTAGCCCCCGCATCCAAGCTTTCCAACGGTCTGACGTGTTGGCGAAGGTGTACTGGTAGGAGATCTTGGCGAAGTGATTGTCACGAGGGTCGGTATAACCGCACTGGCAGTCGGCAAGGCCTTCGCCGATGGAGTTGTCGTAGTTGCCCTGCATCACCTGGACTCCGGCATCGAGCAGGATAGGAAAGACCTTGTCGGGGTGGGGACCGAAGGCCCCCAGATCGCCTTGACAGAAGATCGCGTCAACGCCCCGCCGCCGGGCGTCGGCCACCGCTGCCCCGAGCGCCAAATGGTTGCTGTAGACGCCTCCGATGGCGGCGATCCTCTGATAACGCTCAAGAGACATCCCGACCCCCCGAGCTGAAATTGCTGCAGATGGCGCCTCCCACATAGCAGGTGAAGCAGGCGCCGTGTTGGAGCGGGTAGGGGCCGGCCGATTCGGAGAGGGTCGATCCCAGGCGGGCCTCCGGCGAGTCGATGAGTATGGGGCACACGTAGATGCCCCGATCCGTCGCCATGCGGCTGTGAGTGCAGATGAGCTGCGAGGCGTCGAAGCCATCCATCATTTCCGCCGTGACGCGTTCGCTCTCGCTGTAGCCACGCGACCGTTTTTCCTCTGCTCCGATGCGGAGGGTGGGTATCATCTTCACCCGTGGCCGGGAATAGCCTTCCGCCTGCAACATCGCAACGAATCGCCGGAAGACCTCGTCGTCTCCTCCATCCTTCCAGGTTTGTGCCACGGTAACGATGGGAAGAAATCCGTGATCCAAGAGGAGCTTGACGCCTTCCATGGCGCGGCGGAAGGTTCCGAGACCACGGATGGGGTCGTTCATCTCCGGTGAGTACCCGTCGATGCTGACGCGGAGCTCGAGCGAATAGATCGACCGGGACTCCGCCGCCGCCAGGCGCTTCAACTGCGAGGGTCTCATCACCGTGGCGTTGGTGAGAACAGTAGCCGGCCCGATCGGGAGCGTGGCTTCCAAGATCTCTACCATATGAGGATGAAGGAAGGGTTCTCCGCCGGTGAAGTAATACTCCTTGACGGCGAGAGCCTTCGATTCCTCGAGCAACCGTTTCACATCCGCCAGCTCCATGAGCTCGAAGGCATGGTTGGAGGGGCTACAAGAGATGAAGCAATGGGTGCAGGTGAGGTTACAGAGCGTACCCGCCACCTGGAACCAGAGGTCGTCGAGAGCGGTCAGCTCGGCGCGTGGAGCGTCGGACGAGGTGGTGGTCATGATGCCTTCCAGCTGAGGTCGGCATCGGAGGAGCGGGCCTCGATCAGGGTGAAGACGTCGTGAACCTGCTGGAGGCCGATCCGGATGAGAAAGTGGGAGTTCTTTCCGTAGCTCTTCGAGCCGAGGACGTAGAAGTTGGGCTCCGGGTTCTGGAGGACGGTGGCGTCCTGGGGCGTCTCGGCCAGACAGTCCGCGGAGCTTCCCCCCAAGAGAGCCGCGGAGAGCTTCATCGGGCCCATGGTGGCGTAGCACTCGTGTATCTGAAGCTCTCGATAGATCCGATTATCGGGATGATAGCCCACATGGGCCAGGATGCGGTCGACTTCGACTGTCTCGTGCCGATTCGCGAGATCCCGCGAGCGGATCTCGACGACGAACCCATCACCGTGGCGTGTGATCCGCTCCACCTCGGTCGCCCGTCGATACGCGACCCGCGGGTCTGCTCCGGCTGCCAGAGCGTTGGCTTTCTCCGAAAGCCGCGCGCGTTCGGGAAGAGGATCCTTGGAGAAGACGGGGAGCGGAGCCTTTTCGCCGCTTCGAGTGACCCATAGAACGGACGTGCCCGGCAAGCGGGTCAGCTCGTCAAGCGCCGTGGCGGCGGAGTGGCCGCTTCCCACCAGCAGCACACGCCGACCTTGGTAGCTCTCTCGATCGGCGCCTAGAAGGTCCTTCAGGGTGTAGGCGATGTGGTGTTGCAGCCCTCTTTCGCCGAGAGCGGGGACGTTGCCGTTTCCCATCCAGTTGTGATGTTCGTAAGTTCCCGAGCAATCGATCACGAAGTCCGCCTCCGCGATCTCTTCGCCATCATTCCCGCCGAGCAAGAGACGGAACGGGTGGCGATGTCGGGGTCCGCCGATCAGGTCGCTCTTTCCGATGCCGTCCCGTCCCACCTGAATCACTTCGACGCCCTCGCGAACGCATCCTTGAAGCGGCTCGCTCTTGGCCAGCGGCCGGAGGTATCGCTCCACGTGCTCTTTTCCGGTCAAGTAGTCGGTGGCGTCGGGAAGCGAGGGGCCGGATTCAGAGAGCGTCCTGGCGCCCAGGCTCGTGTGGTTGAGCTTCCAAGATGAGAATAGGGTAACGTGCCCCCACCGCATCATGTTCTCGGCCACCCGTCCCTTCTCGTAGACCTGAACTCGATGGCCGAGTGAGCGACCGAGCAGAGCGGCCTCCAGGCCGATGGGACCGGCACCGATGATGGCGATACGCTTTCCGGACATGAATTCCTCCCTGGTGAGGCGGATGGATTGAGGTCGTGCCTTCTTATCACCTGCGGCGGAGAGGGTCAAAGAGCATGCTTGGCACCGGAAAAGCCATTCGTCGATTCGCTTTTGGAAAATATGCCGAGAGAGCATATGCTTTGCTGGGCCGCGTTTTGCCCCCGCTTCGCCGGATTAGCCTTCTCGCGAAGGCGGACTTGTGCCGCGGTCGCGGCGGACGGCAATCGCCTGCCGCAGCCAAGGCAGACTTGTCCCGCCGAAGCCGGGGACGGGTGAGAGCGGTCTCCACAGCGAAGGCGGAAGGAGCTGAAAAACAGAATGCCATCGACCACCCTTCGACAGTTTCTCGATTTCGCCATGGAGGCGGCCTGGCAGGCGGGGCAGCTCACGCTAGCCCATTTCCAAACCGGCGTTGCGGTCGACTGGAAGGAGGATCGAACGCCAGTCACCGTGGCCGATCAGGGCGCGGAGAAACTGCTGCGGGAGCTCATTTCCCGCCGTTTCCCGGATCACGCGGTGATGGGGGAGGAGTTCGGTGAAACCGACAAGGACTCAACCCACAAGTGGATCCTCGACCCCATCGACGGGACCCAGTCCTTCATAAGAGGCATTCCGCTGTACGGTGTCTTGATTGGTCTCGAGATCGACGGCGAGGCGGTTGTCGGAGTGTCCCATTTTCCGGCGCTTGGAGAGATGGTTTCTGCGGCGCGCGGCGAAGGATGCCGGTGGAACGGTCGTCTGGCTCGCGTTTCCTCGGTGTCCCGGCTGGAGGATGCCCTGGTGGTCCATACCAGCGTCTCGACTCTCGAGGAGGAGCGGACGCGAAATTTTTGGAATCGTATCAAGGCCGCCACTCGCCTACACCGTGGGTTGAGCGATTGCTATGGCCATTGTCTGGTGGCCACTGGTCGAGCCGAGATCATGCTCGACCCCGTCATGAGTGCATGGGATTGTGCCGCCTTGGCGCCCATCCTCGAGGAGGCGGGAGGGACGTTCACCGACTGGGATGGTAAGGCCACCATCTATGGCCGCGACGCCCTCAGCACCAACCGACTGCTCTTCGAAAAAGTCAAAGCCCTTCTGGAAGAGACGTCGGTGTCCTCGACATGACCCGCATCGCCCCAAGAAAGTTACAATGAGAATCGGTAGATGGATCTGGCCCTTGCTGTTGCTGGGCCTCATGGTCACCTTCTTCTTTGTCCTCGGCCCCGGGGAGAGTGCCAGGAACGCCCGGGCGCGCTCTCGGTTCCCGTACGTGGTGTTGGTGACCATAGATACGTTGCACGTCATGGAGACGGGAGTTTACAACCCAGAAGTCAAAGTCACGCCGAATCTAGTCGATTTCGCACGCCGCGGCGTCGTCTTTCAGCAGGCTTACACGCCGGTGCCCATCACCTTGCCCTCTCACACCGATCTCATGACCGGCATGTCACCCCTCAAGCACAGTGTCATGGCGAACGGAGATCAGGTTCCGCAGGGCCTCACCACTCTGGCGGAGATCTTTAGAAACGCCGGGTACCAAACGGCGGCGTTCGTTTCCCTGGGCGTCTTGATGAGAGCCTTCCAGCTGGACCAGGGGTTCGATGCCTATTTCGACCCCTTCGGTGATCGGCAGGGACGGTGGTACCGCACAGCGGACGAGGTCTTCGAGCCGGTCAGCGAATGGGTGCGGCAGAACTACCGAGAACCGTTCTTCGTTTGGGTGCATTTCTCGGATCCACACGAGCCTTATCTGGTCAAGGACGCACCGCCCGATACGCAGCTGACCTTGGACGGTGAAACCGTGGGCAAATGGAATCTCGCCAGCCGGGCCCGCGTGGACCTCAATCTGGACGTTCCACCCGGGGCACATACTTTGACCTGGACTTCCCTGCGAGAGCCCAGGCCGGACGACGTCTCTCGCACCGGCATCAAGATGAATCTCTTCGGTCAGAAGGCCTTGCGAGAACTGACCGACGTTTCCTTGCCGCAGTCGAGTGACGACATCGATCTCGATCCTTCCTGGCATCTCCAACTTGAAAACCGGGGCGGCGAGTCAGTGACTTTGGAGCTCGGGTGGAACGGCAGACTGCAACAGGCCTCGCCCTCCGAAGTCGCGGAGAGCTACCCCCAGGAAGTCGAATGGACGGACCTGCACGTGGGTAAGCTTCGCTCTCTGCTCGAGTCTCTGGGGATAGAAGAGAGCACGCTTTGGGTGGTTGTTTCCGACCACGGCGAGGGCCTCTATCGTCACGGCTATTTGGGGCACTCGGCCTACGTCTTCGAAGATCAGCTGAGGATCTTGTGGCAGATGCGGGGGCCGGGCGTCCCCGAGGGTAAAACGGTGGACCATACCCCGGTCATGATGATGGACGTCGGCCCGACCCTTCTCGATCTCATCGGCCTGCCGGTTCCCAAGGAGGTGGAAGGTCACTCCCTAGTGGAATGCTGGAAAGGCGGGGACTGCCCCGAACGCCTGGAATGGTGGGCCTACGGCTTGAATCACGGAAACAACCGCTTGGCGGCGGCGGCAGGCTACAAATGGCCCTATAAATGGATTTGGAAGCGTCAATCCGACAAGGCAGCCTACCATATCGAAGAAGATCCCTGGGAGGAGAGCGATCTCCTCGGACCCCCGCCCCACCCGCAGGAGCTGGTCGATCTTTCCCGCGAGTTCCAAGAGCTGAGGCCCAATCTGGCCTTTCGGCTAAACCATCGGCAGCGGGTGGCCGGTCATGCCGATCAGTTGGAGATGCTCCGGGCGCTTGGATACGTTGGAGACGGCGCCGAGCCCTGACAATCTGAAAGCCGACAAGCAAATAGGGGTCCCGTCCCAATCCCCCGTTTTACCCCGCAGAGAGGAGGGTTTCTCCCACAGTCCGGGCCCTCACCGTCACCGGGAGGGTTACTTCCCGCGAGAGCAAACCAAATCAGCAGAATGGTTTGCACGTTTGGAGTCGGTCCCCGCGTTATTTCGCCCCGAGGGCGTTATCGGCATCATTCTTGTATTCGCTTCCAGGGGAGAACCATACAGTCTTGCAATCCATGATTCTCGGCCTAGCGATACTACCGCTCGCCATCGGTCTGCTGTTCCTCTTGAATCGCTACATCGGCCTTCGCGGCCGGCTTCAAGCAGAGCTCCAGGCAGCTCATTCCGAGATCGACACACTTGCCCGCCAGAAAGCGGATCTTCTCCAAGGCTTGGAGCGGAAGGAGTTCCTCAGCCGATTCGTGAGGGAGCTGCCGCTTCTCACCGAGCAGCTCCACAGCCGGGTCAGCTCCCGGCGCATTCCCGGGATTCTATTGCAGGTGGTCATTCGTAGCCTGGAGCCGCGTCAGGCTCTGGTCCTACTGAGGCGACGGAGCGCGCAGTCCGAGCCCGGTCGCACCGGCCGTCTGACCACGGCGGCGGTCCACCCCACCGATTCGTCCATCAAGCCCGGATTGGAGGTCAATATCGGCGAGGGAGAGCTCGGTTTCGTGGCCGAGGCTCAGCTGACCATGAGTCGGGAGGATTTCGAGCGAGAAACCTCACTCGCCCGTCCGCGGATCAAAGGCAGCAACTTACCCGGCTTCAAGCCCGACCTGGCAGCACCGATGGTGTTCGACGAAACGACGCTCGGCGTCATCGCCATCTCGGGCTCCCCTTACCAAGGGAGCGATGCCAAGAAGGCGATGTGGCTCATGGCGCAAATAGGGGCGGTTGCCCTCCACAACGTCGATGCCTACAGCCAAATGAAGTACACCGCCGACGTGGATGGCCTGACCCGCATCTACAACAAACGGCACCTACTGGGAGCGCTGGGCGAGCAGCTGTACCAGGCGGAGAAAAACCTGTCCAACTTTTCGGTGTTCCTATTCGACATCGATAACTTCAAGAACTACAACGACCTCAACGGCCACGTGGCGGGAGATAGGCTGCTCAAAGAGCTGGCCGGCCTGGTCAAGGAGAACATCAGGGAGGAGAGTATCTTCGGGCGCTTTGGAGGTGAGGAGTTCTTGCTCCTCCTGCCGGGCTCCCCGACCCCGGAAGCCCTGGCGGTTGCGGAGAAGATGCGCAGCCTCATCGCGGAGCACGATTTTGCTTTCGCGGCAAGGCAACCGCTGGGCGTCGTTAGCATCAGCGGCGGCGTGGCTACCTACCCGACCGATGCCATGGACAGCACCAGCCTCCTCCGCACTGCCGACGAAGCGCTCTATGCGGCCAAGCATCTGGGAAGAAACCGCGTGCTGCCGGCGCAGAAGAAGTACATGTGCGAAAGCCAGCCCGCCATGCCAGCTCCGAAACCCATCACCAGACCCGAGCCGCCTCCGCCCCCTTTCACGGACCCCAACCTTCCCCAGCTTCCAGAAAACGCCCGTTTCGACCAGACGATCATCAGTCAACGTATCTACATTCCCGACGAGGAGCCCTAAGGGCATCACCAGTCAGTCATTGTCCATCTGAGCGAGCTCCTTCCCCAGCCTTTCTTTGGTGGGCTCGTCGCACCAGGCGGAACGGATGGCGTTGGTGATGAGCTTCTTGACGTCCTCCAAGCCGAAGCCGAACGTTTCCATGAGTTGCTGGTACTCCCTCTCCAGACTGGTGTCGAACATCTTGGGATCGTCCGAGTTGACAGTGACCAAGAGCCCCTGCTGGTAGTACTCGCGGATCGGATGATGGGCCAGATCGGGAACGAGGCCGGTTCTAACGTTCGAGATGGGGCAAACCTCCAGCGGGATCTGCCGTTCCTTGAGGTGCTCGACCAACCTCTTGTCTTCGATGGCTCGCGTGCCGTGCCCGATGCGTTCTACCCGAAGCTCGTTGAGCGCGTCCCAGATGCTCTCCGCCCCGGCCGCCTCCCCGGCGTGGGCGGTGGTACGGAAACCGAGATCCCGCGCCCTCTGGTAGACGTCCCGGTAGGGTTGAGGCGGGAATCGTTGCTCCGAGCCACCCATCCCGATCCCGATGACGCCAAGCTCCTTGACTTCTCCCATCTCCTCGAGCCAGCGGGCTCCCCTCTCTGGGCCGAAGTCACGATTGAGATCGGCGATGAGCATCACGGTGACTGCCTGGGCGTGCCGGTCGAGGCCCCGGCGGAGCGCCTCGGCGATCCGTTGTGAATGGAGACCGTGGACGGCGAAGTCGCCGGGGCTGAAAAAGGCTTCCGCGTATCGGATCCTCTGTTGCGCCAAGTCTTCCGCTATGCGATCGGCGAAGAAGGCGAAATCGTCATACTCCCGCAAGAAGCCGTTCTTCCAGATCCAGGTCTCGATGAAGTGGGGAAAATCCTGATACTGAAACTTCGATGCGAGCGCGGAGACGCTCCCAACTTCGGAGGTTCCGCCGTATTTCTTGACCAGCTCCCAAAGACAGTCGAGCGGGATGGCGCCCTCCAGATGAAGATGGAGCTCGACCTTGGGGAGCCGTCTGAGGATGTCGATGTCGATTTCGTTGCTCACCCGTTCCCACCCGTGGTTTCCTTCTTCATCATTCGCCTTCCTCGTTTTGCAGAATGCGGAGGGTTCGCAGGAGGTTGATGGCGGCGCGCTCCAGAACTTCTTGGCCCCCGACGTCAATGGTGACGGCGCCGCTCTTTCCAGTTCCGCGCCGGGCCTTGCACCTCGCGCCAAACGGTCCGATGCACCTCTCGACTGAGGAAATCCTGGAGGGCCACACGGCGGATGCGGTTGTTGAAGAGCTCTCGCGGAACCCGGGCCAAGTCCTGTGGTCCCCGCAGGCGCACCTTGCTCGGAGCGGCAAAGGGATCCCCCTGCACGTGATCGATGTGGAGCGTCCAACCTTCGCCCTGATAGGCGCCGGAAATCTCTTTGTACGTCTTGTACCCGCGGCCGTCGATGCGATCGAGGAGAAGATGGAGATCATTGAGGGGCGCCATATATTCGACGGACAGTTTACCGCGTTCGTCTTTAGGGGACAGCTACTCAGTCCAAGTGGTTACATTAGTGGTGGTCCTGGTGTCCGACCCAAGAACTCGCAACTCAGCGTTCTCGTCCGGATCGCGGTCTGCTGTCATCGCGGTCAATTTCGACGCCATCACCCGGATGTGCAGGACGAAGAGGGCCTGTGGACTCTCTCCTGGGAAGACCGGAAGCCATCCTCGGACTATCTAGAAACAAATCAAGGACTTAGGGAGATTGCGAGCTCGTCGAGGCGGGCTCCCCGGGCGCAAACTCCATGTCTTCCCAT
>Ga0209641_10004457_pt1 | contig 11545 bp, 5 predicted proteins | sample RifCSP16_1_FD_184022 | JGI IMG/M metagenome (GOLD analysis project Ga0209641, IMG submission 184022) | Soil microbial communities from Rifle, Colorado - Rifle CSP2_sed 16_1 (SPAdes) (version 2) | ecosystem: Environmental > Terrestrial > Deep subsurface > Rock core/Sediment | place: Rifle...
CTTTCCATTGTATCGAGCGACATCACGTTTATCCCCGCCACCATCACGAGCATTCCCGCCACTATCGCGATCAATGCCAACATCTGGAACCTCGGCAAGACGGGTGTTTCTCAAGCTACGGTGGCCCTCTTTGACGGGAACCCCGCGCTCGGCAACAAACTGTCCGAACAGGTCATGGCCTTCCCGGGCCAGTCGGCAACCACAGTTGCCTTCTCTACCGTCGTCAATGACGAAACCAGCCATACTTATTCGGTCATCGTGGACCCCGCCGGACAGGTCAACGAGACGGATGAGCTGAACAACACAGCCTCGAAGACCCTTCCGGTCGACGTCGCGCCGCCCACAGTCGGCTTTACTCTCGCGAGTTCCAGCGGCGACGAGTCCGCTGCTTCTGCCACACTGCAGGTCTCATTGAACAAACAGTATTATAAGCCCGTGACCGTGGATTATACGATCAACGCGACAAGCACGGCCACGAACGCCGTTGACTACTCTCTTACGGCAGGCACCCTCACGTTCAACCCCGGTGAGACGACAAAGTCCGTCGAACTTTATATTATAAACGACAGCCTGTACGAGGCGAATGAGACGGTCGTTATTGATCTCTCAAATCCGGTGAATGCCACCCTCGGCCAGAGTCAGCACACGTATACGATCATTGACAACGATATACTGTTGCCGGTGGTAACGATCATTTCTCCTCTTGCTGGAGAGACTCCGAATAAGACGCCGCTGCTCCTGTATGAAGTGAGCAGCGGAACCGTCGTGGTCAAGGTCGACGGCGTTGTGGTCAATAAAGCATCGGGCGATCAGCTCGCTTCCCTTGTCGACGGTAATCACGTTGTCCAGGTCGAGGCGACCGATTCTTATGGGCACACCGGATATGGCGTAGTCTCTTTCACGGTCACTGCGAACGGACCCATCGACGACACCGTCGTGACCGAGCCGCCCTATGAAACCCTGTTTACCATCCCGACGGGGACCGGAACCGCCTACGCCGACGAAGGCAATAAAGTTGCCGTGGACCCGGACGGAAACGTGATCATCAGCAGGGCGGGTTACATTGCCAAGTACGACAGCCTCGGAGTACTGAAATGGGAGACACCTGCGGCAGCAGACACCTCCTTGAAGGATGTGGCAACAGATTCGTGCGGCAACGTATACAGCAACGGGACCGCAACCTACAGCACGCGTTGGGACCGGAACGCGGCTCTGACCAAAATAGACACGAAGGGGGCCATTGTCGCAGGGTGGCCGAAAAAATGGGGTTCTATCCAGAATGACGACGCAAACGGCATGGCCGTGGACGTTTCCGGCAACCCCTCTGTGACGGGAAAAACGGACGGGCCAATCGACGGCTCCTGGAATGTAAATTATTATGAACATATCTTTCTTACACGATTTGACGGAAGCGGCGCGATGACGGTAAACCGGCAATATTATGGCAATGAGGGCAAAGACATTGTTACTGATTCAGATGGGAATGTTTACATTGCAGGTAGGAAAGATTTTAATTTTTTTGTTGGGAAATACGACAGCAAAGGGAACCAACTGTGGACGAGCACGAGCCAGCCGGAAGGAGTGGATAAGGCGGCATATGTAATAGCCATTGACCTCAATAGAAACCTGTATGTTTCGGCTGGTGGCGGACTGGTAAAACTGGACAGCAGCGGAAACCTGATGTGGACCAGAACTTTTCAGGTAGAACCGGTTAGCTCCTATGTTTATATTGGCGATCTTGCAGTAGACAGATCGGGGAATGTGTATGCCGCTGGCTATACGGGCGGGTCCATGGACGGGAATACCAACCAGGGATTAAGTGACCTGTTCGTCGTGAAGTACGACAGCCGGGGAAACTTGGTCTGGACACGTCAGATAGGGTCAACCGGATATGATCACGGGTACGGGATTGCAATTGATGAAAATGACGATTTATATGTCACGGCAAATGGAAAGCTGGACGCTTCCGGAACGTACAAAGTTTTTCTTTTAAAATTCGCCAGAACCGGTCCCGATCCTTTTCAACCGCTGGGCACCAAGTATTATGTGCAGTCCGCATCCGGCTGCAAGCAAACGACATATTCGCGAGGTACAGCATATGCGCAGCTCGGGACCTCCAAGGGCAGTTGCACGGGACCGGATACCACGCGAATCAGGTTCAGCGGAAGCCAAAACCTGCTGATCGCCTATGCCGCTAACGGTGGTTACTCGAAGGACACGCTGGTAAAAGGACTGCCGGAAGGGAATGCTCTTTCCTTCCTGGCCCAGGACTCTAACGGAACCGGGTTGGTTCAGCTCGTCGAGGTAAATCCGTCGGACGGGACCGTGCTCCGAACGCTCTCATCCGTTTCGGTTGCCTTGACAGCCGGCCGGTTGGGTTACGTCGGGGATCTGTCGACGCTTTCGGGCATCGTTCAAGCCGGCAAAACCTTCGGAATCTCGCTGTCAATTTCGACCGACCTGAGAAGCTATAACCAAGTGCAATGGGGCAACGCTCATAATTGCCCGATCGGGTCAATGCAGTACTTTACGGTAACGGAAACAGCAGTCGAAACCCAGCCGCCCTCGTCAACGATCACATCGCCGATCCAGGGGCAGATACTTGGCGGCGCTTACCATGTGGTCAGCGGCACGGCCGGTGACGGGACTGGTTCCGGGGTTATTTCGGTGGAAGTGTCTACCGACGGCGGCGTCACCTGGGGCGTTGCAACGGACACTTCAGGAAGCAGCTCGTGGTCATCCTGGAGCTACCCTTGGGTGCTGCCGGCTGACGGGACGTACACTATTCGTTCCAGAGCCAAAGACCTGGATGGTAACGTGGAGACACCGTCGGCAGGCGTTACGATCACAGCTGACAATACTCCCCCTTCGGTCGGCATCTCACCGATAAAGACTCCGACTGGGGTTTCCAATCAGACGGTGACCGGGACGCGTGAAAGCGGCGCATCGATTGCAGTAACAGTCGATACCATGGCTGTACCGGGAACGGTTAGCTATCCAACGGCAACAACGTGGAGCTGTGCCATAACCGGACTGATCGAGGGCGCGAACATCATAACAGTCACAGCAACGGACCAGGCGGGCCACAGCAGCGTTGCCACGGCAACTATTATGTATGCGTATTCTCCGCCGCCGACAATCTCATTGACACCGGCTGATATTATGGATGATTATCAGGGAACGGTCAAACTCGTTATCAGCAGCCTATCCGCGCCTGGTACGGAAATCTCCGTGGAACAGCTGATCGATTCCAATCAGAATGGGATTGCCGATATCGGCGAGCCCGTGGTTCGGTCTTTTAAACTAATCGACGGGACGGCCTCGGGTAATCCAAATGTCCAGGGAGATGAAGATGGTCTTGCCAACTCATCCATCACGACGATGCTCAACTATTTCAATGTGCATGACCGGTATCATGCTCCGGGGGCATACGTCTTCCGCGTCAGCGCCGATACAGGAACGGTTGGCGCATTGTTTGCTGTTAACGCGGTGAGCCGGCTTCAGACCCTTTCGGGTTGGATTTCTGACGGAACCAACGCGATCCCCGGGGCACTGGTAACACTGGTCGACAAGTGGGGCCGTGAGATAGAATCGGTCACTTCTGACCATGCGGGCCACTATCTGTTTAACGTGCGTGAGCAGGGTGATTACTACACGATCCCCATTGCCAACGGCTATGCATTTGATCGATCTACTGCGCTGCTGGTTAGTCTGAGCGCCAGTCAGGCCACGACGGGACATGATCTGACGATGATACCGGGGACTTACCACGTTACCGGACAGGTCAAGGACGCGGCCACCAGCGCGGGAATCGGCGGTGTATGGGTTTGGGCCGAAGGGTCCAAGTACGTCGGCGGCGTTATCTCCAATACGGACGGATCCTATGACCTGTTGCTTCCGGCAGGAACATATGCTGTCGGTAGTCCGCCAAACAGCGGACCGGATGCCTCCCTCAAGGGTTATGTAGGGTATAATCTGCGGAAGACATCGGTCACGCTCACCGGGAACGTGTCAGGCATCGACATCGCGATGAACCGTTCAGATATACTGGCCTGCGGGAGGGTTGCAGATGACTTCGGATCCAGCGTGCCGGGTATAATGATCCAGGGCAAGATCCCGAGTCCCGTGAATGCCGATGAGCCTATTGCCGTTTCTGTGACGAACGACAGCGGCGACTATTGTCTTGGCCTATATAGCGCAGACAAATGGGAGATATCTCCCGTAACGGATGCGGCGCAGGTGAGCGGGTATATCGGGAACATGATCAAGAGCTTGTCCACGAGTGCCGGGCCATTAACGGGGAATAATTTAACCGTCCATGCCATCAATTCGTGGATCGCGGGCAGCGTCAAGAATTCAAGCAATGCGGCGCTCAAAGATATTGACGTGAAAATCCGGAATACGGACAGCTCGATCAATACGAGCGGCAAGACAGCTTCGGACGGCACCTATCGCCTCGGCGTTTTTGGGGGACTCTGGTATGTCAAGGCATACACCGAAGCTCAAGGATATGCACCGGCAGCCGAGCAGAGCGTCACGGCGACTGACGGACAATCAACGACGGTGAATTTTACGGCGAATCCGGTGATGAACAATACAATTGTCATTTTAAAGGCGGTCTATACTGCGAGGACCAAGACACTCCTTGTCCAGGCGTCCAGCAATAATGGAGCATCTGCAGCCCTTCAGCTTCAGGGCTATGGAGCAATGACCTGGAATGCTAAATTATCCTATTGGGAACTGACCGTGTCGAATGTCCTGAGCGCTCCGGCAACAGTTACCGTTGTCGGGCCGGAAGGAAGCAAAACGGGAAACGTGACAATTAAGTGATGCACGGCAAAAGGAGGGGAAGATGAAAATAATCATTCGCTCGGCATTTATAGTTTGCGTATGTCTGATCCTCGCGGTCTTTTTAGTTGATCAGACGCAGGCATCCCCCGTGGCATGGTATGACGCGGAACGTCAGGCAATTGCCGTCAATCTCTACAGTATCGGCCCTGTCGGAACTGTTTACCTTGATTTTGATTCGGATCATACCTGGGGTGGAATTATAGATCAATGGCCTTCGTATACCCCCTATGAGGTGCGCACGTATTTCGGTGTTTTTCATAGTACCTCGACTTGTTTTCCTGGGGGGTGGTGCGATTACGGAATGTTATTTGGATGGGGTGACAGCCTCGGATCGGCAAACCCGGTTGATAACTTCTCAACCGCTGTAACGGAGATCGATATCGGCCAGGCGGCTACGGATAAGTTTCTTTATTTTGTAGATCACTGGGATCCGAGCGCGGGCAATACGACGGTTTATGTCAGGCCGCTTGGTGCCGATAATGTGAGCATTCCCGTTGTCCCGGGTGATTTAGACCATATTTACGTCACCGATGACCCCTCTGGTCCGTGGGAATGGCATAGTTTGACGTCCACGTTCCCACCTCCGACGGTTACAGCATCCGTGCACGTTTCCCCCAAAACCTTGAATCTTGAAAATAGAGGACAGTGGCTTACCATGCGGATCGAATTGCCGAAAGGATATTCTGCCGAAGCAGTCGACACGTCTCGTCTCACCATATGGTTTCTCATAGGCACTACGAACGTAACCCTGAGCGGCCCGGCGCGTCAATCGTGGGCGAGGACCATCGGCCCAAAGGAGGTCTCGTATGACGGCGGCTTGCTGCTAAAATTTGAGAGGGCAGAGGTGGATTCATTTCTCCATACCGGATATGCGAGAATCACCGTTTATGGCTATCTGAGTGACGGCACCCGTTTCACGGGTCGCGATGAAATAAATATTGCTGATTGATGGAGCGTATCGAAGCAGGAGATGCCGCGGGCCGATAATGGCCCCGCGGTGTCTCCGATAACACGGATTTGCAAATCGCGTGATTTTTGGAAAAGCTGTTTATCGTCCTGGAAAAGGGTGTTCTGAAGTGCCACCCGCAATGGTTTGTCTCCGCACCATCAGAAATCAAACCCCGCTGAAAAGTAGACGGCGCGGCGGCGGTCTTCGCCGCCGGCAAGGTCGAGCCGCATTGGGCCGATCAGGGTATCGGCATACAGGCCGATGCCCGCGCCTTTCCTGAGATCTCTCGTAGACATCGCGTCCCTCGTGTCCCAGACATTGGCCGCCTGGCCGGTGATGCCGACGTACACCGCCTTGACCGCTTTGAGCTGGTACTCCCTGATCTTCAACCGGTAGGCCAGCGTGAAGCCCATGAGATTCGAGCCCGTGAACTCCCTCCGCTGGTAGCCGGCGAGCGGAAACCCGAGGAGATAGTCCGCGCCGCCGATGCCGAATTTTTCCTGGTAGGGGATGGCCCCGCTGCCGATCCCGGCAATGCCCTCGATCATCACGGTGTGCCTCTTGCCGAGCGGCAGATTGCCCTGAAGATAGGCGCTCGTTTTCGTGAATTCCTGATTGCCGCCGTAGGCGGGACGGACGGATTCGTACGATCCCTTAAACAGGATGCCCTTGTGCGCGACGGCATTGCTGTCACGGGTGTCGATCGTGGAGAGGAACGCGAAGCTTCCGATGTGCAGGGAACTTTCACCGGCCAGCGGAGCAAGCGTCTCCGATGTCCTGTCGGTCTCGTAACGGTATCGAAGATACGTATCCCCGAACCGGAACCACTGGTATCCGAACGCGACCTCGCCTCCCATGCGGGCGATGTTGAGCTCGTTGACCTTGTTCTTGTCCTCATAGATGAAATAATTCCGTTGGCGGTAGTAGGCCTGGATGGTGTGCACGAAATAGGAACGGAGGAACACGGGAGAGTGGTATCCGAGGGTCAGGTCGGTGTAGTTCCCGTATCTCGCGTTCAGATACAGTTTGAACCCCCTTCCTGTCAGATTGTCTATCAGGATGTCGGTGAGCCCGGTGAAGGAATCTTCAAGGTCGAACCGGAGCCCCAGCCGCACCTTCACGGTCGGCTTCTCCTTTATCTTAAAGGTCAGCACGACCCCTCCCTGCGGACTTTTTGTCAGATCAACAGTGAGGGATTCAAAGTAGTCCAGCGCATAGAGGTGCTGAATGTCACGGCCGAGGGCGTCGAGGTTCAGCGGACTTCCGATTGTTGTTTTTATCTCCCTCCGGATGAGGGATGACTGCGTCTTTTTCTCCCCGGCGAGCAGTATGCCGTCCACGCGGCCCTCCTCCATCACGATCGCGAGCGTACTGCCGTCCGGTTTCATGCCTGTGTGCTCAACACGGACGAGCACATATCCTTTCTTCCGGTATTGCCCGACCACGTTGTCCAGGGCGGACGTCAGCGTGTTCACGTTGAGCGTCTTGTTGATCTGGCCGGCCAGTTCCGTCGTGAACTCATGCGCGGGGATCATGCTGTTGCCGGATATTTCGATGGCCTTGACCACGGGGTTTTCCACGACGAACAGCACAGCGTGATAGCCCTTCTCCTCTTTCTTCAACTCGAGAGCAACATCGGAAAAATACCCGAGTCTGAAGACCCCGGCCATTGCCTTGAGGATTTCGTCTTTCGTCGCCTCGCGTGAAGGGAGCGAGGCGGCCATCGCATACCGTATCACATCATGCGGGACATTTTCATTCCCCTGTATCGACAGGCTCGTGATGCGGAAACGCCCTTGATCCGGGCGCGCGGCGGCCCGGGGCCGCATGAGTTCCCGTATGCGCGGAAGCGCCGCGCGCGCCGCTTCTTCGCCCTTGTTGATTATCTCCTTCATGGAGGGGAAAGCCGTGAACGAGTAGTCGGAAGTGTCCGGCGCGATGACCATATCCGCGAGCGCGGCCTGCCGTTTGGTCTCTCGCCGGATTTCTATGGAGATGGCCTGGCTCATGATATCGAGGGGCGAGGTGAGACGCTCCTTTTTTTCCAGTTTCGACGACGCATCCACGGCGATGACGATATCCGCGCCCATGGATTTCGCGACATCAACAGGCAGGTTATTCACCATCCCTCCGTCGACAAGGAAGCGGCCCTGGACCTCGACGGGCTGAAATACCAGAGGAATGGCCGAGCTCGCGCGCAGGGCTTCATGCAGCAGGCCGTGATCGAGCACGACCGTTTCACCGGTCTCCAGATCGGCGGCGACGGCCCGGAAGGGAATTTTCAGGCGATTAAAGTCCTGGTCGGCCTCAAATGACGCGGCCAGGGTCCTGGCAGTCAGAAGGTTTGCGAGTTTCTGGCCGGCGGAGAGGCCCACGGGCGGCAGAAAGCGGGCGCGATAATACGTGAACTCGAGGAGGTGGCGGCTTCCGGCCTCCTTCTGTTCCTGGGTGAGAAAGGCGCGGGAAGGCGTGTCCTTGAAGATATCATTCCAGTCGTTTGCGAGAAAGATGTTCTCGATCTCCGCAGGGCTGTAACCCGCCGCGTAGAGACCGCCGACCAGCGCGCCCATGCTTGCGCCCGACACCGCGGAAACGGGAAGGCCTTCCTCCGCCAGCACCTTCAACACCCCGATCGATGCGGCGGCCCTTGCGCCGCCGCCGGCGAGCGCCAGGCCGAGCCGGGGGACGTTTTGTTCAGCCGGGACAGCGACGGTTTTCAGTCCGCTCCGGGTAGTTGTATAGGTCAGCCTCAACCGGAGCGGCTTGTCCTGACTCCCGGCCTCTCCCGGCATCACGAGGATGAGGAGAATAAGGATGAAGGTCATTCGTCTGGTCAGCATGTCCCCTTGAGTATACCATAGCGCGATATGGACCAAGCCGACCGCGTCGGCGTTTTCTTAAGTCCGGCAACACCCTGCACTCGCGCTAAGCACTCGTAACCGCTGGGTGCAGGCACGGTTGCCTTGGTCCAAACGTTAATAATTTTTTGACATCCTCTTTATTTTGCGATATGGTACGGCCATGTATGTACTCGGTATCGAAACCTCGACCAAAACGGGCGGCGCCGCCGTGGTCACGGAAGACGGCGTCGTGGCGCACTACAGCCTCAATATTGAAGTAACGTACTCGGAGAGGCTGATGTCCACGATCGACCGGGTGATCAGGGACGCGGGGCTTGACCTCACGGCCATCGACGGGTTTGCCGTGTCCATCGGGCCGGGTTCGTTCACCGGGCTGCGGGTCGGCCTGTCCACGGTCAAGGGGCTTGCCTTTGCCACGGGAAAACCCGTGGCCGCGGTGCCGACGCTCCGCGCTCTCGCGTGGAACCTTCCCTATGCCGCATACCCCGTCTGCCCCATGCTGGATGCCCGTAAGAACCAGGTGTACGCCGCGCTTTACCGCTATGAAGGTGCCGCCCTTGTGCAGGTCATGGAAGAGACGGCGATCACCCTCGAAGAGCTTGCCGGGCGCATGACCGGACAGACCGTATTCATCGGCGAGGCGTCGCGCCTGTATTGCGCGGAGATACGGAAGGCGCTCGGCGAACGGGCGCTTTTTGCCCCATTGTCTTCCTGTTCCCCGTCAGCGGCGAGCGTTGCGGAGATCGGCCTGAGCATGATCAAGAGCAACGGCGCCGTTGACCCTGACAGTCTGACCCCGATGTATATACGAAGGCCGGAGGCCGAAGTGGCGTGGGAGAAAAGGCAAAAAGCAACATAGGCGCCATGACGAGGGCTGACCTCGACCAGGCGCTCTTGATCGAGCAGGCCTCGTTCGGCATGCCCTGGTCCCGGCAGCTCTTTCTGAGAGAGCTCCACAATCCGGCGATCTCGACGCTCCTTGCCGCGTTCAAAGATCCCGGGCCTTCCGGCAAGCGGCCGGCCGCGCGCGTGGTAACGGGCTATATCGTGTTCTGGGTCGTAGCGGACGAGATGCACATCCTCAACCTTGCCGTGGCGCCGGCGCGGAGGCTGCGGGGAATCGCAAAGCGTCTCGTGCAGAGCGCGCTCGAGAAGGCATATGCAAAAGGCGCGAGAATTGCGTACCTGGAGGTCAGGGCCTCGAACACGGCCGCGCAGAAGCTCTATTTGGGTCTCGGTTTTACGGGGATATCTTTGAGAAAGGGTTACTATGACAGACCGACGGAAGACGCGGTGATCATGGAACTCGGTCCCGGGGCGTTTAAGACTTTAGTAGAACAAAAGAATTAGCCGGAATTACGGCCGGGCGCCTGAATGTTTGACTTGCCTTTTTTGTTGAAATGTGATATTTTTCTTTTAACAGACAAATAAAAAATACTCTCTTCCCAAGACCTTCTCAGCCGTTAATCTCTATTTCAAGGAGGGCGGAAATATGAATGTAATGGAGGTAAGTGAGGAAGTAGTAAAGGCAAGACTCAGGACGGAGAATCCGGAGTATCAGAGGTGGGAGCAGGAACACAGCAAGTTGGAGCACACGCTGGCAGGCTTTGAGACCCACCGGTATCTCACTCCTGAGGAAGAAGTGGAGCGGAAAAGGATCCAGAAGCTGAAACTGGCGGCAAAAGACAGAATGATGGACATGATCAGGAGCTTCAAGGTTGGTCAGGCCTGAGAGAAGAGGGCAAGGTTAAAGAGACCTTGCCTTTTGTGTTTTGTCCTTTTTGAACTTTCCAGAATCCCTCTTTGCGAAAAGAGCAAAGGGGGATTTTTTTATTGACTCTCTCCATCTATATATGTTAAAAATAAGAACTATTTTCAACTTGCGTGAGGCAGTCAACCATCGAGCGAGATGTTTAAGAAGTATTTTTACCTTTCACCATGCTTTCACCATGAACGAAGCGGCAGCGTCGCGGTCGGCGCGGCCTGCGGCCATTATCCCGGCGAAAACAACGTTGCCCGTAAAGGGCAACGCTGCCAGGCGGAGAGATTGCAGTGAGAAGCGACAGAATCAAGAAAGGCATTGAGCGTGCGGGGCACCGGTCTCTCCTGTTTGCCACGGGCATCACGAGGGGCGAGCTCGACAAGCCCATGATCGGCATTGCCACGAGCTTTACCGACCTTATCCCGGGCCATATCGGCATGCGCGATCTGGAGCGGTTCATCGAGAAGGGGGTGCACGCGGGAGGCGGCTGGCCGCTCTTCTTCGGCATCCCCGGCATCTGCGACGGCATTGCCATGGGCCACGTGGGGATGCACTACTCCCTGCCGTCCCGCGAGCTCATCGCGGATATTGTTGAATCCATTGCCATGGCGCACGCTTTCGACGGTCTCGTGCTGCTCACGAACTGCGACAAGATCACGCCGGGCATGCTTATGGCCGCGGCGAGGCTGGACATCCCGACGATCGTGGTCACTGCCGGGCCCATGCACTCCGGGAATTACCGGGGAAACCGGGTCAACCTTATCAGCGCCTTTGAGGCCGTGGGCAAGGTGAAGAAGGGCGAGATGACCGAGTCAGATCTTGCCGAACTCGAGATATGCGCCTGCCCGGGGCCGGGTTCCTGCCAGGGCATGTACACGGCGAACACCATGTCGTGCGTGACCGAGTCGCTCGGCATGAGCCTGCCGGGGACCGCCACGTCGCTCGCGATCTCGGCGGAGAAGCGCCGGCTTGCCTTCGAAAGCGGCAAGAGGGTAGTCGGGCTGGTGAAAGAGAACCTTACGCCGCGCAAGATCATGACGAAGAACGCCTTCGAGAACGCCATCCGCGTCGACATGGCGCTCGGCGGCTCCACGAACACCACGCTCCATATTCCGGCGATCG
>Ga0209641_10004458_pt1 | contig 11544 bp, 7 predicted proteins | sample RifCSP16_1_FD_184022 | JGI IMG/M metagenome (GOLD analysis project Ga0209641, IMG submission 184022) | Soil microbial communities from Rifle, Colorado - Rifle CSP2_sed 16_1 (SPAdes) (version 2) | ecosystem: Environmental > Terrestrial > Deep subsurface > Rock core/Sediment | place: Rifle...
GGGTTGGGCGGGGAGAGGGCGATCAGGTCCCTGTCCCGGGGGCATCCCTGGGGGTTGTCAGAGCCGCCGAGAGCTTTTTTTACGTGTTTGGAAAATCCCCCCGGACCCGCCTGGTCTCGCACGCCCCGCCAGATACGGGGCGGGGGAGCTCGCCAGATACGAAACGGCCCAAAATCGTCCAGGCCCAAAACACCCTTCCAGCGCACCACAGGGAGATTGTACCAATACAAGCGGATGGTCGTTTTCTCCAAATGAAGTTGATACGGCGCGTATCAGGGCAAGGTGAGACCGGAGACCCGGGTCAGGCGGTTTTCTCCCCGTGAAGGCCCCGGAGACGGCGGCCCCGGGGAAAAAGGGGCACTCGCGTATCTGAGGCCCAGGCCTCCTTTTTTGCCTTGCTATGTGGAGAATCAGAGGGACCGTATCCGGGAGCATGTCGGGGGACGGGGGACGCCCCGGCGGGGCAGGTCAAGGGGCGCGAGCGTAGGGGACGGGGTGAGAGAGGGAGAGAAGCGGCGCTCCGCCAGGGCCTCGCCGGGCAGGGGATGCGGGTGCCGTGTCCAGGCGTGGGCGCGGGACCAGAGCGGGGACAGGAGGAGGGGAACGGGGAGAGGGAACCCCGTGGGTTAGGGGTGTACCCGCACCAGGCGGGCCAGGAAGGGCCGTCTGGGCACGAGGAGGTGCGGTTATGAGGGACGGGGCGAGGCGGCGCTGCTTATTCTTCGCCCTGCAGCGTAGACCAGGATGTAGCTCTCCTGCCGGCGCAGGTGCCGAGGCGCCTGCCATTTCGGGTCCACCCGCAACACCTGGGTGGGCACATAGACCGCGTAGTCCGTGGGCAGCCGCCCCGCCAGGCGAAGAGTAACCCTTTAATAACGGGGAGCGCCATGAAAGGAACCTTGAACACTGGACCCTTGCCTAGCTGGGACGAGTTTTTGGCCTATCTGAGCGCGTATCTGCCCAGCTTGCTTGACAAGCGCCACTAGCTTTTGTAAAGTAGCCGGCAGGAGGTGACGGATGGAACACGCGGAGATGCTTCACTTACGGATGGCGGGGCTGACATATGGAGCTATCGCCGCCAGGGCAGGGCTATCCAGGCAACGCATTCAACAGCTGCTTGCGCCTCCACCTGCAATCCGGCAACTCATAGTTGACAGGTCCAAGGGACGCTGCACGGGCTGCAACCTAGACGTGGGGGAAAGCGGCTCTGTCCATCATCAGGGGACACAGGATGGCGACAGGTACAACGATGTGGCAAACCTCACCCTGTTGTGCAACCGCTGCCACCTGGCGGCGCACGCTGACCTACCGATGGGCGAGCGCGTGAGAACCCGCGTATGCCTCCGGTGCGGCTATACGTGGCGGCCACTAACCGGCAGGAGACCCATCCGCTGCGCTAACCGCGCCTGTGGGACGCCCTACTGTGCCACGCCGCGTAAGGAACCTCACACTTCCCCGAGGTGACGGGGGGAGCGAGAATCACCCTTATACACGCGGAGACCGCATCAACTTCCTGAGCATCTGCCACAGGCTCTCCTGCCCCTCCTCCACCCTGGATGTCTCCACATAGGCGGCCACCACCCAACCCCAACAGGAATGATGCTCGGATTTCCGGCGAGTGAACCAGTACTCGCACAGGGCAGCTCCATACAGTAGCAGGAACATCTCCAGCGGCCCCACGACGAAAAGGACTACGAACCAGCCTATCAGGTTAGCCGACATCTCCACCCTATCCTCCGAAGACACGATGCCAGAGAGCAGGAATGTCGTCTAAGGCGTGAGCGCCCGAAAATGAGCCGATGGAAGCATCTCCACCAAAGAGGGAGTTGAGGCCCCACATGATCGCGCCGCCGATGAGCCCTATCACTAGCATCAGCATGGCCAGGAGCAGGAAGTATCCTACCCGCGCAATGACCGACTTGACCTTTTTCAATCACTCCTTTCCCCACCAGGTCCGACTGGCTCAGAGGATGCGATACAATCGCGTTGTCCCCTCGGCATATTTCAACTGTAGCCACGGCAACGCATCCGCGCCCTGCCACGGCGCAGCCGGCGCCCCCCACACCGGAGGGGCACGGCGATTGTAATACGGGAACCGCGTCTCCAGTAGTAGCCATTCGTACCCCGCCAAAGCGGCCCGGGCAGCCGCCACATCGCAACCGGCAATCCACCCCAACAGGCAGCGCGTATCCTCATATCGCTCTGCATAAGCCCGTGGTGGCGGGGCCGTGAATGTCCACGCCGAGGGCATCTGCTTCAGCCCAACCACCCAAAGGGAGAACATATAGCTGTTGGTGATGATGCCGCCAGAGCCATCGGGAATAACGGCCAGGGCTCGCGCTGTCTCAGGCGTCACCATATCGGAGTACGTGGCCTGCCCGTTGAACTGCACGATGAAAAGGCCAACCATCCCAGCGAAGGCGAGCCCCAACCCAGCGGTTCGTAGGACACGCGGCACGTGTCCCCACCAGTGCTGAAACACCAGCCGCGCCGCGCCGATGTACCACACCAACGGCAACAGGTAGCGGCTCCGATAGAAGAGGTTGATCACCGTCTCGTCATAGGATAGCCAGACCAGCAGAAAGCCGAGGGAGAGAATTAGCACTGCCAGGGCTCGCCACAACGTCTCTCTGTTGGTGCGCCAGAGCCAAATGCCCACAACGGCGGCGAGCCCGAACTGCCACCATGCGGAGGACCCCCATCCCGACAGGAGGAGCCACGGCCCGTCAAAGTGCATTTTAGCGGAGCCAGGGGCCAACTCCAGGTACCAGGGCAGTGCCGTGGCCGCCAGGGCCACCCCAAGGCCCACGGGGGCAAGCAGCCGGCGCACCGATCGCCATCCCGCACTCCTCCAGAGAAAGAGGACCAGCACGGGCAGAATAACCGCCGTGATGCCTGCCGTCGTCTGATTGACGTAGGCGACCAGAGGGAGGCCGACCACGACGGCAGCGGCGTAGCGCCATGCCCACCCCGTTACACTGAGCCGGAGCACACCCCAGAGCACCAACAGAAGGGGCGCAAAGGCCATAAGGGGCAGCACCCCGGTCACCAGCATCTCCGCATGTAGCAGGTCCACCAGCAGGAAAGCCAGGGCGAATACCGCCTGCGAGGGAGACAAAAAGAGCCGCGCCAGCAGCCAGAAGGGGCCTATGAGCAGAAGGGAGCCGAGTGCCGCGAAGACCTTGTAGCCTACATCGTAGCCGAAAAGATTGAGGAAGGGCACCAAGAGCCACCCCGGAGCCAACGGCGGGCGGGTGAAATCAGTGCCGAATGTGGGCAGCCCCAATTGGACGTGGGCTGAGAGGATGTATGCGCCGCCGTCTACACCGAGATATCCAGGGTGGGTGAGCACCAAGGTAAGGCGGCCCACCAGAGCCCCGGCCGTGAGGCCCAAGGCCACGCCTCCTGCCAGGCGTTCACGATCTATTAGCGTCTCATGCCTCGCACCCTCAATCCCTGCACCCTCGGCTGCGAGGCCCGGAGGCGTGAGTCAAACTCTATGGCGTCGTCCCTAACATGCACTGCAAAGAGCGGTTCTGTCAAGGTGCGCGGTGTCGGTTTGCTGCTACTGAACTCAACGACCCGGAATGTGCCCCGGGGTGTTAGAGTTGGGTCGCCCTCATTGGCGCGAGCTGTCACTGCGCCAGAGCTCAAGTCCACCATCCATGATGTGACGCCACGGTTGTACTGCACGACTTTGGGATACAGACCAGGGGGCGCGAAGGCACCACCAGGTAGCCGGAACCGTGGTACCTCCCCTGCCGCCTGGCGGCTTTGCTTAGGCGTGTCAAAACCTCTCACATCTAGGCGACTTGGGTGTTCTTGCCACTTTGCCAAAAGAGCCTGTTCCTGTTTGCTACGTGGGAAGGGTTGTGCAACAGTCTTGGCGAGCCGTCGCCTATCTTGGGCCAATCCCCGTGGCGTTTGGTTCGTGGTGAGGTTCTTGGCGCTGCGGCGTAGTGCCCGGGTGCGCTTCGGGCGCGGGACTGAGGGCGCTTCGTCTGCTGGGCGTGGGGCCGCGACTTTTGGCACTTCAACAACCTTGGGTGCCTGCGATACGGGGGCAAGCAGTTCATCTTTTTGTTCTTGCCAGACCCAAGCATCATGCCGTTTCGCAAGACCTTGCAGTTCCCTCAGTTCACGCCCCGCGATGCCTGCGGGTGCATCATTACGCACGAGCAAGTCTTGGAGTCGCTCGAACTCTGCATCGGAGAGTGGCAATGCTTTCCCTGCCCCCTTCCTTATTACCGGGGATGGCTCAGGTGCCGCCTGAGCGGGCACCCGCTTCGTGGCGAGCGGTGCTGCGGCCTCTGGAACGACGGGTTTCGCAAGGTCTGGGTAATCCTTCAGGACTTCAGGCGGCACGGGCTTGCCCTCATCGAGGGCATTTCTGACAACGTTTGAGTGGAAACCCACGGCCACATCAGCATCTTGTTGCGCCTCTGACTCCAGCAACCCGGGGCGGACTTTACGCCTCCCTAGTCCATGCTTACGGTAGCTTTCAAGTGCTTCTAGACGATAGCTTTCGTGGTATTGTGCCCGCGTCATCTGCCACGGCTCTTTGGCCGCAATCTCAGTGGGCGCGGGGATTTCGGGAGTAAGAGGCGATGGCTCCTCGGCGATTGGCTCCGCAATCACCCCACCTTCAGGCATAGCGATAGCCCGCGCCTTCCTTACCCGAACCCGGGTCTTCGCGGGTGCTGGCTTGACGGCAACGCCCTCTTCAATGGCGTCTATCGCCTTGGCCTCAGCCCTGACCATCGCTGGCGACTCCAGAGGCATCTCCGCAGTACCCACCTCTGCTATCTGACGGGCAGTTGCTCTCTGTGTCTCGCGGAAGGACTCCAGGGCAGCAGGAGGAGACAAGTCCGGAAACTCAGCCAGCAACTTGTCCCCTACAGGTTCACCGCGACGTAGCCTGTTCTCCAAGATTCGCCTTCTTCCAGCCTTGGCGACATCCGCGTCAAATTGCCGCATAGCAGGGGCATTGAGTTCTCGCACCTGCTGCACAAGTTGACTGTTCCACCGACGCAAATCCAGCATCCTCTCGCTCTTAGAAGGGCGTAGGACTTTAGCAAAATCATCACCCGTTGCAGGCCGCCAGTTGGTCAGAGTGTAGCGATATGGAGTACCAGCTTTTCCTACCGGAGCGGTGGAGGGATAAAGTCCACCCGTTTTACCAGGATAGATAACAACGGGATTGCCTTCCGCGTTCCAGCCAACCGCTCTGGCGATGCCTCCTTCTGCATTGACTACAAAGAGTGGAGGGGGTTTCTCCTGCAACTCCTTAGCCGCCCCCGCCACCCGGGGCTTGCCTACCACGCGCAAAGCAGTACCAGGGCGACCCGCCGCAGCGCCAGGAAGTTCACCTTGGCCTCTTGCAATCGCAGCACGCCGCTCCGCCCGGGCCGCCAGTTGTTCCTCAGAGGCCAACGGGACCCGCTCTCCACCGGTCGTCTCAGGAAGCATCTCAACTTGGGGAGTCCGTTCACCAATACCCATGCCCACTTGCACCGCGCCGATGCTGGGGGCTACTGGCGCTGCCTGTTGCTGCTTCTGCGCCGCAGTTACGGAACGCAGGGCCGCAACAACCGCCTCGCGGGCCGCAGCAACAGATGGACTCTCTTCGGGCGGGGCGGGGATTACCACTGGGGCTATTGGCGTTTCCTCGTCGGGAATCTCCAGGGCCTCCCCCACCTCTTCTCCCTGGAGTTTCCTTTCAACTCTCGCCAGTTCAGCGGTCAGGGCGTCAAGGCGAGCCGCGTGGGAGAAGGGCGCACTTGCCTGCGCCTTGTACGTGGTGAGGGCAGCCAGACTCTTCTGGAGGTTCCGTTGATTGCCCTCCAGTGCCGTGGGGATGGCGTTGACCCTGTTGTCCACACGGCGCATAAGCCCGTCGGCGTTCAAGTCCGTCGCTGGCACCGCCTGAGTGGTGTACGTCATATCCGTGGCGGGGTTGTGGATGATAACTTGGTGGCCATCTGGAGTGACCATGCCCCGGAGCGCGAAGCCCTTATAGACCCCGACCTGGGGGGTATTCGCCGTCTGGGGTGTCCTGAGTACCGCGTCCAGCAGGGCCTTGGTGCCCTCCGGCCTATCCGAGTACACCTGCCCGTTGACGGTGAGCGCGAACGCCCCGGTGTGCTGGCTCACCAGTTTGGCGTCCTCGGACATCCCTGCTATGGTCTTCTCAAACTGCTCTATCTCGGTAGGCAGGGCTTGGAGTTGTTGACCGGCACGAATCCGGGAGTCCTGGTGGGAGCCGTGGAGGAGTTGAAGGCGGGCGATGGCGTTCTTCAGGGTGACGGCCTTCAAGACATCGGGGTTGCCCGACGCCAACGCCTTGGCCTCTCCCGCGCTCATAGCCAGACTGTCAACGTCCTCAATGGTGCGGGGACCCGTGGTGTCGCGCCGCATGATGGACTTGATCGCCTTGGCCTTCGCTTCGATGGCCTGCCACATATAGGCGTCGAAACTGCGCTCGGTGACGTAGGTGTACACCCGCACACCGGGCCCGGCGTCTACAAGAGCGCCGTTCTGGAATTTTGGCCCGTATACCTTGTTGCCCTGGCGGATGACGCGGCCCTCGCGCTGTTCAATGTCCCGGGGGCGCCAAGGTGCGTCAACATGATGCAGGGCGGCGGCGCGGGCTTGGATGTTCACGCCGGCACCCATCTTCCCCGTAGAGCCGACAATCACCCTTATCCGGCCATCATTGACGGCCTCAAAGAGCGCATTCCGCTGCTGGTCGTTCTTGGCGTCGTGGATGAAAGCGATCTCGCTGTTGGGAATACCAGCGGCGACCAACTTCTGCCGAAGATTGCCGTAGACGTTCCGCAGCAGTTGGGCTTCATCCGTCGTCTCTTCCTGCTCCTTGCCTTCGCCAGCATCTTCAACCTCAGTCTCGGCCACCTTTTCTTGAGCTTTGGGCGTGCCGATGTCCAAGAACACAAGCTGCGTGCCCTTCTCTGGGGTAGTTGCACGGTAAAGCTCTGCTACCTTCTTGCTGACTTGCACCAGCTTCCCTTGAGGATTCTCTGGCGCACGGGGGTCAACCATCCTCATGTCCAGCGACGCCATGCGAGCGTCGTTGGCAATTTTGAGCATGTTGTCGTCGTGCGGGTCAACATTCGGGAGTTCATCGGCTCGTTTCGAGAGGAGTTGTATATAGTCCAAGAGGGCCTGGTCTGGCGGCACAGCGATTACCGTTCTGCGAGCCTTGCCCTGGTCGTCAACGAGGCGTGGCCGCTGCCGAACGATGTTGAGAGAGTCGTCGGCCACGCGGATGTCTGCCGTGGCCTGCCACATATTGCTCAACTCAGGGATGTTCTGGAACGCTGCGAACCTTTGAGTAACCTTGTATCCGCCAGCGGGCGTCTGCTCCAATCCCTCTGTCGTCTGGCCGAACGTCTTGGCCCAGGCATCGAAGTGTTGCAGACCCCGCTCCTCCAACATCGGCTGCTGAAGGTAGCGCATGTTGGTGTACATCTCGGCCACGGTGTTGGCGACTGGCGTGCCGGTGGCGAAGACGACGCACCGCCCCTTGTAGGCGTTTTCCACGACCCGGACCTTCTCGTACATATCCCAGGCTCGTTCTGAGTCGCTGTTGGGCAGCCCCTTGATCCGGCCCATGCGCGTTGTGAAGCGGAGGTTTTTATACATATCCGCCTCATCCACAAACACTTGGTCAACGCCCATGTCCTCAAAGAACGTGAGGGTATGTTCTTGGCGTTCACCAATCTTCGCCATCGTAGTCGCCAAGCGGACATTGGCGCGCTCCAAAGCCTTCTGTAGTTCTTTGTGAGTTCTTGTTGTGGCCTTGGTCCTGCGGCGACCCCACTGTGGCTGCGCTCCTTCTTGTGCCGACTCCTCGGTTTCGAGGGCATCCCTGAGTGTCGCGATCTCTTCCCGTAGGAATGCGGCCTCCGTTTCGGGCTTGACGGGGATAGTTTTGAACTGGTCGTTGGACATTATCACGCCGTCCCAGTCCCCGGTTGCCACGCGGGAGAGAAACGCGGCACGGTTAGCAGGCGTGAAATCTGCGTCGCTGGGGTAGAGGACGTTTGCGTAGGGATACAACTCGCGGAACTGCTCGCGGAACTGGGCCTTGGTGGCCTTGGGGACCACGAACATATTCTTGCGGGCGAGGCCGAGGCGCCGAAGTTCCATGCCGCCGCCGATCATTGTGGCTGTCTTGCCAAACCCTACCTCATGGGCCAGGAGAGTCTTGCCGTCCTCAACGATGCGCCAAGCGCCGTCGCGTTGCTGGGAGTGCAACTTGTTGGCCCACTGGATGTCCATGCCAGGGAAAGTCAGGTGACTACCGTCGTACTGACGAGGGCGCAGATTATTGAAGGTGTCGTTGTAAAGCCGAGCCAGTCGCGTGGCTCTCGCCTCGTCTTCCCAGAGCCACGTGCGGAACCGTTCCTCAATGGCCTTCGCCTTCTCCTGGGCGGCGATGGTGTCTGGCACGTTGCGAACAGTTTTCTTCCCTTTGGGATCGTCCGGGTCTTTATCGCTGACCTCAATCGGCTTGCTGTTCAGTAGGTGCTCAAGAAGGTCAGCGGCGTCCCTCCGGTCAGTGCCCCACTCGGAGACCATCTTGGCGCGGTTGCCTTCTATCTTCTCATCTCGGACCCATGCGCCGGTGGCTGGCACATATCGGAAGTAGCCGGGCCCTGCGCCGTGCCGTCCCCACCGTGTTGTCTGCAAGAGTTCTTGGACAAATGCGTTGACATCCTCACTCGGAATCCACGGTGCCCCCAGACGCGCTCCGATCTGGGAGGGCGGTATGTCGGCAGGCTGAACGGCTCGTAGGGCCTCCACGTTGGGTTGCACGGCGGGCTGGGCACTCGCCGCCGCCTCTGCCACGCGCAGTTTTTCGCGGACGTTACCGCTCAGGTATTCGCCAGCCTCTTCCCAGTCCCCGATAGGGTTCTTGAAGATAAGCCGCTGCTGGGCCAGTTCCATTCGGATGGCGTCAGGCTCACGGCCCAGCATCTCCCCCATGCGGGCGAAGTCCAGTCGCCCCGTCTCATTCTGGGATATGGCCATAGCATCGAGGGGCGTGGTGGCTGTCGGGTGTCCCAGGCCCCTGACCACTCGCTGAGTGAAGATGGGCATTTTGAGGTCGGCGGCCTGAGCGGGGGTGATACTCGGCGCCATCTTCAAGGCACTGAACTTCGCTATCCGCGCCTCTAACTCCGCGAGTTGTTTCTCCCCATATTTCGCGCCCTTGGTTCTCAGGTCTTCGCGGTCTTGCTCCAACGGCCAGTGTTCCAAGGCACGAAGGAACGGCCCGTCTGGGTCCTCTCGCATGAGTTCTACATTCTTGGCCGCGTTGAGCGCCCCGTGCTTGACCGCAAAGGCATCGTAGGCGACGGTCAACGCCTTCTGGTGCCTGGCGATCTCCTCATCGGGCACATCTTGGAGTTGGGCGTTCAAGGTGGTCCTGGCCGCGTCACGAATGCCAAGCACCCCCCTCACGCGGGCCTCGTCCTCTGTGGATAGCTCAGGTGCCATCAAAAGGCCACCGCGCCTCTGTTGGAGCTTGTCCGAGTTATCAACGATGTAGGCACCGTCGGCCACATTCTGGTGGCTGAGGACGGGAGTACCGCGCGGGGCACTCTCTGAGGCCTGCCACTCGCGGACGATGCGTGGGGGAAGGTGGGGAGTAGCCCCAGCAAGCCCCTCCCCCACGGTCTGACCGGGGAAGGGGTCTACGGCATACTCGTTGGCGCGGTACTGAGAGCCGCTGGTGCTGTGCTTGCCCAGCACCATCTCCGGGTGGTCCACAAAGTAGGTGTTGATGTCCACGGGCACGTTGTAGCGGGACCGGAGGTCACCCGCCTGGAGTTCGGTGTGGAAGGACTTGACCCAACTGGTATCGGCTGCGGCTTCTCCAGGCACCCGCTTCCGCATGAAGATGATGTCTGTGACAACCTCTGTGTCTGGGAAGGCACCCCTGGGCAACCGAATGGCCCCCACCAGGTCGGCTCGCTCCGCCAAAGCCTCACGAACTGGCTGGGCAGTAGGGGCGTCCAGCGTGTTGTGGGACGTGACAAAAGCCAGCACCCCTCCGGGGCGCAACTTGTCCAGGGTCTTGGCGAAGAAGTAGTTGTGAATCTGGCGAGTGAGTTTGGTACGCTCCTTAGTGAACGCGGGGTCGTGAACGGGGTAATCCCCAAATGGGACGTTAGAGATGGCGATGTCAATGCTGTCGTCGGGGATCGGGGCTTCCTGGAAGCCCATGACGTAGACGGCTGTATCGGGGTAGGTGTGTTTCAGGAGGCGTCCGGTAAGGCTGTCCAGTTCCACGGCGGTGCGCGTAGACCGCGCCGCCATCTCTACGGGTTGCATCCCCAGGAAACGCCCGGAGCCGGCAGAGGGCTCCAGGACACGGGGGTGAGCGATGTCCCCTGCCCCAAGTTGCTCCAGACCGCGCCACATGGCCCGGACCACCTCTGGCGTGGTGTAAAAGGCGTTCAGGCGCGACTTTTCAATGGCCTGGTACTCTTCAGGGGTGGTGATCTCTTTGAGCGTCGCGCCCCTGCGTTCCCACGCGCTTTCCTTCTCAGGCGAGCCCCCATAGGAGCGAGAGCGGGGAAAGGCTTGACTGAAGGCACTATCACCGAAGCCGGAATACCTGCTCAGGGTGCGCTGCTCTTCCGGTGTGGCAGACCGCCCCTGAGTCTCTATCTGCTTGAGGGTGCGAATGGCCTCCAGGTTCGCGTCAAAGCGGGCTGCGGGGCTTTGGAGGAACGTGGTGTCGTCGGATTCAGGCGACAGAATCAAGTCTCGCCCCTGAGTCGAGAGAGGCGGGACGGCTTGACCTTCGGTTAGTCGCTCGCGGACTCCAACAGCACTGCCCTGATTGCTTGGTTCCATGCCTCTCCCTCCCACACACCAGACGCAATGAGCTCCGCCGCGTGCCGCTTGCACTCCCCGACGGTCGCTATCACGGCGTCCTGAGTCGGCCCGCTTGACCGGAGTGCCTTATACATGGCAGGCTTACATGCTCTCAGAAAGTCCAAACGCTGGCCGTAGAGGGCAAGGTCACCCGGGGGGGCGTAGGGAGGCATAGCACACCTCTTACTTCGGAGTAGATGCCAGTATACCTCATTGATAGCTTCCAGGGGAAAGTACCCCACCACCAGCATGTCGTTCAGGGCGGCCAGGGCCTCCAGAAGATGCTGGTGCGGCGTCATGGCTCTTGCCGGGACTAATTGTCCGACCGGGATACCTCGATCCATCTGTCGCTGACGTACATGAGCACTAGGGAATGCTGGCCACAACAGCCTTGCCGCTCTAATAGATGGCGCACTGCCATGCGAAGGTGGCCGTGGTCGCACCAGGGTCCACGTCCACATTGATTATGAAGGTGGTGGCTCCAAAGGTATCAGCCCAGAACTTTGCGGCGTTGCCAAGGTTGTTGGTAGGCGTCACGGTGCAATTCCGGGCCAGAGGCGTTGTGGCCAGAGTGTGGGTGACGGTGGTGGTCGTACTACCATTGGCTACTGTGGCCGTGCCGCGAGCGAGGGAATT
>Ga0209641_10004463_pt1 | contig 11539 bp, 10 predicted proteins | sample RifCSP16_1_FD_184022 | JGI IMG/M metagenome (GOLD analysis project Ga0209641, IMG submission 184022) | Soil microbial communities from Rifle, Colorado - Rifle CSP2_sed 16_1 (SPAdes) (version 2) | ecosystem: Environmental > Terrestrial > Deep subsurface > Rock core/Sediment | place: Rifle...
AAATATGAACCTATTAACATAATCTATATTTGGGCAGGTATCACCACTAAATACCACTATACACCATATTGATATATTTTCACGGACATGTCAAGTACTTCCTTGCCACGAAAAAGTCTGGGAAACCCGGATATCGAAGAAGGCTAGTCTGTAGCTACGAAGATTCCAATGTCTGAAGATTCACCCGAAACTACCTCAGTCCATGCTCCTGCCTTATAGACAAAAAGCTTTGCACCCGTCATGGTCACCTTTCCAGGATATGGCCCCGCTCCTGAGGCGAAGATTCCGTAGGGGCCCGTTTTAACCGTTGCGGAAGGCTCCGAGGCAAATCCAAACGTCTCCATGGTAACAAAGAAGGTTTTGGCGGGAAGTTTGCTAAGGCTAAAGGTCAGCTTTTCGTCGACTGAAGTTAGTTCCTTATCATTGGATTGAAGGTGGAATTTGGTCGAAAATTTAGCAATCAGTTTGCCTTTGTCATTTCTGAATCTTAAGGAAAGAGAGCCTTCGGACACCCCCTCGTCATACCTAAACTTCCCCGATGACTCGGAACCCAAAAGAAGATCGCGCTCGATTGATGTCGCCCCCTTGAGAGTAATCGTACCCGGAACTCCCTGGGTTCTTCCGTCAGGGAGGGAATACAAAAGCTCGTAATCCATTGAGGCCGAGGCAATCTTGATTTTCTCTACCTTAAGCTTAAGCCAGTGACCATCGGCGGATGGAGTCAAAGAAGTTTCGGGCCTTTCGGCCAAGGACACTGTCTGAAGAGCAGTTTCCTCCCCCAAACCTGAATCTTTTGGCTTTCTGATTACGAAAAAGTAAACGCCCAGCAAAACCAAAGCGCCGATTAAAACGAGGAAGAGAGGAAGAAGTCTTTTCATACTCCTAATTTATTCTGAAAGTAATCAGAAAGTTTGTCAATTGGCACTCTTTCCTGCTTTGCGGTGTCTCGGTCCCTGACGGTCACAGTTTCATCGTCCAAAGTCTGAAAATCAACAGTCACGCACCAGGGAGTCCCTATCTCATCCTGGGCAAAATAGCGCTTGCCGATATTACCCCTGGCATCCCAGGCAACGTAAAATTTACCCCTCAAAAGATCGTAAACCCTTTTTGCCTCACGGACCAAATCCTCTTTATTGGCAAGAAGCGGAAAGACCGCAACCTTAAACGGGGCGAGTCTGGGATCAAGCTTCAAGATTACTCTGTCTTTCTCTTCCTGATATGCATCCAAAAGGAAAAACAAGGCTGATCTGTCGATTCCTCCCGAAGTTTCGATTACCCAAGGAGTATATTCCTTGCCCGCCTCTTCGTCCTTATAGGCAAGCTTGTGATTTGATAAATCATAATCTCCTCTATGGTGAATGCCTTCAAATTCACTCCATCCAAACGGGGCTTTGTACTCAATATCAGTCGCTTTCTTCGCATAATGGGCCTTTTCTTTCTCTTCGTGGTCACGGAAACGCAGGTTTTCTTTACTCATTCCCAATGAAATGTACCAATTCATCCGGGCTTCTTTCCAAAATTCGAAGGTCTTATCTGCCTCTTTTTCCTCCGGATTGACGAAGTATTCAAGCTCCATCTGCTCAAACTCGCGACTTCTGAAAGTTAAATTACCGGCCGTAATCTCATTTCTGAAAGCCTTTCCTATCTGGGCAATACCGAAAGGAATCTTAACCCGGGTTGAATCAACCACATTTCGAAAGTTCACAAATACCCCCTGGGTAATTTCTCCCCTTAAATAGGCTTTCTTTTTGCCTTCCTCCGTCGTCCCGACATAAACCTCGGTCAAAAGATTGAATTTCTTAGGCTCGGTGAGTGAGCCTCCGCAGTCCGGGCACTTTCCGCCCTGAAGCTTATCCGCCCGGAATCTGTGATGGCACTCTTTGCACTCAACCAAGGGGTCTGTAAAGGCCTCAACGTGCCCTGAGGCTTCCCAAACCTTGGGATTCATGACTATGGCCGCATCAAGCCCTACCACATCCTGCCTGTCGTAGACCATGCTTTTCCACCACTCACGCTTGATGTTGTTTTTAAGCTCTACCCCCAAAGGCCCGTAGTCCCAAAAGCCCGCAAAACCTCCGTAAATTTCGCTTCCTTGATAAATAAAACCCCGCCTTTTGGCAAGCGAGGTAATCTTTTCCATGATGTCCATATTTTCTAATTATACTAGGCTAATACCCTTTTTCCAACGCGGGAAGTTACCAGCTTGCGCTCAATTACTCCTTCCAAAAACCCATCCGGATCCAAAAGCGGTTTTCCATCGGGCCAGAAACCGAGAAGGCTTACAAGTCTGCGAACGAAATCCAATCGGAGTTTCTTCAGTTTTTTTTCTTCTTTTAGCCTTTCCATACTTTCAAGAACATATTCAAATACTTCCCGATGGGTTTCGTTTTCGTGTGTGGTTCGGCCGATTACCTCCATAAAATAATAGGCTAAAGAAGCCCTTTTAAGATTTTCCCTTATCTTTGAGAAATTATCTATGGTTTCGGCCTCGGTCATGATATCCATACCCTTCCCTCTTGCCGCCTGAAACCTGATGTAGGAAAAAACTTCCAGGTGGCCACGTTTTCTGCTTGTTGGGCGCCTGACCCCTTTGGCCAAAAGCGAAATTCTCCCGTGGTGTTTGCTATAAAGGACAAGAATTCTATCTGCCTCTCCAAAGTTTTTCCTGGCAAGGACAATCCCTTCTGAAGAATAATTTCGTGTTCTCACAATCTTAGAATGATAGCACTAAATCCGAAGCCTTATTTCATCATCCCTCTTAAGGAAAAACTCTTCTTCTTTCTTTCCCAGCCTTAAGATGTAAAGCGGGGAATCGGTTCCCGGCTGCTTCTGAATAAAAAGCTTGTAATCTCCTTTAACCTTAAAGGGCAGTTTGTACTTCAGGGTTATTTTTGAAACTCCCTCGGGCCGCAGCTGGAAAAATCCGGCAAAGACCGTTTTGCCAAATTCTTCATATGGGTCTGCCTTTTCCTCAAAACCCTCGGCCGCCAGAAGCTCGCTTCCTTTGGGAACATAGACCCTGACCCAGTTGGGAAGTACCGAATTCAGCCAGCCGTCGTGCTTTTCCGGATTCTTGTAAGTAATGGTCAGGGTTTTTTCCACACTTCCGTCTCTTGCTACACTTATTTCCTGCTCAACCTCCTGGGTTACGTAAAGATTGGATTTTCTGCCCCCTAAGTTGGCGTCGTTGATGTGCAGATAGTCCCCATCGTAATCCTTTATTCTGCCCGCAATCCCGAAAGTCTCAACCGCCGCTTGGGCTTTCTCGTCGAAAAGATAGAAAAGAACGTGCTTTTCCAATAATGATTTAAAGCCGGCCTCAAAAAGCTTAGGCAACTTGTCCTTGGGCTGGCCCATGGCGTTGGCAAGTATGGAGTTCATTAAGGGACCGATTATCTTTTTTCTGTTGTCGTAGTTGGGCGGGGCAAAAACGATTTTGCCCGGTTCATTCTCGCTCCAAACGATGGGTCCTTCGGTGTCGGCAAAACTTTCCAGCTCAAATATGACCTGGGGACAGTTACACTCCGGAACAATCTTGGTTGAGAAATTCCCAAAACCAGATACCCCTATTTCGCCGATTACATCAAGTAGGTTCACCAAAAGCTGGGTATCAACGGCAATAATGCCGTCGACCCCTTTTATCCCAACCTTCTCGGCCTCGGTTGAGACCAGATTCATGCTTTCGGAAAAATCCGGAGACCAATTCATATCCCTTAACCTCCAGCCTTTTGAGAGGGCGTAGGGACCCTTTATGTACTTGGCTATAGGGTCGGGAACCGTAATTACCGGCTTGTATTTGGCGTCGAGATTATAGATATCACTTGAAATAACAGGTTCGAATTTGGCTTTATCCACCTTCATAATCGAATAGGCGGTCAGAAAGCCTCCGGTGGGCCTTAGCTCCTTGTCGTTTTGAAAAAGAACCAGATATTGCCTTTCCTCATCAAGCCCCAAAAGATAAGGGGCTGCCTCCAAAAGGGGTTTGGCTGTTGAGACCAAACTGGCAACCTCATCCACGGTATCCAGGCCTTTCTTAATTTTTTCTCTGACTTCCATTCCCCTAAACTTTACCGGATAGCGGTTCGGGTCAATTTGGGAAAGTTCTTTTTGTGCCAAGCTTACTTTCTGGGAAATCTCATCTGCCTTAGGAACAAGGTCGGGTATTGCCTTAACCAGAAAATCAATTCTTTCCTGGGTGGTCTTGGCCCCGTCGGAATCAATGCCCTGCACCTGCCCACCCTTAAAACCCAAAATGTCGGCATAGGGCTCGACCGTTATTAAGGTGATTTCAGCCGCCTCCAATCCCAAAGAGCCTGCCTTCATACCATGGTCGGCATCCTTAAGATACGCTCCAAAGAAGGGAACGAGCTTTGCCCAGGAAACCAGCTTAAAAGACTTTTGAAGTTCCTGCAAAGAAGTCTTTGTACTTCCAAGCTCAGATCTCATTACATCTATATCCTGCCCTTTTGAGGCATCGACAAGTTTAAGAACGTTGTTTTTAAATTTATTGGCCTTGCCGTAAATAACAAAAGAAGGAACGACAATGGCTACCAGAAAAACGGCCAAAACAATTCCCACAACTCCTAATATCTTGAACATTTTTCTTTTATCTGTAGGCTTGGGCTGAGCTGGGGTAATGGTTTGTGGTTTTATTTGTTTGGGAACAAGGATGGATTCTCCCTCCGGAGAAGAAGGATCCGGGCTCGAGGCTGTCGCTTCAGTCTCCGGCTTTGGTTGATTTTCCCCAACAACAGGTTCTACCTCTGCCGGTTTTATTTGGGGAATGTCTTCGGCTTTATCCATTAACTTATGATAGCGTATCGGGGTAAAATCCTAAATAGGGAGAGGCTAAATCGCCCCTTTGCCGGAAATCATCGCCCAAGGGGTTTTGGCAATTATCAAGATGTCAAAAAAGAGAGACTTCTTTCTGGCATAATAGGCGTCCATCTCGATTCTTTTGTCAAAATTAATCTGGCTTCTTCCCGAAACCTGCCAATAGCCGGTAATCCCGGGCTTTACCGAAAGCACCTCTTTGACCAGTTTTTTGGTCTGGGGATATCTTTGTTGCTGTTCGGAAAGCTCATCTGGGTAATAAGCTCTGGGTCCCACTATACTCATGTCTCCCTTTATAACATTAATAAATTGGGGAATCTCATCAATTGAATATCTTCTTATTATTTTCCCTACCGGCGTAATCCTTGGGTCTTCGTAGAGTTTATAGCTTGACTTTTTATAATCCTGATAAAGTTTTCTGAACTTGGGGTCTCTCTTAAGGAACCTGTGGGCATTGACAATCATCGAACGAAACTTAAAAAGGTGGAAGAGTTTTCCGTATCTTCCCACCCTTTTGGGAATATCCGCAAAAACCGGGCCCCGAGAACCAATCTTTATAGCAACGGCTGTTATGGCAATTGCTGGAGAAAAGAAAATCAAAAGAAACAAGGCGCCGACAATGTCGATTGCTCTTTTTAAACTATCGTAATACATATTGGGCAGGAAATTATATCACAGGAACTCGGTTTTCTTGTCCGCCTTGAGTTTCTCGACTATCTTTTTGACCTTTTGGGCCTGCGACTTGGGGGCAACCAAGACCGCATCGTCGGTTGCAACAACAATCATGTCGGTCAGTCCCAAGGTTGCCACCATTCTTTTTCCTTCGGAGATTACCATTGACTCAAAAGTATCAATTCCTAACCATTGGCCTTCATCTTCCGTTATTACGCTATTACCATCTTTGTCCTTTTGGCCAACGGACCACAAAATTTTAAAGTCGCCAACGTCGTACCATTCGTATTTTGCCTCAACCACAAAGAAATTCGTGGCTTTTTGGGCCAGCGCAATATCTATGGACAGATCGGGAGCATGAAGATATGCCTTTGCTACTTTGTCTTTGCCAGATGGGTCGCCTAAATACTTGGAAATCTCCTCCAGCCGCTCATATGTATCAGGGGAGTGAACCGAAAGGGCTCTCATAAAGTTGTCAACCCGCCAAATAAGAGTTCCCTGGTGCCAGAGATAGCTGCCTGAAGAAACCATCTTTTTGGCTTCGGGAAGTTTGGGTTTCTCTGTAAATTTCTCAACTTTGTAAACCTCAACCCCATCGGCAATATCGATAACCCCTGCCTTTTTTACATATCCCAGACCGGTGTGGGGAAAAGTAGGCTTAATCCCGGTTGTCACCAAGTTATCCCCCTGCCAGGCTACCTGGGCTCCTGCATAAATGGCTTTTTGGTACTCCCCTTGCCCGGTTATTAAGTGGTCCGACCAAATATTGGCAATTATGGCTACCGGGTCCTTTTTGGAAATTGCAACGGCCCCAAGCCCTGCCGCCATTGCGGTGTTTCTTCTTGCCGGTTCAACAATTACCTGGCTTTTGGGAACTTCCTTAAGCATTTCCGCCACCTCGTCTCGATAGTCGGGAACCGGAATGACATAAATTCGCTCGATGGGAATAAATGAAGCCAGCCTTTCGAAGGTCTGTCTGACCAGGGTTTTGTCCCCTTTTATTTTCAGAAATTGTTTGGGCCGGGCTTCTCTGGAGAACGGCCAAAGCCTGGTTCCTCCGCCTCCGCAAAAAATGAGGGCGTATAAGTGGTCTTTATAATCTCCCATATTTTCTTACCAGTCGGCTGAAACTTTTTTTGAAATTATCTTTTGAAAATCTCTGGGCATTTTTTATTAGTTTATCTGGGTCAAATTTTAGACCCTCAAATCTTTTTACTGCTTTTATCAAACTCGCGACGCTTTGTTTCTCAAAAAAGATTCCGGTCTCCCCATCAATTACAGTATCTAGCGCTCCTCCGGCCTTATAGGCAATTACCGGAGCCCCTGCCACCTGGGCTTCCGGTACGACTATCCCGAAATCTTCCTCCTGCGGGAATATCAGAGCCGTGCACTTTCTATAGTAGTCGGCAAGCTTTGGGTCTGTCAATTCTCCGACAAATTTTATGTTGCCTTTGGCAATCTTTTTTAATCTTGCCTCCTCGCTGCCGCTGCCGGCAATAACCAACGGCAATCCAAGTTTATTGAAGGCCCGAATGGCAAGGTCTGCCTTTTTATAGGGAATAAGCCGGCCAACCAGCAAATAGAAATTTTTTCTTTTGGGTCTGGAGTCTTTAATCTTAAATTTATCTACCTCGACCGGAGGGAAAATTATTTTCGCTTGGCGCCGATAATATTTGTTTATTCTTTCCCTAACCGCATTGGATATGCCTACCATTTCATCCGGTCTTTGGGCGGCCATCTTGTCCCATTTTCTCAAATACCAAACCAGGGGTCTCGTAATCTGCCAGAAAAAAGGGAAATACTTAAACTTACTGGGCGGATGCCTGAAATATAAATCATGAGCGCTCCAAAGATAGCGGGTCGGGGTCAGACAATAACAAATGTGGACAGTCCCGGGCTTAGTAATAATTCCTTTGGCGGCCTCGCTGGTTACAGAAATCACCAGGTCGTAACCCTCAAAATCGAATGATTCAAATGCCAGCGGGGTAAATGTTCCCAGAAGCTCATGATTTGTATTTGTAAAGGGAATTTTCTGCAAAAAGGAAGGGATAACTTTGGGAAAAACTTTTGCCCAGGCAGCTGCCTTTTTGGAATACACGGCGGTAAAAAGCGGCGCCTCCGGAAAAAGCTCATGGAGAGCAAGGAGTGCTCTTTCTGCACCTCCCCACTTATTTACCCTATCGTAAACGAGCGCAATCTTCATATACTTTTAAAGTAGTCTCGGCCATTTTATCCCAGGAGTACCTTTTTACAAACATTTGGCCTTTGCCGATAAAGTTTTCCCTCTCCTTCTTGTCCATTTCAATAACCTTTTTTAGAGCTTTTTCGATTTCCGGAGTGTCGTACGGATTAAAATAAATTGCATTCTCTTGGTAAATCTCCTTAAAAACCGGAATGTTTGAAACGCAAGCCACACTCCCCGATAATATAGCCTCAAGTCCCGGAAGCCCGAAGCCCTCAGACAAAGAAGGATAAAGAAAAGCAAGAGAATTCCTGTACAAGACCCCCAACTGCTCATCCGGAACAAATCCGAGAAGCTTTACATATTCTTCCGCCTTAAGATCTTTAATTTCTTTTGCCAATTTTTGGCTAAATACATTCCTTGCACAAACAATCGCAAACAAATATTTCTCTTTTGTATTTTTGTTCAAAGCGAGGATAGCTTCTATTGCCCTTCTTAGATTTTTGTGGGGATAGGCGTTTCCCGAAGGGAGAACATCAACTCCCTCATAGATGGCCGTAATCTTGGAAGAAGGAATTTTGTAGTATCCCCCTACTTCCTTTTTGACAACCTCCGATGGAACTATGATTTTTCGTGACCCCTTAACTGCATGAGAAAAAACGGCTTTATAGCCCAGACGCTTGGTAAAGTAAATCGGGGCCGGTAAGGTGGTTGCTTTTGTTCCTTTTTGTTTGTGCATCAAAAGGTCGTGGATGGTAACTACAAAGGGCTTTTTATAAAGAAGGGGAACGTTGAAATGGACAAAGTGGGTAACATCAGGTTGCAGTTTATTTATAAGCCCGGGCAGCTTTATTTGTTCGGCAAGTGAATAGTGTCGAAAATCCGCTAAAACCTTTTTCCAGTTCGAAGGAAAATTTAATTGATTGAAGTACTTTTCCCTGAGAAGAACATAATATTGATTGTCATTATCAATCCTTTTTAGGCCGTTTATCAGACCCACCGTATATCTTCCGATACCCGTGTTTTCAAGTACTCCGTAAAGCCTGGCATCCAAAACAATATTCATCTTAGGATAAAAGAAGCTTAATAAGGCGTAACCCCTTCAGGCATTTAATCCCGAGGACTACCAAAATATTTACAAGAATCGGATATCTCTTCCACATTCTCTTTCTATAAAAAATCTCCATCGAGTTAACGGAGGACATTCGAAACTTTATTTTGTTTTTGAGGCTTACTTCTACGTTGGTCTTTTTGTTTTTACCCTTGGTTGCTCCTTTAAGGTGGATTATGGATGCTTTAGGATAATAAATAATCTTTTTCCCGGCCTCGTGTATCTTCCAGCACAGGTCGATATCCTCCCCGTCCAAAAAATAGGCCTCGTCGAACCAGCCTACTTTGTCCAGAAGCTTCTTAGGGGATAAAAAATAAGCACCTTGGATAACGTCAACCTCCTGAACCTTATCTTCGGGAACTCCCCCGTACCAATACTTTGCAAATAGCTTGGAATTAGGCAGTAGCCTGTCTAAGCCCGAAAAGTGGGTCAGGGCCACCCAGGGAGTCGGAAAACCACGTCTGGCGTCCTTATCCAAATGTTTTCCATCGGCAAGAACCAGCCGGGAGGAAAGAGCACCGACTTCCGGGTGCTCATCCATATAGCGGACGGTTTCGGCTAGTGTCCATTTATTAACAATCGTGTCGGTATTTAAGAATAAAATATATTCGCCCTTGGCAAGTCCTCTGGCTCGGTTGTTTCCCGCTGCGAAACCCAAGTTGGTTTCATTCTCCACAACCTTGACCCAGGGAAACTCCTCTCTTATCATTTCCAAACTTCCGTCGCTTGAGCCGTTATCCGAAACTATTACCTCAAGGGGTACCTCGTTTCTATTTTTTTCGATAGAGGCAAGACAATTTCTGGTGAGGGCAACGGTATTGTGGTTGAGTATAATTATCGAAAGATTAGGACGTTTCATTTTGTTTTTAGAACCTGCCTATAAATGGGATCGTGTAGCTTTACAATAACCTTCCAGTCGAAATGGGTACGAACATGTTCCCGGCCAGCCGCACCGATCCTCTCTGCAACTTCTGGATTTTTCAGTAGCTTTACCGCTTCATTGGCCAATCCTTGGTCGGTGTCCGCAATAAGCGCCTGCTTGCCGTGGATGATATTCAAACCCGCAACTCCTATCGAGGTCGAAACAACGGGAAGGCCAGCCGCCATAGCTTCCAATATTTTCAGCCGGGTACCTCCCGCTCCTTTAATGGGGGCTACCATAATGCTTGCGCTTCCATAAGCGTCCCTGGCATCGGGAATATTTTCTGTAACTTCTACGCTTCTATCTTTTTCTGACAGTCTTTTAATCCATTCTGGAATTTCCCTACCTACAATCCATACTTTTGCCCCCTCAACCTTATTTTTAATCTTCGGCCAAATATTATTTAAAAGTATCTCCGAAGCTTCTTGGTTCTGGAGCCACTCAAAGTTGCTAACACCGTAAAGTATCCGCGGAGGGGATTTCCTCTCTATCTTTTTTGCACTGTAAAACTGGGTATCCACCCCGTTCGGGATTATGTCTACCTTAACGCCCGGGATAAGCTTAAGCATCTGGCCCCTATCCTCCCCGGAAACGGCAACTAATTTGCTTGCCTTAGTCCAATAGTGCCTCTCCCAATATTTAACCTTAAAAACGTCATACATATAAAATGGTCTAAGCAATAAAGGCACTTTCGTCTCCACATGGTGTTTGTAGACATCGTGCCAAATAGTCTGTTCAACCAAGATTGTGGGAACATCGGTTCTTGCCAAATGCGGCATAACATAGAAAGTCTCGGCGTGTATCAAATCGTACTTTTCGTTAGCGAGCTCTTCGGAAACTGCTCTCCTTTCTTCGAGGGATAAATTCCTAATGACCAAAAGCGGAAAAGGGCCAAAAACTGATAGCAAAACATTTCGTAGGGTCCATGGCTTTTTTGGTCTTTCAAAAACCATAACTTTTTTGCAGTATTTTTTAAGCTCTGGAATAAATTTCTCTTCGGAGGCGTCTTTAGCGAGAGAAAATAAAGTGATATCGTGCTTTTTTGAAAGATATTTAATAATGTTGTACCACCGAGTTTGTCCCCCACTTGTTTCAGGTTTTGGCAAATATGGAACAAGCATCAATATTTTCATTTTTTGATTTCCTGGTGAAGGTCGGCGATCAGGAACTTTTCGGTTTTCATAATCACCTTAAATCGGCTTGTAATCATTTTTGTGTCGGGGTGAGCAAAATCCACCGTCACATAATAGTCCGCCCCTTTGACAATAATATTATCTATGGAATCGTCAATCGCCGGCCATCCCCAACGCTTGGTCTGGTACAAAAAGGCCGTATCGCCGTTATACGGAGCCACCACCAGGGCATCTTTGGGGGTTATCTCATCTACGGCTTTGCCTGCCTCAATTATCTCGGGGTGGTTTACGACAAAGTTCCCTTTAATCTCCATAGCCCCCGTTAAAAGCATCAAGAAAACCGAGAAAATTAACAGCCCCCTCGAAATAAACTTATTTAGTCTCTCTGCTTTCCATAGTTCCAGCGACCCCGCCGCAAGGGTTAAAGAAACTGCCGGGATAATAAAAGTCTGGTAATAATCGTGTTTTACGTTTGCGGTGGCAAAGACCAAGACATACAAAAACATTCCCAATAAAAAGGAGAGGTTAAAATAAGTTTCTTTACGCGCCTTTATTATTCCGAAAACGAATGGAATAAGCCCCCAGACTCCCAGGATAAGCTTGCCCAGCCTTTCGCCGAATATCCATCGCCAGAAAGAAGGACGGAAGCGGATTCTGTCTCCGTTAAAAGCCCAAGCGGTTAAGGA
>Ga0209641_10004464_pt1 | contig 11539 bp, 12 predicted proteins | sample RifCSP16_1_FD_184022 | JGI IMG/M metagenome (GOLD analysis project Ga0209641, IMG submission 184022) | Soil microbial communities from Rifle, Colorado - Rifle CSP2_sed 16_1 (SPAdes) (version 2) | ecosystem: Environmental > Terrestrial > Deep subsurface > Rock core/Sediment | place: Rifle...
TCGTCGCCACGACAAATGCGGTGATGATCGGCGTGATGAGAACAATTAAAGCTCCCACCAGCCAGAAGATCGTTTCTAATCGTGTCTGTTTGATAACGATCTTGGATAGTTTTTCGTAGATGTCCTTTATATCCAACCGGATTTCTCCAAGCGTTTTGGAATCCTGAACTATATGATTATCCATTATCTTAATGCTGTTCATTTGCATCTGTTCCAGTTTGGCCAGCCGTTCGAATTCATTTTTTTCCATCACTCAAGCTCCCGTAAGCAATATCTGCATTGCGTTGACATGATAGGCCGGCCAACCGAGCGGACTGAAATGCCTTGCATCCTCACCAGCCACTATCGGCGGGTCGAGGTCGCGCCCGAACCAGTTTATCAGCCGCGTTCCACCTCTCAGAACCAGCGCAGGCCCTTCCCGCTGGTCAACGTAATGCGAATGGGCATCCAGACCTTTCAGCCCGACAAACTCAAATCCCGGCCCCTGGCGGACGCTGGTATGTCCGCCGAACAAACGCATGGCGGTCAGAAACGAGCCTGATAGCTTTTTCGCGCTCCATTCTTCTCGTAGCTCGTCGCCGACCGCGTCCTCGAACAACCAGCCTCCGCCGTCTGTTTCCACCACCACATCCCGGAACGAGCCGAGCGTCGCTCTGGCGCAGCGCTTTTCCTCCCCCCGCTTAGGCCACGATATCCAGCCATCGGGCACGCCGTCGGGCGTGATTCTGATCGTGAGTGCGCGGGTGTCTATTGGATTGTGGATCACTACATCGTCCAACAGCGGTGAACCGCAGTTTTCCAGAATCACCGGAGCGCGAATGCAGACGTTGCGAATTCGCGGATGCCATGCGCTCAACGTAATTGGGATATCTATAAATGTATTGCCGGAACCTGTTCCCTCAATGACGACATTTGGATCGTAACGGTGAGCCGACAGAAACACCGCCAGCCGCGAGAGCGGGCCGTATACTCCGGCGTAGAGGCGGATGCTAGGCATAGGGTTTATTGACGAAAGTCATGAATCCTTCCAGCACCAGAAAATCAGTGGCAACGGCTAACTGACCTGTGAAAGTCACATCCTGATTGGTGCTCGTATCAATGGTCCCCGTTATCGTGGCGGCGGTTGATACGGAGAATCCGAACGAAGTGGAATGGGTTCCTATTTGTTTGTCCAACACGCCACGGTTACGGATAATAATGAGGTTTTGTAAAGTCGCAGCCGCAGTCTGTGTTTGGCTAGAAAATACAGTAGCACCCAACTTTACTCTTAATATCTTGTTGTTCGCTGAATTGTTCATAGTCCATAGCGGGCAGCTTTCCAGCGCGCCGTTTATCCCCATAAGATTGCCGGGGACAGGGACGGTCACCAATGTTGTTTCCGCCGTGATGCCCGTATAGGCTCCCGGTCCTGCCGCTACAATAGCGACAGGGGCGGCGGGGACGTAGGGAGTATCCGTTCCCAAAACATTGTCATACACCGTGCCGAGCGTAGTGCTTGACATGACGGTATAATATGCCCCCGCCGCCGAGCCGGCATAGACAGCTCCCGCTGGAAAATACAGCCAGATACTTGAATAAGTCAAGTTAAGCGCCGTGCCGCAAGTCAGGGCACCATTCGCCGCCATCGTGCCGGTGGGAGCTATCCCGACAGGAACGGCTGATTGCGCCAATGCCAATGTTACGGGCACGTTGCTGGAACGGATTATTGAGCCGCCACTATTCAGTATTCCCATTACACAACCCTCCGGCCTTGAACTTTGGCCCCCGTCCCGGTGATGGCCGTAACCTCCATCCAGATATAAGTCCAGTAGTGCTCATCAACATGAACGGCGTCCGTGTCTGCCACAACATCATTGTTCGTGACCCCCGTGCCGGACAACGTAAGCGTTCCGATTTCAAACTTCTCAGCAGCGATAGCCGAAGCCATCACTACGTCAGAACCATAAATTTTCACCGTGGCGGTGGCTGCTATTGTGTTATTCGCGCCCAGTGTTGCACTATAGCGGCATTTGGATTTCAACCCCGCGCCGGTAAGTTGTGTGCTGGTCGCCGTGCCGGTTGCTGTGGCGTTGGTGAGCATTATGGTAGATGCCCCTTCGATACCATCCGTGACCAGCCCCGCGCCGGCGATGCTTTTATTAGGGACTAAAGTTCCAGAAGTGCTATCTTCCGTAAAGACTTGTACTGTACCTTGTGATCCAAAACTGTTGGACATATTTACTCCTTATTTGATTTCACAAGCCCACACTTGGGCATGGTTGTTGAATTCCTGGACGATCATCTGCCTATCTCCGTTACCCTGATATAAGAATTAAGTACACCACCAAACCAATCAGCTCCGGCTTGCCCATTAAATGTGAACGTAGCGCCTGCGGCTTGCCCGGCCCTTACTTTGAAGGTCGTACTAGAGACTGTGCCCGCCGCCATTTCCCATGCAAAATAAAGTGGGATGACATTGGTGTTTGCCGTAACCACGACCTTGGCGGCTGTAAGCGCACCGGCTGTAGTGTCCTGAAATAGAGCGGCACTCCATGAAGCGTTCGCACTAGCAAACCCGTGTATTAAAACCTCTATGAACAATCTATTCGTGATAGATTTTGGCGTTATGGACACCGACAAGTATTGGTATCCCTCCGTGTTTTGGGGTATCGTGTTATCGTCTGGCATGGCCGTTACATCTGCCGAGACTACCGATGAAGTTGAGATAACAGACTGGACTACAACATTACCGCCTTTTCTAACAGGACGAACAGTAGTGACGGTTGTAGATTTTGCCCTCAGGAAAACTCGGTCCCCCACTTCTGCTGTCCAGTTGGCGTCACCATCCACTTCAAGATTGGCATTGTCCGTCCAGATGTGGGCGGCGTTCATGTATATTTCTACTTCCGCACCAGCTTGTGGGGCGTTGGCTAGAGCAGTGAAAGTAACTGCTGTTCCAGTGGCGGTTACATAATTACCAAGACTCCACGGGTCCATAGTCGTTGCGTGGGCCGCTATCGAAGCATTGGCGTCGATAACCGACTTTCCGGACATGGTGAGGGTGCCGGAATGGGTATAATCTTCGGCTGTCTTGAAGGCTTTGGAATGTCTGGCCTTATTTGATACGAGAAAACCATTTGCCGCCGCATTAACGATAACTCTTAATTCTTGCAGAGATAGAATCGTTATGTTTGCGGCTGTCTCGTTAATGGTATTTCCGCCCGTGGTTCTCGCCAGTGTGACGCTGTTGGAAGCATCTGTAGAGATAATATCGCAAAACCATCCCGCCGTTAATGTTGCGGCATCGGATAATGTCAGCGTAACTCCTGAACCGGAGACTTGGATTACCTTGTTAAAATGGGTTGAATCTAAAGTGGTATTGGTAATTAAAGCCGTGGGGCCGACATTGAAATGAGTCGTAAGTTTGGAATCTATGTTTTCAATGGCTGTCTTGAGGGGAGTAGATAACTTTCCTTTTACAGTAGAATATTTTACTTTATTCGCTTCTGATACTGTTCCGTCATCACTGGGAGGCGTTGCATCCCAACCACTGATTGTTTCTGTAGTGTACTTGCTGCCCACGATGGACTCCTATATAATGTTTTAAATGAAGCCCGTTCTTGATTTAACAGGCAGACGATTCCAGCGCCTAATAGTATTAAAGCAAGCAGGAATGATTAGAAAAGGTGCAGCTTGGTTATGCCGTTGTAATTGCGGCATTGAACTTATTGTTGATGGTAGAAATCTACAAAGCGGTAATAGCAAAAGCTGCGGTTGCCTTCGCATAGATAAAACACGAGAACGTTCTATCACTCATGGAAAATCCCATACTCGTACATGGGAGCTTTGGCAAGCTATGTTAGATCGCTGCCATTATAAAAAAGGTATCCAATTTCGTGACTATGGTGGCCGTGGAATTACGGTTTGCCATCATTGGAAGAAATTTGAGAATTTCCTAGCTGACATGGGAGAAGCTCCCAGTAAGATGTCAATCGAACGGGAAAACAATTCGAATGGTTATTCTCCCAATAATTGCAAATGGGCTACTCGTACTGAACAAGCTAACAATAAACGCAATAACAAGCGTATTACATTTAATGGAAAGACCATGACTGTTGCTCAATGGTCTATTGAAACAGAAATTCCATACCACACCCTTTACCAGAGATTATTTAGATATGGATGGCCTTTTGATAAAGCGTTAAAATTGTAGTACCGATGGCACATCTCCTTATTCCTGATTAATATCTTGTTGGTTCATGGGTAGCCTTCCCGCCTGATAAGCAGTAATACCTGTGCCTCTGGCAATGGGAGCAGTTCTCCCTATCTGTCCAAGCAAGACACTCAATTCACCTATCAATCTGGGAGAAGAAAGCGGAATCAATGCGGCTAATTTCGGACTAGCTAAAGCCGCCAATCCACCACCTAAAAGAGTAAACATGGGGCCAATGCGGTGTGACCAGGGAGATTTAAACAAAAGACCCGAAGCCGCTCCTGTTACATTACCTCCGCTTTTATCCATCGTTTCCAATAAAGATTTCCTAAATGTATTATCTTCCCGGATGGCGGTAATGAGTTTTCGGATAGCCGTATCTGAAGCAGCTTTCCCACCTGCCATGCTTTTTAATGAAAAAGCCTTTTCTATATCATTGATAACTTCGCTGGATTTCGCATATTCCTTAACCATGTCGGCATAATCTGGAACCGCTGAAATGATCTTGTCTTTTACGGCTTTCTCTAAGTTGGAGACCATAGCGCGGGAATTTCGATTGGTTGAATAATAATCGCCAATGCGTCTTTTCAAAACATCCAGCATGGCCGGAGTATTGTCTCCGGCCTTACTCCCCCATTCTTGTACCATGTTATAAATATCTTTAACTTCATTGGCCGCTGTTCCCGTAACCGTGGAACGACTGAAATCCAATTCTCCGTTTACTTTTTTAACATTGAACCTTTTTAACCAGTTATTAGCCAATGACTTAATATCATTAATAGGAATTTGTTGTGTGGCATTTTTAAGATTGGACAATTTGCTTTGATAAGCCAAGCGACGAGATTCTTTTATTGAATCTAAAGCATCCGTGGCATTTTGAAGAACTTGTGATTCAGGAACATTACCGCGCATGGCGTCTTTGAATTCTTTGCTTCCTTTTATAGCTTCCCCAACGGCTTTGTAACCAGCCGAAGTCGTCATGCCAGTCCCCCATTGATAAGCATGACCAGCCACCTCCTTCACGGCTTTACCGGGAAGATAAAGAGGATTCGTTACTTTCGATACGGTAGAAAGCGGTTTTGCTAATCCTGTTCCACGTGTTAATCCGGCTCCTAATCCAGTTAAGACTGACACATCAGCGGCAAATCCTACTGGATCGGTTTTGATGGTTTCACCAATATTTCTTATCCCGCCATAGCGTTCTTTATAGAACTGCCCAACAGCACTAGCGGCTTGTTCTGCTTGTTGTGAATATAACAATGGATTTCCTGATGTTTTAAAAGACTCAGGAGCAAGAAGATTTTGTAACCCACCAGCGGCAACATTAAGTAAATTACTACCTGTTTGAAGAGGATGTGCTACTGTTTGTGTAATTCCAGATATAAAACGTCCGGCACTTTCAGGGATATTACCGATAGTTTCAAGAATAGGATTCTGATTCTGTTGTATCGTTGGCGTTGTTTTAGTTGTTCCTAATTTAATTTGTAAGGCAGCAAAGGCTTGTTCAGGAGTAGCATCATCCGGGCCTTCGATGGTATGAATCTTCCCGTCCGGCCCCTCGAAATCGAATGATTTCATTTAGTTCTTGATCCTTTATAAACAAAACCACCGGGTAATGTGGGCTGTTTTGCGGTTGGTTCCTGACCAGCCTTTTGATTAGCACGTTTTTCTGCTAGATCAAGATACCTTTGTACTTCCGCCCATGCTTGTCTAGCCGCTGGAGCGGATTGTTTGGTATTGATAGCTCTTGTATAGGCTGCCGTGACTTTCTTTCCTTCCGCGTCCGATAATTGACCAAGCCCCTTCATCTTCTGTATTGAAATCTCGAAAGTAGCGGCTTCTAATTGAGCACGTCTGGCTTCTGAATTTGAAGCCTCCGTCCCTGGAATATAAACACTTGGACTGATCTTTCCAGAAAGCCCGTAAATCGTGTCGAATCCTTTGGAATTTACTAATCCGCTTACTCCTTCACGCATTTTGTTAATTTCATCCAGATTCGAGCCTAAATCAACTTGAGCTTGTGCTTGAGCACCGGCTTTGACTTCAGCGGCTTTCTTTCCACCTTCAATGGCGGATTTACCAGTTACTTCACCGCTCAATGTGGAAAGCGGAATTACAGGAAGTCCCGTGACAGTCGGGGCCATGCTAGGCACACCGCCAATATCGGCAATACGATAACCCTGACGTTTCAGTTCCAGGAAACGTGCTTGATCTGCTTTAGGTAGAGCATTATAGAAATTCCATTCTTTAACGGCCGATGGGTCTGGACCACCACTTGTTTCACGCATCTGCTTTTCAATAGTTGACAGTTTCCCGGCAGATTCGGTTAGTCCGGCTCCAATCAATTCAGGAATGGCTTGTCCATAATTGGCTTTCTGGACGGGAAGTAAAGTCTCGCCGGGACGGGTTGGGCCGAATTGTTCTTGAGTTCCGAAGTAACGAGCGATGATTCCTTTTTCCGTGCCTTGCAAAGTAGAGGCTTTCTTGTATTCATCGAAGGCACTAGCGTATAGTCCGGCTGATAATTTATTACGTCTCATCAATTTCTTTACTTGATCTTCGTTTAATTGCCCCGTTCTAATGGCGTCCAGATTACTCAATAATTTACGTTGGTCATTCGGGCTTCCTGGATCAAGACCAACTTGGCCTGTAAGTTTTTCCATGAAACCGCGTTCTTCAGGGAGCGAGTCCACATATTTAGCAAATGAAGATGTTTGTGATTCTTGTGGTAAATCCCGCATAGATTTAATGTCAGATCGAAGTCCGGCCATTAGTCTGTTCCCGGTTTACGTTTACCACCGAATTCAAGGCCGAAACCAGAACTGCTACTTTTACCAGTAGCCGTTCCTTGCTGTTCCATTCCAAGCCCCAGAGAAGCTAATTCTTGTTGAAGCCTCTGTTGTGCTATTTCATTGGAGAATCCATTTATATTCTGTTCTACCTGAATTTTTCCTATCAAGGCATTGAGCATGTCTTTATCAAGGCCAGTGATAGCTGAAAGACTTTCAGCATTGGCAATCGCGGAGGCATCACCAATCTGTCTGGCCGTGTCGAAGTCGAGATTGGAAAGAGCTTGATTGGCGAAAGAAGAACCGCCCATCTGTCTTAAACCCAAGTCGCTTTGTAATGCCCCTAGTCTGGTAGCCCCTGCTTGAGCGACGGGATTAACTCTGGCTTGGATATAAGGACTTTGATTTGAGACTAACTGATTACGAATCCCCATTGTATTGGTTTGGTAATCATTAAATCCCTGACTCAAATTTCCCAACATTCCACGACTTCTGCCAAGGGCTTCTTCCTGCAAAGTTCGTATAGAAGGATCAAGATTAAGTTTAGTCCCACTCCAACTTGAATAGCCCGTGTTCGTGAAATAAGGACGACTGGTGGATTGTTGGCTCAGACTTTCTTTTTTACTGCCAAATCCTAATTTTCCTGACATTTCAATTTACCTCTGACAGAATAGATATATTCATCCCCACGGGGGTCTCCGTTGATAATCTTTCCAACATAAAATAACACTCCATATTCCTTGCATTTGTTATGTAAAGCCATGTCTTTTTCCAAAGATTTGACGATGCAAACTCCGATCTTTTTGTATCTGACCATTTGATAGAAAGCGACTTGTGACCTCAGTTTGTTCCTGATCGAAGCCCACGGAAAATATTCACAATGCGGTTCTATTCTCCAGCCGTCTCCGATAATGGATACGAAGGCTATCGGGCCTTTATGGGATTCGTAAGACTCATTTACATCTTCCGCCATCCACAATTCATGGGATTGGGTCAATTTCTCGACTTCGGTGGCGAAGTCGAACTGCTCCAAGTCTCTAGGCAGTTCATGGAAACAACCATTCTGATAAGCGGCCCACAAAATACCGATGTCTTTGTGATATTTGTCACCATCGTAGATTTGCAAAGGCCGGAAGTAAGGACGGCTTTTTCGAAATAGCCGGTCCCGCTTGTCTTTGGTCATTTACACCTTTAATTTCATTATGTCGAATAGTTGTACACTCTGAACAGTAAGACTGACATAAAAACCAGGCCCACGACCGACAGGTGAAAAACCTTTAGTCGAAGTCCGTTGGCTTAATTGAAAACCTGTATTGAAGTAAAAGAGACCGCCGAAATAAGCTGATCCTCCGAAATAAGAAGCTGTATCTCCAGTCCCCGGTCCGTCTAACGGGACGGTGCAACGATTGATTGCATAATCATCGGCCCATTCAAAGTCCATCAACAGATCACAATCTGCGATTCTTCGGTATTCAATCCTTCCCCGAAGTCTCATGGTATTCGTGTCCAGACCTTCAATGTCATCTACATATCGAGACTTACGATTAGTCTCGATAGTTTCCGATCCACCATCTCCAGAACCTCCTGTACCATCCATCTGGTATATATTCCCAGACGAATCGCCCCAATAGACGTAGTAATTATCGCCACCGGGCTGTCTTATATAAGCTGGCCCATTGGTTGAAAAACTGGATGTATGGCCTGTTTTATACAAAGACCAAGGAGAAAACTGAGTCCCTAACATCTCTTTGAACAGGACAAGAAGTTTGTTAGAACCAGCGAAGAAATAAACTCTCTGTCTGGACTGATCGTAAATCGTCTGACAATCCGTGAGACCTGAGACGGTCGTTCTGACGAATCTGGACAAGTCGTCCGTCTTAACGTCTCCGAAGTCGGCGGTTGACCTTACCGATTCGATCACGCCGTCTTTCTTCATGTAAACAACATCATCACCGATGTTTACTAATGTCTCGGTTCCAATGGCCGAAGACCCAGCGTAATAGGAAACCCAAGCAAAAGTAGCGGTCGTCGTTCCTGACAGTTTCCAAAGTCTTCCGCCTTCGGTCGAAATGATTAATTCGCCATAAAACAAAGCCACGCCGTTAATAGGGCGAAGGTCGGGAGTCAGCATGTAAAATGCTTCATTACCCGTGGCAAATGTCCCTGAGACAGCCCTTTGAGTCGTATCGTAACTTTCAGGGTTTTCAAATGCCGAAGCGACCAATAAATGCGGGGTCGCACTACCAGTCGTGACATTAAACAACCAAACTCGTCCTAAATGGACAACCCCGTATTTTGCGAATAGTGAAGCACCAAGACCTGTTGTTAGAGTGGTGAAAGAAGTCCCATCCCATTTTTTAACGACCGTGGATTTGGTTATGTCGGTAATGACAGAATAACCACCTAACGCCCAAGTCGTGCCTCTTAATTTACTTCCTGAAGCGACCGTCCCTTTGGAAGTGAAGGTCGAAGTCCCATTCCAGAGATAGACTGTATCTCCAGATTGAACTAGAGTCGTTTCGGTATCGTCATTCTTGATAAGCTGAATAAAACCGTTTATCGAAGCCGCGTTTGTCGCGGTTCCTAACAGGTCGAAAGGCTTGCGAGGATTGAAATGAGTATTAACTGACCCTAGTTCAAAATTATACCCAGAAATACAATCTTGAGGGTTTACAAGACTAACGTCCTGTTCGTTAAGTCCACCCTGAAAGGTCAATTCCGCCATTAGTAATAACCATGTCCGTAGTATTTAGACGGGTTAGTAGGTCTTAAAAGACTGTAAAGACGAGTTTTGGCATTTTGATAAGTCGCGTCTTGAGTCAAAAGACCTTGCGGTTGATTGGAGATCATGAAAAAGAACCGCCTCGCGGCGGCTTGAATGAAAGCATTGGCTTCAATCGTGTTATGAAACGGTAACGTATCGGTTGAATTGGTAACAGAAACGTCTTTTTCATAATCGTAAGACAGTGAACGATTGTTAAAACTGGAATCTGGTACGTTGAAAAACGCGACTTTCTTGGTAGTCGTATCTTCCCAATACCACCAAGTCGGTGCTCCTGAGTCGGTGGCATAAGTATAAATCTGGTCTTTCAGAAGATTCTCACCACCTGTATATTCGTAAATCCTGACATTCCGGGTGGAGTCGTAGAAGGAAGGATTGTCCCCAAAAAATCTGACAAAATCCGAGGCAAGTGCGTATGTCCTTGTCCCTGTGAGAAGCGTTACCGTGTCAGAAGTCTTTTCATAAGAAATAAGACGATCAGACACGATCTCCGATAATTCATCCTGAATCGCTATCTGAGCAATTTGAATATCAGCGGAATGTTGGGTATCTGAAAATGTCGTGATGGCGTCATCGTCACCGCGTAACACGCCATTAATTCTAAGCAGACGATTAACCCCTGTTATGAAATCCATATATTATATTTCCTAACATTTTCTGTTGCCGTAAGTATTTGTAAATTGTTTTCAACATGAAGACCGCAAACATTTTTCCCACATAAAGGAACATCATGATCCACATGATGTTTTATATTTTTACTTATTGTCAGTTCCTGAGCTTTTTTATAAATCGAAACTATCTTTTCTATATCGGCCCATTTTGGGGTGGCATTTAATTTTGTAGCTTCTCGTTTTGCCACCCATGCAATAACGCGATGCTTGTTTTTAGAACGCCATTTTTTAATTCTGGCATCTTCTTTTTTCTTCCATTCAGGATCGCCTTGTCGTTTAGTGCTTCTTGATTCTGAACGTTTTATTTTATGTTTATGCCATGATTCTTTGCATTTTTCTTTAAAATATTCTCTATGTTCTTGAAAATAACGTTCACCATAAGCAAGAACTTTATTTCTATTTCTTACATAGTATTCTCGCGTATTTTTCCTGAATTTTTCAGGATCAGAATCATATCTATTTTTAGCTGATGCTTTCATACATAATTTGCACCAACGCTGTTTACCGTCTGGCGTATCTTTACATCCATCATAGAATTCATCTGATGGCTTATTTGTTTTACATTTAGAACAAATTTTCATTCTCTTATTTTAAGAGAAATGGGGCCAGTTTCCCAGCCCCATTTAACTACTGCTGATTACTTATATAATGGATTTAGCCAACGTATGTACCTTAACAATCCATGTTCCATTCAATATTTTCGACGCATGCCACGCCTTCCAAGCGATAGACCCGACTTCATCAAACATATCCGCCACACCCGAAGAACCGGGTTTCTTGTGGATAAGCATGACGGCCTGCTCTTTCTTCTCGTACATCTTGTTGACACCATCGGAATAAGCAACTCCCAGACCGATAGTACCAATGGCTTCCTTGCCATAAATATACGAAGTATAAACGTCATTTTCATCCGCAGACGTTGAAGAAGTAGCGCGGAATACACTGGAAGTCGATGTCGTCGCGGCAGCGGTCTGAATCGGGGCGATTTCAGACATGACCCAACGGACACCATTGATGGCACCAAATTCACCCACCAAGGTCTCGGTATATCCACCGTACTGCTCCACACCGATGAATCCGGTGAGTTGGCGAATATCTTCCGCTA
>Ga0209641_10004466_pt1 | contig 11536 bp, 13 predicted proteins | sample RifCSP16_1_FD_184022 | JGI IMG/M metagenome (GOLD analysis project Ga0209641, IMG submission 184022) | Soil microbial communities from Rifle, Colorado - Rifle CSP2_sed 16_1 (SPAdes) (version 2) | ecosystem: Environmental > Terrestrial > Deep subsurface > Rock core/Sediment | place: Rifle...
GCCGAAAAAGTAGCTCCCTCTCCCACGCCGGGGGAGAGGGTTGGGGGTGAGCGCGGGGTTTCGTCGAAGCCGACTGCTCGGCTTCGACGCCACGCGAACCGGCGCGCCTTGCAAGGCGTGCCGTGGAGAGGGGGATCCCCCGGTGCCGAGGTGCGTCTTCATCACCGGGGCCTCCAGCGGCCTCGGCGCCGCGCTTGCCGCCCACTATGCGCGCGAGGGCGCGACCCTCGGCCTCGTCGCACGGCGTGCCGACGCGCTGCAGGCGGTCGCCGCGCGGTTCCCGACTCCGACCGCAATCTACGCGGTCGACGTCGCCGCCCGCGGCGCCCTCCGCGCGGCCGCCGACGACTTCCTCGGGCGGCACCGCGTCCCCGACATCGTCATCGCCAACGCCGGCGCGTCGGTCGGCACCCTGGGCGCCGAGGACGAGGATCTGCCGGTTCTCGAGCGCGTGCTCCGCACCAACGTCGTCGGGCTGGCGGCGACGCTGGCGCCGTTCGTCGCGCCCATGCGGAGCCGGGGGACCGGCGCCCTCGCGGGCATCGCGAGCATCGCCGGCTTGCGCGGCCTCCCCGGCGCCGGCGCGTACTCGGCCTCGAAAGCAGCGGCGATCACCTGGCTCGAGAGCCTGCGCGTCGAGCTCCGCGGCTCGGGCGTGTCGGTGGTCACGATCTGCCCGGGGTTCATCGACACGCCGATGACCCGCGTGAATCCCTATGCGATGCCGTTCCTGCTGCCCGCGGACGAGGCGGCGCGACGCATCGCGCGGGCGATCGACGCGAAGCGCTCGTTCGCCGTCGTTCCCTGGCAGATGGCGGTCGTCGGCGCCGTGATGCGCCGCCTCCCGAACGGGATCTACGACGCGCTCGCGGCACGCCGGCCACGGAAGCCCCGGAAGCTGCCCCTGTGAGCCCGCCGGGCCGCCCCAAGGGCGAACCCCGAGCGCGCGAGCCGCGAGGGTAGTCCAATGAAGCTCGTCGATGCCGTCGGGCGGCGCCACACGCCGGCGGGCGCTGGGGCGCGCATCGTCTCGCTCGTGCCGAGCATCACCGAGCTCGTCTGCGACCTCGGGCTCGCGGAGCGCCTCGTCGGCCGGACGGGATTCTGCATCCACCCTCGCGAGCGGGTGAGGCGCGTCGCGAAAGTCGGCGGAACGAAGGACGTCGACCTCCGGCGGCTCCGCGCCCTCGCGCCGACCCACGTCATCGTCAACATCGACGAGAACCGCCACGAGACGGTCGAGGAGATCGCGCGCTTCGTGCCGCACGTGATCGTGACGCACCCGCTCGGGCCGCTGGACAACCTGGCGCTGTATCGCCTGATCGGCGGCGTGTTCGGCCGTGAGGCGGAAGCGGAAGGTCTGTGCGAGCGGTTCGAGCGGGCGTACGCCGCCTGCGAACGCGAGGCCGCCGGGTTTCCGTCCCAGCGCGTGATCTACCTCATCTGGCGCAAGCCGTGGATGACCGTCTCGCGCGACACCTACATCTCCCGCACGCTCGCGATCGTCAACTGGCACACCGTCCCCGAGACCGCGGCCGACCGCTACCCGGAGATCGCGTTCGACGAGGCGATGCTCGCGGGCGTCGACGTGGTGCTCGCATCGAGCGAGCCCTTCCCGTTCCGAGCGCGCGACGTCGACGCGCTGCGCGCGCTCCCCGAGCTCCGCGGTCGCGCGATTGCACTCGTCGACGGCGAGATGACGTCGTGGTATGGCTCGCGCGCGATCGCCGGGCTCGAGTACCTGCCGCAGTTCCGGCGCGCGCTCGAGTCCGGGCGCTGACCCGGCGTTCGCACTAGGAAAGGGCTCGCGCGCACCGCCGAAGGGCGGGCGCTCGCCCCTGCACGTAGCGCTTTGCCGCGACCCGGCACCGGCGTATCGTAGGCGCGAGCCAAGGGGAGGCGTCGATGGCGGCCGTTCAAGCGGAACCCTACGAGTTCGAGTTCGACCCGCGCTCCGCAGCGCTCGTGATCATCGACATGCAGCGCGACTTCGTCGATCCAGGCGGCTTCGGGGAGGCGCTCGGCAACGACGTCTCGCTGCTGCGCAAGGCGATCGCGCCCACCAAGCGGGTGCTCGACGCCGCGCGCAAGCGCGGCCTGCTCGTCATTCACACGCGCGAGGGCCACCGCCCGGATCTCTCCGACCTCCCCGAGAACAAGAAGCTCCGCGGCCGGCTCGAGACCGGGATCGGCGACAAGGGCCCCATGGGCCGCATCCTGGTGCGCGGCGAGTACGGCCACGACATCATCGACGAGCTGAAGCCGGCACCCGGCGAGCCGGTGGTCGACAAACCGGGCAAGGGCGCGTTCTACGCGACCGACCTCGACTCGATGCTCCACAACAAGGGCGTCCGGCAGCTGGTCGTCTGCGGGGTGACGACCGAGGTCTGCGTCAACACCACGGTGCGCGAAGCGAACGACCGCGGCTACGACTGCCTGGTGCTCGAGGACTGCGTCGGGTCCTACTTCCCCGAGTTCCAGGTCGCAGCGCTCAACATGATCAAGGCGCAGGGCGGGATCTTCGGCTGGGTGAGCGACTCGCAGCGCTTCCTGTCCGCACTGGCAAAGGGCTAGATCAAGAAACGCCAAGAAACGGCGCGCCGTCCTCAAGGGGGAAAACATGAACGCAACCGCAGTGCAGGCGAAGTGGTGGGTGCCCGGCGACTGGAACGGGTTCTTCGGGCTGTTCACGAACGTCGTCCTCAACGTGATCGTGCTCACGGGGCTGTGCCTCGGGGTGGTCAACCTGCCGGAGGAGATCGTGTTCGGGCGGATCCTGCCGGCGCTCGGAATCGCGCTGCCGATCGGGAACCTCTACTACGCCTACCTCGCGCGCCAGCTCGCGAAGAAGGAGGGTCGCACGGACGTCACGGCGATGCCCTACGGCCCGAGCGTGCCGCACATGTTCATCGTCGTGTTCGTGATCATGCTGCCGGTGTACCTCACGACCAAGGACGCGAAGCTCGCCTGGCAGGCGGGGCTCGCGTGGTGCTTCATCATCGGCGTGATCGTGCTGCTCGGCGCTTTCGTCGGCCCGTGGATCCGCGCGCACACGCCGCGCGCGGCGATGCTCGGCACGCTCGCCGGCATCTCGATCGCGTTCATCTCGCTGCGGCCGGCGTTCCAGATGTGGGAGGTGCCGTGGATCGCGTTCGTCGCGTTCGCCATCGTGCTGATCAGCTGGACGGCGAACGTGCGGCTGCCGGGCGGGCTGCCCGGGGGGCTGGTCGCGGTGATCGTCGGAGTGCTCATCGGCTGGGCCGCGACCGCGTTCGGCTGGAGCGACTACATGAAGGCGAAGGCGGTCGCCGACTCGTTCGCGCAGTTCGGCCTGCACCTGCCGCTGCCCTCGGCCGAGGTCTTCTCGGGCCTCGCCAACGTCGCGCCGCTCCTCGCCACGGCGATCCCGCTCGGCATCTACAACTTCACCGAGGCGATGAACAACGTCGAGAGCGCGGCCGCTGCCGGCGACAACTACAACCTGCGCAAGATCCTCCTCGCCGACGGCATCGGCGCGATCGTCGGGGCGGTCCTCGGCAGCCCGTTCCCGCCGGCGGTGTACATCGGGCATCCGGGCTGGAAGGCGGTCGGCGGCCGCATCGGCTACTCGCTCGCGACCGGGGTCGTGATCGCGCTGGTCTGCTTCCTCGGCCTCACCGCGCTGCTGCTCGCGGTCGTGCCGCTGGTCGCGATCCTGCCGATCCTGCTCTACATCGGGCTCGTGATCGGCGCGCAGGCGTTCCAGGCGTCACCGAAGGAGCACGCGCCGGCGGTGGTGCTCGCCATCATCCCGAACGTCGCCGCCTGGGGGCATCTCCAGGTGGACAGCGCGCTGAATGCCGCCGGCACCGCGGCGGCGACGCTCGGCTTCGACAAGCTCGCGGGATCGGGCATCGTGTATCACGGCATGCAGCTGCTCGGGGGCGGGGCGGTGCTCGCCGGGCTGGTGCTCGGCGCGATGGCGGCGTTCATCATCGACCGGCAGTTCAAGAGCGCGGCGTTCTGGGCGTTCGCCGGCGCACTGCTCTCGTTCTTCGGCTTCATCCACGGCGAGACGCTCGGCTGGGCGCAGCAGCCGCTCGTCGCGCTGGGCTACGTGCTGTTCGGCGCGATGTGCCTGATCCTCGGGGGCCAGAAGCAGGCGGCGTAGCCCTACGAGCGGTAGCCCGCTTCGCGCTGATGGCGGATCGCGAGGATCTCGACACGGTCCCCGCGAGCCGCTACGCGGTAGAGCGCAACGTACCCGGTGCGGCCGTACGAGATCACGAGCTCCCGCAAGCGCCCCCTGACCGGACGGCCGATGTACGGGTGACGTTCGAGGATCGTCACTGCGTCGACGATCACCGCCGCCGCGGCAGCTGCAGCGTTAGGGTTTTCGGCAACGAGAAAATCGAACAGTCGATCGAGATCGGCCAGGGCCCGCGCGCTGTACGTGGCGGCGGCCAACGGCGGGCGCGCCTCGCGCTAGCGCGTGCGCTTGCGAGCGCGCCGCACCGGCTTCGGCGGCGGTGCGGTCCTCCCAGCCGCGCGCGCCACGATGTACGCATGCACGTCCTCGGCGGCGTACAGCGGCCCCCCGGCGTCCACCTCCGCGGCCGACGCTTCGGCTTCGGCGATGAACGCTTCCCGCATCTCGGCTAGAGCCGCCTGGGCTTCCAGGGCATCGATCATCCAGGCGTGCGCCGTCTTTCCCGCGGCGTCCGCGAGCGGCGCGATCCGGGCCTTGAGCGGCGCGGGCAACTTGAGGGTTGTCGTTGAGGTCATCGCACGGATCCGTGGTGGTGACACCATGGTAATACCTGCGCCGACGCGGGGTCAAGCGTCGGCGCCTGACCGCGGACGCGAGCCGCCCCTCACTCGGGCTGGATGCCCGCGGCCTTGATGATGCGGCCCCACTTCTGCGACTCGGCGGTCTGGAACTTCGCGAGCTCGGCGGGCGTCGTCACGAACGGGTCGATGCCGGAGGTCTGATAGAAGTTCGTCGCGGCGGGGCCCTCGGTCGCCTTGACGAGCAGCGCGTGCAGCCGGTTCACGATCGGCGCCGGCGTGCCGGCCGGGGCGTAGGCCGCGAACCAGAACGTCATCTCGTAGCCCTTCACCCCCGCCTCGTCGATCGTCGGCACATCGGGGGCGAGCGGCGAGCGCTTGCGGCTCGACATCCCGAGCGCGCGCACCTTGCCCGCTTTCACCTGCGGGAGCCCGGTCGCGGTATCGGTGATCATCATGTCGATCTGGCCGCCGAGGAGGTCGTTGATCGCGAGCGGGTTGCTCTTGTAGGGCACGTGCAGGAGCTGCACGCCCGCCATCTGCTGGAAGAGCTCGCCGGCGACGCGGCTCGACGAGCTGCCGCTCCCGAAGGTGAGCTTGCCGGGCTGCTTCTTCGCGAGCGCGATGAAGTCGGCGACGCTCTGCACCGGGACTTTCGGGGCCACGACCATGATCTGCCCGCCCCGACCGAGCGTGGTGATCGGCGCGAAGTCCTTCACCGCGTCGTACGGCACCTTCTTGAACAGGTGCTCGTTCGCGGCGTGTGTGGTGTTGGTCGCGATGATCACGGTGTAGCCGTCCGGCGCCGCCTTCGCGACGTACTGCGCCGCGATGAAGCCGCTCGCGCCGGGCTTGTTCTCCACAACGACCGGCTGCTTGGTCTGCTCGGTGACGCCCTGGCCGAGCGAGCGCGCGAGCTGGTCGGTCGCGCTGCCCGCGGCGAACGGCACGATGAAATGGATCGGCTTGTCGGGGTAGCCCTGGGCGTGCGCCGCCGCGACGGCGAGCGCGCCGAGGCTGCCGGCGACGAGGTTGCGGATGCGTGACATGGGAGCTCCTCCTTGTGGGTCCAAAGAAAATCCTCAGCGTGGCCCGGCGAGCAGCGACTCCAGCTCGGCCGGCACCGCGACCTCCATCTCGAGCAGCCGGAACGCGAGCGCCTTGCCGTGGCTGTCGAGGTTCAGCGAATCGTTGACGCCCCCGTCGAGGACGTCGTCGAGCACGAAGTTCAGCGCGCCGAGCTTCGGCAGCACGTAGCGTCGCACCGCCGCGGGCCGGCGGTCGCGGAACGCTTCCGCGACCCGTGCCTCGGTCACCTGCTCGACGATCAGCGGGAAGAGCTCCGCGCGATAGGCGATGACGCTGATGTTCGAGCGGTTGCCCTTGTCGCCGGTGCGGCCGTGGGCGAGACGGTGCAGCGGCACGCGAAGCGTCGTCTCGGGCATCGTCATTCCAGGATCTCGAAGCGCGCCGGCACACGTTCGCGCGGCACGAAGCATGAGACCGTCGAGAGCCGCGACCTCAGGCTCGTTCGCACCCCTCCGCCGCCCGCCGGGCCGCACGTATACAGCGCCGTGACTTCGGCCAACAGTCGCTCGACCCGCGCCCGGTCGGCGTGCGCGGCGGCGACGCGCAGCCGGACGTCGCGTGCGTCCCCCGGCGCCCGCGCCGCGGCCGCACGACCGCCGTCGTCGGCAAAGAGGCTCAGCACACCGATCAGATCGAAACGCATCGCGAGCGCATCGCCGATGCGCCGGCGAACGACCTCGGCGGCGAGCCGGGCACGCGCTTCCGCGTTCGGCCCGGCGTAAGAAATCTCGGCCTCGCCCAGCCAGCCGCCGTCGAAGCAAGCGTTGACCTTCAGCGTTGCCGGCCGCGGATGGCCACGAACGCCCGACACGGCGACTCGGTTCCGCCCGAGCTCGCTGACCTCGGCCTGCGAGATATCGGCGACGACGTCGGGCGTGAGATAGGCGGCCGGGTCGTGAACCTCATAGAGCAGCTGTTCCTTCACCGTCCGCGCATCGACGAGGCCGCCGGTCCGCTCGGCCTTGGTGACGACGAACGAGCCGTCGCCTGCGATCTCGGCGATCGGGAAGCCGACGGCGTGAAGGTCCGGCACATCCTTGAAGCCCGGATCGGCGAAGTAGCCGCCCGTGACCTGCGCGCCGCACTCGAGCAGATGACCCGCCATCGTCGCGCGGCCGAGCTGATCCCAGTCCGTTTCCTGCCAGCCGTGGTGCGCCATGGCCGGCCCGACCGCGAGCGAGGGGTCGGCGACGCGTCCGGTCACGACCACGTCGGCCCCGGCGCGCAGCGCGTCCGCGATCACTTTCGCCCCTTGGTACACGTTGGCGCTGACCGGTTCGCGCGCCGCGAGGCCTGGCGGAAGGTATTCGCGGAGCAGCGCGCGGCCGCGGTCGTCGGAGAGGTCGTCACCCTCGACGATCCCGACGCGAAGGCGCGGTAGGCCGCGCTCGCGCCCGAGCGCCTGGAGGCGGGCCGCGGCCGCCCGGGGGTTGGCCGCACCAAAGTTGCCGACGATTGGGATGCGGTGCTCGACGCACGCCTTCAGGATCGGCCCGACGAACCGGTCGAGCTGCGGCTCGTAACCGGTGGCAGGATCCTGCCGACGGGCGATCTGCGCCAGGGCGAGGGTGCGCTCAGCGAGCGTCTCGAAGATCAGGGCCGCCGGACCGCCGCGCGAAACGAGCGTCGCGACCACCGGGCCGGCGGCGTCGGTCCGGTCGCCGGAGAACCCGGCACCGCTGCCGATTGCGAGTCCGTCCGTCGCCATCCCCTCCCCCTTCCGTCCAGGCCGCCATGGTCGGCGACGGGCCACAATCTGTAAAATGGAAAGATTGAAATGATTATCCCGAAATGCCGCTCAATTTCTCGACCCGCCACCTCGACGCCTTCCTCGCGCTCGCCGAAATGCGGCACTTCACGCGCGCGGCGGAGCGCTGCCATCTGTCGCAGTCGGCCTTCAGCCAGCTGATCCGGCGGCTGGAGGACGCGGCGGGCACGCGCCTCTTCGACCGCGACACCCGCAACGTCGCCCTGACACCGGAAGGCGAGCGGTTTGCCGAGGCGGCGCGCCGGCTCGCCGCCGACGTCGAGTCGGCGTTCGCCGACCTGCGCGAGCACGCCGCCCGGCGCAAAGGACGCGTCGCGCTCGCCGCGCTGCCCTCGCTCGCCGCGGGGTGGCTGCCGCCGGTGATCGCGGAGTACCGGCGGCGCCATCCCGGGATCGCAGTCGAGCTGTTCGATCCGCTCGCCGACCGGTGCCTGGAGCTCGTTCGTCTCGGTCGCGCGGACTTCGCGCTCACCGCGCCGGGGCCGGACCTGACCGAGTTCGACACGCGCCGGCTGTACAGCGATCGCTTCCACCTCGTGTGCCGTCGCGATCATCCACTGGCGCGGCGGCGCAGCGTGCGGGCCGCGGATCTCGCCGGCTGCGAGCTCATTCACCTCGCCCGGACGACGAGCGTGCGCCAGCACCTCGAGCCTGTGCTCCGTCCGCTGCAGCTGAAGAGCTCCGGGCTCGAGGTCGAGCAGCTCGCGACGGTCGCGGGGCTGACAGCCAGCGGGCTCGGCGTGAGCGTCGTCCCGGAGCTCACGCTCTTCCAGTTCCGCCGGCCCGACCTCGTCGCGATCCCGGTCGCGGAGCCGGACCTCGAGCGCCCGATCCTGATCGTGCAGCGCAAGGGCCGCAGCCTGTCGGTCGCGGCACAGGGAATGCTGGAGCTGGTGGAGGCGCGGCTGGCGCGCCGGCCGCGCGGAGCGCGCTAGCTGACGCGGTACTTCCAAGCCGGTGCGGATGTGGGTAGATTGAGGGCCTCAAGGAGGAGACCCATGAGACCAATACTCGCCGCTGTCGTCGCCACCGTCCTGCTGGCCGCCTGCCAGACGATGTCTTCGGACGCGCCACCGCGGGCGACCGCCCAGTTGCAGCCGACCAAGGGCAACAAGACCTTCGGCGAGGCGACTTTCGAGCAGGTGGGCAGCAAGGTCCATGTCGTGGTGTTCGTTCAAGGGCTCAAGCCCAACCAGGAGCACGGGCTGCACATCCACGAGGTCGGCGACTGCAGCTCGGGCGACGGCATGAGCGCCAAGGGTCACTTCAATCCCTTGGGCAAGCCGCACGGATCTCAAGGAAGCGCCGAGCGCCACGCCGGGGACCTGCCGTCACTCAAGGCGAACAAGGCCGGCCGCGCCAAGGTCGAAGTCGACGTCGACATCATCACCGTGACGGCCGGACCGACGAGCGTCATCGGCCGCGGTCTCATCGTCCACGCGGATCCCGACGACTACCGGACCCAGCCGACGGGCAACGCCGGCGCGCGTCTCGCCTGCGGCGTGATCCGGCCGGGCTGAGCCGCGGCCCCGCGTCCAGCCGTTCACCCGATCCGGAGCGTCGCCCGAGGATCCCCGAAGGATCGGCGGACCGATCCCGCTCTTGCCACGCGTCCGGCCGGGCGCTCACCGACGAGGGATGATGCCGTGATCGTCAAGCAGATCTGGACCGGAAACGCCTACCGCAACTTCAACTACCTCATCGCCTGCCGCGAGACCGGCGAGGCGCTTGCGATCGACCCCCTGGACCACGAGAAGTGCCTGAAGGCCGCCAAGGACGAGGGGTGGAACATCACCCAGATCCTGAACACTCACGAGCACCGGGACCATACCGGGGGGAACGAGGCCATGGTCCAGAAGACCGGCGCCAGGATCCTCGCGCACAAGAATGCCGGCGACAAGATCGCCAACATCGCGCGCGGCCTGGGCGCGGGGGACGTCATCAAGGTGGGCAGGACGGTGGAGCTCGAGGCGCTCGACACGCCGGGCCACACCATGAGCCACGTGTGCCTGCTGTCGCACACCGATCAGCCGGCGCTCTTCTGCGGGGACACGCTGTTCAACGCCGGCGCCGGAAACTGCCACAACGGCGGCCATCCGGCGGAGCTCTACAAGACGTTCTCCGAGCAGCTCGCCAAGCTGCCCGCGTCGACGCTGATCTATCCGGGCCACGACTACATCGAGAACAACCTGCGCTTCACCTTGAATCGCGAACCCGACAACAAGGCTGCGCCGGCGATGCTCGACAAGCTCAAGGGTCAGGACCCCGGTCGCGCCTACGTCTCGACGCTGGAGGTCGAGAGGGAGATCAACACTTTCTTTCGCCTGGCGAGCCCCACGGTGATCGCGAAGCTGCGCGAAGCCTTCCCCGATCTGCCCGAGAAGCCGGACCAGCGCACCGTGTTCCTGAAGCTTCGCGAGCTCCGGAACAGCTGGTGAGCGTCCCATCGGCAATGGACAAGCCCGCCCAGGAACGCATCGCCGACGCCACGCGCTGCCGTTACGGCGAAGCGGTGGACGTCCACGGAGGACTGCCGGGTCTCGATGCGTTGGCGGTGATGAACGAGCGCTCGGTCTGCCGGCGCTACCGTCCCGACCCCGTGCCGGAGGACCTGTTCCGCCTGCTGTGCGCGACCGCGCTCGCGTCGCCGACCAAGAGCGATCTCCAGCAGGCGGACATCGTGCGCGTCACCGTACCCGCGAAGCGCGCGGCGATTCACGCGCTGTTGCCGTCGTCGCCCTGGATCGCGGGCGCCCCGGAGTTCCTGGTGTTCTGCGGCGACGGATTCCGGCTGCGACGGATCTTCGAGCGACGCGGCGTCGCGTTTCCGAACGAGCACCTGGATGCGTTCTTCAACGCCGCCGTGGACGGCGCCATCGTGCTCGCTGCTTTCGTGCAGGCGGCGGAGCTCGCCGGGCTGGGGAGCTGCCCCATCAGCGAGATCCGCAACCACGCCGCGACCGTCAGCGAGCTCCTGGGGCTGCCCGACTGGGTCTTCCCGATCGCCGGGCTCGCGCTCGGCTACCCGGAGTCGAAGGAGCCGATGAGCCCGCGGCTCGCGCTGACCGCGACCGTGCACGTCGACCGTTACGCCGGAGACGGCCTGGAGCGGGAGCTCCACGCCTACGACGAGCGGCGCGTACGCGATCGGCCGTATCGGCGGCAGCGCAACCTCGAGCGCTTCGGCTCGGCCGAGCGCTATGGCTGGACCGAGGACAAGCTGAGGCAGTACAGCGATTCGCAGCGCGCCGACTTCGGCGCGTTCGTCCGGTCGAAGCGCTACCGGCTGGAGTGAGCAGGACGCGTGGGCTGATTCGCGAGCGTCACGCCCGCGATCACCATCACCCCGCCGAGCACCAGGCTCGCCGGGACGGACTCGCCGAGGACGAACGCGCCGATCGCGACGCCGAACACCGGCACGAGGTTGATGAAGACGCCCGCGCGCGCCGGTCCGATCCGCTGCACGCCCTCGTAGAACCAGAGAAAAGCGAACACCGTACCGAAAGTCCCGAGATACGCGACCGCCCACCAGCCTTCCGCCGGCATCGCCGCGAGGGCGGCCCATGGTTGCTCGAAGACCGCGCAGGCCGCGAGCATCGGTGTCCCGATCACCGCCGCCCAGGTCGTCGCGCCCAGCGGCGTCATGTGCGCGAGCACCGTGCGGCCGAGGAGCGTGTAGGCGACCCAGCAGAGCGCGCTGCCCATCATCAGGAGCTCCCCCGGACCGATCGCGCCGGCGACGAGCGTCGCGAGCTCGCCGCGGCTGACCACGACCGCCGCCCCGACGAGCGCGAGCGCGATGCCGAGCCAGCGGACGCGCGTCATCCGGTCGCCGAAGAGGAGCCACGCCCCGATCGCGATGCCGAGGGGATTCAGCGCCATGATCAGCGCGCCGCGTCCGGCACCGATGCG
>Ga0209641_10004471_pt1 | contig 11533 bp, 21 predicted proteins | sample RifCSP16_1_FD_184022 | JGI IMG/M metagenome (GOLD analysis project Ga0209641, IMG submission 184022) | Soil microbial communities from Rifle, Colorado - Rifle CSP2_sed 16_1 (SPAdes) (version 2) | ecosystem: Environmental > Terrestrial > Deep subsurface > Rock core/Sediment | place: Rifle...
TCGCTTTTTTAAGCATTGTTCCTCCATAACGGAGTGAAAAACAAGCACTGCTGCGTCCGAAAACAGAGAGACGTGCATGCCCCTCCGCATGAAAACGCAGCAGAGTGCTGTTTTGTGAGTAAGAGTAATGTTATTTTGAGTACAGCTCGACGACGAGTTGCTCTCTCACCGTCGGCAGGGTGGATTCATCCCTCGTCGGCAGCGACACCACGGTGCCTTTAAACTGGGCCTTATCGATCGTCAGCCATGAGGGGAAGCCCCGCTTCTCAACTGCGGCAAGGGTCTGCTGTATATGCGCATTCGCCCTGCTTGGCGCGCTCAGCTCCACCACATCTCCGGCCTTCAACAAGTAAGAGGGGATGTTCACCCTCTTCCCGTTCACGAGCATATGCCCGTGGCGGACGATCTGCCTGGCTTCTTTTTTCGAGCCGGCAAAGCCCATCCTCTGAACAATGTTATCGAGCCTCCTCTCCAGGAGCTGGAGAAGATTGTCCCCGGTGATACCTTTCATCCGCGCCGCCCTGACAAAGTAGTTGCGGAACTGGCCCTCAAGCACGCCGTACAGCCGCCGTATCTTTTGTTTCTCCCGCAGCTGCTGGCAGTATTCGGACTGCTTGACCCTTCCCTGGCCATGCTGACCAGGCGGGAAATTTCTCCTTACAACACCACACTTGTCTGTGTAACAGCGCTCGGACTTCAGGAAGAGCTTGAGTCCCTCTCTCCTGCAGAGCTTGCAGACAGATCCTCTATACCTTGCCACGTAACCCTCCACTTCTCGCTTCGCGAGAATTGTAAAATAAAAATTGTAAATTTAAAACTGAAACCACGATTACTGTTTTCTTAACTCCATTTTGCATTTTTCAATTTGCAATTTCCAATTTACAATTCGACATTCGCAGAATGTCGCTTACACTCTTCTCCGTTTCGGCGGCCTGCACCCGTTGTGCGGAATAGGCGTCACATCCTTGATCGCCGAAATTTCGAGCCCGGCGGACTGAAGCGACCTGATCGCCGACTCCCGGCCCGCTCCCGGTCCCTTTACGTATACTTCGACCTGCCTCATTCCATGCTCCATGGCCTTCTTGGCGGCGGACTCTCCGGCCAACTGCGAGGCGAAGGGCGTGCTCTTTCTCGATCCCTTGAAACCCTGGTTGCCGGAGCTCGACCAGGTGATCACATTGCCGGCCTGATCGGTAATGGTCACGATCGTATTATTGAACGAAGCATGGATGTGCGCCACGCCGGAAGCTATATTTTTTTTCTCTTTGCCCTTTTTGGCCATTTCTCCTCCAGAATTCATGGATCGACGCCCCGCCTCCGGCGGGATCCGTCAACCCTGTACGCGCGTCCTTATTTCTTCAGCATTCCCTTCTTCTTGCCCTTGCCGGCCATCGAGGACTTTTTGGGGCCCTTCCGCGTCCTGGCGTTCGTACGCGTCCTCTGTCCCCTCGCCGGCAGCGATTTCCTGTGCCTCAGACCGCGGTAGCTGCCGATATCCATCAATCGCTTGATATGCGTCGTCACCTCCCTGCGGAGATCGCCTTCGACCGTATAATCACGTTCGAGGATCGCGCGTATCTTGACGATATCGTCTTCCGTGAGGTTCTTGGTCCTCACGTTCGGATCAACCCCCGCCTGCGCGAGTATCTTGTGGGCCGAGGTCCTGCCGATGCCGTAAATATAGGTAAGCGCCACCTCGGTTTTTTTGTCTTTCGGTAGATCTACTCCAGCGATTCGTGCCACGGTTACACCTCCAAAACTCAACCCATTGCAAAATGCAGAATGCAAATTTCAAAATGCAAATTGACAATCACGACAATTTTGCATTTTTCATTTTGCCTTTTGACTTGCGAGCCTACCCCTGCCGCTGTTTATGACGCGCGTTCTCGCATATTATCCGTACAATGCCCTTGCGCTTGATGACCCGGCATTTGTTGCAAATTTTACGAACTGATGATCGAACTTTCATGACCCTCTGCCACCTTAATTATTTCAAGATTCGGTCGAAACTATATCTTCGAAAAAATTATTTGAACCGGTACGTTATCCTTCCGCGCGTCAGATCATAGGGAGACAGCTCCACCGTAACCTTGTCCCCCGGCAATATCTTAATGAAGTGCATCCGCATCTTGCCGGATATATGCGCCAGTATCTTGTGGCCATTCTCCATCTCGACCCGGAACATGGCATTGGGAAGGGTCTCCAGAACCGTACCCTGTATTTCTATCGCGTCTTCTTTAGGCATCGTTACCATTTTGGACCGAGGCAACCGTGTTGCCGTTATTTTGGACCAAGGCAACCATGTTGCCGTTCACCCCGTTAGAAATTTCATACAACGGGCGCCAATGACTGTTTCTCGGCAGTACGCATGCCCGGAGAATTTTTAACGGGGTAAATTACGCCGACGCGGTCGGCTCGGTCCATGTAGTCAACTTCGCCCTGCATCACCGCCGCGTCAGTATCCACGGTCCCTCAGGCATCACGGCCACCGTATGCTCAAAGTGCGCCGAAAAGCTGCCGTCAGCGGTCACCGCGGTCCATCCGTCTTCGGTGATCATTGTCGCGCTCCCGCCCGCATTGACCATCGGCTCTATGGCAAACACCATGCCGGACCGGAGCCTCGGGCCGCGGTCCCGCTCGCCGAAATTCGGGATCTGCGGGTCCTCATGAAGGCTCCTGCCGATGCCGTGACCCACAAAATCGCGTACCACTGAAAAGCCGCGGGACTCTGCATGCTGCTGGACAGCGTGGGAAATATCGTACAGTCTGTTTCCCGTCGTGGCCGCCGCGATCCCCTGTGAAAGCGACTCTTCAGTTACCGTGACCAGCCGTTCCGCCTCGGGGCTTATTCTGCCCACCGGAAGGGTGATCGCCGCGTCACCGTAAAAACCATCCACGATCGCCCCGAGGTCCAGGCTTATGATATCGCCCTCTTTCAGGACAACGTCCCGTGACGGTATCCCGTGGACCACCTGGTCGTTCACGGAAGTGCAGAGGCTCCCCGGGTAGCCCCGGTATCCTTTGAACGCCGGCTTGCCGCCCGCGGAGAGGATGAACTTTTCCGCAAATTCATCGAGCGCCAGTGTGTTCACGCCCGGACGGACCATTTCGCGGATGCCGTCCAGGGCATCCGCAACAATGAGGCCGGCGCTCCGTATCTTTTCAATCTCCTGAAGGGATTTTAGTATGATCATGAAACCGTGGATCCCTTATCTCCTGCCCTTGACAGAAACTCCCTTCAGGAATCCTCCGTAGTGCCGCTGTATCAGGTGGGACTCTATCTGCGATACGGTGTCGAGCGCAACGCCTATCACGATCAACAGAGAGGTGCCGCCGAAATAAAACGTCACGTGAAAAGCCTTATAAAATATATCGGGGAGCACGCAGACCGCCGAGAGGTAGACTGCGCCGCCGAGGGTAATGCGCGTAAGCACCCGGTAGAGGTAATCCGAGGTCTTTCTCCCCGGCCTGATGCCCGGTATAAAGCCGCCGTATTTCTTCAGGTTGTCGGCTATGTCCACGGGGTTGAACACGATCGCGGTATAAAAAAATGCGAAAAATATTATCATGGCGATATACGTCGCCGTGTACAGGAGCTGCCCGGGGGCGATCTGGTCCGCTATGGTCTTGACCCACCCGACCTCGGCAAAGCCCGCGATCGTTGCGGGAAACAGGAGGATCGACGAAGCGAATATCGGGGGAATCACGCCCGCTGAGTTGATCTTGAGCGGCAGGTGCGTGCTTTGCCCTTTGTAGATCTTTCTTCCGACCATCCGCTGCGCATACTGGATCGGTATCTTCCTCTGGCCGCGCTCCATGATGATGATGGCCGCAACAACCGAGATGACAAGGACCAGAATGACGAGGAGCATGAAGTAGGGGATCTCTCCCGCCTTTACGAGTCCGAGGGTATTCACCACGGCGCTCGGGAAACCCGCTACAATGCCCGCAAAGATAACGAGGGAGATGCCGTTGCCGATTCCCCGCTCCGTGATCTGCTCTCCGAGCCACATGATGAATGTCGTGCCCGCGGTAAGCGTGATCATGGTGAGGATGCGGAACGGCCACCCCGACGCTTCCACAAAAGCGCCGCCGCCCATCTGCTCGATTCCGACGGATATCCAGAAAGACTGGAACGCGGCGATAAGCACCGTTCCGTAACGCGTATACTCGGTGATCTTCTTGCGCCCCGCCTCGCCCTCTTTCGCGAGCGCCTGGAGGCTGGGTATCACCACCGTGAGCAGTTGCAGAACGATCGATGCCGTAATGTACGGCATGATGCCGAGCGCAAAGATCGTCAGCCTCGAGAGCGCCCCGCCCGAGAACATATCAAAAAATCCCATGAGCCCCGAGGCAGCCTCGTGCAGGAACTTGCTGAGCTCCTCACCCCGTATGCCGGGCGTCGGAATATGCGCCCCGATGCGATAGACCGCAAGCATCATGAGCGTGAACATGACGCGCTTTCTGAGCTCCGGGATGTTGAATATGTTCTGGAAGCTCGAGAACATGCTCAGATCACCTCGGCCTTTCCGCCGGCTGCCTGTATCTTGTCGACGGCGCTCTTGCTGAATTTATGCGCCCGCACGGTGATCTTCCCGCTGAAATCTCCCATGCCCAGCACCTTGACGCCGTCCTTGATGTTCTTGATCAGCCCCTTCTCCATGAGGAGCTCGGGGGTGACCGGATCCGCGCCGCCCGCCCGCGCAAGATCACCGAGGTTTACGACGGCGTATTCCTTGCGGAATATGTTCGTGAACCCGCGCTTCGGGATCCTTCGCTGGAGGGGCATCTGGCCGCCCTCGAACCCCGGGCCCTTTACCCCGCCGGAGCGGGCCTTCTGGCCCTTGTGCCCTTTTGTCGAGGTCTTGCCGTGGCCTGAGCCGACGCCCCTGCCGACCCGCTTCGCTTTTTTCTTTGCCCCTTTAGAGGGCTTTAATTCTTCTAATCTCATGGCCTGCTCTCTATTGCTCCCGTTCCTTCGAGAGAGAGGGACCGGAATACCGTCCCTCCCCGGGAGGAGTGAAATTGCCTTAACTGCTCGTCACGCCTGCTCGACCGAAACCAGGTGGGACACCTTCCTGACCATGCCGCGGATTTCCGGCGTATCCGGACGGACCACCGCTTTGTTCAGTCTTTTCAGACCGAGCCCGGCGAGCACCACTTTCTGTTTGCCGGGACGCGCTATCGAACTCCTGATGAGCGTGATCTTGATTTTATTTGCCTGCTGTTGTGAAGGCGCCTTTTCTTTTGGCATGACTTATCTCAGCTCCTCAATGGTCTTGCCCCGAAGCGCTGCCACGCGGGCGGCTCCCCGAAGCCTGAGAAGCCCGTCCATCGTCGCGCTCACCACGTTGTGCGGGTTGCTCGATCCGAGAGACTTGCAGAGAACATTCCGGACGCCCGCAACCTCGAGCACGGCCCTGCTGGCGCCGCCTGCTATCAGACCCGTGCCTTCCGCGGCCGGTTTGAGCAATACCCTGCCCGCGCCGTAGTGGCCCAGTATCTCATGAGGAATGGTGTCGCCCTTGAGTTCCACGGGGACCATATTCTTCTTCGCCCGCTCAACGGCTTTTTTGATGGCCACCGGCGCCTCTGCGGCCTTGCCCTTGCCGACGCCGACCTTTCCGTTGCCGTCGCCGACGACCACCAGCGCGGTGAAGTTGAACCGCTTGCCGCCCTTGACCACCTTGGCTACCCTGTTCAGATAGACCAGCTTGTCTTTCAGGCCGTCGCCCTCATCTGCTTGTCCTTGTCTCTGATATCGCTCTGCCAATGCCGCCTCCGATTATTCCGCTTTCAGCTCATGGTTCCTGGGTTATTGTTCTTACTATCAGCCATGAGCCAAGAACTATCAGCTTAAAACTTCAGCCCCTGCTCCCGCGCCGCGTCAGCGAGGGCCTTGATGCTGCCGTGATACCGGTACCCGCCGCGGTCAAATACCACATCCTTTATATTTTTGCCCGCTGCCTTCTGCGCGATGCTTGCGCCGACCTTCTTGGCCGCCGCCACATTGCCCCGGTGTCCTGTCCCCGCATCCACATCCTTGTCGAGCGTGGAGGCCGAAACAAGCGTCGTGCCGCTCACATCATCAACGAGCTGAGCATAAATATGACTCAAGCTCTTAAACACGACGAGCCGCGGTTTGGCCGTGGTCCCGGACATCTGTACCCGTATCCGGTCGTGTCGTTTACGCCTTGCTCTTACCCTGCTCTGTACCACGTTATCACTCCCCATTGAGAATCCGCTCATGGCTCATGGCGCTTCGCTTCTCCATGAACGGTGAGCTGTCAGCCACTGACTTACTTCGCGCCTTTTCCCGCCTTGCCTTCCTTGATCTTGATCTTCTCGGTGCTGTACTTGATACCCTTGCCCTTGTACGGTTCGGGCTTCTTAAAGCTTCTCAGGTTGGCCGCTACCTGCCCGACCAGCTGTTTGTCGACGCCTTTGAGCGTGATCTGTGTCTGCTTCGGGTCAACGGCGACCTTGATCCCCTTCGGCAAAGGATAGATAACGGGATGGGAAAATCCCAGGCTGAGCATCAGGTTGGTCCCGTGCAGAGCGGCCTTGTAGCCCACGCCGGAGATCTCAAGGGACTTTTCGTATCCCTTGCTCACGCCGGTCACCATGTTTGCGATCAGGTTCCGCGTCAGGCCGTGCAGCTCACGGTAGATCTTCTGGTCGGACGGCCTCTCGACCACAAGCCTGCTCTCTTCTTTCTTCACCGTCAGCTTGGGATGAATGTTCTGACTCATCTCGCCGAGCGGACCTTTGATGGTAACCATGCCCTGGCCCAGTTTGGCCTCAACGCCGGCGGGCAATTCTATCGGTTTTCTGCCAACTCTCGACATAACGCTCCTACCTCCCCGGAACTCCTTCTCTCGCTCGTGCCGGGACGACTACCACACGTGGCAGATGACTTCTCCGCCGACATTGTCCTTTTTCGCCTGTTTGCCGGTCTGGATCCCCTTCGGCGTCGACAGGATGGCCACGCCGAGCCCCCGCATCACCCGGGGAATACTGTCGCTGGCGACGTACGTCCTGCGACCGGGCCTGCTGATCCTCTTGATGCCCTGGATGACGGGCAGCTCGTCATCGCTATACTTGAGATACACCCGGATCATGCCCTGCTTGCGGTCCTTCACCAGCTTGACATTTTTCACGAATCCCTCGTCCTTGAGGATCTTTACGATCTCCACCTTGAGCTTCGAAGACGGGATATCGACTTTTTCCAGTTTCGTTTTGCTCGCATTCCTGATACGGGTGAGCATGTCTGCTATCGGATCGGTCATCATCTGTTTGTCGCCCCTTCGTATGTCCTGAGCTTACCAGCTCGCCTTTGTCACTCCGGGGATCTCGCCCCTGAGCGCCCTGTTCCTGAAGCATATACGGCACATATCGAATTTCCTCAGGTAGCCCCGTGACCGCCCGCAGAGCGGGCAGCGATGATACGCGCGCACCTTGAACTTCGGGGTCCTGCTTGCCTTTGCTATCAACGACTTCTTCGCCATTTCTCCTCCAGAGCGTCTGGCCTGCCGGCCGGCAGGTCCGCTTATTTCCTGAACGGCATCCCCAGGTAGCCGAGCAATGCCCTGCCTTCTTCATCGGTCTTTGCCGTTGTAACGATCGCAATATCGAGCCCGTGGATCGACTCAACCTTGTCAATGTCTATCTCGGGAAAAATGATCTGCTCCTTGATCCCGATCGAATAATTGCCTCTCCCGTCGAATGACTTCGAGGAAATGCCCTTAAAATCCCTGATGCGCGGAAGGGCCGCGCTGATGAACCGGTCGAGAAATTCATACATGCGCTCGCGCCTGAGGGTGACCGTACAGCCGATCGGCATTCCTTCCCTGAGCTTGAAGGTAGCAATGGACTTTCGCGCGCGCGTCACGACGGGGCGCTGCCCGGTGATCGTCGCCAGTTCCTCGACGGCATGGTCGAGGGCCTTGGCGTTCGTGATCGCTTCGCCCATCCCGACGTTCAGCACCACCTTCACGATCCGCGGCGCCTGCATCGTGTTCTTATAGCTGAATTCTTTCATCAGGGCCGGCACCGCATCCTGGCGGTACTTGTCCCTGAGCCTCGGCGGCACTGCCGGCAGCGAAGGTCCGGGCTTCGCCGCGGCCTCTTTCTTCACTTCCTTTGCCTGCGCCTTCGGCTTTGCGGCTGCCGACTTGGCCGCGTCTTTCGGTCCCCTGGAGTCGGCCTTCTTCGGCGCGCCTGCCTTCGGTTCTTTTGTCTTGTCTTTCTTATCTGTCATAATATCCGTTTCCCTGTGGTTGAGTCTTGCGCTTCGTGATTCCCGCTATCGCTTAATCCAGGATCTCGTTACACTTCGTGCAAACCCTGCTGCGCTTGCCGTCGTCGAAAGCCTTCCGCGTGACTGCCGTCGGTTTATCGCACTTCGAGCAGATCAGCTTCACGTTCGAAACGGACAAGGGGCTTTCCTTTTCCATAATGCCGCCCTGCTTAAGCTGCTGGTTCGGCCGCGTATGCCGCTTTATCATGTTGAGCTTCTCGACGAGCAGCCTGTTCCGGGAGGGATAGACCTCGATCACCCTTCCCCGCTTGCCCTTTTCTTTTCCGGTGGTCACGAGTACCGTATCATTTTTCTTTATCTGCATGCGTTTTTCCTAACCCCGGACAAGCCGGAACCAAAATCTTTGAACCGCGAAGGCGCGAAGGACGCGAAGTAGTTGGACGTTTAAACCCAAAAATTTTTGCAGTTCATTGCGCTCTTTGCGACTTTGCGGTAAATTCCTTTTCTCTTTATTCCTTGCTCTCCTACAGCACTTCCGGGGCCAGCGAGATGATTTTCATGAAGTTCTTCCTGCGGAGTTCCCTCGCCACCGGTCCGAAGATGCGGGTCCCGATCGGCTCGTTCTGGGCATTAATGAGCACCGCCGCGTTCCGGTCGAACTTGATATAAGACCCGTCCGGCCGACGGACCTCTTTCGTTGTGCGGACCACGACCGCCTTCGCGACCGTGCCCTTCTTCACCTGCCCCTCGGGAATGGCCATCTTGATGGCCACGACGATCACATCGCCGAGAGAAGCGTAGCGCTTGCGGGTCCCCCCGAGCACCTTGATGCACATCACTTTTTTTGCGCCGGAATTATCGGCCACATCCAATACCGTCTGCTGCTGAATCATCGTTCATCCCTCTTTAGAGCTTCTGAGAGCTTCCGGCGCCCGGGGCAACCGGCGCCACGCGCGCCTTTTCCACGATCTCGAGCACCTTCCACCGCTTTTCCTTGGACAGGGGCCTGGTCTCTATGAACTTTACGAGATCGCCCACCTTGCACTCATTCTTCTCGTCGTGAGCCTTGAACGTCGAGGTGCGGTTCATGGTCTTTTTGTACACGGGATGCGAAACTCTCCTCGTGACCGCCAGCACCACCGTCTTGTCCATTTTGTCGCTGACGACCCGCCCGACATACGATTTTTTCTTATTATGCTCGCCCATACTTTTCCTTCAGGATCGTTTTTGCCCGTGCGATCTCCTTGCGGAGCAGCCTTAAGCGCATCGGATTTTCGATCTGCCCCATGGCCTGCTGGAATCTCAGATTAAACATCTCCTTCTTCAGTTCGGCCGCCTTGGCCTGAAGCTCCTCATTTGACAGATCTCTCAGTTCACCCGCCCGTTCCTTCATCGCGTCTCCTCCCGTGCAACAAACTTCGTGGCCATCGGAAGCTTGTACGCGGCAAGCCGGAACGCCTCTCGCGCAACCGACTCGTCCACGCCGCCCATCTCGTAGAGCACCCGGCCGGGCTTTACGACCGCTACCCAGTACTCAGGCGCTCCCTTGCCCTTGCCCATGCGTGTTTCGGCGGGCTTCTTTGTGATCGGCTTGTCCGGGAATATCCGTATCCAGATCTTGCCGCCCCGCTTTACGTACCGGGTCATGGCAATACGGGCCGCCTCGATCTGCCGGCTCGTGACCCACGCCGGTTCAAGGGCCTTCAGGCCATACTCCCCGTAACTTACTTCGGCGCCGCGATAGGCAGTCCCGTTCATCCTGCCTTTCTGCATCTTCCTGAATTTTACTCTCTTGGGTGCCAGCATTTTATGATCCTTATATAATTGAAAATTGAAGATCGGAGATTTTAAATATGCGAACCTTCTTTTTCAATTTACAATTTTAAATTTTCACTCTTCAATCGTCTGCTATGCAGACGCTTTGGGCTGCTGCAGTACATCGCCTTTGTAAATCCAGACCTTCACGCCGATCTGACCCATGGTGGTCTTCGCCTCGAAGAAGCCGTATTGGATATCGGCCCGCAGTGTGTGCAGAGGCACCCGGCCTTCCCGGTACCACTCGGTCCTCGCGATCTCGGAGCCCGCCAGTCTGCCGGCGCAGGTGATCTTGATCCCCTGTGCGCCGAGCCGGAGCGCCGAGGTGACCGCCTTTTTCATGGCCCTGCGGAACGCGATCCTTCTCTCGAGCTGAAGGGCTATGTTTTCCGCGACGAGCTGCGCCTCGAGCTCGGGCCTGCGGATCTCCTGGATATTGATATAGATCTGCTTGCCCGTGAGGATCTCGATGTCCTTTTTCAGTTTGTCGACCTCAGCGCCTTTTTTACCGATGATGATGCCGGGGCGCGCCGTATGGATATTGATCTTGGCCTTCTGGCCCGCCCGCTCGATTTCTATCTTCGAAACGCCTGCGTGCATGAGCCGCTCTTTCACGATCTTGCGGATCTTTATGTCTTCATGCAGGAGCGCCGCATAATTCTTTTTTGAATACCACCGCGAATCCCACGTCTTTATGACCCCGAGCCGGAATCCTATCGGGTGAACTTTCTGACCCATGCTGCCTCCATGTGTACTGCTATGCTGAGAGCACCACCGTTATGTGGCTGGTTCTTTTTCTGATGACGTTGCCTCTGCCCATGGCCCGCGCCCTCATGCGTTTCATCGTCGTGCCCTGGTTCACGTAGGCCTTGGCGACCTTGAGCAAGTCCAGGTCCGCCACCTTTTTCTGCTCAGCATTCGCCACCGCGGAATCAAGAAGTTTTTTCACGATACGCGCGGCGTGAAGGGGCGTAAAGCTCAGGATATTCTTCGCGTCTCCCACCATTTTGCCGCGAATGAGGTCTATCACCTGCCTCGCCTTCCGGGGCGTAATCCGTATATGTCTGACTGTTGCGCTGACTTCCATGAGTTTTCTCACCCCTCACCGTGGTTACGGCTTTTTCGGCGCCGTCGCCTTTTCAGCCGAGGCCTTGGAACCGCCGTGGCCCTTGAACATCCTCGTCGGAGAAAATTCACCGACCTTGTGGCCTACCATATTCTCGGTGATATACACCGGAATGAACTTTTTCCCGTTGTGGACCGCCAGGGTATGTCCGACAAATTCCGGGATGATCGTCGATCTCCGGGACCACGTCTTGAGGATCTTCTTGTCCCCCGCGACATTCATCGACTCTATCTTTTTCATCAGGCTCTCATCGATAAAAGGCCCTTTTTTTACTGATCTCGGCACTGTAACCCTCCGTGTTGTACATTGGAAATTGAAAATTGGAGATTGAA
>Ga0209641_10004474_pt1 | contig 11531 bp, 6 predicted proteins | sample RifCSP16_1_FD_184022 | JGI IMG/M metagenome (GOLD analysis project Ga0209641, IMG submission 184022) | Soil microbial communities from Rifle, Colorado - Rifle CSP2_sed 16_1 (SPAdes) (version 2) | ecosystem: Environmental > Terrestrial > Deep subsurface > Rock core/Sediment | place: Rifle...
GCGTTCTTCAGCACCACGTTTCAACTCCCCTGCAATTGCCTTTCCTCCTTCGTAAATATTACTTGGTGCAGCAATACCTCCACCCAAAATTCTAACACCGCGAGCCAAAAGACCGGTTCCTTTCACCGCTTGCAAACGGCGGCCTACGCCACCGGTAAGCCCGAGAGCAAGTCCGGCACCTCTACGGGCAGTACCCAAAGGATTACGCCCATACGCGGAAATCTTATCTATAAGTCCGGTACCATAATCACTCTTCGCCGCTGTAAAGGTGGCTGCATAAATCATGGCCATAAGGAAACCAAGTTGCAGATAATCAGCAAAAGTCGTGAAACCTGCAGGATGAAGATTCCCTACCGAACCGGTAGCAACCGCTGAGACATCTCCAAAAATTCTCGCACCAATTAAGCCCGCAGACATTGCGGCCAATGTAAGGAAGAAGGCTACTCCCACTTGCATGGTCGCGTATTTGAAAAATTTGCCTTCCCATTGGCTACCGATACTATTGGTAAATGGGAACAATTTGCTGATTACATAGAGCGGTGACACGATAACCAGTGCCCATAAAATGATAATACGAATAGTAAATGTAACTGCAAGCGCCAAAAACCCAAAGAGCATCATGATAAGCATGATGATGAGGACCATATTGACTAGGAACAAATCAACTTGATCTACATCATCACCTTGTCCAAGAGTGCCATATGCCTGTAATTCTTCAAACTTAAGACCACGAGCCAAACGACATAAAACACTACCTTCTTTGATGCGATCAGGAATGCCAAAGGTAAGAGCCCCTGAAGTTGCTGATTGATTAGAACAAGCCGCAGTGCCACCGGCTCCATGTGGACCCATCCCTCCGATCTGATATACACCGGCTTCTACAACATTTGCAGCATCGATGACTAAGCCAGTAAACAGGCGTGAAAAATTAACTGCCAAAACAATCAAAATAAATTTCGGTAATATCGTTTTGATCGCGTACGTGTTGATCTGATATTGCACGATATTCGCTATAGCAATAATCAAAAGTGCCAAGATAAAAAACAAATTCACAAAGTCACGAATCGCCCGCCACATGGCGATAACGAATCCTTCCGTAGTAAAGCCGGAATAATTCAGCACAGCATGGAACATATCCATGACCAGGGCCGTGAGCCACAATAAAAACTTTACAATAAGACTCAGCAAGACATTGAGCAGAGACAATACAGCATTCAAAAGTGCACTGGCTACAGTGGAAGCAGTTGCACCTCCTGAGTCATCGATACCTGCCACTTCACTACCTATATGACCCAACTCTTCATCATCCACACCTTCACAACTTGGTGTATCGAGACACCTTTGTATAATAGCGATCATATCACTTATTCCCTCAACCACAGGACCTGAACGTCGCATACTCAGTGTTGGGGCGCTGGAACTCAACGTTACATCCAAAGCTCCTAAATTGAGCAACAAAGTAGCATGTATTTTATGTGTCCTATTGGTATCAGATTTATCAACATATTCTTTTTCATGCTCCAAACAGGTTTTGAAAGCTGTCAGGCCATCACGACCAACATTATCGTTCCAATAGTTGGGAGAACAAGCATTGGCAATACGCGACAAAAAAGTGTCAGCCATCACCTGATCCCACCAACCACCCGGCTCAGCTTCGGCACTCAAACTCAAATCACCAGAAGTAGTATGGGTGATGCCATTGTTATAATTTGGGTCATGATCACTTACCGCCAGTGTATACCAGAGATTTAACAAGGTGTCACCTGAAGCAGTCCTTCGAATATAATCGTTCATCTGCTGTAGAGCATTACGCTTACTTTCAATTTGGACACGACCGACACGACTTTGTCCCAATGTACGCATGGCAGAAACAACTGAATCCTCGGAGCCATTTTCAGTAACAGGTGTTGCTGTAGCCGATGAAGTACTGGCTCCAGCAGGAAGTGGAGGATCTAAGTACTTGGTAAACATGTCGTCAGCAATCAAACGATTATTCACTTCGACAAGATGCCTCAATATATCCTTTGTCGGTGCATTGTCTGTAGTCACCGGATGAACTCCACTCAAGAGATCGGTGTCGTACTGCCAAGAACAAGAGGAGCAGGTGTTACCATAGCCAGCAAAGATAATCTCATCTAAATAATCTTTCATATTATATTCCTGGCGCTGAAGAGCCAAGGGATCGTACCCCTCTGCTAAATTGGTATAATCAGAATTGGACATAAAATCTTTCACTCTTTGTTGTTGTTCGGGAGGAGCTCTAGATATAGCCGAGGCAAAGGCTTGTGTTGCAGGAATAATAATATCACGCATAAATTCCCTGGCACGTTCTGTCATAGGAACACTAGGATCCCCTCGTGAAAGATTATCGCTATAACATTGAGATATACGTTGCGCATACGTACTTGCGGCTTCACCACTGAAATCAGATTGGCATTTCTTGAATAAAGCCTCTATAGGACCATCCCCTTCGGGCGTACCAAAAATCTCAGCATGTTGCTCCATAAATATACCCAGATCGAGATAATCCACACCGTGTTTTGTCACGATAGCATTGGTTTCTCCGTCAGTAGGAGGATTCAAAACGAATTCTTTCAATTGCGAAGCGATGGTACGGATAGGAGTTGCATGCGATCTATTTTCTTCCATCAAAGTATCCAGATTCACTGATGTATCACTCAAAAGATCAGCAATAAAATAAGTCAAGGCCGTGGGTAAACCTCGTATCAAATATGGACGCTCATCATCAGAAAGTACCTTGGTATCACATTCAGAAGGGCCAGGGCCATTACCATCCTCGTCAGGTCCATATAATATCCAGTCTCTATATTCTCGAGAACCATTTCCACCTAAACCGTCTTCTCCATACTCAGTACTGACAAGTACGCCTCCCTTCAATGCATTTAACAAGTTACACAAAAACTGTTGAGGACTATAGGTCGGGACCCTATCAAGGTCGGGAAATGCCAAATAGTCTAAGATCTTTCCAATATGATCAAGACCATCCAAACCATCATCTTCCTCAGCCAAAAAAGCATTTACTGATCTAACTACCTGCCCATGACCTGCAGGGGTGGTGACATAGTATGACTTATTTCGCAGAACTTCAGGTATAGCGGTATCTACGTAGGGATCAAAGAAGGAACGAAACTTAGGTTTTACAGTATTCCATTTTTCTGCCAAAGATGTAGTAACAGTTCTCGCATCCTCATCAATACATTCCCTGATACCCGAACCTCCATCTACTGCCCATTGTTTTTCCCTAACAGTATCGTCATCGGTACAATCTTCAAAAAGACCATCAGTGCCAAACTGACCGAACGTATTGACGTCGGCATGTGCAGTAGGAATCTGGAAAATCTGCCATGACACGGTCTGCGAAAAAAAAGTCAGACCAAAGACCATGCTGACAAAGACATTTCGGAGGATAAAGAAGGATGTTTTTTTTGTTTGGGGAGCGGGGCCACTCATAACAATAGTATTGAAGGGGTTTTAGGGGTTCATATAATGATAAAGCAAAAAGCGAAGGAGAGCAAGGATACAATGTATTTGGTGAAAGTCAATTTACTCAGTGCAGGGCAGTCATCCTGAGCTTGCCGAAGGATCTTTGGTTGAACGGTAGACAATTGTCATACAAATTTCATAATTGTCCCGTTATAATTTTCCAATGATTAACAAATTTCACTATGCGCGAAGGATTCGTCTATATTATGACTAGCAAAAGCCGTGTTCTCTACATTGGAGTAACGAGTAATCTTCTCCAGAGAGTTGATGAACACAAACATGCTCTCATCCCAGGATTTACCCAAAAATATCATTGTCATAAACTGATCTATTATGAGTTCTTCGAAAGTGTCGAAGATGCGATAGATCGTGAAAAACAATTGAAAGGATGGAACAGATCGAAAAAGTTAGGTCTTATTGATACTATCAATCCTCACTGGCAGGATTTGTCTGATTCGTTGTTACAAGGCATATAACTATGTATTCTCATGGTCATTGGTGCATAGAAAGATCCCTCGATTCCCCCTTCGACTCACCACGTTCGCTCAGGGTCCACTCAGGATGACTGTTGAAGTTTAAATCGCAAACCAAAAACGCCCTACTTTGTACTAAGTAAAGCGTTTCTCAACGAGAATTTTGAATTTAGAACTTACTTATCGAGCTGATGCTGGTACGCGAAGATTGATAGTGTCAGGACATCGACGAGTAAATTCAGCTCTGTCTTCTTCTGAGAATTCATTCCAAGGAATCATATTGTCGCGGAGAGCTAATTCCAGGCCATCGCACAGAGCATGCCTGTCATCTGCATCGATTGCATCGCTGAGTCCTCTCCAACGTCCATCACGGAAATAGAGACGCATGATCGCTCTTGCTTGTTCAAGCTCATTGAGACGCCAGAGTGACAAAGCAACCTGACGAACACGACGAAGATCCATACTAGAATGACGCTCTATCACCTGTACCCAAGTCTCATCACTTCTTTTATTCAAACTCAAAGCATAATGATCCAAACAAGATCGTGTGAGACTGGTACGACGATCAGCCAGCTCAGCATCACGTGTATGATCGCTGCGCCCGATAGCTGACATCCACTCAGCATCTACAGCATCCGCTTGTGCGAGAAGTTGAAAACCGGCAATCCATTCAGCTTCATTTGGACCCATATCGGCATGCACAGCTGGAACTGCAGAAGTACTGGTAGGAATGTTTACTGGTGAAGTCACAGGGGCATATGTTGTCGAACCCCAACTCCTTGGCGAACATCCACGAAGAGAATTTGGCAAATACCCTGTAATAAAGACCCGCAAGCACGGCGGCAATGCCAATCTTTCCTTTGTGTCTACCCATAGAAGCAAAGACTGAACCTACAGCACTGCGTGTACCAGAAACAATACGTGAAGGAGTAGCGTTGGGGGCATTTGTAGGAGAGGGAGCAGGACGAGGTCCTGATGGAACTATTTTGTAAGCCATAGAGAAATGTAAAATGTAAAATTTTAAATGTAGAATTAATTATGGAGTGCTGCCACCTGAATTTCTACTCGTATTGAGGCGTCGTGCAACACCACTAGCGGCACCGGCAATAGCATTCCCTTGATTTGCTTGCGCCTGAGCAACACCCAAGTCGGCAGCATCTTTGGGACTGATACCTCCGACAGCTGCGGCAACCGCGATCCCCTGAGCGGCAGCATCAAGACCTTTCGCTGCGCCCACCACACCTTCTGTCAATTTGACTTGTATCTCTACACGCGCACCATCTCGCGCCCTAATAGCATCGGCTTCAGCATTAGCATTGGTGCGAGTAATTTCAGCCTCCTTCTCTGCTGTCGATGCTCCAATACCAGCTACGCGCAATTTTTGACGCGCCGCTTTTACCATTTCGTTTTCTTCAGGCTTGATCTGTACTACACGAACATTGAGTCCGTATTGTTCGCGTAAAGCTTGCAAGGATGCCTGAACATTTTGACCATTTTGCATCTCGTTTACTCGATTGGTTATAACGCCCAAATTTCCGAACACATGTTCAATATCCGGCTGTCCTCCCATGACACTTCTGATAGCGTCCCCGGCACCTTCTTCCACGACCCTTTTGATTTCGCCTTCGCTAAAACCAAGATTTCTGTATAACAGAGGCAAACCTCCGGGTGCATATCCGACACGAGTAGTCCAATCAATACCCACTTCGGCACGATCCTGACCGGAACCGATTTCCATCTTGTCTTTGAATGTCTGTCCACCACCATTCACCGGTGTCGGCACAGGAAAATCTGTTACATCTACACTCCAGTCACCAGTAAGCCAAGGTCCTATTTTCTGTCTAAACGTCATGGCACTGTCAGGAAAGACAGGGATTTCCCAAGGAGCACGGACTTTGAGACCGGCTTCCTGCTCACGCAAATCTCCTGTAAATACATTCTGTACCAATGATCGCTCATTAGAACCATTATGTTTCAAATGCATTCTCAGGAGTAATGCACTTCCCACAAGACCTCCAACGACAGTGAGACCTGTATCAAGCCAACTGACTCCAGTCATAGTACAACCGGAGAGCAAAACACCGCTTCCCACAATCATCGTACCGCCCGATGCAACCTTCTCAACTGCCCGAGCACTCTTATTACTCACTACTGACCAAACCTGAGCCAATGTGCTTTTTGGTTTCTCAATTGCTACTTCTTGTGAACGCTCGACAGAATCAGGAGAAAGATGAAGTTTATTCATTTTGATGAATTAAGTTAATTTAAGATCGTTATAATAAAACATTATTAATGAATTGTCAATACCAGATATGCATTCAATTCTTGAGAAGAATGTATGAAGAAATCTGGGTAGGCGAAAATAGCACAAATCACATTTTTGAGCTATCCTTTTTATAGTATCAACGCTGACTATGAAACATCGGATCTTACTATTACTGCCGCTTTTGTTGCTTACTTTCGAATTAACAATTCCATCTTCAATTGTTAATTTTCAATTACCAATTATTCCTGATGCTCTTGCGCTAGCAGATGGCACTCGCTGTACAACCACCGGTACCACGAAATTCCTTCGTTTCAATTATGTCCCTCAAGCTGGTGCGGGATATATAGAAAACAAGTCTATTATTTATATCCCAAAGGAAGCCCAATGTCCGGGAGAATTTCCTCTGAATATCCACCTCCATGGAAATAACGGGCGAAATGATGTCAATAATTACTATTTGCCGCGTGGTACTCCAGGAGGACAAAGAAGTACGGAATTCGGGACTCCAGCCAGAGAGGTAGAAAGCTCTCCACAAGTGGGAACCGGAGACTTTCAAGCTGCTATCGAGACAGCCATGCAAAACACACAGATTCCAGGTATGATCTTTGTGATTCCCGCTAACAATCAATATTCAGTTTTATGGACAGGCCTTGATGGTCCGGCACTTAAACGAGCAGTGCAGCAAGCTCTTGATAGCAATCCGGAAACAAGAGATCTTCGTATACGTCTAAGTAATGACACTCTTATTTCTGGTCATTCAGGTGCCGGTTGTCATGGAGCAAACAGTGGGATTTTACAACTGGCCAACATGACCCCCATAGCAGTTGGCGTATTAGATATTTGTGTCGGTAGCGTATATGCCGAGGCAACTCGTCGCTACGGAAACTCGACGATACTGTTCTATGCGGCCAGTATGGCATACAGCCATAGCGGTTATCACAATGTTTTACAAAATCTTGGGTTTCGTGATATGACAGGTGGTTGTGATCCCAATATGTATATCGGGGTTCATGATCCCAGCCAAAGAAGAGAATTTGAACCTACGAGCCGAAATTCTCAATATTGGGACGATCCCATTTTGGCTTGTGCCAAACATCCCGAACACAATTGGTATGGTATTTTTGCTACCAATACAAATCATTTTGGAGCAGTAGGAAAAGGTTTACGCACATTGCTGAACATTACGTATAGTAGTGCAACTCCTCCTACCACCGGTGCCGCTGCGACGACGGGAGGAGCTCCTACTACAACATCAGCACCTTCGACTACGGGACCGGTAAGTACTACAACGGGCGTTCCTACACAAACCCTATTTACCGGTGGAGCTAATGTGCCACTTGAGGCTCCTATCGGTGGTATCGGCAGTATCGATGTTTCCGGTGGAGTTATCGTCAATTATACTCGTATACTTTTTGCCTATGCAGGCGGTATCGTGGGCAGTCTGGCACTCCTTATCATCATTGTTTCCGGCATTCAAATCATGGTCAGCAGTGGAGATCTTTCCAAAGCAAGATCACGTCTCCTCGGCGCACTGGGAGGACTGGTATTACTCGCGGGCAGTGGCTGGCTACTCTATCTCATCAATCCTTGTTTTTTTACTTTTGGCGAAAACCCTGCTTGTACACCAAGAGTTGCTTCAACAGGGACTAGTACTCCTCCCGCTGGTGGGACAAGTTTTGTAGCTCTTCCACCCAGCACTTCCGCACCCTCCACTACTACCAGAGGAGGAGGATCGGGAGATTTTATTGTTGTTGATGAGAGTCAATTTGTACGTGTCGATGATACATGCGTGCACACGAACACTCCCGTGGATCCCTCCATGGTGGATCCCCTACGAAATGCCAGTCGAATTTTTTGTGATTTACGCGGTATACATACTGACTGGCGTATTGTTGGTGGTGGATTTCGCTCTCCCGCGTCGTCACTTCGCCTCTGGCTGAGACGATGTATAAACCGCAGAAATTGTACTATTGCTACCGGAGCTCCCCTGCAAAGAAGTCTCGTGGTAAGAGATTCTGAAGGACGCTGGTCCCTGTCCGATGCGTCACTTCGTGCTTTGATCCCTCCTCCACCGGAACCCGATGCGGAGTATAGTAATGCCGCTATTGGCCCACTCTATGAACGTCTTCTGCCACAAGCAGGTACGTTTAGTAGCTCTGGACATGGACGGGGATTCGCAATCGACGTGTATTGCCGTGGTGCCACTACAAGTCAGGCAGTGGCGTATGTCCCCTGCCAGCTCCTTCTCGAACAAGCTATGAAACAGGCAGGATTTTGCCGAATTCCGAATGAATGGTGGCATTTTGAGTTGGCGTCGAATCATCCTGATAGCCGTTGTGACCCAAATTGGGAAATCGGCAGGGTAGATATACGCGTGGGAGACAGCTCAACACCCACAGTTTTTCACTATGCAAGTTGTGCGAATCGCTACTCAGCCACTCGAGCCCAAAGAGGAAGGGAACCTTGTTTCTAATCGCATAACGCTTGAACATTAAACTATGTCACGTTTTTTCACACTTAAAAACATCATCATTGCACTGGCAATTGCCTTAATCGTGAGCGCAGGCCTTTTTCTCTTGGGAACTTTTTTACAAAACCAACCAGTATCGCCACAATTAATTGTGGCGCCTACACCGTCTTCTTCTACCGGCAGCACCCAAACTGGCGTGACTGTACCAACACAATTAACTGTGCCGCCTATGGCTTCCTCCCCTGTCCCTTCTCCTACATCTCCACCTTCCACTTCCATTCCCCTTATGATCCCACCTGGTTTCCGGGTCCCTGAAGAAGTTTCTTATCGTGAACCATTTGAAATAGAGCCTATTTTACCTTCTCTCACACCAGATCCGGAAACACAAAGGCTCTCGATACCGGATAAAGATCTCCTCTTTTTTCAACTAAGCAAAGTCTTTTATTATGATCCAGATGCTTACACTATTATTGAAGATACTGGATATCAGGTGAGACCAACAATTATTGATTTTGGGCATTTTGATCCAGAAGATTTGACAGCTCGTCCAGGGGATAATTTGCTCTGGTTTAATCAACACACCGTTGGATGCAAACTAAAAACCGATCCCAAATCTCCTTTCCGGATTGAGAGAGAAATCGGTTCTCAAGAGATGATCATCCTTCAGTTATACGATCCCGGTAAATATCTCTTTTTCTGTCAGGGACTCCCCGGTTCCACTCAGACTATTGTTATTACACCATGATGAAATATAGGCATAAACTTAGAACTTTGAACTTAGAATTTAGAACTATTTTTGTTTTTTTTGCTTTGGTATTTTCATTGATAATTGTTAATTTTCAATTGTTAATTATTCCTGATGCTCTCGCCCATCATGGCTCTGCACACCGAATAGTCTGTTTAGGAGACTCCATCACCGTCGGTTATGGCCCACGATTTCGCACACCTCAGAGTGAAACATGCACCATCAATGCTGTTCAAGGCCGTCAAACATCAGTGATGCTTGAAGAGTTTAATACCACAATCCGCGGTCAAGGATTTACCGACATATTAATCTTGGGCGGCGTCAATGATATTTACATTGGACGAAGTATTACGCAGATCAAAAACAATCTCAGCGCAATTTATCGGGGAGCAAAAGAAGGTGGGATGCGTGTCATTGGCATGACAGTAAACCCAACGAAAACCTATACAAATCGGAGAAACCCCGATATCCATTATCGACCAGAGCATCAACCCTTGATTGACGAATTAGATAGCTGGATCATGAGCAATCCTGATATAGACGTCAAAGTAGATATTTATTCCACACTTGAAGATCCCGCTAACCCCGACGCCACAAACCCTCGCTACTTGTCTGCCGATACTCTTCACCCAAATGCCGCAGGGTATGAATTAATCGCAAGCACGATTTCCGAAAGAGCATTTGGAGGACCTCCGGGAGATCGACCCTCCTCTCCCCCTCTCTATATCGGTGCAAGCAGAGAAGGAAGTACCCCGGTCGTCACAAGTGCTCCCCCCACCGCTTCCACTTCTGCAAATTTTGCCGGAGGAACTGTCCCTCTCGAGGCTCCTTTTGGCGGTACGACATCCATCTCAGGTGCAGGTGGATATATCGTGAATTACAGCCGTATTGTTTTTGCTTTTGCGGGCGGAATAGCCGGAGGACTGGCTATGCTCATGCTCATCATTGCCGGAATACAAATCATGACGAGTAGCGGTGAAGAGCAAATCACGCAAGCAAGGGCACGTATTCAGGGAGCACTGTTGGGTCTAGCTCTCTTGAGCACAGGCGGATTGCTGCTGTATTTGATTAATCCCTGTTTCTTCAGTTTTGAAGATGCTCAAGTGTGTACAACCAGGATTGCCAGTACAGGAATTAGCACAGCTCCCACCACTTATGTCTCGACAAGCATATCTACCTCATTATCAATTGATACATCACAACTAGCCGGTGAAATCCCAGTCAATCCAGGTAGGCTGATATTTCCCAATGGTTCGGCATATCAGATCACTCGTGAAGACGTATTATGGTTGGGGCGCATGGTAGAATATGAGGGAGGTAGGTCCAGCGCAGAACACGCTGCAGAAATTCTTTGGGTAGTTGCACAAAGATTTTATTGGTTACCGGCATATAGACATGGCACATTTACACGAGCAGCTAGGGCTTTTTCACAGCCTATCAATCCGATCTGGCAAAGAGATGGTGACCGATGTCGTCCTGGCGGTAGATATACTAATACTGAGCACTGCGAACCTGAACGCTTGGCAAGACGAGACGAAGCAGTAAGAAGAACTTGGGATAGCTTAAGTAGTATAACCAAACGTGTCACAGAAGCTTTCGTCACAGGACAACTTCCAAACCATATTCCAGGAATTTTAAACTTTGATTCAAATTATGGGTGTGACCGTGGAAGTGGTCTTATCTTTGTAAGAAATGGGTATCCGGGAGAAGGAGACTGTAGTACCCCCAGAGTCAATCATTTGTATGCTGAAAGAAGAAGAGATGGTGTTGACAGTAGAACTGCCGGCTTTGAACGCATGCGAGTTGAAGCTCCTACCGGCACATAACACATGCTATGATTGAAATATGAGACATATACCATTTTTCATTCGCAGTGTTATTGCTCTTCTTCTTGTCACTCTGGTGCTCGGCATGGTTTTTGTCTCATTCTTGCCACAAGCACAAAGCAGTGGCACTCGCTGCACCATCACCGGGACCACGAAATTCCTTCGTTTCAATTATGTCCCTCAAGCTGGTGCGGGATATATAGAAAACAAGTCTATTATTTATATCCCAAAGGAAGCCCAATGTCCG
>Ga0209641_10004479_pt1 | contig 11529 bp, 10 predicted proteins | sample RifCSP16_1_FD_184022 | JGI IMG/M metagenome (GOLD analysis project Ga0209641, IMG submission 184022) | Soil microbial communities from Rifle, Colorado - Rifle CSP2_sed 16_1 (SPAdes) (version 2) | ecosystem: Environmental > Terrestrial > Deep subsurface > Rock core/Sediment | place: Rifle...
GTCCCGGATGGCGCGCCGCCACGTCGAGAGTGCTCGCGCCGACCGAGCCGGTCGCGCCGAGAACCGTGAGGCCGAGGCGTTTTGCGCTCATTGCGGGACCATCCATGGGATCAGCAGGGCGGCGAGGGGCAGGGTCGAAGTGGCGCTGTCGATGCGGTCCAGTATGCCTCCGTGTCCCGGCAGGAGAGACCCGCTGTCCTTGACCGAGGCCTGCCTCTTGGCCGCCGACTCGAACAGGTCCCCGACGATACCGCCGGCGCAGAGCAGCGCCGCCCCCCCGAGGTACGCCAGCCACAGCCCGCCGGCAACGCGCTCGGCAAGCTGCGGCGCGGCCGCGCGCCAGATGATAGCGTAGGCGAGAACGCCGAGCAGCGCCGCCAGAGCGCCCTCCCAGGTCTTCCCCGGACTGACCGAGGGCGCGAGCTTGTGCCTGCCGAGCGCCGTGCCGGCGGCATAGGCGGCGATATCGGCGATCCAGACCAGCCCGAGCACCGCCAGCACCTGTCGCGGCGGCAGCGCGACCATCGCGAGGGCCGGTGGGATCAGCACGATGAACCCTGCCGCGGCGAGCAGCCGCGAGTGCCGCGACCGGACGCCACGCCATAGCCACAGCGGCGCGCCGAAAATCCAGAAGGCCGCCACGGCGGCGAAGAGCGGGTGCGCCGCAAACTCCAGCGTCAAAGCGAGCGCGCCGAATGCGAGCGCCGCTGCGACGGAGTACGCGAGCGCGCTGCGTGCGGCGAGGCCGCAGAGCCGCGCCCATTCGTGGCCCGCGAGCGCGACGATGACCGCGGCGAGCGCGGCGAGCAGCGGCCGATCGAGCGCGAGCAGCGCCGCGACCGTCCCGGCGACCAGGATTGCCGCGGTGACGACGCGCGTCGGAAATTCGCCCAGAGCTCGCTCAGACCGCGGTGCCCGCCCGGCGCCTCGGGTCGATGGCGAGCGACTGCGCGCGCTTCGCCTCTTCCGCCTGCTCGCCCGTGCGCCCGAAGCGGCGCTCGCGATCCCGGTACGACGCGATCGCGGCATCGAGCGCTTGCGCGTCGAAATCCGGCCACAGCGTATCGGTGAAGTACAGCTCGGTGTACGCGAGCTGCCAGACGAGGAAATTGCTGATGCGCCGCTCGCCGCCCGTGCGGATGAACAGGTCCGGCTCGGGTGCGTAGCTCATGGCGAGGTGCGGGCCGAGCGCCGCCTCGTCGATTTGGCCCGCGGCGACGCCGGGCCGCTCGCGCACGAGCCGCGACAGCGCCCGCAGCACGTCCCAGCGCCCGCCGTAGTTGGCGGCGACGGTCAGGGTGAGCCGCCGGTTCGGCGAGGTCAGCCGCTCGCCCGCCTCGATCAGCTCGCGGATCTTCGGATCGAAGCGCGCAGTGTCGCCGATGATCTTGAGCCGCACGCCGTTCGCGTGCAGCTTCTTGACCTCGTTGCTGAGCGCCCTCTGGAACAGCTGCATCAGCAGCGCCACCTCCTCGTCCGGGCGGCGCCAGTTTTCCGAGCTGAACGCGAACAGCGTCAGGTACTCGATGCCCCGTTCGACGCAGCTGCGCACCGCCCCGCGCACCGCCTCGACGCCCCGCCTGTGGCCGGCGATGCGCGGCAGCCGCCGGCGCCTCGCCCAGCGGCCGTTGCCGTCCATGATGATCGCCACGTGCCGGGGCACGTCGCCGTGCGGCGGGATTTCCTGCGTCGAGCTCGCGTGCTCCATGCTCCGGCCTCAGACCGCCATCAACTCGGTTTCCTTCTGCTGCAGCAGCTTGTCGATCTCGGCGACATGCTTGTCGGTGAGCTTCTGCACCTCGTCCTGCGCGCGGCGCTCCTCGTTCTCGGACACCTCCTTGTTCCTGAGCGCCTCCTTCAGGGCGTGGATCGCGTCGCGGCGCAGGTTGCGCACCGCGACGCGCGCGTTCTCGGCCTCGTGCCGCACCACCTTGATCAGCTCTTTGCGCCGCTCCTCGGTGAGCAGCGGCATCGGCACGCGCACCGCGTCGCCCACGCCCGCCGGGTTGAGGCCGAGGTCCGAGTCGCGGATCGCCTTCTCGACCGGCTGGATCATCTTCTTCTCGAAGGGGGTGACGCCGATGGTGCGCGCATCGAGCAGCGTCACCTTCGCGACCTGGTTGAGCGGGGTCGGCGTCCCGTAATAGTCCACGGAGATGTGATCCAGCAGCGCGGTGTGCGCGCGACCGGTGCGCACCTTGGCGAGGTCGCCTTTGAAAGTGTCGACGCTCCTGCCCATCCTGTGCTCGGTGCTCTTCTTCAGCTCGGGGATCACGGCGGCCTCCTGCGCGTGAGGATCATACGTGAACGAGGGTGCCTTCGTCCTCGCCCATCACCACGCGGCAAAGCGCGTCCTTCTTGAAGATGCTGAAAACGTTGATCGGCAGCTTCTGGTCCCGGCACAGAGTGAGCGCGGTCGCGTCCATCACCTTGAGGTTGCGCACGATCGCCTCGTCGAAGCTGATGCGCGCATAGCGCTTCGCCGCCGGGTCCTGCTTCGGGTCGGCGCTGTAGACGCCGTCCACCTTGGTCGCCTTGAGCACGATCTCTGCGCCGATCTCGGCTCCGCGCAGCGCCGCCGCCGTGTCGGTGGTGAAAAAGGGGTTGCCGGTCCCGGCTGCGAACACGACGACCTTGCCCTCTTCGAGATAGCGGATCGCCTTGGCGCGGATGTAGGGCTCGACGATCTGCTCGATGTTGAGGGCCGATTGCACGCGGCAGGCGAGCCCGGCCTGGCGCATCGCGTCCTGCAGCGCGAGCGCGTTCATCACCGTCGCGAGCATCCCCATGTAGTCCGCGGTGGCGCGGTCCATGCCCGTCGCCGCCGGCGTCACTCCGCGGAAGATGTTGCCGCCGCCGATCACCACCCCGATCTCCACGCCCATGCGCGCGACCAGCGCGATCTCGGCCGCGATGGCCTGGATGGTCTGCCGGCTGATGCCGAAGGGGTCATCGCCCAGCAACGCTTCGCCCGAGAGCTTGAGCAGGATCCTCTTGTATTTCGGGCTCACGCGGCTTGCTTCTTCTCGATTCCCTCGCCCACCACGAGGAAGCCGTAGGCGAGCACCTTCGCCTTCTTCGCCGCGAGCATCTTCTCGACCGACTGCTTGTCGTCCATGACGAAGGGCTGGCCGAGCAATGTCATTTCTCCGAGGGTCTTGTTCAACCCTCCCTCGACCATCCTCGCCACGATCTCGGGCGGCTTGCCCGACTCCTTCGCCCGCGCGGAGAGGATCTCGCGCTCGCGCGCCACGATCTCGGCCGGAACCTCGGCGCGCGACCGGTACGCCGGCTTGTGGAACGCCACGTGCATGGCGAGGCCCTTGCCGACGTCGTCGTCGCCTTCGAACTCGACCAGGACGCCGGTCTTCCGGTTGGAATGCACGTAGAGGGCGAGCGTCGCCTGCGTCTGCAGGCGTGCGAGGCGCCGGATCGAGATGTTCTCGCCGATCTTCTGCACCAGTGCCTGGCGCCTGGGCTCGAACGCCGCCAGCGCGCCGACGTCCGCAGGGGCAGTCTTCGCGACCGCTTCCGCGAGCTCGCGCGCGAACGCGTTGAACTCCTCGTTCTTCGCCACGAAGTCGGTCTCGCAGTTCAGCTCGACCAGCGCGCCGAGCTTCGCGTCCGGGGCGAGCCACGCCCCGATCACGCCCTCGGAGGCGACGCGGCCCGCGGCCCTGCTCGCCCTGGCGCCGCTGCGCACGCGCAGGATCTCCTCGGCCTTCGCGAGATCGCCTCCCGCCTCGACCAGCGCCTTTTTGCACTCCATCATGCCGAGGCCGGTCATCTCGCGCAGCTCCTTGACCAGGCTGGCACTGATTTCAACCATTGCGTCGCGCTCCGGGCATTGTGCAGGTTGAAAAAAAGGGGCTTGAAGCCCCTTTTCCCTCCGACCGGCCGGCTCGGCTCACCGGCCGCCTTCGCCTTCTTGCACTTCGACGAACTCGTCGCGCGACGCGGCGACCACTTCCTCGACCGATTGCGAGCGCCCCTCGAGAACCGCGTCCGCGATGCCGCGCGCGTAGAGCCGGATAGCCCGGCTCGAATCGTCGTTGCCCGGGATCACGTAGTCGATCCCGTCCGGCGAGTGGTTGGTGTCCACGACGCCGACCACCGGGATGCGGAGCTTCACCGCCTCCGCGATGGCGCCCTTCTGGTAGCCGACGTCGATCACGAACAGGGCGTCGGGCAAGCCCGCGAGCTCCTTGATGCCGCCGAGCGAGCGGTCGAGTTTCTGCATCTCGCGCTGCAGACCGAGGGCTTCCTTCTTGGCCATGCGCTCGAAGGTCCCGTCCTGGGCCATGCCCTCCATCTCCTTCAGGCGCTTGATCGATTGCTTGACGGTCTTGAAGTTCGTCAGCATGCCGCCGAGCCAGCGATGGTCCACGTACGGCATGCCGCAGCGCTGCGCCTCCTCGCGAATGATTTCGCGCGCCTGCCGCTTGGTGCCGACGAACAGCACCGCACCCTTGTTCGCCGCCATCTTGCGCACGAACTTGGACGCCTCCTGGTACATCGCCAGCGTCTTTTCCAGATTGATGATGTGGATCTTGTTGCGATGCCCGAAGATGTACGGCGCCATCTTCGGGTTCCAGTAACGGGTCTGGTGCCCGAAATGGACGCCGGCCTCGAGCATTTGCCGCATGGTCGTTGACACGCTTCTCTCCTTAGGGTTGATCACTGCCGCCCGGACCAAGAACCGGTCCCCTGGCACCCTAATCGGCCGGGCGGGAAATTCGGCTCGCCATCAGATCGAACGAAGGCATGAGCCGGACGAAAATTCTAGCATAATCAGGGCTCAATGGCCGTAGTGCTGAAGAGCGCCGAGGAGATCGGCCGGATGCGGGTGGCGGGGCGCCTGGCCTCCGAGGTGCTCGACTTCATCGCGCCGCACGTACGAGCGGGCGTGACCACGGGAAAGCTGGACGACCTGTGCCACGATTACATGGTGAGGGTGCAGGGCACCATCCCCGCGCCGCTGCATTACGCGCCGCTGGGATACAAGCCGTTCCCGAAGTCGATCTGCACCTCGGTCAACCACCAGGTCTGCCACGGCATTCCAGGCGACCGGGTGCTGAAGCACGGTGATATCCTCAACATCGACATCACCGTCATCAAGGACGGGTTCCATGGCGACTGCAGCCGCATGTTCTTCGTCGGCGAGTCGAGCATCCAGGCGCGGCGGCTGGTCGAGGTCACGCTCGAGTGCATGTGGCTCGGCATCAGGCAGGTGCGCCCGCGGTCGCGGCTCGGCGACCTCGGCGCGGCGATCCAGCAGCACGCCGAGCACCACGGCTTCTCGGTGGTGCGCGAATTCTGCGGGCACGGCATCGGCCGCAAGTTCCACGAGGAGCCGCAGGTGCTGCATTACGGCCGGCCGGGCACCGGCCTCGAGCTGGAACCCGGAATGACTTTCACGGTGGAGCCGATGATCAACGCCGGCAAGCCCGCCATCCGCGAGCTCGCCGACGGCTGGACCATCGTGACCAAGGACCACAGCCTGTCGGCGCAGTGGGAGCACACGGTGCTGGTCACGGAAGCGGGCCACGAGGTGCTGACCCTTTCCGCCGGCGCGCCGCCGCCTCCCGCGTTCGTGAAATAGGCGATGACGGCGGTACTGCGGCACCCGGCGCCGGCCGCCGGCGTTCGCAGCGAGCTCGTCCGGGCGCGCCAGGCGCTGCGCGAGTCCTACCTGAGGCGGCCCAGGCCGCGGGAGCTGCTGCGCGGGCACACGCAGCTGATCGACCGCACCGTCCGCTCGGTGTGGCGCGACATCGGCATGCCCGCCGGCACGGCGCTGGTCGCCACCGGCGGCTACGGGCGCGGCGAGCTCTACCCGAGCTCGGACATCGATCTGCTGGTGCTGCTCGCGGCGGAGCCTGCGGCGGACCTGCGCGAGCGCATCGAGCGGCTGATCGGAACGTTCTGGGACATCGGGCTCGATATCGGCCACAGCGTGCGCACGGTGGACGGCTGCGTCGAGGCGGCGGCGGGCGACATCACGATCCGCACCACGCTGCTCGAGGCGCGCTACCTTGCCGGCAGCCGGCGTCTTTACCGCGAAATGCAGTCGGCGCTCGCGCGCAGCGCCGACGCCGCGTCGTTCTTCAAGGCGAAGAAGCTCGAACAGGAGCAGCGCCACGCCAAGCACTACGACTCGCCCTACTCCCTCGAGCCGAACCTGAAGGAGGCGCCGGGAGGTCTGCGCGACCTGCAGACCATCCAGTGGATCGCACGCGCCTGCGGCATCGGGCGGCGCTGGAGCGACCTGGTCGCCCGCGGCCTCATCGAGCGCGGCGAAGCGAGGAGCCTGGCGCGCCACGAGGCGGCGCTGCAGGACCTGCGCATCCGCCTGCATTGCCTGGCCGGGCGCCGCGAGGATCGCGTCGTGTTCGACCTGCAGGGGGCGCTCGCGGCACAGCTCGGCTACGCCGATACGGAATCCCGCCGCGCCAGCGAGGCGATGATGGAGCGCTACTACCGCACGGCCAAGGCGGTGACGCAGCTCAACACCATCCTGATGCAGAACTTCGAGGCGCGGCTGGCGCCGCGGCCGGACACGCCGCCGCGCGCCCTGAACGAGCGCTTCGAGGTGCGCAGCGAGCTGCTCCACATCAGGAAAGAAGACACGTTCCGCCGCGAGCCGAGCGCGATCCTGGAGTGCTTCCTGCTGATGATGCAGCACCCGGAGCTGCGCGGCATGACGGCACGCACCCTGCGCGCGCTGTGGCGCTCGCGCGTCCTGGTGGACGCGAAGTTCAGGAAGGACCCGCTGGCGCGGCTGCTGTTCGTGCACATCCTGCAGCAGCCGCGCGGCATCGTGCACGAGCTCAGGCGCATGAACCAGTACGACATCCTCGGGCGCTATCTGCCGGAATTCGGCCGCATCGTCGGCCAGATGCAGCACGACCTGTTCCACGTCTACACCGTGGACCAGCACATCCTCATGGTGGTCAGGAACCTGCGCCGCTTCACCATGCCGGAGTTCGCCCACGAATTCCCGCTGTGCACGCAGCTCATGACCGGGTTCGCGCGGCGCTGGCTGCTCTACGTCGCCGCGCTCTACCACGACATCGCCAAGGGGCGCGGCGGCGACCACTCCGATCTCGGGGCGGCGGACGCGCGCGGGTTCTGCCGCCGCCACGGCCTTGCGAAGGAAGACGCCGAGCTGGTCGCGTTTCTGGTCGAGCACCATCTCGCCATGTCGATGACGGCGCAGAAGCAGGACGTGCACGACCCGGAAGTGGTGCGCGCATTTGCCGCGCGCGTGGGCGACGAGCGCAGGCTGGTGGCGCTGTACCTGTTCACCGTGGCCGACATCCGGGGCACCAGCCCTAGGGTGTGGAACGCCTGGAAGGCGAAGTTGCTCGAAGACCTGTTCCGGGCGGCGCGGCGCGCGCTCACCGGGGAAGTGCTGAGAATCGACGCGGCGCTCGCCGAAAAGCAGGCCGAGGCGCTGCGGCTGCTACGGCTGTACGCGCTGTCCGACGCGGTGAAGGATCGGCTGTGGGCGCAGCTCGACACCGCCTATTTCCTGCGCCACGACGCGCAGGAGATCGCCTGGCAGACGCGCAACCTGCACTACCGCGTCGATACCGCGCAGCCGGTGGTGAAGGCGCGCCTCGCGCCGTTCGGCGAGGGGCTGCAGGTGATGATCTACTGCGGGGACCGCGAAGCGCTCTTTGCGCGCATTTGCGGCTATTTCGAGCGCGCCGGGTTCAACATCGTGGAGGCGAAGGTCCACACCACGAAGAACGGCTATGCGCTCGACACCTTCGTCGTCATGGGGGAAGGTCGCGACGCGCACTATCAGGATCGCATCGGCATGATCGAAGCGGAGTTGGCGCGGGAGCTGGTCTCGGAGGCACCGCTCGCGCCGCCGCGCGGGGGGCGGCTGTCGCGCCGCGTGCGGCATTTCCCGATCTCGCCCGCGGTCGACATCCGTCCCGACGAGCGCGGGACGTATCACGTGCTGTCGATCGTCGCAAGCGACCGGCCGGGGCTGCTGTACGGCGTGGCGCGGGTGCTCGCCGGGCACCATATCAATTTGCATACGGCGAGGATCAATACCCTGGGGGACCGTGTGGAGGACGTGCTTCTCGTTTCTGGAGAGGCGCTCTCGGATTCGAAGTCCGTGCTTCAGCTCGAGCAGGAACTCCTGCGCGAGCTGCAAGTGCAGGAGCTCAAGGCCGGCTAACCTGTAGCAACCCGCCTCGAACCTCGTCCATGACTGCGCGCCAGTCCCCGGGGCGTGGCTGGCGGAACAGCCGCATCGTCGGATACCAGGCCGTGGTCTGCCCCTTCAACAACCAGCGCCAGTCGGGGTCGAAGTTGAGGAGCACCCACACTGGCTTCCCTATTGCACCCGCCAGATGAGCCACGGCCGTATCTACAGTGACGACGAGGTCGAGGTTCTCGATGAGCGCAGCCGTATCGGTGAAATTCCTGATCTCGGGCGAGTAGTCCGCCAACCGGCGACCGACCATTTCCCGCACTTGCCGTGATGCGCTCCCCACCTGCAAACTGACGAAGTCGAAGTTCGGAAAAGCATCGAACAAGGGCGAGAACGCAGTCAATGGACACGAGCGACTGTAGTCGTTCGGGTGAGTCGGCCGGCCCGCCCAGGCGATCCCGATTCGGCGGCTAGCGGCCCGCTGCCCGAGTCGGTTCTTCCAACCTTGGACGAGCGCTGGATCCGCTTTGAGATAAGGAATGTCCGCGGGCACGGTCTTGGTTGTTGTCTCGAACAGTCCGGCCAAGCTCATCAGCGGAATGTGGCGGTCGACTTCGGCAGGCGGAACGACTCGGGTCGTATAGACATCGTAGCAAGGTGCGCAGGCAAACAGGTCTCCAAGGACTTCGTCGCAAGCGAACACGATCTTCGCCGGCTGTTTGCTCCTGAGCAGGGGTAGCAGGCCGTTGAAGAATGGCTTTTGAAGCGACGTTTTCGTGCGCTCATCGAGCGCCACGACGTGAGAACGACTGCTGCTCCGAGCTTTTTGTGCTCGTTCATGGTTGATTTGCGCTCTGTTTGCTCACTTCGGACGCGCCTATCCCGTGTTCGGCTGCAATCGCGCCATGCGCAGCAGGTTGTATGCAGCGCCCACCATGTAGGCGGCGAGCTGGGTCTTCACGATTCCGACGAAGCGGCTCTTTCTGAAGCCCCCAACGGACTTCATCCAGCCGAAGATCTCTTCGATCCGCTTGCGCTTGCGTTGGCTGATCGCGTAGCCCTCGTGCCGCGTGGTCCGCGCATCCAGCCCCGGGGCGCTGCGGCTTTCGATCCGTGCGATGTGCGGCGCGATCTTGCGTCCTCTGAGCAACGCGACGAACGCCTTGTTGAAGTAGCCCTTGTCGGCACCGAGCGTGCTCATGCCCTGACGGGCTCGGCGCCTGCGATCGAGCATCGGCGCCGCGGCCTTGGGCTCAAACAGCGTCGCATCGGTGATCGCCACATCGACCAGCAGGCCGCTGCGGTTCTCCATCAGCGCGTGTGCCCCATAGCTGAGCTTGGCCGGCTGCCCGTTTCCCTTCCTCATGAGCTTGGCCTCAGGATCGGTGCTCGACTCATGCGTCGCGTTCGAGCGCTTCTCGCCCTTGAAGTCCACCATCCCGGTACCGTCCGGACCGGACTTCGGCGGCTTGCCGTCCTTGCGCTTGAAGCTCTTGAACGAAGCCCAGGACTCGATCAGCGTGCCATCGACCGTGAAGTGTTCGTCAGACAGCAGCTGCTTCGCCTTCGCCTGATTGACCACGCCGGCGAAGAAACCCTTGGCGATCTCGTGCTCGATCAGCCGGCCCCGGTTCTTCGAGAACGTCGAATGATCGAACGACACATCTTCCAGCCCCATGTCCAGGAACCACCGAAACAGCATGTTGTAGTCCAGCATCTCGCAGAACAGTCGGTCCGAGCGCACCGAGTACAGCGCGATCAGCAGCGTCGCCTTCAACAACCGCTCCGGCGCGATCGACGGCCGTCCGCCCGCCGCATACATCGCATCGAACTGCGGGCCCATCGTAGCGAGCACCGCATCGGCTTGCGCCTTCACCCGGCGCAGCGGATGATCCGCCGGTATCCGCTCCTCCACCGAGAAGTAGCTGAACAAACCGCGCCGGGGATCCACTTGACCGCGCATTCTTCTTCTCCCTTGAACAACGCTCTCACTATGACATCGCATCACGAGCATTGTTCGGGGACTTTTTCAACAGGCTGCTAGCTCGCTTTACGCCTCGCTTTGGCCCGATCTGAGAAGTCAATGCTCTCTAGACATACACCCGCGTCACCGCGGACATAGCCGAGCCATATTTCGCTGTCTCGGGTAGGCGCTTTGACTAGATAGATGGACGTTCCGGCCCCTGCTCGCGAACCGTGAGGTGCTGGACCTCTGGCGTCTGGTTTACCGATCAAGAGCTCAGTGTCTTTCGGGCTCACGCATGTTTGCGACGCAACTCCGTCTATGTGAAGCGAAACCGTCCACCACGGATTAGGCGTTCGGATCGCATAGCGCACTCTTGCGGCAATGGAAGTTGCGTCGAAGATTCGCACATTGGTCCGCATCTTCTTCGCAACCTTCTCTGTGAATTTCTGGCCGCGCGAGGAAATGGCTTGGGAAGTCCACTCTTGTACTTCTATTCCAAGTATTGCCTCTAGCCTTTCAGAGTCGGAGAGCGCGTCATCCCTCGCTGCCTGCAGCAATCTCCCCACAAACTGCAAAACGTCGTACTTGTCGCCAGACATGGTGAGACTTCCTTGAACACGGGCCGACAGACCCAATAAAGTGACAACTGACCAACCCAGTGCTTGCTTCATGAAATGCCGACGCTTGAGCTCACTCATGGGTCGCCTCACGAGAAGACGTCCGCGAGAGACCTGGAGTTGACCCGCTTTCGTGGACACTTTTCAATGATGGATTGAAGGAGGTCCACGATGCCCCGCAGTCGGCGGAAGTAGAGTTGACCGAGTTTCATGGACACTTGAATTCTTGGGAAGGATGCCTCCCGCGACAACCACAGCATCAGCGCTCTCACCCCCTAACTACCCTAAGCGGATTCTGAAATTGCACAACACCGCCGTCAAGAAGGAAGATGCAGCCGGGAGGCACAAGATTTATCCTTTCGTCCTATCGAGCCGGTAGAAACGCAAACGATCGCCCCGGTGAATCCAGTGAGTGAATTGCAAGCAACCGATCCGCTGCTCGATCTGGTGGCCCTAAGACAAGCAGCCGGCACGGCGGCAGTTCCGCTCCTGGAATCGCCGGCGCTGCGCAAGCTGGTGGCGGAACGCTTGTTTGGGAGAGCACTCGAGGAAGCGCGGGCGCAATGCGCGTCGGCCGGCGCCGATCCCGCCTACGCCTACTGGATCGGCCTGTCGGCAGGTTACCTTGGCCGCCTCTCCGAGGCAGTGCCATGGCTGGAACTCGCGCTGAAAGCGAACCCGCACGATACGCGAGCCCACAAGGCCCTCGCCTGGCTGCACAAGTTGCACGGTGACGCCGAAGGCATGCTGGCGCACTACCGGGCGGTGCTCGC